>Ga0105048_10008849_pt1 | contig 16084 bp, 17 predicted proteins | sample MAT05_FD_78382 | JGI IMG/M metagenome (GOLD analysis project Ga0105048, IMG submission 78382) | Freshwater microbial communities from Lake Fryxell liftoff mats and glacier meltwater in Antarctica - MAT-05 | ecosystem: Environmental > Aquatic > Freshwater > Ice > Liftoff microbial mat | place...
CCACCGCCCTGACCGTCTTCGTGTTCTTGGTGAGCTTCGCGGTTAACTCGGCGCTTCGGTACTGCGGCTCGTCCCAGAGCGCGAGCAGCAATGGGGATCCGTACAACGCTCGGTCGGCATCTTTCATTTTGGCCCTTTGGCCATTTGCACTCACCCCACGATGTCGGGCAGTTTCTCCATGCCCTCGGTCAGCACGCGCGGGCCGCTGGCGGTTACGAGCACGTCGTGCTCGTAGTGGACGCTGGGGAGGCCGTCGGCCATGTACACGGGCCACTCGTTGCGGCGCTGCACTGTTTCCGACGTCGTCAGCCCGATCATCGGCTCGACGGCCACCAACATCCCCGGCTCGCACGGCAAGACGGATTCGGGCCACTCTTGGGTGTGTGCGGGGACGACGTTGGAGACGAACGGCGGCAGGTGAAGTTTGCGGCCGTAGCCGTGGCCACCGAGGCCGCGGACGAGGTGGAAGCCGTACTCCCGCTCGACGCAGGTCTGGACTTCGCGGGCCCAATGAATGAGGAGGTTGCCGGGCTTGAGCATCTGAACGCCGCGGGCGAGCGATTGCTTGCCGGATTCCATGAGCAGGCGGACTTGGTCGGAGGGGTAGCGCTTAATGGCGTAGGTCCACGCGGCGTCGCCGATGAACCCGCGGTGCACGACGCCGATGTCGACTTTGAGCAGCATGCCTTCGGTGAGCGGCTTGGTGAGGGAGCCGGCGGTGCCGTGGACCACGCAGGCATCAACCGAGAGGCAGGCGTGCGAGGGGAAGGGCGGCAAACGCGGGATGCGGTAGCCGAGAAAGCACGACTTGCACTGCAGTTCGGCGAGAATCTTGGCAACCTCCGCGTCGATCTTGGCGAGGGTTGTCCCTTCCTTGATGAACTCGACGAGGCGCTGATGGACCATCAGTACGCGCTGCCCCGCGGCGTAAGCGAGGTCGGTCTCCGCGGGCGATATCAGGGGGATCTTGGTCAAGGTGCCCGAGCGTAGCACGGCACGATTGTGCCCCGCCGGGGGACGCGACGGTGGTCACCAGGTGCCGGCGAGCATCTGCTCGATGGCGTGGGCGAGGCCGTCGTCGGCGACGTCGCGGGTGACCTGGTCAGCGGCGGCCTTGACGCGCTCGTGGCCGTTGCCCATGGCGACGCCCAGGCCGGCGTGCGTGATCATCGAGAGGTCGTTGGTCTGGTCGCCGATGGCGGCGATCCGCGACTCGGCGATGCCCATGCGGGCCGCCAGCCGCTGCAACGCGAGCCACTTGTCGGCCTTGGGGTCGAACAGCTCCACGATGTGGATGCTCTCGACGCCCTGGGCCTTCCGCTCCGCCGGAAGCAAGACGCCGGTGAAGTGCTGGAGCATCGTGATGGCCCCGAAGCGCTCGCGGAGCGTCGCGGCCAGCTCGTCAACGGGCTTGTTGGCGGAGTAGGCCCCGATACGGACGGTGTGCTCGGGGTGCTGATCCTCGCTAAGCGAAGCGGCGTAGCGGACGCGGACGCCCATGCGATCAAACCACCACCGCGAGGCCGGATCGAGCCCTTCGGGCCCGCGCGGGCCGACGGCGAGATAATCAAACCCAGCGGCCCACGGATCTTTGAGCACCAAGGCCGGGTGGCCCTCGCCGCTGAGAAACCCGACCAGCTCGGCGATGAGCTTCGCATCCATGGCGAAGCGTTCGAGCGTCTGTTCAGTCACGGGATCGGCCACCATGGCCCCGCCGGAGACGATGCACGGGTCGGTCTGGGCGACGGTGCGGACGATCTCGCGGCACTCGATCAACGCGCGGCCGGTGCAGATAGTGATGTGCAATCCCTCGCGCCGCGCGCGGGCGAGGGCGGCGATGTTGGCCGGCGAGATGCGGCCGCGGTGGTCTAGGAGCGTGCCGTCGAGATCCACCGCAAGCAGGTCGTACTTACGCATGAAGAAACGTAGGGCTGCGCGTGGGTGCTGCTACGCGCCGCGCGGAGGGGAATGGCCACAGGTAGACGCGGCTGGCCCGCGACGGCCGCTTGGATGGAGACAGAAGACCGGCTTCTAGCCGCGCGGGGTTGGTTGGCCAGCGGCGATTCGCGGACTCCGTGACACTTCGAATCGACTCTTGCGAGTGAGCCTGTGTTAATCAATCCCTCCGCCCTTCACGGGCGAGGACGCCGAAGGGGGCTGGGTGGCGGCAGCGGATCACGGAGGTGCGTGCGCCGGCGTGATGGCCGGTGGGTTGAGCGTCACGGTCCGGGCCGGGGGTCGATCAGTTGCTCGGCCTCGCGGCGCGCGCCAGCAACTCTCCAACAGGGCCCGAAGCCAGGATGCAGCGCTGAGCAGTTCCACGCCACCCAAATCGCGCGCCAGAGAACCTGTTCGTAAAATGTTGCCCAAACGGTCTCTACGAAGGCATTCGGGTTCGAACTCTCGCAACACTTCAACAATCCCCAAGAATCACGCGGTTTACGACCACAAAAGAAAACGGGAGACCCGAACAAAGCCGGGTCTCCCGCAAAAGCGGAGAGGGGGAGATTCGAACTCCCGAAACGGTTGCCCGTTTACACGATTTCCAATCGTGCTCCTTCGGCCACTCGGACACCTCTCCGGCAACTACCGAACTTGGGCGGAAAGGGTACGCGCGCCACAGGGACCGGTCACGGGCCAGTCACGGTCCGCACCTGCGGCTCGTCACCGCGACGGCGGCATGGCCTCCCTAGGCGGGCAGCGCTTGGCCGCCCAAGAAAAGTGTCTTGCACGGCGTGAATCGCGTTATCGGCGGGCTTTGGTCCCTGCCGCGCTCAAGCCATCCGGCCGCGCTCCGCCGCCAGTAGCGCCGGCAGCGCGGGCCGCGCTTGGCGGTCGACGAGCCGCACCCACAACCAATCGAGCGTGCGCACGCCGAGGTAGCCGCGGACGATCGTGTCGCTGAGCACGAAGGCGATGGCCGCGCCGAGTATGACGTCCGTCGGCCAGTGAGCCCCGAGCACGACGCGGGCGACGCACACGATCGCGGCCAGCAGCCAGAACAGCGGCTTGAGGCGCGGGTACATGGCCGCAAGAAACACCGCCGCCACGACCGCGAACGCGGCGTGCCGCGAGGGCATGGAGCCGAGGTCGTAGTTGGCCGTCCAGCCCGAAACGAGCTTGTACGACTCCGGCCCGCTGGGGATCGGCAGCTTGCCGAAGGGGCCGACGAGCGTCTCGGGATCGCCGACGTTGGGACGCGGCCGCGCGAGGATGGGCTTGATCAGGTTCACCGCGACACCCACCACGACCGCGCTAGCGACCCAGTCCAACAGTCGCCGAGCCCGCGCCGGCTGCGCCAGCACGATCGCCACCCCGATCAAAACGCTCACCGTCCCTTGGCCGAACTGCTGAATCGCCTCGAGCTCGCGGCGCGGGTCGCCGCGAAGGGCTATCGAGCGGGCCCACTCGCTGATGGGGCCGTCGAGGGGCCAGAGCAGCCAGATTGCCGCCGCCGCCCCCACCGTCGGCAGCGCCCAGCGGCATTCCGGCGTTCGGCCCCACCCTAAGGCCGCTGCGGGGAACGCCAGCGCGATGTGCAGCCAACGAACCGGCGCGGGCAGCGAGCGGTTATAGTCGCGGGCGTTGCGGATTCGGCTGCTCAACATGTTCTCGGGCGCTCCGGGCGGCCTGGCTCTGCCGGGCGGCTTGGCGTTGGTGTTGCTTTGCCTGGCAGTGTACCTCCCCGGGCTCGCCCAGATTCCGCCCGTCGACCGCGACGAGAGCCGCTTCGCGCAGGCCAGTCGGCAGATGTTCCAAGCCGCCGCCCTGCCCGCCGACGCCCCCGAACGCGCCCTTCACCCCGACTTCTACACCGGCGGCTGGGCCATCCCCAAGCACCAAGACCGCGACCGTCTCAACAAACCGCCTCTGATTTACTGGCTGCAAGTCGCGTCCGCGTGGGTCTTCACCTCTGGTCGGCCGGCGCTCGACGCGATGTGGATGTACCGCCTGCCCAGTGCGCTCTGCGCCACCGCCGCCGTGCTCGTCACCTGGCGGCTGGGCCGGCGGCTGTTCGACCCCCGCGTCGGCCTCGCCGCGGCGGCGCTGCTCGCTATCGCGCCGATGGTCGTCTGGGACGCGCACCAGGCTCGGGCCGATCAGTTGCTCTTGCTCTGTACCACCGCCGCCATGGCCGCGCTGTGGCCGATCTGGCGTGACGCGGCCGCTGACGACGCGCGACCCCGCGGCTGGCTCGCCCCGCTCTTGCTCTGGCTCGCCATCGCCGCGGGCGTGCTCGCCAAGGGGCCGGTGACGTTGATGGTCGTCGCGCTCGCCGCGATTTCGCTGGCCGCCCTGACGCGCCGCTGGCGCTTGCTCTGGCACCTCCGCCCAGGCCTGGGCTTGGCGATCCTCACCATCACCATCGGCCCGTGGGTCTACGCCGTCGCCCAGCACGTCGGCGGGCTCGGCCTCTACGCTCAGACAGTCTTCAACGAGTTCTTCGCCCGCGGCCTCCGCGGCTCCAACGAAGGCCACTTCGCCCCGCCTGGAACGCACATCCTCCTGCTCGCCGCCCTCTTCTGGCCCGGGAGCATTTTCACGCTCGCCGCCGTCATCCGCGCCGTGGGCCGGGCCCGCGGGCCGGGGCGATGGCGCGATCCGTGGCGTGGCCGCGATGCCGAACTCTTCTTGCTCGCGTGGATCGTCCCGTCGTGGATCCTCTTCGAGCTCAGCCTTGCGAAGCTCCCCCATTACACCTTGCCCCTCTATCCCGCCGTCGCCCTGCTCTCGGCGCGGACGCTCCTCGAACTCGGCGGCCGCCTTCCCGACCTGGGACAGCGTCTCGGCGCGGGGATCTGGTGGCTCATCGGCGTCACGCTCGCCGTCGTGTCGCTCGCGGTCGTGACGCGGGCGACTTGGGCCGACAGCGGTCCGGCGAACTTGTGGCCCGTCGCGTGGATCATCATCGCCAGCGGCCTCATGGCCGGTGCCGCGTGGTTCCTGACGCGCCGCTGGCTCCCCATCCGCGCCACGCTGCTCGCCTCGGCCGCGTGGATCGGCACCGTCGCCCTGGGCCTCAGCATCGCGCTCCCCGGCTGGTCGCCGATCTGGGTCACCCCGCGCCTCGCGAAGATCGCTGGCGATTTTGGCCCTCTGGCCGCCGTTGGCTTCGCGGAAGACAGCCTCATCTTCGCGACCCGCGGCCGGGCCGAGCGGCTGACCATCGCCGACATCCCGGCCTTCGCCGCACGGCCCGGCGCTCTGCGCCGCGCCATCGTCGCCGCCGACGCCGACCGCTCCGCCTGGCCCGCGCACACCGTGCTGGGCCGCGCGGAAGGCCACAACTACGCCAATGGCCAAGCCGTCGATGTCCTCGTCATCGAGTTCGCCCCTTCGGCCGGAGACACGCCATGAGCGAAGACGCGAACCCTCTCCCCACTCCCGCTGGCCTGCTCGTGATGGACAAGCCGCTGCGCCGCACCTCGATGGACATCTGCCGCATCGTCCGCCGTCGGCTCGTCAACGCCGGGGCCCCCAAGCGCGTCAAGGTCGGTCACGGCGGAACGCTCGACCCTCTGGCCACCGGCGTCCTCGTCATCATGGTCGGCAAAGCCACGCGCCTCTGCGAGCAGGTCATGACCGGGGCCAAGTCCTACCTCGCCGACATCGACCTTTCGGCCTTCTCCACCACCGACGACGCCGAGGGCGAACGCACGATCGTGACTATCGCCCAGCCGCCCAGCCCGGAGGCCGTCGCCACCGCCTGCGCCCGCTTCGTCGGGGTGATCCAGCAGACGCCTCCGCCGTACTCCGCCATGAAGATCAACGGCCGGCGGGCCTACGACATGGCTCGCCGTGGGGAGGAAGTTCGCCTCGCCCCCCGCCCCGTCCGCATCGACGCCATCGTCGTCGAGGCCTACGCCTTCCCACATCTCCGAATCACGGTCGACTGCGGCAAGGGCACCTACATCCGCTCCCTCGCCCGCGACCTGGGCGGCGCACTCGGCACCGGCGGCATGCTCTCGGGCCTCCGCCGAATCCGCGTCGGGCGCTTCACCATCGACCAGGCCCGCACCGTCGAAAGCCTCCCCGAAAAAATGCTCGCCGCCGACCTGCTCGATTGGATCGACATCGAGCCCGTCGGCTGATTATGCTCTGGAGCACTCAGAAGGGGCCTCTCATGCGATTTACACCGTCGGCCGCGTTGGTTGCTGCTTCCCTGTCCGTCGCCATTCTCAACTCCGGCTGCACATCGACCTCGATCGCCGTCAAGGAGTACCTCGGCTACGCCAAACGGGCCCAGCTCGTCGACAAGGTCGAAGGGGCCCGCGACTCGCAGCAGAAGGCCAAGGAACAGTTCTCCACCGCCCTCGATCAGTTCCTCGCCCTCACCGGCTCGACCGGCAGCGAGCTGGAGACCAAGTACCGCCAGGTGCAGAAGGAGTACGACCGCTCCGACACCCGCGCCAAGGCCGTGCGGACCGAGATCGCGCAGGTCGAGGCCGTGGGTGAAGCCCTCTTCAGCGAGTGGAACACCGAGCTGTCGCAGTACGCCAGCGCCGAGATGCGCCGCGCGTCCGAGCGGCAGCTCAACGAGACCCGTGCTCAATACGACCGGCTCGTCGGGGTCATGAAGCAGGCCGCCGCCAAGATGGACCCCGTCCTCGCCGCCTTCAAGGATCAGACCCTCGCCCTCAAGCACAACCTCAACGCCCGCGCCATCGCCAGCCTCCAAGGCCAATCGGCCCGCATGCAAAGCGAGATCGCGGCCCTCGTCGGCGACATGGAGAAAGCCATCGCCGAGTCCAACGCGTTCATCGAGCAGATGAAGGCGGGTTGAAGCCGCGATGAAACCGGCGGGGCCGAAAGCCGACTAAACCCGGCATGGAGACGACCATGGGCTTGTACCGATCCCGAAACCAACGCATGCTCGCCGGCGTCTGTGGCGGGATCGCCGATTGGCTGGGGTGGGATCCCACACTCGTCCGCGTGATCTTTGTCCTCGCGTCGATTCTCTCCGCCGCATTCCCCGGCATCCTGGTCTACGTCATCCTCTGGATCGTGATGCCCAACGACGGCCGCTAGAAACAAACCGGCCCGGACCTTCGCGGCCCGGGCCTGACAACTGAACCAAGCAACATCGAACTCACTCGAATAGCTCGACGCTTTTGAGCGTGTCGCCCAGCACGGGCCCGATCATCGAGTCCTTCGAGAGGCGCTCGATGTGACCCTTGAACGTCGCCACGAGCGGCTCGATCTGCGGGCCGAAGGTCTTCTGGATCTGATCCTTCACGTCGGTGCCCATCGCATGAAGGGCGTCGCTGGCCGAGTTCAGCTTCTCGGAGATCAACTTGAGGTCCGGCAGCGACTGGGTCGCGTCCATGGGCGCGTTGATCCCGCCCAGAATGCCGTTCGCCCTGCCCAAATCGCTGATGTATGCCTCGACGGACTTGTTCGCGCCGCCGGTCAACTCGGCCACCTTCTCCTTGGCCGCCTCCATCATCTTCCCGGCCTCAACCTTCGCACCCTCCACGGCCTTGGTCGCCGTGTCGGTCACAGCCGTCTTGGCCGCAGCGGCCGCGTCCTTGATCGCCTTGGCGGCGTCCTTCTTCTGCTCCTCGCAACCACCCAGCACGATCGCGCCCACCGCCGAGACGATCGTCAAAACCATCGCCAGCTTCGATCCGTTCATGGTCATCCTTCCAAAGAGACAGCGGAGACGATCAAATCCACGCGATTCGCCTCGCTCCGCCGATTCATGTCAACCCACAAGCCTAGCGGCTGTATCCTTATTGCGGCGGGAAGACTTCCTCGATCGCCCCGCAACACCCAGGCCCCCCGGCCCAGGAGCTCGTACATGCTCACCCCTCGCAGACTGTTCCCCGCCCTGCTGGCCGCTCTCGCGGCGTCCACCATCCTGGGCTCCGCTGGCTGCACCACCTCCAGTTGGGAATCCAGCTACGTCGGCACCCGCGACGACGCCGCTGGCAAGCAGCTCACCCGCGCCAACACCCCCGTCCGCATCCGCGTAGTCACCTGGGACCGCGTCCAACGCACCTTGGGCGAACTTAACACTCAAGCCAACGTCAGCGACATCCACCCCGACGACTGGACCCAAGCCCAAAAAGACGAGGTCAAGGTCAAGCTCCTCCGCGGCCTCCAGGTCACCACCGACCCCGCCCGCGTCGAGATCCTCGGCCGCAGCGATTTCCGCACCACCGACAGCGTCCGCCCCGAGACCGACGAAGGAGCCGCCCAGCTCTCCACCTTCGCTCGCAAGATCGGTGCCGACACCGTCATGTACTCCTCCCGCCCACTCGGCAAGGCCGACAAGATCGTCCGCGAGCCCGTGAGCGTCGAGACCATCAACGATCCGTTCCTCAATCGCCGCGACGGCGACCTGCCCGGCTGGTACTCGCAGCGCAGCTTCGCCTGGGTGCCTGTCCGCATCCAGTCCGAGGAGATCGGCTTCGTCGCCTTTTTCCTCCGCACCCGCTGAGCCCACCCGCTACATCGCCTTGTGTGCCGCCAGCGTGAAGCGATACCACAGCGGCAACCGGCGATACTCCGCCCGCTCGACCCCCACGCGCCGCGCCATCTCCAGCGCCTCCGCACGCGTGAACCCCGCTTCGACGCTCACTTTGCCGTCGTGCCGAACCATGCGGTCTCCCGCGAGCAACGCAATCGGCACCACCGCCCGCTGGAACCACGAGCGGTGCAGGTCGCTCCACACTAGCCCGCGGCTCGCCAACCGATCCATGATCCGCAGCACCGTCAGCGCCGGGATCTCCGGCAAGTGATGGATAAACAACGCCGCGTGCGTGAAATCGAACGACCCCACCTTGTACAGGTCCATCAACCGCGTCGCGTCGGCCTGCACCAGCGTGATCTCCCCGCTCATCCCCTGTGCCGCGACATATTCACGGGCGAGATCCAGCGTCACCGGGTGCATGTCAACCGCGGTCACGCGCAGCTCGAAGCCGCGCCGCCGCGCCCACCGCACCGCCGCCACCGGGATGTCCGCCGAACCCGTGCCGATATCTAAGAGTGTCAGCGGCCTGTCCTTGGGCCAGGATGCCCGCTCGTTCCGCGACCACGCCTCGAGTTGCCCGATCAGCGCCCAGCTTCCCCCCAGCCAACGGTTCACGCCGCGCAGATATGCCAGCGCCGACCGCAGCTCGGCTGGCGACGCGTCAACCCGGTCCATGTGCTCGGGCGTCAATCGCCGTGGCATGCGCGTTCGTCTCCGCCCCCCCGCCTCCCACACCCACCCGATCACCACACCGAGGGCTTGGCCTTCACAAAGATGTAACCACCCTTTTCCGCTCCCCACACCTGCTTGGCCTCCGCGTCGAATCCGCGATCCCACGTCACCATGCGGTCGGCGAAGATGTGCGCCTCGCTCGTCGCATAGCTCGCGCCGCGCAGATCGCTGCCGCAGCCCGTGCCGCTCGTCCCGCCCAGGAACGTCCCGTCCGGCAACACCTTCAGCGAGATCGAGCACCCATCTCGCAGCGTTAACCGCTCGGGCGTCACGCCCCACAGCTTGGCCGGCTCGCGCCATGCCCCCGCGTACGACAGCGCGTCGCCCGGCAACGTGTACACATCGCTCCGCACGCTCATCCCACCGTCGCCCGTCAGGTGATACACCCGCTGGCGATACGGCTTGTCGGCCGCCGTCGCCATGGCCTGCTCCACATACAGCCACACGCCGTCGGTGCGCTCCGACCAGATCCGCCGCGTGTGCAGCGTGATCGGCCGATAGTCCGGGTCCATCTTCGCCTGCTCGGCACTCGAAAAATCACCCACCAAGAACGCCGTCAATCGATCCACGCCCGGATCGGCCATCCGTGTAGCCGTTTGCAACGGCGGGTTGTTCATCGTTCCGCCGGCCTCGGCCTTTGACTCCAGCCCTTCCGCCACCGCGTCATCAGCGCAGCACGCGCACTCCGACTTAGGGCTCGCACAACCGCCCGCTAACGCCACCGACGCCAAAGCCGCAGCCAACATCAAGCGAACAGTCGAGTGCATCGTCATCGTCGGCTCCCAAACGCGGCCTCACCCGCGCTTCGCCCGATGATACGGGCTCGCACAAGCTCATGGCACCTTCGAGCTCTCGATATCGTCAACCGTCCCCTCGACCATGTCCGGCCCATCCGACGAGTACCACACGCGCTTCGTCGCCGGGTCGCGGTTGAACCGATACAGCTTGCCCCACGGGTCCAACCCCGAGCCACCCTGCCCGCTGGCCACGATCTGTTCGATCGTCATCGGCTGGTTTCCGTACGAGATCACTGCGTAAGCCGCCTGCGCGAACACCGCCAGCTGCTGGCTGGCTTCCACCGAGGCCTCGATCTGCCCCGCCACGGGCACCGCCACCGCGCGCTTCGCGGCACCCGATGCGAACAGCGCCACATACACGCCCGTCAGCGACAACAAAACCACCGCGATCACCGTGGCGATGACCAGCGGCGCGCGATTGGAGGCCTGAGGTGCTCGGCTTGGTTTGGGCATGGTTCGTGTCCTCTACTCACACCGGGCGGCTCGCTCAATCGCGCGTTCCCGCCATGCGGGCCGCCAGCAGGATCGCGGAGATCATCGACGACGGATCGGCCTTCCCGCGCCCTGCGATGTCGAACGCCGTCCCGTGCGCCGGCGACGTGCGGATGATCCGCCGACCCTTCCACGACAACCCGACCGTCACGTTCACCGCGAATTTCTGGTCCAACAGCTTAACGGGGATTAATCCCTGATCATGGTACATCGCGACCACCAGGTCGTATCCGCCGTTGGCCGCGGCCAGAAAAATCGTGTCGCCCGGCCAAGGCCCCGTCGCGTCGATCCCCGCAGCCCGCGCCCGCTCGATCGCCGGCGCGATCACCCGCGCGTCCTCGTCCCCGAACATCCCGTGCTCACCCGCGTGCGGGTTCAAGCCGCACACCGCTACCCGCGGCATCGGTGTCCCCAGCTCCCGGCACGCCTTGGCCCCTAGCTCGATGCAGTCGAAGATCTTGTCCGCCGTCAGCAATGTTGGCACCCGCGACAGCGCCACATGGATCGTCGCCAGGATCACCTTCAACCTCGGCCCCACAAATAGCATCGCCGACCGCGGCGATTCAAACCGCTCCGCCAGCAGCTCGGTATGCCCCGGGAACGGCACACCCGCAAGATGCCACGCCTCTTTCGCGATCGGAGCCGTGACGATGGCATCAACGTGCCCCGGTGCGCCGGCATCGAGTTTGGCCGCCGCGATCGCCGCCTCGACGCACGCGAACGAAGCTCGCCCCGCCCACGCCGTCGGCGGCGCGCCGCCGCGTTCGACATCGCCCGAAACCGACACGAACTCGATATCCTCACCCTCCAATTGGGGGTGCGCCGAATCGCTACTACTTAAGTGCGCAAACAGCAGGACTCGCGCCGCCGCCCGGACGGCCGGATCGGCCAGCGCCGCGCGGGTGATCTCCGGGCCGATCCCCTGCGGGTCGCCGATCGAGATCGCGATGGTCGGTCGCTCGGTCATCGGTCATCACTGTACGGAGCATGTCCGGGCGCGGCCTCACGCAGCGATGCATCTATTCAACCCCTCGGGTCGAATGGCACAGACGGCCGTCCTAAACTCGGCCTTCCCAATCTAAGGAACACACCCATGCGTCACGGTCTTTTCGCGATCATCGCTCTTGCCGGCCTGGCCGGTTCGACCTTTGCCCAGGCCCCCAAGGAAGAGCCCATGTCTCAGCCCGCTGCCACCACCGCCGCGCCCGCCGCGGCCAGCACCGAGCCCAAGAAGTGGGAAATCGCCGCTGATGCCAAGCCGGTCGAGCGCAAGGAACTCGAAGGCGGCTTGATCCTCGAAGACTTCGTTGTCGGCTCGGGCACCGAGGTCAAGGCCGGCAGCGCCGTCGTCGCCAACTACCACGGCACCCTCAAGACCACCGGCACCGTCTTCGACTCCTCCTTCCAGAAGGGCGAGCCGATCGCGTTCCCCCTCGCCGGCGTCATCGAAGGTTGGCAGAAGGGTGTCCCGGGCATGAAGGTCGGCGGGCTCCGCCGCCTCACCATCCCCTTCGCCCTCGCCTATGGCGAGCAGGGCCGCCCGCCCCAGATCCCGCCCAGCGCCGACCTCGTCTTCGTCATCGAACTCGTTGACGCCATCGGGACCGAAGACCTCTCCGAAGGCACCGGCGAAGTCGCCGGACCGCGCTTCGTCGCCGTCACCAAGCACAAGATCGCCACCTTGGACGGCAAGGAAGTCGAGAACACCAATGACGCCCCCTACATCTGGATCCCCGGCGAGCTGATGGGCATCGACTTTGGCATCACCGGCATGAAGGTCGGCGGCAAGCGCAAGCTCACCGTTCCCGCCAAGATGGCCATCACCCCCCAGGGCCTCCCCACGCCGTCCCGCCCCACCAACGAGACCCTCGTGATCGAGCTCGAGTTGGTCGCGCTCCGCAACCTGCCCGGTCGTTAAGCAGCACCCGCTCCAGACTCTGGAAGAACTCAAAGAGCCCCGAGGTCCAAACCCCGGGGCTTTTTTATGCGCCCCGCTCTATACGAACTCCCATAGCTCCCCGCGCATTTGGACGAGCCGGAGCTCCGGAGCGCTGAATTGAGCGCGAAGCTCACCAAGAACACGAAGAAGACCAGCGCGGTGGGGTGAACGCCGTGGCCCATCCATGCCCCCGCACTTCCACGTTTCTTCGGGCCCTTCGCGAACTTCGCGATTGGCGAAGCCGCCTCTTGCTCCGCGCGGTCGTCAACGTGAGTGGCTTCTAGACGCGGAATATCGCGCCGAGCTTGCGACCCAATAGCACGCTCGCGCCCACCAGCGTCACCGTCAAAAGCGCCATGCCCCAGACGCCCATCGCCGCCGCGATGTACGGGCCGTCGACCAGGCGGTTGGAGAACGCGAAGATCGCTTTGGTGATCGGGTAGTTGGCCTCTTGCTGCGCCAGCAGCAGCGAGTCGCTCACCTCCAGCATGGAGAACGAGAACACCAGGAGAGAACCGGCGATCAGGTTGGCCGCGATCAGCGGGACGATCACGCGGCGCACGGCCGTGAAGCGCGACGCACCCAGGTTCATGGCTGCTTCTTCAAGTTGCCCGCTGGTCTGCTCCAGCCCCGCCACCGTCGCCCGCACGATGTACGGCAGTCGCCGCACCGCGTAGGCGATGATGAGCAGCGGGATCGGGTTGGGATTTGCCCCGACCACCGAGACCACGCCCTCAAGCGGATCGCCCTTGCCGAAAGGCCAGCGGAGCGTCATGGCGACGTAGCCGAAGGCCATCACCAGCCCCGGCACGGCCAGGGGCAACATGCAGAGCGAATCGAGCACCGCCCGACCTTTGATATTGGTCCGCACGATGATGTACCCGATGAGCACGCCCAGGAACAGATCGAGCCCCACCGCCGCCGAGGCGAGCAGGAGCGAGTTGTTGATCGAAGAAGTGGCCAGGTCCGACCCCAGCGCCTGCCCGAAGTGATCCAGGGTGAACGACGCTGGCAAGACCGATTCGTACCACGAGCCGGGCACGGCGATGGCCGTCAGGACCACGCCCGCGTGCGGGAGCAGCGCCAGCCCGCATACCAGCGCGAACGCCCCCGTAGCCGCCCAGCCGGCTACACCCGTCAGAACCGCCTCGCCCCCCGCCCGCGAAGCCTTGGCGTACATGGCGTAGGCCTTCCCGCCGAAGACCAGTTTGCCCAGCGTGTAGGCGAGCACCGCCGCGACCAGCATCACCAGCGTCAGGGCGTAGGGCTGCGCCGACGACTCCACTTCTTTGAGCCCGTTGAAGATCTGCACCGCCGTCACGCGGTTGTAGTCAAATACCAGCGGCGTCCCCAGTTCCGTAAACGACCAGATGAAAACGATCGTGCCACCCGCGAACAAGCCCGGGCGGATCAAAGGGAGCGTGATCTTGAAGAAGCGACGCCAGAACCCCGCGCCCATGTTCTCTCCCGCCTCGTCGAGCGCCGGGTCCAGGTTTGCCAGCGCCGCCGTCGCGTTGAGATAGATGATCGGATAGAGCGACAACGCCTGCACCGCCACCACACCCCAGAACCGCGCCTGGGCCAGCACATCGAAATCCGTCCCGAAGAACGTGTTGATCGCCCCCTTGGGCCCCAGCATCAGCTTCAGCCCGATCGCGCCCACAAACGGGGGCAAAATCAGCGGCACCAGGATCAACGCGCTGAACAGCCCCTTGAGCGGGAAGCGGTACTTGGCTGATAGCACCGCCAACGGCAGTGCCAGCAGCGTTGACAGAATCGTGGTCGCCACCGCGATACGGAACGCGTTGAACAGCCCCTCGCGCAGGCTCGGATCCTCGAAGACCAAGATCAGATTGTTCCACGTGAAACCGCCGCCCTGGGCGGGGTTGGCAAAGAACGCCCCGCGGGTGGTCAGGTAGATCGGATAGAGCAGGAACGCCCCGAGGATCGCGAAGAGGGCGAACATCAGCGCGTAGTTGGCCAGATTGCGCGGCAAGTGCATACGCAGAGTGTAATGCCGATCGGCCCTCGAGCGGAAAACCCTCAACTCACCTCGAGCGGCTTGGGCCCGAGGGTCACGATCGTCATCGGGCCCGTCTGGCGCGTCCGGAGGTAGTCATTGAGGTCGGTGAGCGTCAGCCGATCGACCGCCGCGGCAAGCTCGGCAAGAGAACGCGGTCGCCCGATGCGGTGCATGTCCGACGCCAGCGCCCCAGCCCTCGAACCGGTGGACTCGCCGCTGAAGACCAGACTGGTCTTGAAACGGACCACGGCGCGATTGAACTCGTTGGCCGTCACGGCGCCTTGGGGGGTCTGGATGCGCGAGAGTTCCGCGCGGAACACATCGAGCGACTCCTGGGCCTTGTCCGGGGTCGTCCCGACATAGCCGGTGACCCGCCCGTGATCGCGTTCGGCGGAATAGCCGGCTGAGACCGAGTAGCAGAGCCCGCGCTTCTCGCGAACCTCGGTGAAAAGCCGGGCCGAGGTCCCGCCGGAGAGGATGGCGAGGGCGACGCGCTCCATCAGACTGTGGGGGTGCGCCTCGCGCGGGGCTTCGTGGGCTAGAAAGATATGGACCTGACTTGCGGAGTCGTCTTGAACATGGTGATACGTCCCGCGCGTGGGCGAGGGCGAGGTCTTGAGGGCGGGCGTGGCACCATTCCAGCCGGACAGGAGTTTTTCGAGCCGGGCAGCAATGGCGTCGGGGTCGATCGCGCCGGCGACGGCGAGGATTGAGCTCTGGGGGTTGACGTTGGCGCGCCAGGCTGATTGGAGATCTTCGCGGGTGATGGCCGTCAAGCCGGCCTCGGTGCCCATGCCGGTGCGGTTGAGGGGGAGGTCGTTGTGGCGATCGGAGAGGACGAGGGCGGCTTTCTCTTGGGGCTCGTCGGCAAGTCCCGCGAGAGCCTGAAGGGAGAGCTCGCGGACTGGTTCCATGGCGGCGGCGTCGAGCGTGGGGCTGCGGACGATGTCGACAAAGAGCGGCCAGGCGGCTTCGAGGCGGTCGGCGAGCATGGTGGCGGAGAAGCGGAGGTAGTGCCCGCCCACGTCGGCCCCGCGGGCGAGGCCCAGGTGGTCGAGGGCGTCGGCTTGGGCGCGAGAATCGAGGCTTCCGGCTCCGCGGAAGACCATCTCGGAAAGCATGGTGGAGACGCCTTCGCGGTCGGCGCGGTCGTAGCCGCAGCCAACGGGGAGGAGCCAGCAGACGGCCACCGAACGCACGCCGGGGACACGTTCGGCGACCAGGGGCAACCCGCAGGAGAGGGTCGTCGAGAAAATGGCGTCGCTCATGGCTGCTCCTGAAGGTGACGCATGCGGGGACAGTGGCCGACGGCCGGTCCGAGAAGGCGGCAGTCTAGGTGCGAAGCTGAGTGTGGCCGACGCGCGGGATCGTGTGGCGGGGTTGATTCTCGGTCGGCCAGCTTGGGGCAAGGCGGGTGAATCACCCGTTCGACATGGACGTCAAGGCTCCGCGCGGGAGGTGAGGGGAGATCGCGTGCCCGCAAGATCGACGGGCGTTCTCGGCCGATGATGACTGGATCGCCCCACGTTGAGCACCATTATGAGGATGATCGTCAACTTGGTCGGCCTGCTCCTCGCTGTGGTCGGCGCGTTGGTGGTGACCTTTGTGCTGGAGCGTCGCAGCGA
>Ga0105048_10008851_pt1 | contig 16083 bp, 16 predicted proteins | sample MAT05_FD_78382 | JGI IMG/M metagenome (GOLD analysis project Ga0105048, IMG submission 78382) | Freshwater microbial communities from Lake Fryxell liftoff mats and glacier meltwater in Antarctica - MAT-05 | ecosystem: Environmental > Aquatic > Freshwater > Ice > Liftoff microbial mat | place...
CACATACGCACTGTGGACCGGCCCTTCGTTGTCGAACGCGAACCCGCCCCCCGCGTGACCGATCCGGCGCACGCCGGGGGCGTGTACTTCCCACCCGGGTGGGGCGGCCGGTGGTGGGGCGGCGGCGGGCGGCGGGGCGTACACCGGCCGCAGCGGGTTCAGCCCGAACGCGTGCTTGAGGTCGGTGAGGAGCAGTTCCTGGTGCTGCTGTTCGTGGTTCAATCCCAGTTCGACGACCGGGCCGATCGCGCCGAGTACGTCCTCGTCGGCCGTCGTGATGAGCGCCAGTGTTCGCTCGTCCACGGAGCGGCGGTAGGCGTACACCTCGGCCACGGTCGGGCGGGAGAGCAGCCCGCGGGCCGGACGCGGCCAGCGGTCGCCGACCGCGTCGTAGTAGGAGTTGAAGAGGTAATTGAACTGCGGGTGGTGGGGGCGGAAATCCGGGGCGTACTCGGCCAGAACAAACGTCTCGAAAAACCAGGCGGTATGGGCGAGGTGCCACTTGGGCGGGCTACAGTCGGGCATCGACTGCAGTTGGTAGTCCTCGACCGCCAAGGGCGCGGCCAACCGCTCCGTCGCGCCACGAACGGCAATAAACCTGGCGGCGAGCGCCGGCGTGTCGGCGGGGTCGTGCGGCATTACCGGCATGCCACCTCCACAGCGGGCGATCCCACATGTTAGACGGAGCGAGGAGCGAGTGTCCACAACTGACCATTCGAGCGAGGATCGTGCCGAGTTCGGGCGAAATGTTAATTACTGCTGCCGAGACGGGGCGGCTTCCGCGGCATCTGATGTGTGGGCCCTACGAGTGGTGGGCAGTGGGGTGGGGTCCGAATCTACATCAGCGACCGGCCGGGAGGTTAACGATCCTCGTAGCTTCCACTTCGACCGCGGCGGAACGAAAAAGCCCCGGGACGGGCCCCCGGGGCTTCAAGGCTCCATCGTCTCCGACTCCCCGCTCACCCTTCGACCACGGCCTCTTCCTCGAGCGTGGGGGCGGTCTCGGCCGGCTCGGCCGGGCCGCGGCCCTCGCCCAGGAACAGCAGTAGCGGGCTGGCGACGAAGATCGAGCTGTACGTGCTGACCATCACCCCCATGACCATAACGAAGGCGAACAGGTGGACGCCCTCGCCGCCGAAGGCGTACAGGACGATCGACACCAGGAAGACCGTCATCGAGGTCAGGATCGTCCGGCTCAGCGTCTGGTTGACGCTGTCGTTAATCATCTGCGGGGTGAGTTGCGGGTTCTTGCCCCGGACCTCGCGGAGGCGGGCGAAGTTCACGATGATCTCGTTCACCGAGTACCCGACCAGGGTGAGCAGGGCGGCCACCGTCGCCAGGTCGATCTTGAAGTCCTCGATGCCGAGGAAGCTCACCCCCGGCACGGCGGACAGGTAGTGGCAGACGGCGATCGCCCCGAGGGTGAAGCACAGGTCGTGGACGAGGCAGAACACGGCGGCCAGCCCGAACGTCCAGTTCCCGAACCGGAACCAGAGGTACAGGAGGATGGCGATCCAGCTGGCGACGATGGCGTAGAACGCCTTCGTCCGCGTCTCGGCCGCGAGGGTGCTGTCGAACACCTCCAGCCGCTCCGGCACCGGCCGCCGCTCGAACTCCTGCTGCGTCTTGGTCAGGATGCTCTGGAGGGCCTGGAGCTGGCTGGCGGCGACGGGGTCCGCGGGGGCGGTCGCGGCGGCGACGGCCGCGGGGCCGCCGAGGGCCGCGAGTCCGCCCGGGCCGCCCGCACTCGCGGCCGCCGCCAGCCCCGAGAGGCCGGCGAGCCGCGGGTTCTTCGACACGTCCAGCCGCATCGTCGTGAACCGACCGTCCTCTTCCGGCCCGACGCCGGTGAGTTCGAAGGCGAAGTCCCGTCCCTCGACCGCGTTCTGGCCGGCGAACTCCAGCTGGAGCAGGTCTTTGGTGTAGCTCGGCGACGTGGGCTTGTCGAACCGCAGCTCGACGACCGGGCCGACGACCGGGCCGACGGTCATCCGCGTCCGGTCCATCAGGGGGTCGCCCTTGTCGTCCCGGAGTAGGCGGTCGAGGTTGACCTGCACGAGGTCGCGCTGGCGCTCGGTCGTCCGGACGGTGAAGTACCGGCTCTTGCCCTGCGGGTAGCTCTCCCCGGACAGGAAGATCTGCTCGACGGACACGTCGGGCAGGTGCCCGGCGCGGGCCGCCACGTCGCGGTCCATCGCCGCCTCGTCCGCCCCGACCGGCTTCTCGGTCAGGCTGACGGTGCTGGTCGCGCCGTCGGCGTAGGCGATCTGGTACACGTAGGTGCCGACCGACCCGAGGTCGCCGGACGCCGGCCGGTTCACCCACCGGGCGGACTCGACCTTGAGCCGGTCGCGCTGGGCCTGGTCGCCGAGCAGGTCGCGCAGCCCGGGCTGGCCGTCCACGGCGTTCATCGCCCGCTCCTCGCCCGCCCGGAGCTTCCCGCCGTACACCGTCCCGCCGCGGAAATCGACGTTCAACCCGGCCTCCCCGCGGGCCAGGAACAACCCCAGCCCGAGGACGGTCAGGACGCTGGTGACGGTGAAGAAGAAGAATCGGTACTTCATCGGGTTGAAGTTCGGGCGGTCGAACAGTCGCATCATCCGCAGCTCGGTCAGCCACCGCTTGTGGAGCCAGAAGTCGAACAGCAGCCGGGTCATGTACAGCGAGGTGAACAGGCTGATGACCAGCCCGACCGTCAGGCTGATGGCGAACCCCTTGAGCTGGTCGTTGCCGAACGTGTACAGGACGATCGAGGTGAAGATGCTCGTCAGGTGGGTGTCGATGATCGTGCCGAACGCCCGGTCGTAGCCGTTGCGGATGGCGGTGGCGAGGTTCGCCCCCTTGTTCCGCTCCTCGCGGAGCCGCTCGTAGATCAGCACGTTCGCGTCCACCGCCATGCCGAGCATGAGGACGATCCCGGCCAGCCCGGGGAGGGTGAAGGCGGCGTTGACCGCGACCATGAACCCGACGGTCAGGAGGAGGTTGGCGAGGAGGGCGACGCAGGCGACCATCCCGGCGAAGCGGTAGTAGCCGAGCATGAACACCAGGACGGCGACGAACGCCAGCCCGACCGCGACCGTCCCCTTGCGGATCGTGTCTGCCCCGAGGGTCGGGCCGATGGTATTCTCGCTCACCGGCTTCTCGCGGAGCTGGGCGTTGAGCGACCCGCTACGCAGGAGCGACACGATCCGGTTGACGTACTTCTGCTCCAGCCCGCGGCCGGACGGCCCGGTAATCTGCCCGCGGCCGGGGAGCGACGAGTTGAGCGTCGGGGCGGAGATCACCTGCTCGTCGAGAATGACGCCGAGGTTGCGGAAGGTTTGGCCGGTCGGCTTGTTCCGCTCGGTCATCTTGCCGAACAACTGCGTCCCGCTGCCGGTGAGTTGGAACCCGATCGCCGGGTTGAGCGAGCGGTCCTGGTCGGCCGTCGCCACCAGCCCGATGTCGCCACCAATCTTGACCTGATCGACCGGCGAGATGCGGGTGAGGACGAAGTATTCGACCTTCTTCGCGTTGAACTGGTCGAGCTTGCCATCGGCCTCCAACCGCTTACGCTCTTTCTCTTCCTTATCCAACTGCACCGTACTCTTGGTGTCGCGGCTGAACAGGATGATGGTGGCGACGCCGTTGCGGTCGCCGTCCCCGCCGCCTGCCGGCATGGTGCGGGTAACGACCTTGTTCCGGTTGCCGAAGAGTTCGCGCCACAATTCGCTGCTTTCATCTTCGTTCCGGACGTGGAGGGACTCCCGCTCTTCCTTGCTCAACTCGACCCAGGCGTACCGCACCTTCCCGGCGATGTCGTTGATGACGACCGAGTATTCCTCTTCCGGGCGGGGCGGCGGGTAGCCCTGGACGGCGAGGGCGTCGAGGTCGGCCGCCGGGGTGGCGGTAATCTTCTCGCGGGCGGCCCGGACGCCGACCTCGTCGTCCGTCTCGTTCGCCAGGATGCGGAACTCCAGCACGCCCATCTGCGAGACGAGCCGCTTGACCTCCTCGATCTCCTCGGTCGTCAGGTTCGACCGGCTCCCGCCCGACCCGCCGGTCGGCAGGATGATCTCGACCCGGGTCCGGCCGAGCGGGCGGACGGTGACGTTCTTCAAGTCGGCCGGGTCGATGCGCCGCTTGATCTGCGCCGCCAGCTTGCCCATATCCTCGGGGTCCAGCCCCGGCGACGCGGCGGCGGCCCCGGCCGTGGAGCCGCTTTGAATCTCGCTGAGCTGCTTCGTCCGTTCGAGGTTGATCTCGTAGACGAGGATCGTGCCGCCGGCGAGGTCGATGCCGAGTTTGTACTTGTCGAGCCGGACCGCGTAGACCGCGGCCAGCAGGCACGGGATCAGGCAGAGGAGCAGGCCGCGGAGGTAGTTGCGTTGCATGGGGGTTCCGTTCCTCGTCCGTCGTGCGCCCGACCCGTGGCAGTGCCCGCCCGCGTTACTTCGCCGCTTCGGTTTCGTCCGACCCGAGTACCTGCGTCACGGTGTTCCGCTTGATCCGCAGCCGGGTGTCTTCGGACCGGATGACGATCTCGTCCTCGCCGTCCTTCGCCCCGACGACGGTGCCGACGATGCCCGACGCGGTCAGCACCTTCGACCCGCGCTTGAGGCCGGAGAGGAGGTTCGCCTGGTCCTTCTTCTGGCGGCGGCTCATCGGCAGGATGACGACGACCCAGAACAAGACCATCATCCCGATCATGAACATCGGGTTCGCCCAGAACGGCTGCTGGGGCGGCGCGTCTTGGGCGAACAGGGCGGCGGTCATGTGCGGGAATCCTTGGGGGCAGGCTCGCGCCCGCCCGGTCGGCGCGTTCGGAAAATTCAATCTAGGAAGCGCGTTTCCACCGGGCAAGCCGGTCGGCTCGGAAGGCGTCGAACCCGCCCCCCAGGATCGCCCGCCGAGCCTCACCCATGAGGCGCAGGTAGAACGACAGGTTGTGCAGGCTCAGGAGCGTCGGCCCGAGCATCTCGTCGGCGGCGAACAGGTGGTGCAGGTACGCCCGGCCGAACGTCGCGCAGCAGTAGCAGGGGCAACCGGACTCGACGGGTGCCGAATCCCGCCGGTGCTTCGCATTTCGCAGGCGGATCGGGCCGGCGTCGGTGAACGCGAGGGCGTTGCGGCCGTTGCGCGTCGGCATCACGCAGTCGAACATGTCGATCCCGGCGGCGACCCCGGCGAGCAGGTCTTCCGGGCGGCCGACGCCCATCAGGTAGCGCGGCTTGGCGTCGGGCAGCAGGGACGCACACGCGGGCAGAGCGGCGTGCATCGCCTCCGGGCCTTCGCCGACGCTGAACCCGCCGAGGGCGTACCCCGGGAGGTCCATCGCCACCAGTTCGCGGGCGCACTCGGCCCGTAGCCCGAGGTCCGTCCCCCCCTGCACGATGGCGAACTGCGCCTGGTCGCGGCGGGTGTGGTGTTGGCGGCAGCGGTCGGCCCAGAGGATCGACCGGCGGACGGCGGTGCGAACGACCTCGGGGCCGCCGTCCCCGGGCGGGCACTGGTCGAGGACCATTGCGATGTCGGACCCGAGGTTTTGCTGAATCTCGACGGCGCGTTCCGGGGTGAGTTCGAGCGGCGAGCCGTCGATGTGGCTGCGGAACGCCGCCCCGCGGTCGGTGAGTTTAACTTGCGTGGCGAGGCTGAACACCTGAAACCCGCCCGAGTCGGTGAGGATCGGGCGGTCCCAGCCCATGAAGGCGTGCAGCCCGCCGAGTTCCGCGACGAGTTCGTCGCCGGGCCGGAGGGCGAGGTGGTAGGTGTTGCCGAGGAGGATGCGCGCCCCGACGCCGCGGAGCATGTCGGGGGTCAGCCCCTTGACCGTCGCCTGAGTCCCGACCGGCATGAACACCGGCGTCTCGACCGCCCCGTGCGGGGTGGTCAGGACGCCGGCCCGGGCGGGGCCGTCGCGGTGGTGGACGGAGAAAGTGATCGCACTCACAGGCGCGAAGGGATTGGGTCGTCGAACTCGCGGCTGGCCATCGAACTCGTCCGCTCCTCCGGGGTAATCAGGACGAGCATGGTGAGTTCAGACAACGTTTCCTCGGGCAGTTCGTACAAGATCGGCCAGATCAGCTTGTGCCGCTCCGAGCGCGTTTTGCCGCGAAAGCCCGCGTCCACTACCCGGACCCGGACGGAATATTCGTTCTGTCGATAGATGTCGATCTGCGACGCGGGGTGGGCGGCCGAGTACGGCTCCAATTGGTCCGCGAACGCCCGGGTCGTCTGGTCGGTTTCGGCGCTGGTGATTGTTACCGGCATCTCTAGAGTCTCCCGTCGGCCCACCCGAAGATCGTTTCGACGGCCGCCAAGAATTCTTCCGTATCGTCACCCGGGCGACTGCCGACTTCGTATCGCAGGTCGGTCGCCCACACCCGCGCGATCACGAACGCCTCGACGACCGGCCTGGGAAACGGAGCCTGGTCGTAGGTGGACAGGACGTATCGCAGTCGATCGAAGTCGTGCCCACCGGCCCCGCGGAATGAGTTTAGAATATCCTCTTTCTTTCCGCGGGGGCAGCGGGAAAGGAGGAGGGCCTTGAGTACACATTCGACGCAATAACCGCCGAGATACGTAGCGGCCGTCGTTCGCTCCGCCCCGAGTAAAAACACCGCGTCCGCGAGCCGTTGCTTGGCGGCCCGATAAAAGAGTCGCGCGTCCTTGTCGCGAGGTTCACCCATCAGCCGTCAGTCCCCCCGCAGTTTCAGGTTCAACTGCGTGAGCTTCTCGCGGACCTCGGTGAGCGAGGTCTGGCCGAAGTTCTTGGCCTCCAGCAGTTCGTCGGCGGTCCGCTGGCAGAGATCGCCGAGGGAGCCGATGTTCAGCCGGTTCATGCACTTCCGGGCGCGGACCGACAGGTTCAGGTCGCTCACCGGCTTGCCCAGCGTCGCCTGCTCCTCGGGGCTGAGGTTCTGCTGCGGGCGGTAGCGGAACTCGTACTGCTGGCCCTGCTCCAGCGACTGCCCGATCCGCAGCGCCTTCGCGGTCATGATGATCTTGATCTCCTCCAGCGAGGTCTCGCCGAAGTTCTTGCTCGCCAGCAGCTGCGGCTCGGTCACGCGGGTCAGGTCGCCGAGCGTGCGGATGTTCATCCGCTTGAGGCAGTTCCGGCTCCGGACGGACAGCTCGAAATCGGTGATCGGCACCTCCATCACCTGCCGGAACTGGACGTTCACCTGCTCGTCTTCCGGGCTGTAGTACATCGACAGGGACGCCTCGGCGTCCTTGACGAAGAGCTTCGCCCGCTCGTCCGTCGGGTCCGACTTGGCGAGCCGGCGGTAGCACTCGGCCGCCTTGTCGTACTGGTCGTTGTCCTCGTACAGCACGCCGAGGTTGTACAGCACCCCGCGGCCGATCGGCGGGTACTTCAGGCACCGCTCGTAGAACCCGATGGCCTCGTAGTCGTTCCCCTGGAGGTCGTTCAGGAACGCGAGCCGAAACAGCGCCCCGGAGTGCCGCGGCTCGAGTTCGACCGCCCGCTCGTAGTGCTTGGCCGACCGCGGGGTGTCGCCCTCGGCCTCGGCGATCCCGCCCTCCTGGAAGTAGAACTCGGCGTTGTGGGCGGCCGCGTCCTTGAGCTTGACCAGGATCGCCTTGGCCTCGCCCAGGTGCTTCTGGAGGCGGAGAACGCCGGCCCGCTGGAGCTGCACCTGCTGGGCCGCGTAGCCGGACTTCTCGGCCTTGTCGAACGACGCCAGGGCCTCGGCGTACTCGTGCCGGTTGACGTGGGCCTGGCCGAGGTAGAAGGCGGCGAGCGGGCCGTCCGATTTCTGCAACTGCTCGACGGCCGAGGTCATGTGGCCGAGGAAGTAGTGGGCGATCCCGAGCTTGAGGTGGATCTTCTTCTGCTGCGGGCCGGCGGCGACCGCGAGCCGCTTGCCGAGGGTGTCGATGATCTCGCGCAGGGTGCGGACCTGCGGCCCCCCCTGGGCCAGCCCCTCGCGGAGCTTGGACACCATCCCGCCCTCGAAGTCTTCGCGCTCGACGAGGAGCGCGCGCAGGTCGATCAACGTTTCCGTCACGGCGAAACCCCACTTAATAGGCCGGGCCTTACCGCGCGTCGGCAGATCGCGCGAGAGCCGGCCGGCAACGTGCGTGCCGAAGAGAGGAACTATACCGGCCGGCCGGGGCAACCGGCAAGTCCGGCCGGCCGCCGGTCAGGGCGTTGCCTTCGGCCGGATGCGGCGTTACCTTGTACGCATCCGCCGGCGGCTACCCCACGTTACCGGAACACATCCATGCGCATCTGCCTCACCCTCGCGGCCGCCACCGTTGCCGCCGCGGCGCTCGCCGCCGACAACTGGCCGGGCTTCCGCGGGCCGAACGGCGACGGCACGTCGGACGCCAAGACCCTCGTTGCGAAGTGGAGCGAAACCGAGAACGTGCGCTGGAAGACGGCGATCCACGGCAAGGGGTGGGCGTCGCCGGTCGTCTGGGGCGAACAGGTGTGGATGACGACCGCCGACGAGGTTCGTGGCGGCAAGTCCGCCCCGACGCCGAAGACGGGCGGGGCGAAGGGGGCGGTCGAGAAGGTCACGTTTTTCGCCGTCTGCGCCGACCGCAAGACGGGCAAAATCACGTACGACATTCCGCTCGCGGCCGAGGACAACCCGGCCTTCTGCATCGACTTCAACAGTTATGCCTCTCCGACCCCGGTGGTCGAAGAGGGGCGGTTGTACGCTCACTTCGGCAGTCATGGGACGTGGTGCCTCGACACGGCTACGGGCAAGGTGCTTTGGGAGCGGAAGGACTTGAAGTGCGACCACTTCCGCGGCCCGGGGTCGTCGCCCGTGCTGTTCCAGAACCTGCTCGTGTTGATCTTCGACGGGTTCGACCAGCAGTACGTCGCGGCCCTCGACAAGGCCACCGGCCGGACGGCGTGGCGGAAGGATCGGAACATCAAGTACACGACCGACAACGGCGACTACAAGAAGGCCTACGCCACCGCCCGGGTGATCGAGGTGAACGGCAAGCCGCAGCTGGTCGCGCCGTCGGCCGAATGCACGATCGCCTACGACCCGACTACCGGCGACGAACTCTGGCGGTTCCAGCACCTCAAGAAATCGACCATGAACGTCGCCGCCCCGCCGGTCGCCGGGCACGGCCTGACGTACCTCGTGAGCGGCCACCCGTCGCAACTGATGGCGCTCAAGCAGGGGGTGAGCGGGGCGGTGCAGAAGGACGCGGTGGCGTGGGAGACGGACAAGGGCGTGCCCACCCGCCCGTCGCTGCTGCTCGCCGGCGACCTGCTGTTCATGGTGAACGACGGCGGGGTCGTATCGTGCCTCGACGCCAAGACCGGCAAGCCGTACTGGAGCGAGCGGCTCAACGGCCAGTACACGGCCTCGCCGGTCCTGGCCGGCGGGCTGATCTACTTCCCGAACGAGATCGGCAAGACGACGGTGTTGAAGGCGGCGAAGGAATTCGAGACGGTCGCGGTGAACGAGCTCGACGCCGGGTGCATGGCGTCCCCCGCCGTCGCGGGCGACGCCCTCCTCCTGCGGACGAAAACCCACCTCTACAGCCTCGGGACGAAGTGACGCGGCGGGTCAAAATTCGAGCGTTCCGTCCACCCCGCCGGTGCCCGGGTTCGGGGTAACGGCGAGTTTCGTCCCGTCGAGCAGCCCGCCCCACAGACCCATCATGACATAGGGCGGCGCATTGCTTCCGGGCGGAACGGGTGGGTTGCCGTCGGCGAACAGGAAGATCACGTCCGGGCGCGGGTATTCCGTTGCGCTGTCGAGCAAAATGACCGGAGCCAACATCCGCGCGACGCGAAACGTAAACGACCACCCCACTACCCGGCCCGTCGGGGCGCGATACCCCTGCGGGTACGAGAGCCATACGTAATCGACTCCGTCCTGGAATTGGGACCAAATCCGTTCCGGGAGCCAACTCAGCGGCGAGCCGGTATCCAGGATCACTTCCCGAGGCGTCAAATGGTTCGGGAGGCGGATCCAGGATCGAAATTGGACTCTGGGAACGAGTAGCCGTCCGCCCGCGGGCGAATCTACGGGAATGGGATTCGCCCGCGGGAGCGAAGTCAGTCGGAGTGATGGCACGGGGTGGGCGCTCCGGTCAGGCGTAATCGCGGTAGTCCCCAAGGTAGCTGATGACGAACCGTTCTGGGTGGCGCTGGTGTTCCCTGGCCAAACGGATTCTGAGCGCCGGCTCGTCGTCCTTGTCGGTCCCGACGACCGTCTTGTCGCACACGGCGACGAACTGCCCGTAGATGTCGAACAGGTTGCCCTTGTTGCACTCCGCGTAGAGCCACTCCCAGTCCGCCATCACGTCGGGCAGCGCCGGCTCGGAGAATTACGCCTCCAGCGCGCGCAATTCGGCGACCTGCGCCACCGCCTTCGCGGACGGGCCGGGGGGCGTGCGCGTCGCGTTCTCGGTCATGGCCATTCTCCCGCGGCGGGTCGGGTCAGCCCGTATCATAACCGGATCGGACCACCCGCACGAGACCCCCGATGTCCCGCACAGGCCGCCACGCGTCCGACGACCAGCCGCTCCCGCCGCTCTACGCGATGGTCCACTCCGGGCTGGAACCCGTGGCCGCCGACGAGATCACCCGCGACCTCGGCGGGGAGGTCCGCAAGACCGCCCGCGGGACCGTCGTGTTCCGCGTCGAAACCCTCACCGCGGACGTGCTCAAGCTCCGCACGACCGAGGACATCTTCCTCCTCGCCTGGGGGTCCGACAGCCTCACCTACAAGGCCGACGACCTGGAGACGATCCGCTCCTGGACGACGAAGAAGCCCGACTGGCCGCGCCTCTTCCGCCTCCACCACCTCATCCGCCCCAAAACCAAGGGGCGGCCGACGTACAACCTGATCTGCCAGATGCAGGGCGAGCACGGGTTCCGCCGGGCCGACGCCCGCGAGACGTTCATCGCCGCGATGACCCCGTTCATCCCGAACGGGTGGCAGTTCTCGAACGAGAACGCCTGGATCGAGATCTGGCTCACGATCCGCGGCAAGACGGCCACCTGCGGCGTGCGGCTGTCCGACCGGACCATGCGGCACCGGGCGTACAAGCGCGACCACGTCGCCGCGTCGCTCCGGCCGACCGTCGCCGCCGCCATGACCCGCCTCGCCGGCATCGGCCCGGGGATGACCGTCGTCGACCCGATGTGCGGGGCCGGCACCATCCTCGCCGAGGCCCTCGACACGGCCGGGCGGCGGCGCGGCGACGCCGTCCGGGTGTTCGGCGGCGACATCGACCCGAACGCCACGTTCATCTCGTCCCAGAATCTGGGGAAGGTCGGCCCGGCCGCCGTCGTCCGGTGGGACGCGACCCGGCTGCCGCTGGCGGCCGCGTCGGTGGACCGGATCGTCTGCAACCCGCCGTTCGGCAAGCAGATGTCCAACCCGGAGGAGATCCCGGCCCTCTACTCGTCCTTCGGCCGGGAGTGCAACCGCGTCCTGCGGCCCGGCGGGCGGGCGGTGTTCATCGTCATGGAACAGGACGTACTCCGCGGCGTGCTGCACGGCCAGGGGTGGTCGCCGAGCCGCCTCCTCAAGGTCCGCCTGCTCGGGACGCCGACCATCTTGAGTGTCTGGCAGAAGCCGGAGCGGTAGAGTAGGATGGTGGCGGTCGCCGCGGATTCTGGGAGTCGTCGATGGCCGTCGCGTACACCTGCCCGAACCCCGCCTGCGGGGTGACGCTCAAGACCGCCAACCGGGTGCCCCCCGGCAAGCGGGTGAAGTGCCCGAAGTGCGAGCGGCCGTTCACCCCCGAACCGGCCGAGGACGACGCGCCCGCCCCCGCCGTCCTCAAGTTCGCCGACGACGGGCCGAAGAAGACCGCGCCCCCCCCTGCCCCGCCGGTCGCCCCCGCCAAGCCGCCCAACCCGCTGCTCGAAGACGACGACGAGAGCGCCGAGTCGATCAAGGCGGGTTACGGGGTGGTGAAGGAGACGGCTGAGGAGTTGGAGGCGGCGGACAAGGTCAAAGTCAAGTTCGGCGAGGTGTCGGACAAGTTCCGCAAGAGCGCCCGCGGGCCGGCCACCGCCCTGCTCGTGGTGCCGGCCAACCTGCTCACCGCCGCCGGCCTGCTCGCCGCCGTCGCCGGGTTGTTCTTCTTCGTGACCGGCATGTGGCCGCTCGTGTTCAACGACGCCCCGCCCGGCGACGACGAGATGGAAGAGTCGATCGTCACCATGCTCCTCGCCTTCACCACGTTCGGCTGGGGGGCGTTCATCTGCTTCGGCGCGAGCCAGATGCAGAACCTCCAGTCGTACCTCTGGGGGATGGCCGGGGCGGTCATGGGGGTGCCGTTGCTCGTCGGCATCTACGCCCTCATCGTCCTCCAAGACCCGAAGGTGAAGGCCGGGTTCGAGGAAACCGAAGGCGACCCCGACGACGAAGACGAGGAGAAAGACAAGGACGAAGAGGACGACGAAGCCGAAGAGGACGACGAAGACGAGGACGAGAAGCCCAAGCGGGGGGCGAAGGCCAAGCGGCGGAAGGATTGACAGTCAGGTGCGGCCCGACGGATTTGTGGCACGGGTCTCCTGACCTGTGCAGGCAAGCACAGGTCAGGAGACCCGTGCCACAAATCGAAAAAGTCCGGCCGGCCGCGGCGACGGACCACGGAGAGATCCACACGATGACGGACGCGACCGACGACGACCTGCTCGCCCGCTTCCGGGCCGGGGACGAAACCGCCCTCGACCCGCTCTTCGCGCGCTACGAGGGGCCGGTCTTCCGCTTCCTCTTCGGCATCCTCCGCGACCACCACGGGGCCGAGGACGCGCTCCAGGAAACCTTCGTCCAGGCCCTGCGCCACGCCGACGGGGTGAACCCGGAGACGTTCCGCGGGTGGCTCTTCACCGTCGCCCACCGCCAGGCCATGCTCCTCAAACGCAAGGAACGACGGCTGCCGGCGCAGGCCGACGACCTCGTCCTCCTCGGCCTCGCGGCCGCCGACGCCGACGACCCCGCGGGCCGGGCCGACGACGCCCGCCGGGTCCGCGAACTGGTCGCCCTGCTCCCCGCCCCGCAGCGGGCCGTGATCGCCGCCCGCGTGTTCGAGGGCAAGACGTTCCGCGAGGCGGCCGCGGCCCTCGGGTGCCCCCTGAACACCGCCCTCGCCCGGATGCACGCCGGGTTGAAGACCCTCCGCCAGCTGTGGGAGGCCCGGTATGCGTGAGCCGACCCCCGACGCCCGCGCCCTGGAGGCGACGGCCCTGCACTACGCGGCCCGCGACCTGTCGGCGGCCGAGGCCGAGGCGTTTGAAATCCGACTCGCCGGCGACCAAGCCGCCCGCGACGCCCTCGCCGAGGCCGTCCGCCTGTCGGCCGCGGCGCTCGGGCAGGCCCCCCCCGCCCCGGACGGTTCGTTCCGCGCTCTGATCCGCGACCGCCTCCGCCCCCTCGTCGCGTGGCACCCCCGCTGGCTCACCCGCCGGGCGTACCGCGGCCACCCGCTCGCCTGGGCCGGGGCCGGAGCCGTGGTCGTCGCAGGGGCTACCCTCGTCGGCCTCCGCCTCGCCGAACCCGACGCCGCACACACTCCCGTAGCGACGGTCCGCCCGGCGTTGCCAGCCGCACCCGCCCCGGCCGTTCTCGCGGCCGCCGACGAGCTGGTTCCGCCGCGGGAGGGCGAGGTCGTCGTGAACGCCGTGGTCGAACCGCACGCCGCGGTCGCGGAGTCGGGCATGTCGTTGCGGGCGGCGGAAATCTGGGCGGAACTGAGCACGCCCGACCACGTCGAAAAGACCCACGAGGAAGACGCCCGCTGGCGGCAGCGGGTCCGCGACTTCCACCCGAATGCCCCCGCCCTTTCCGCCCGCGAACCGTAGCCGAACGGCCACCGGTCGCCCCGAGGTACGCGTCATGGTCGTGTCGGTCGGGCGCATCGCCCGCACGGTCCTCGCCCTGGCCGGCGTCGCGTTCGGCGGCGGGGCACTCGCGTCGGACCCGCTGCCGCGCTTCACCGAGGAGCGCGAGGCCGCCGCCCGCCACTTCGTCCACAAGCACTGCCCCGACCTCGTCCCCCTCCTCGACGAGTTGAAGCGGAACAGCCGGGCCGCCTACGAGCGGCAGGTGCGCGAAACCTTCCAGGTGACGGAGTTCCTCGCCGACCTACAGGACGACCCCAAGCGGTACGACCTGGAGCTCAAAATCTGGAAGGCCGAGAACAAGGCGATGGTCCTCGTCGCCCGCCTGGCCACGCCGAAGGAGGACGACCGCAAGGGAGTCGAGGACCAGTTGCAACTGCTGGCGAAGGAACTGGTCGACCTCGAAGTACAGGCGCTCGAACACCGCGTCCAGTTGCTCGACCGCGAGGCGACGGCCGCCCGCGACGAGCTGGCGAAGGCCCGCGACACCGCCGACCGGGCCGCCCGCGAGCGGTACGAGGGACTGCTGGAGAAAGCGCGAAAACGGCGGGGCGGGTCGTAGAATACGGCACCATGAAGCACCTTCCCGAACTGTACGCGACCGTCGCCGCCCGCGTCCGCCCGCCGGTCCTCATCGCCCTCGGCCCGCCGTGGCCGGTCGCTAACGTCGTCCAGGCCGTCGCCGCCCCCGACACCGTCTGCTTCCAGATGGACTTGCACCAGGCCGACCGGGTGCGCGACTGCCTGGCCGAAGTCGGTACCACCGCCGAGGTCGTCGCCGGGGCCGACCTGTGGGACTTGGAGGCCAAGTTCCAGACCGTCGTCTTCCCCGCCGCCGCCCACGCCGACCGCGAACTCAAGCTCGACGTGGTCGAGCAGGCGTACCACGTCCTCCGCCCCGGCGGTCTATTCCTGTCGCTGTCCGAGTACAGCCGCGACAACCAGTTCGCCAAGTGGCACAAGAAGGTCTTCGGCAAGTGCGGGGAGACGCCGGCGAGCGAGCACGGGATGGCGTTCTGGAGCACCAAGACCGACGACGTGGCCGAGCGCCGGCGGCACGAGGTCACGTTCCACGCCAAGAACCCGGACGGCCCGCCGATGGCGTTCGTCTCCCGCCCCGGGACGTTCAGCTACGGCCGCTTCGACGCCGGGTCGCGGGCGATGATCGACGTGGCCGAAGTTCACGAAGGCGATTCGATCCTCGACCTGGGCTGCGGCAACGGGGCGGTCGGCTGCCTGATGGGCGCGAAGGCCGGGCCGAAGGGGAAGGTAGTGTTCGTGGACAGCAACCTGCGCGCGGTGGCGACGGCGATGCTCAACGCCGAGGCGAACCACGCCCCGCGGCCGAAGTTCCTGACCGAGACGCGGATGAGGGGGCTGGAGCGGGGCGAGTTCGACGTGATCCTGGCGAACCCGCCGTACTACGCCAAGTCGGACATCACCCGGCTGTTCGTCGAGGGTGCCCGCGACCTGCTCAAGCCGGGCGGCCGGTACTACATCGTGACGAAGATGCCGACGGCCGTGGTGCCGATGATCTTCGAGACGTTCGGCGACTGCTCGGTGATCGAGAACCGCGGCTACTCGGTCGTCATGGCCGAGGTGTGAGAGGGGAACAATCTGACCGCCGACGACATCATCCGCCTGCTCGCCCTTACCCCGCACCCCGTCGAGGGCGGGTTCTTCCGCGAGACGTATCGGGCGGTAACGGCACTCCCTTCCAGCGGACTCCCGGCCCACGGCGGGCCGCGGGCGGCGTCCACGGCGATCTACTACCTGCTCAAGCCGGGGCACGTCTCGGAACTGCACGTCCTGCCGGGCGACGAGGTGTTCCACTTCTACCTCGGCTCGCCGGTCGCCATGCTCCAACTGTGGCCCGACGGCACCGGCCGCGACGTGACCCTCGGCCCCGACCTCGCCGCCGGGCAGGTGCCGCAACTCGTCGTCCCCGGCGGGGTGTGGCAGGGGACGCGGCTGGTCGGCACCGCCGGCTTCGCACTACTCGGCTGCACCGTCGCCCCCGGCTTCGACTACGCCGACTACCGCGGCGCGAGCCGGGCCGAACTGACGGCGAAGTGGCCGGCGTTCGCGGATCAGATCAAGCTCCTCACCCCACGCGGGTAGCCGCCCGCACCCCCTTGAACTTTCGCCCGGAATCCGTGTCCTTTCCTCCGGGTAGGTCGAAGTTCGTGATCGGGAGGGCGAGGCTCCTGCCGAGCCGTGAGCGCTCACGGCTCGGCAGGAGCCTCGCC
>Ga0105048_10008852_pt1 | contig 16081 bp, 14 predicted proteins | sample MAT05_FD_78382 | JGI IMG/M metagenome (GOLD analysis project Ga0105048, IMG submission 78382) | Freshwater microbial communities from Lake Fryxell liftoff mats and glacier meltwater in Antarctica - MAT-05 | ecosystem: Environmental > Aquatic > Freshwater > Ice > Liftoff microbial mat | place...
ATTGTACGCGAACACGCGGACGAGCGTATCAGCGTCCCAACTGACCTGGAAGCTGATGTCGATGGCGGCCCTGCGCGGCTGGCCCACGCCCAGTACAAAATCTGCATCGAGCGTGATCGGCAGATTCGTCCGCAACGCCTCTACTGGTTCCGCCGGGTCAAGATGCACCAACGGCCCGAAGTCGGGCAGTCGTTGCCAGATCACGTCCTTCAGCCGGTTGTCGAACTCGGCCGCCATGGGCGAGCACCTTTCACTTCGAAACTTGATCGCTCCACAACCACCGCAGCGAATCGGGGAAGATCGCCCCGCCGTGCTTGCCGTTGTGGCCGCCGTCGCCGTACTCCAGGCGGTAGTCGTACTTCATGTACTTCAGGGCAGCCGCCATGCTCAGATTCGCCAATGGCCAATGGCCGTGCAGGTTGTCGAGATCGTTCGAGCCGTCCTGCAGCAGAACCTTGATCGGCTTGCGTTCCGTCTTGCGGATCATGCCCGGGTAGACGTCGCCGCCGCGGATGTTCGTGAAGCTGCCGATATGGCTGAGCACCTTGCCGAACATTTCAGGCCGTTCCCAAGCTGCCGTGAAGGCACAGATACCGCCGGAGCTGTTGCCGCAGATCGCGCGCCCGGCCGGGTCTTTGCGCAAATTGTAGCTCTTCTCGACCTCCGGAAAGATCTCCTTTTCGAGAAACGTCACGAACTGGTTCGACGGCGTGTCGTACTCGAAGCTGCGGTTCGATCGGCCCTTCTTGCCGGTATCCGAACCGGGCACGTTACCCGGGTTAACGAAGATGCCGATGGTCACCGGCATCTCTCCCTTGTGAATCAGATTGTCGAACACGATCGGAGCGCGATAGCTGCCGGTGTCGCCGACGAAGCCGCCGCCATCTTGAAACACCATCACGCAGGCGGGCTTCTTCGGGTCGTACTGCGCGGGCACGTAGATCCACCAGTCGCGTTCGGTATCGGGAAAGATGTTGCTCTTCCAGGTCGGCATCTTCGTCAGGGTGCCTTTCGGCACGTTGTCGACCCTCTGCGAATCGGGCCCGAGCTTGTAGTCGTCGGCCGAGAACGCAAACGACGCGGTGAGTAACAGAATGGCGGGAGCGGTGGTAAGCTTCACGGGAATCTCCTTGGTGAGTGGAAAGAAGATACACGGTGCCGACGGGCAGTGCCAGCGAGATTCGGCCTTAAATCCGTCTTAATGTACACGTCCTCGTGTGCACGTTTGATTTCGCACACGTGTACGCTACGGGAAGTCCCCATCGTTGGAGCTTCGCCATGACACCCGTTCCGCCACCCGCTCCCGAACCTGCCGATGAGCCGCCCAAGCCGGTGCCGCCGGCACCTGACGCCGATACGACACGCGCGGCGTCGGCGGAAGACTTCAAGTTCATTCGCCCGCTGTCGCCAACACCGCCCTCCACGCCGCGGCATGCCCCCGTTGATTGGACGAAGGCAGTCCTGCTGACGCTGCTGATCGTTTTCGGGCTTCCGTTCGCAATGTTGTGCCTTCTCTTCTGCCTATGCGCCACCGGGATCATTCCTTCGGGTTATTGAGGGCCGCCCATCATGCTCGTTCGCGACTACACGTACCTGGGAACCACGAAGAGTCTTTGCCCCGTCTGCAGGGCGCTCGTCGATGCCAAGATCATCGTGCGCGATCAGCGCGTCTACTTTCGCAAGCGTTGTCCCGAACATGGAATCATCGAAGACTTTGTCTGTTCCGACGTCGCTTACTGGGATCGCAACGAGTTCAACCAGCCCGCGCGCAAGCCGAAGCAGTACGCTCTCGAGCCGGAGCGCGGCTGCCCGTACGATTGCGGCCTGTGCACCGAGCATGAACAGCACACCTGCATCGCACTCATCGAGGTCACCAGCGGCTGCAACCTGAAGTGCCCGCTCTGCTTTGCCGAATCGGGTCCCGGCGGTACTTTCATCGACTTTGCCACCTACACCCGCATGGTCGATCGGCTCGTCGAGGTGGAGGGGATCGTCGACGTGCTGCAACTCTCCGGCGGCGAACCGACGCTGCACCCGGACCTTGTGCGCATGGTCGAATACGCATCGCAACAGCCGATCCAGGCGATCATGATCAACAGCAACGGCATCCGCCTCGCGAAGGATGCCGCGCTGGTCGAACGGCTGTCGCATTACCGCGATCGGCTGGAAATCTATCTGCAGTTTGATGGTTTCGACCCGGCCACGCATCGCGCCCTGCGCGGCGAGCATCTGCTCGAAACCAAGTTGGCTGCACTCGACATGCTCGAACGTCACGGCCTGCGTTGCACTCTGGTCTGCACCGTCGATGGTCTGGTGAATCTGCATGAAGTAGGGGCAGTGCTGAAGTTCGGCATCGATCGGCCCGGGGTGCGCGGCATCAGCTATCAGCTGGCCAGCTACTGCGGCCGGCATCAGAAGCCCGATGATCTCGAACGCCGGGCGACCATGCCCGATCTCGTCAAGGGACTCGCGCAGCAGACAAACGGCCTTGTGGCCGAGAGCGACTTTTGCCCACTGCCGTGCGCGCATCCCAACTGCCACATGCTGGCTTATCTGTACCGCGGCGGCGACGGGCCGGCCGTGCCTGTCTCGCGGATGATCGACGTGCGACCGCACATGAACCTGATCGCCAACAGCATCATCTACACACCGACGCGAGCGAAGTATCTCGTGGCCGAGGCACTCGACTGTGGTTGCGGCCCCGGCGGCTGCGGACCGACCGACTTCTTCGACAAGGCCTTGGCGGAGAAACTCAACGGTGTCGAAATGTTCCGCATCACGTTGACGTCGTTTCTCGATCAGTATACCTTCGACACGCGGCAGGTGATGAAGTGCTGTCTGGCTCACGTGTTGCCGTCGGGGCATATCGTGCCGTTCTGCGCGTACAACACGCTCTACCGCGATGGCCATGTGCCGTTGCCGCCGCTTCCGGGCCAACGCGTAACGGCCCTGCCCCTGGTGGCGACGTCATGACGCCGCGGCTCGCATATGCCGTGTGCATGGTGCTGGCAGCCGGGGTGTTCATTCTTGCCCGCCGCTGCTTCCCCGGCGGATCGGGCTGGTCGCAACTGCGGCGCGATGAACGCTGGACGCTCACACTCGCGGCATTCGTCGGCGGCATGATCGGGGCCAAACTGCCGTTCGTGTTGAGCGCTGCCGAATCGTTCTTCAGCATGGCTTGGCTGGCCGACGGCAAGACGGTGACGACCGGCCTGATGGGTGCCTATCTGTCGGTCGAACTGGTCAAGTATCTGCTTGGTATCAAGGTAAAGACGGGCGATTCGTTCGCGTTGCCACTTGCGCTGGCGCTGGCCGTCGGGCGATTCGGCTGCTTCCTGAACGGGTGCTGCCACGGTGTACCGATGTCGCTGCCATGGGGTTACGACTTCGGTGACGGCATCCGCCGGCATCCGACGCAGTTGTACGAAGTGCTCTTCCACCTGCTGATGGCGGGGACACTCATTGTTATCATCCGCCGTGGTTGGCTGGTGAACCAGAGGCTGAAATTCTATTTGATCTGCTACGGCTTATACCGCTTTGCCACGGAGTTCATCCGTCCCGAGCCGGTCGTCGCAGTGGGGCTGACGTGGTATCAGTGGGGCTGCACAGTGATGGTGGTCGGATTGCTGATACAGTGGTGGATCGATCAGAAGCATGAAGGACAGCGGACGCAGAGGCAGTAAATTTTTCCGCTGGCACGTTGGTTGCCGATCACATTGGCGTCCCGAAAACGAGGCGGCAGGATCGATTCACGAGCTCGGTATGCGTGGCTCTTCTGTGTGCGTGGTCATGGCGCATAGATCGTCGGATCGGCTATGCCGGCTTCGATGAACCCCTTGCGGCGAAGCTGGCATGAATCGCACTTTCCGCATGCCCGGCCGTGGTCGTCCGGGTCGTAGCAGCTCAGCGTCAGCCCGTAGTCGATCCCCAGGCGGGTCCCTTCCCGGATGATCTCGGCTTTCGTCATTTTCAGTAGCGGCGCGTGCACTTTAAACTTGCGGCTGCCTTCGACGCCCGCTTTCGTCGCCAGGTTGGCGAGTGCGGCGAACGCGTCCAGGAACTCGGGCCGGCAGTCGGGGTAGCCGGAGTAGTCAAGGACGTTGGCCCCGATGAAGATGTCGAACGCGCCGACCGTCTCGGCGTAGCCCAGGGCGATCCCCAGCAGAATGGTATTGCGGGCCGGAACGTAGGTCACGGGAATGCCGTGGCTGATGTCCTCGGCCGATCGCTGTTTCGGGACGTCGATCTCATCGGTCAGGGCCGAACCGCCGATGGCCAGCAGGTCGACACGGACGGTGCGATGGTCGGCCACGTTCATGGCCCGGATGACTTTCTTCGCGGAATCGAGTTCCGCGTGGTGCCGTTGACCGTAGTGAATGCTGAGCGCGAAGGGCGTAAAACCCTGCGCAATCGCCATCGCCAGCGAAGTCGTGCTATCCACACCACCGCTGAGTAAGACGACGCAATTGTTCATGGTTGCTCCATCCGGACGGGTCAGCGAAACCAGGCCGATGCTGACGACTTTCCCGGTCACGGGAAATGACCATCCCGAAGTCGGGAATCGGTCAAAAAAGTTGGGCAAGGGAGAGATGTGCGGATAATCATTATAGAAGTTGCCACACGAATAAAGAGGTAGGACATGCCGGACGTGCCGTTAATCACCGCTGACGAGTTCGAGACGTTCCCCAACCCCGCCGAGGGGCGCGATTATATGATCGAGATCATCTGTCCCGAGTTTACGAGCCTGTGCCCGAAGACCGGTCAACCCGATTTCGGGACGATCACGTACACGTACACGCCGGGAAAGACTTGTGTCGAGTTGAAGTCGTTGAAGATGTACCTGCAGCGATTTCGAAATGAAGGGATCTTTTACGAGCAGGTCGTGAACCGTCTGCTGGATGATTTCGTGAAAGCCTGCCTGCCCGTGCGCTGTACGGTACTCGGTGACTTCACCCCGCGCGGTGGAATTTCCACGCGGGTGACATGTACTTATGCAGCTGGCCGTTGATGCCGGAGTCAGGCGGCGGCGACGACGATCGCGTTCTCAAGGCGAATCTGCGGCAACATCTTGCGAACGCTTTCCTGTGCCAGTTGCTTGGCGTAGAATGTCGCGGTCGCTCCGCGGAGAACGACCCGTTCGGGCAGGACCTCAACGGCCAAGTCCCAGACACGGCGGTCAGTTCGCTCAAGAACCGTGTTGTGGATATGCAGCGCGAGATTTTTCAAGTGACCCACGTCCAAGACCTCCAGGATTGTCTTTTTCCAAGGTTGCTGGTGAAGCAGGCAAGCTGTTCCCACAGTTAAGGCATTTCAATCGATAAAGTTCCAGTAATTCAGCCCGATCCTCAATAGCAAATGAAGGACCAATGGATTAAATTCTTGACCTGTCCTTGTCGCCGGGAGATTTCATGACGGGTTTACCACGTCGAGTGCGTTTTGAATACTGTATTTCGTGCCTTGTGTTTACTTGGCACCGCACGTCCGAAATCACCGAGATCCCGCATGGAAAATCGGCATTTTCCGCATCTCTTCCCTATTCAATCATCACCGTTTGTTTCGGATGGTGGGGAATTCCCTGGGGAATCATCCTGACCCCTCGGATTCTGGTTACCAATTCCTGTGGAGGCGTCCCGCTTCCCATGCCTGTGACCTATGTTGCGCAGCCCGCGAACGGCCCGGCCGTTCCGTAGAATGCGGGAGTCGCCGCGGAGATGATATGGCCCGATCTCAAACACTTGCGCTGCTTCTCGCTATATGTATTTCTGTACAGGAGTGCTTCGCCGGACTTTATCACCCTGACACTCTGGCCGGCTTCGAAATCGACGCCAACGGCAACGCCATCGCTGCCCCGTTTGACACCTTTGTCGCCACGGTGAATTTGATCAAGAAGGCCGACAAGCTCGATGACGAACCGGGCGCGGGGCTGCTCAAGGACGCCCTCGATCGACTCGCCCGTCGGGACCAGTTGACTCCTCCGGAACGTGTGGCGCTGGCCGCTGATTTGCTGCGGTTGCGGACCTACGCCAAAGGCCCGGTTGACGCCTTTGAACTTCTGCGGCCGTACCGCAACGACCCGCCGCCGGGGCTTGGTTTTCAGGTCTATATGCTGATTTCATATGCCCTGATGCAGCGTGCCGAACCGGATGTACAGGCCGCTTTCGACAACGCCGAGTCAGCATTAATCGACTTCAAGCCGACCGCGATTCCCGGATTGAGCGACGCTCAGCTGCGTTGGTACCTAAAGATGGAACGTCAGTACGGCCTGCCGCTGCTGCGGATTCGGCAGTCGATCGCTAAAGATACTTCACCCGGTGCGGCGGAACGGCTTGATCCGTTGTTTCCACCGCGTGTGAAAGGCAAAAGCGATCCCGTTCGCTTCGTGGGGGAAGAGGGAATCTTCGCTCCCGGCACACTGGCAGCTGCCGAGAAGGCCAAATTGCCGCCGGACGCCATTGCAGTCGTTCAGCAGTTGATTTTGTGGAACCCCGACGATGGCCGCCTGTGGTGGCTGCTCGCCGAGCTTTATAATGCGGAAGGTGACTATCGCGCTGCCGCCCGGTCGTACAAACTCGCGGTGGACGAGGCAAAGTTCACGGCCACCGAACTGCGGCGGCATTCCAGCGAAGTGCTGCCCGGCGCCATCGGCTTGTCCGTTGCCGCCGATCTGGGCCAGGTGGCTGCGGACGCTGCTCGGAACCAGTTCGATCGCTTCGCGGAAGTGGAACGGGTTCAAAAGATTCGCAGGGTTGGCATCCCATTGGCACTGGTGCTGATGGCGGTCATCTATTGGCAGTTCCGCGAGATGCAACGGAGATGGCGGGCTCGCCGGTTGCGCGCGACATTGTCTCAGCCCATTCGGTGAAACTGCCGCGTTGAGGGACGACACAGATGGATTCGCCTCTGACGATAGGTTGGCGAGAGCGAATCGACCTGCCGGAATGGGGCATCGAGCGGACTCGGGCGAAGATCGATACCGGGGCGAAAACGTCGTCGATCGATGCGGAAGTCATCGAACTGATCACACAACCCGATGGAACGGCGCGAGTACGCCTGTCGCTGCGGCTGTCTCGCGATCATCCCCGCAGGCGGATGATTGCCGAAGCCCCGGTCGTCCGGACAACCCTGGTGAAAAACACGAACTGTCAGGCGGAGTATCGCCTGGTGATCAGCACGACGCTGCAACTGGGCCCGATCTGGAGGACGATCGAACTGACGATCGCCAACCGGAAGCAGATGCTGGTGCCGATCATTTTGGGGCGGACGGCGCTGGGCGATGATGTTCGAGTCGATGCCAGTCGGAAATATCTCCTGACCGGTCGAAAGCAGGTGTGACGTGCGTTTGGCCATTCTTTCCCGACAGCCGCAACTGTACAGCACCCGCGCGCTGGCGGAAGCCGGCGAGGCCCGCGGGCATGAAGTGCGCGTGATGGACACGCTGCAGTTCGACATCCGCATCAGTCGTCGCAAGCCTGAACTGTTCTACAATGGCGAGCCGGTCGAGGAGATTGATGCCGTCATCCCCCGCATCGGCGCGTCGATCACCTTTTACGGTCTCGCAGTCGTTCGTCAGTTCGAGATGATGGGCGTCTACTGCCTGAACGAGTCTCAGGCGATTGCCCGTTCGCGAGACAAATTGCGCTCGCTGCAACTGCTCTGCCGGCACGATATCGGCGTACCGCCCACGGTCTTCACGCGGCAGGCGGACCATGTACCCGACTGCATCGAGAAAGTGGATGGTCCGCCAGTCGTAGTGAAACTCCTGCAGGGGACGCAGGGGATCGGCGTGGTGCTGGCCGAGAGCGAACGGGCCGCGGGATCGGTGATCGAGGCGTTCCACGGGCTTGACCAGAACATCCTGATTCAGAAGTTCATCAAGGAAGCCAAAGGGGCCGACATCCGGGCGTTCGTCGTTGGCCGCAAGGTCATCGCCGCGATGAAGAGGCAGGCGATCGCCGGGGAGTTCCGCTCGAACCTGCATCGCGGCGGGCATGCGGGCAAGTTCCGACTGCCGGCCGAGTACCGTAAGACCGCACTCGCCGCGGCGCGCGTTCTGGGATTGCACGTGGCGGGTGTGGACCTGATTGAATCGGACGAGGGGCCGATGGTCATGGAAGTGAACTCGTCGCCCGGCCTGGAAGGCATTCAGAAGACCACCGATATCGATGTGGCAGGAGCGATCATCGAACATCTCGAGAATCAGGTGATCCCCGTCATCCGCGTAAAGGGCTAACGATGGCGGAGATCGACTTCGTGAAAGCCGGCCGGCATCTCGGCCGGGCGACAGCCGCGTTCAAGCCGGTGATTAAGCGTTGCGGTCCCTGCTTGCTGATCCGCAATGACGATTGGTTCGTCGTGCTGGCCCGGTCGATCATCTCCCAGCAGATTTCGACGAAGGCGGCCCAGTCGGTCGCCGGCCGGGTTGTGACCGCCTGCGGCCGAGGCGGGTTGAAGGCAAAAGGCCTGGCCAGGCTTGACGACGAAACACTTCGCGCCTGTGGCCTGTCCGGCAACAAGCTGCTGTCGCTGCGTTCCCTGAGCGACCACTTCCTGAACGACCGCATGCTGCGCGGTGACCTGAACCTGCTCAGTGATCAGGAGATTCTCGATCATCTGCTGCCGATCCGCGGCATCGGCGTCTGGACCGTGGAGATGTTTCTGATCTTCGCCCTGAATCGACCGGACATCCTGCCGGTCGGCGACTTGGGCCTGCGCACCGGTGTGAAGGAACTGTTCGAGATGGACGAAGTCCCCGCGATTCCGATCATCAGGGAACTCGCCGAACCCTGGCGGCCGTTCCGCTCGGTCGCCACGTGGTACCTGTGGCGTATGCGTGACGGTCACGAGGTGAAACTGTAGCAGCCCGTTACTCCAGAATCTCTCCCTGTTCGGCTGTTTCGTCTTCCTCGGGAACCGCGAGGCGCTGCGCCCGTTCGTGCAGGATCTTCCGTGCTGATTCATAGCGGGAGACGATGCCCGGCTGCGGGAACAGGCCGCCGCCAACTACCAGAAACATCAGTACCACGGCCGCGACCCGCTCGCGCGGGGTGGTGTTCATGCCGATCGACGACTCGTGCCGGGTGCCGGTGAAGATCAGAAACCAGGCACGTACGACCGCGATGCCGTTGAGTGCCCCCGCCAACACCACGACAACGCCAACCGCCAGGTTCGAGCCGACAGCCCCATCGACCAGCAACTCTCCCGCGACGAAGCCGAGCGTGCCCGGGAAGCCGACAACAGCCAGGCCGAGAATCAGAAAGCAGATCGCCAGGGCGGGGCACTGTTCGTAGAGGCCGAGGTAGCGATGCAGATGCAGCCGCCCGAAACGGGCTTCCAGCGCCCGCAGCGTGAGCCCCAGGCCGCCGAGCGCGAGCGTCACCGAGAACCACATCGACAGAGCACCTGTCAGGGCGATGGTCGTGTGCAATTCGAGGCCGACCAGTACCAGCGATGCATGACTGAGGAACAGATAGGCGAACAGCCGCCGGGCTTCGCGCTGAATAGTCGACATCGCGGCGGAGTAAAGGGCCGTGATCAGCGAGGCAATGCCGATGCCGCTGAGTACCCAGTCCGGCGCGATCGGCAGCACCAACCGTACGGCGAAGTAGACGCCGTTAAGCGGAACAAGAAACAACAAGGCGTTGCCCATCGACGCGCGTTCGCACCAGTCGACGACCCACGAATGCACGGGGAAGGTCCCGCAGCGGACCAGCACGGCCCCGAACAGCAGTACCGCGGCCGCACTGGTGAGCGTTGCATCCGCTTCAACTAAGGACCAGCCTGAGATCATCAACGTGATGAACATCCCCATGTGCAGGCAGTAGGCCCGTGTCGATTCGTTGCGGCGGATCAGCGTGACGAAGGGCGGAATTGTTCCGGCCGTCAGCAGCCCGATCAGCACCCACGGTTCGGTCGCGCCGAAGACCGCCAGTTGGATTGCCTCGGCCAGCAGCGTCCACGTGAACGAGAACCGCTGCATTTTGGTGCGCGCAGTGACAAGGACAATAAGGAAGTACATCAGCGACGTCGTGACCGCAATGGGGCCGTTGAACCTATCAAGCGTCAGGTGCCATTTCGTCATTCCTGAAGGAAGCAGCCCCAGCGGGGCCGACGGCGCCGGCACGGCGTACACGCCTGCCCAGGCGATCAGACAGCCGGTGAACGCCAGCGCCGTGCAGGTGATACTGAACGGGAACGCCCTGCGCGAGTCGCGCATGAACGCACTCAGAATCGCCCCGACGAGCGGGAAGGCGACAGCGACTTCTAGCCAGCGGATTTCCCAAAGCGACATCACGATGAGCGGTCTCCCGAAGGCGGACGTTGGTCACCGCCGGCGAGGAACGCCAGCCAACGGCGTTCCAGCCGATCGAACATCCGGAACACTGCGATGAAGGGGTCGACGACGAAACGACACAGCATGACGTCCAGATAGCCGCGCTCAAGCGCCAACCGGTATGCCCAGACGCGCAGCCGGCCGCCGGCCCAGCGATCGAGCGGCCCGCCTGCATCAGGCAGCCGCTTGCCGATCGCGTTTTCCAGCGTGTGGTAGTCCTGCAGCAGTGTCGGTGCCCGCAGGAACTGCAGTGTCCGCAGGCAGGCATGCCCCAGCAGGTGAACAAGCGGCAGGTAGCGGAACCCCAGGCCGATCTCCGCGACGATGAGACCGACTTGCGCGAGAGACGCGAACGACAGGGCCGACTTGATGTCCGTCTGCACACTGCCGACCAGGTAGGCGTAAATCGATGTCGTCAAACCCAGCACCACAACCAGGCCCGCCAGCCAGATCGACGACTGCAGGATCGCGTCAACACGAAGCAGCAGGAACGCTCCGAGATGCACCGACAGCGAGCCGTAGAACACTGCGCTTGATGGCGTCGGCCCTTCCATCGCACGCGGCAGCCAGCCCGAGAACGGCACCAGTGCCGACTTGCCGGCCGCTGCGAGTACCAGAAGGACGCCCACGACCAGTGCCTGCAAGGTTGAGGCGGACGCCTCACCATCGGGCCAGGGGCCATGGCCCAGCAGGTGGTCGAAGTCGCCTTCACCGGTCATATGGTGCATCACCACGGCCGCGAGTAACAGCGCCGCATCCGAGATGCGATAGACGACCCAGACACGAAAGCCGTTGCGCGGCGGCGCCGGCCGATACTGAAAGAAGGCCACCAGCAGCGCGGACGACAGGCCGACCAGTTCCCACCCGGCAAACAGCGTCTCGATGGTGCCCGATGCGGCGGCGAGGATCATGCCGAGCAGAAACAGTGCGAACAGTACGAAGAAGCGGTTGTAGCCATGTTCGCGATGCAGATACCGGCTGGAAAAGGCCGCGATGGTGCCGCACAGAAGAAACGTCAGAATCACGAACGGCATCGACAGACGGTCGAACAACAGCTTCAGGGAGAAATGATAATGCGGGATAACGACCAGGTTGCCGATGTTCAGTGAAACATGCCGACTGTCCACCGCCAGCATGACCAGCAGCATTGCCAACGACGCCGCCAGCCCGATCAGGTTGGCGAACAGACACAGCCTTCCCGTGGTCCGTTCGCCGGGCGTGCGGTTGCACAATGTCAACACCGTGAGCGTCGCCACCAGCAGCGAAGGCACGGCGATGATCGAAGCAGCCAGAGCAGTGAGCAGTTGATCGGCATCCATGGTCAGCGCGCGGCCCCCGTGGGGCCGACGAGTGCAAAGTCCAGGTGCTCGCGCCAGCCGCGGTACCATTCGACCGATGTGTCGATATGGGGCAGTCGGGCGGTCGTGCATTGATAGGGAACGAAACGGCCGCCGCTGAAGAGGTGGACGTCGCTTGTCGTCGGGTCGATCGTGGCGACGTGAACCCAGCTGTTGACGATCAATTGTTTGATCGGCGGCTGCTTCTCCATGATGTCCAGGACGACCGCGGGCGTGTTCTCGATCACGATGAGCAGGCGGACAGGCTCATGGATCTCGACCATCTGCCAGGGCAGGCCGGTGCGAAGATCGCTGGCGGCACCGTCCATGACGCCGATCAGCGATGTGATGTTGTGGGGCAGCTTGGAACCGCAACCGAAGCGGGCGTTGTCGACATATGAGAAATAGTACTCGAGGTTGATGCCGCCGCAGACGGGGAAGACCGCCTGCAGGATCCGCGTAAGGATCGCGGCGTCGGGCGTGTCGATGGTCGGGTCGTAGGAATTCAGGAACGCCCGGCGATCGTAGAACAGGCCGCGGGTCAGGCGACGCCGGCCGACGAAGCAGATGGCGTTGGTCGCATGGCCGCACTCGGGCCGGGCCTGCGCGAGATCCTGCGAGCGCCCCTCGACATGCTGCCGGGCCTGCTTGAACGACATGTCCAGCGGCGCGGAGACGAACCGGCGGCTGCGTTCGTGTGCATTGCGTTCGCAGGCCTGTTCAATCAACTGCCGGGCCTTCTGGAACTCGGCGCGATGCGAATCGGGCAGGCGCTCGAGGTCGAACAGAGCTATTTCATCACAGCTCGTGTTATGCATGCCGCCGACGAAGATGGTTTCGACCGGCACGCTGATGCCGCGCTGGGCCAGTCGTTCGCGAACGCGGGAGTCGTTCAGAATCTGAGCGATTGCCCGACCGTTCGGCCCGCCGCGCGACCCGCCGCAGGCCCCACAGTCGTAGGCCGACGCATGGGGGTTGTTCATGCTGGTCGAGCCGTGCCCGAAGGTGAAGATCAGACGGGAGAACTTGCAGGCGATGCCGGTATCGTTCAGCATGCGTTCGGCAATCGCGGTCATCTCGTCGACGGTGTAGCCGACGCCGTCGCCATGTTCGCAGGGGTCGGCGGCCGACCGTTCGATCTTCAGCCGTGTAGCCGGCGGGGCGGACAGGAAGCCGCTGAGCAACCGCCGGACGCGCGACGTCAGTCGCGGGAACAGCGTCCGCGCGACCAGCGGCAGCGTTGCCAGCACGCCCAGGGCCGTGGTCAGTATCGCACCGATTGCGAACGAACGGCTGCCGACATGCAACTGATGCGAAGCCATGCCGAGTGCCCGGCGCGCCTTTCTGCGCCGGCGATGCGTCAGTTCATGCGATTCAAACACTTCCTCCGTCACCCAATGCCGCGGCCGCATGATGGCGGGGCATAGCGGCACGAAGTGCGCATCGGCCGCGCCGCGATAGTACATCGCGGCGGCGAAGAAGCCGGCCATGCCGTAGGTCGCCACGCCAGGCGAGACTTCTTCCAGGTGGCGGCGCAGCGATTCTTCCCGTTCATCAATGCAGAAGACCGCCTGAAACTCCGGTAGTTCCGGTTCCCGGCTGGCGTACCGGCCGTTGATGATCAGCGCGTCGAGCGTGCGGCGGTAGAAGCGGTTCTCGAACGCAAGATGGAAGACACGCCGGCGTTCGATCGACGGAAATGCGTCGATCGCGGCTACCAGGCGCTGCCAGCGGGCCGGGGGCAGTCCGCTAAGTTCCGACGGCGTCCAACCAAGAACCTGCGCCAACTGAAAGATCGGGAAACAGCGCTGCTCGACGCTGGGCATTTCCATCGCGGGCAGGCACGGCCGCAGGCGTTCACGCAACCTGTCGAGCGGGCCATTGTCGTCGACAGAGCGACGCGCGCTGAACGGCAGCGACCAGCGATCCAGCAGCAACCGGATTGCCAGGAAATCAAAGAGAGTGCCGGGCAGAATGCGGCGCACGGCCCGGTCTTCGCGCTCTTCCAGAAAGCGGATGATGCCGCCCCAACCCGGCAGCGCCAGCAGCGTTTCCGTCAGGTACGCATCCCATTCATCGTCGGGGACGCCCAGCGCCGCCAGCGACTCGGCAATCGACTGCAACGGTGCGATCTGCTGATCACGCAGCCGGCGCAGTTCGGCGGCGAAGCCCTTCTTCCAGATTTCCGGTTCGTGTTCGACATTGGCGAACACTGCGAGGAACGCGCGATACATCCCCTGATCGCGTTCGGGAAGCTGCCATTGCGCGAGCCCCTGATCGACGTACGATGCCGCGAAGCGGATCATCGCGTCGTGTACCCGTGCATCGGCATCATCGCCGCCGGCTGCGACAATCAGATCGCGGTGCCGAACGTAAGATCGCGGTGCGACCACAGCCGGGATGGCTGCCATTCCTTCGTGGCATGCCTGCCACAGCGATTCCAGTGTGAAGGCTTCCCAGGTGGCGTCATCCCATTGTTCGATGTTGCCGGTGCCGAAGCGTTCAAACAGATGGCGGACATCAAACTCCGCACGCTGTGCCGCGCCCTCGGCGGCGGGGCGCAAGTCGCGCATCGCCCAGTGGCGTGTCTCCGCGATGAGGCGGGACCGCACGCCGGCAGGCGTTTCGCTCAGGAAATGCCGCAGCGCGTCCGACTCGGCCATGAACCAGCGCAGTTCAACCGTCGGCGCTTCGCGGAGCGTGAACTGCAGCATGGCCGAGCGCATGTCAAGGATCGATGTGGAGTTGATCAGCTTCTCGCCCGGATCGGGCAGTTCGCCGCGGACGACATCGAGCAGTTCGTCTAGCCGGATCCGCCCGCGGTGAAGTTCCTGCCGATAACGGTCTTCCGATAGGTACGGCTCACAGCCGAACATGCGGCCACCCTGCAGGACGGCGTCGTGAAACGGCAAATGCTCGAACGCATGCAGCGTGTTGTGGTGAATGAAGACTGTGATCGGCCCCTGGGCAGGCAGAAAATGTGCGGCATGATCGATGAGAGTGCGAAGGCGCTCGATTTGATCGATGGCCGCGTCGGCGGAACCGGCGGGGTGGCCGCCGGTGTTTTCCTTGTGCCTCATGATGACGTGTCCCACGTGATGTCGAACCGGAATCGTCGCAGGAACCGGAACTACTCCGTGGGAGTCGGTTGCAGGTGCCGCTTCTTGCGCTTGCGACGTGTGGAGCGGGGGTGGCGGGACACCGGCGCATGTTATTTGAGCGCAGTCACCGGCAGGCGTCGGCCGCGAGCCTTCCTCTCGATTTTGGGTTCGTGCAGTTTCTCCATCACGGTGTGATCGACAAGGCACGATGTCGACAGATCGAGCAGCACTTCCGAAGATGCCGATTCGCGCTCGATGGCCGCCTTCAGCGACAACCAGTTGCTGAAGACCGCCGCCGACGTGACGCGGATGCGCACCTGCGAGGAACTGACACGTTCGTCCGCCATCGCGGGCTTGAACGTATGCCGGAACTCCGCCCCGGAAACCCAGTGCAGAATGAACTTCAGGCCCACGCCCGAGAAGATGCCGATCAAAAGATCGGTCGAAAGCGTCACGACGATTGTTGTCAGGAAGATCAGCAATTGCGCCCTTCCGACATGATATGTTTTAATGAATTCCTTTGGCGATGCGAGGCGGAAACCGGTGTAGACCAGCATCGCGCCCAGTGCCGCGTTGGGAATCCGGTGAATCAGGTTCGGCAACAGCAGCACGAAGCCAAGCAGGAACATGCCGTGGAAGAAGTTCGCCCACCGGGTCCGGGCACCGTTGTCGATGTTCGCGCGGGAGCGCACAATCTCGGAGATCATCGGCAGACCGCCAACCGCGGAAGAGATGACGTTGGCAACGCCAACAGCCGTGAGGTCGCGATCGAAGTCCGTCTTGCGGCGATAGGGATCGATCAGTTCGATGGCCTTGGCACTCAGCAGCGATTCAAGGCTGCCGATCAGCGAGAACATGACGATGCACATCAACCCGGTCTGCGTGAACACGCCCCGGAAATCGGGCAGTGCGAAGGCCGACGACGGATTGAAAATCACTTCAGGCATGTCCACAAGAAAACGGGGCCCGACATCATAAACGTCGTAGTGTTCCGTGTCGAAAAAGCCGTTGGGGAACAAATACAGGTGCTCATGTTCCAGGTCAAAACGCATTCCCAACGGGATGGCGATGAGCAGCACGACCAGCGGACCGGGCACTCGCCGGATGAACTTGGACGGCACCCACGGCAGGCCGAACAGAATCACAAGGCTGGCCACGCCGATGATCGCAATCTCCGGATTCAGATTCGGCAGGCTGCCGGGGAACTGAGTTAGCAGTGTGATCGGGCCACCCTTCGGGGCTTCGATCCCGAAGACCGGATACAACTGCTTGGCGATGATGATGATGCCGATCGACGCCAACAGCCCATGGAC
>Ga0105048_10008854_pt1 | contig 16080 bp, 6 predicted proteins | sample MAT05_FD_78382 | JGI IMG/M metagenome (GOLD analysis project Ga0105048, IMG submission 78382) | Freshwater microbial communities from Lake Fryxell liftoff mats and glacier meltwater in Antarctica - MAT-05 | ecosystem: Environmental > Aquatic > Freshwater > Ice > Liftoff microbial mat | place...
AGATTATTTTGAGATGAGACTAGGCGCGACGAAGGATTGTAGCGGGCTCTCCATGACTGAGGCGCAACAAAGTATCAGCTCAAAAGAGTCGAACAAACCGTCAAAGACTTCGTGCCCCTGCCATTAGTCCTGGCCTTGGTGTTCATATCCATGACTCACGAATCAAATTCAATGCACCGATGAAACGCTTCCCAAACATTCGATTTCCTCCAGCACCCTTACCTTCACACCAATTTTTCCCATCTGGCGTTTATCGTGCGCAGCACTGAATTAGGAACGTGGCACCCATAACTTATTCATTTGATTCCACCCTTTGTTCCATCATACGGCCACTATTTTTCTTTAAATAGCCCCGCTATTCGCAGAAAAATAGGGTAGTTTGATGAAAAAATGGTTGACCTAAAATGACTAAGTTATTGGAGCCGCGTTCCTGATCATCTATCACTCATCTTTTATCAATCATTTTTGGTCTGATGCAACAAGTTTATTCCATCGCCGCCTGCTCTTCTTTTCTAAAACCTTATCGGTTTATAGCTTTTCTGTTCCTCCTCCTGTGCTCAGAAAACCTTTCCGCTCAAAAATTCCCTGAAACCACCAATGAATTTGTGGACAAAATGGGCGAGTTCATGACGCTTTCTAAACGGCCAGACATGGAGGAATCTTTTGCGGTCTTTAAAAAAATGCACAAATCAGGTGGTTTTCCCGAATCGGAAATGAAGCGTATTATCTCGGTGTCCAACCTTTTGGGCAATCAGAGCCTGTCCGCTTTCCCATATTTCAAAAACTACCTGAATGCAGTGGTAGCGGCCAAAAACGACCCGGATACCACACTTTTCCGCCGTTGGCACAGTTTTGCGGAACAATCCTTGGCCGGTTTGGAAAAAGGGCGTGCAAAATCAGTGGGCCTGCTGCTCGAGTTTTCCCTAGATTTTATGGAACAACGCGCCCTAAAAAGCGGCGAGGGCGGCTCGGCTACCTGGAAAATAAAAAACGGCAAATTCGAATTCGTTTACAATGACCGCGAGCCGAGTCTGCTTTGTACTGGTGTAGATTTGATTGGTACCCGAAAAACGGACTCCGTAACCATCCACAATACAACGGGGCGCTATCGACCCTTCCAACAAATTTGGGAAGGAGAGGGTGGTAAGGTCTCCTGGGCCGAAGCGGGGATGGACTCAAGCATTTACGCCCTGCTTACGAAGTACAAAGTGGAATCTCAAAAACCTTTGTTCAATTGCGATACGGCCACACTTTATTACCCACTCTATTTTAAGGAAGGCATCAAAGGCAGCTTCGAAAATAACGTAGTGGTGCGGCCCAAAACGACTTCTACCAAGGCTGACTCCTTGCGGGATGTACAATTTCCACGCTTCCAATCTTTTGAAAAGGTATTAAAAATCAATCGAATAGGGGATAATATCGAGTATCTCGGCGGTTTTCGGCTGGCTGGCAACTCGCTTTTTGGCTACGGCACAACCAGCGAGCCTGCCCAAATGACGGTGTACAATAAGAAGCATGAAAAAGTCTTCCAAGGCAAGGCGGAACTGTTTGTAATCCGGCGTGGGGTGAGTGTGGTGGCCGAGAATGTGGATGCAAAACTGTTTATGGATTCGGATAGTCTTTTCCACCCGGCAGCAGATCTTCGGATAGATATTCCAAAACAGATCATTACCCTGGTCCGGGGCGAAAAGGGATCGTCGCGCAACCCGTTTTATTCTTCGTTCTACAATATGAACCTCAATACAGAAAAAATTGCGTGGCACTTAAATGCCGACTCGCTCGAAATAGGGGGCAGTATTGGGATCAAAGGGGTAGCGAAAAAAGTAGAATTTGAGAGCAGCAACTACTACGACCCTTCCGTGTACCTGCAAATGCAAGGGCTCGCCAGCCACAATTCGGTTAGCACACTCTACGCCCTTTGGCTCAAAACGGACAAGGACAAAGACGACAATGGCCGTATCGTAACGGACAACCAGTTTGCGATGGAAATAAACCCCAAATTCGACTATTCAAGCATTCAGAGTTTGCTGGCGCAAATGGTGCAAGAGGGTTTTATCAATTACTACTTTAGTCGGCACGAGATTGAATTGCGCGATAAATGTATCCACTATGCCCTGGCAAGCCAAGGTAAAAAGGACTTTGACGCCATCAATATCATTTCGGAGAGCACGACCACCAACGCAAAGCTCAATCTTAAAACCAAGGAGACTGAAATCTATTCGGTTAAAAAACTCGAGCTCAGTCAGCGTCAAAAAGTGGCGCTAATTCCCAACGAGAATGAATTGACGCTCCTCAAGAACCGAGATATGCGCTTTGGCGGGCGGCTTTACGCGGGGATGGCTTTGTTTCAAGGCCGTAACATGAGTTTCATTTACGACAAGTTTGAGGTGGATTTCGACTCGGTACAGCACCTTGATTTTTATATTCCCACCGGCGTGGAAGGCAAGGACGGGCAGCCTATTGCCAATGCAATGAGTTCCAACATCGAGGGCCTCAGCGGAGCACTTTTGGTAGACGCGCCCAATAACAAATCAGGTAAGGAAGAAATGGGGATTTTTCCTTCCTTACAGTCCAAAAAATTCTCCTTTGTATACTACGATCAGCCCCAGACCCAAAGTGGAGTGTACACCAGAGATTCATTCTATTTCCGACTTGACCCCTTCGCTTTCAACGGATTAGATTCATATACCAAAGAACAATTGAAGTTCAATGGCCAACTTTTCCCGGCAACCATTTTCCCGCCTTTTAAAGAAACCATCATTGTCCGCGACGAGGACAAATCTTTTGGCTTTATCCACAAAACTCCGGCAACGGGCTATTCTACCTACACTAAAAAAGGCAATTACACAGGTACCCTTGACCTGAGTAACAAAGGGCTGGTCGGTAAAGGCAAACTGGAGTACTTGACCGCTGATATCGAATCTGAAGATTTGATTTTTCGACCGAAACAAACTACCGGTACGGCCAAAAAATTCTTCATGGAAGAAGATCGAGCCAATAAAGTGAAGGTGCCACAGGCCAAGGGCGAAGATGTATCTGTAAACTGGCTGCCCTTCAAGGACTCCATGTATGTAATAAGTAAGGCTAAGGCTTTTGAGCTGTTTAAATCACCTGGGTATACACACAAAGGAACGCTTATTTTGACGCCCTCTGGTTTGAAAGGACGTGGAGAATTCGAGTGGGCAGAGGGTAAATTGACCTCCAAAATCATTTCCTATGGGCCGTTTCAGGCAAGTGTAGACACCGGAAATCTGGAAATCAAGTCGCTGGATCAAAACGGCATTGCGCTCGATTCTCGTAATGTGGATGGCGACCTTGATTTTGATGCCCAAAAAGGCCAGTTTAAAGCTAATTCACAAACGGCGAGTACAACCTTGCCGCTCGACAAGTACCGCACTTCGATGAATGAATTTACTTGGGACATGAAAGCCAAGACCATTCAATTCAAAGCTGACCCCAACAAACCGGGCCGTTTCGTGTCAATTGACCCCGCGCAAGACACCTTGGCCTTTGAAGGGAAAACGGCACTTTATGACATGAAAACCAACTTGCTCCGGGTCGGAGGCGTGAAACAAATCAAGTCAGCCGATGCATATATCAACATCCCGGATACGAGCGACATTTATGTCCAGCCAGGTGGTCGGATGCGTACAATTTACAACGCCCAAATCGTAGCAGATACGATAAGCAAGTACCATACCATCAATAGAGCAACGGTAGACATTGGCGGAAAAAAACTTTACAAGGCTACCGGCTTCTATGCATACAACATTCCAGGCTACAATCAGGAGGTTTTCTTTAACGATATTCAAGGGAAATACCAGACTATTCAAGCAGCCAACCGGCGGGTACAGACCTTTGCAACTGCAGAAATTCCAGAGAAGGATAGCTTCCGGGTAGATGTGAAAACGCTTTTCAAAGGCGACATGATCCTAAATTCCAGCGACCAGAATATGACTTTTAGGGGCCTGGCGCAATTGGTCGCGGATAAATTGCCAAAAACCAACTGGTTCACGCTTCAATCTGAGATTGACCGAAAAGACCCCTTGTTAAGGGTAAAACTTTCAAAAGATCCAGAAGATAATCCGATGGTAACGGGCTTTTATCTCTCGCGTGAAACGGGCGAAGTGTATCCACGCATCATGCTTCCCGCGTATCAACGTGCAGACCGGCCATTGATTGACTGCAAACACGTGTACAAATACGAATCAGCCAACGACCGTTTCATCTTCGGAGATTCACTCAAAGTCCTGGGTAAATCTGAACGTGGTGCAAAACTTATCTTTGACAACCGCGTGGGTACAGTCCTGGCAGAAGGCCCACTCAATATCTGTTCTGGTCTCGAAGTGATGAATGTAAAAGCCGCAGGTCGCCTAAAATCAGACTACAATACGGCTACGGATACCTCCTACTTCACGGTTACAGGTGAATTTATTTCCGCACTGGACATGGCCATCCCGCCCAAACTCATGGATTTGATGATCAATGAAATAAAAGCTGCCACCTTCGACGCTCAACCATCGGTATATAATACCAACCTGGCCTTTTATCAACCCGCCTTGCACGAGCTGGTGAGCGACGATAAAGACTGGGAAGAGACGCTATCCAATGCACGATTAAACGCGGTATTACTGCCCAAAAAGGACGACAAATTTGCTTTTGTACTGGGGCGCCAATCGGTTACCTGGAACAACGAATATTCTTCCTTCTTCACGCTGGAAGACCGTATCCCGCTTATCAGCATTGGTGGACAGCCTATCAATAAATCGCTCAACATCATGGTGCAATACAAAATGCCGAAAAATGGCGACGATGGCCTGAGTATTTACATCAAAGCATCTTCAGAATTGTGGTATTGCTTTGGTTATCAAAGCGATGAGAAGGGCGCACTGCTCAACATAACCTCTAGCAGCACTCGATTCAATGATCTGCTGGCCAGCATGAAACCCAAAGAATTGCAGATCAAAATGGCCAACGGGAAAGTACTGGAAATAGCGCTGGTGGACCCTAGCAGCGCAAATAACTTCGTGAATAAAGTGAAAAACGGGCGTTTGAAAGAGTGATAATATTCGGCTGATTTCAACTCTATCGCTTCAAAAACGTTTCCACGTGCGGATCTTACAGGGAAGCAATTCCGCTGCCCTGTTTGTTAGTAAAGGCCATCCGTATGCAGGAAAAAGTGATGATATCTGTACTCATGTCAGTTTATAATACTGATTTCACCGTGGTGAAGCGGGCGATTGACTCTGTGCTAAACCAGCACTTCCAGGATTTTGAATTGATTATTATTGATGATGGCAGTGATAACGATGTAAAAAATCAGATTCTTGGGTATGCCCAAAAGAAGCAGGACAAGATCAGCTATTTGCGCCATAAAAATAAAGGGCAAGCAAATTCAATCAATCAAGGGGTGTTGATCAGCAGTGGCCAGTTTATTGCCATTATTGATGCCGATGATGAGTATAAGCCCAATCACTTGCGGGCCTGTTTGCGGGAAATGGAAAACGCAGATTTAATTGCCTCCACGACGCAAACTATTGTGGATCAAGAGGAAGATTATTTTGTACTTGATCGACAGGATTGCAGTAAATTGATTCACGTAGATGATTGTGTGTTATTTGCCACCTTATTTGGCAAAAAGGAGGTTTTTGAAAGCCTAAAGTTTCAGGATACTTACGCTGCAGATGCACGGTTTTACGAGTGTGCTGCGAAACAATTTCGAGTGAAGAAGATGGATTTGAGGACTTACATTTATTACCGAAACAGCCCAAATAGCACCTGTTCCGCTGTAAAGGCAAGCCTCAGCGCCGATTTATCGTAAATTGAACAGGACCTATCGTAATGACCATTAAAAAACGCCCCCCACAGTTTCCTGTGGAGGGCGTTTCGTTTTTCCCTTTATAAACTTTTCGAAAGTTTCAAACGCTCGAAAAGTTAGGTCGAATAAATATTACTGCTTCGCAAAAGTCCCTTCCAATCTTCCCGAATCAGACTTCAGCACAATACGGTACACACCGCTTGGCAAGCTTGATACGTCCAGTTGGAAGTTTGCGCCATTGACCACGGTGTTTGTTTGCACAAGACGACCGTCGCTTGCAAAGACTTCTACATTTGATTGACCTAGCGCTGCACCATTTTCAAGCAAAGCCGTAACATTCAGCCAGTTGGCTGTAGGATTTGGCGAAAGCGTGAGCATGGCTGAACCACCTGATGGGTTCACTATCGGGCTCATGCACTCCACTTTGCCGAGCATGACGTCATCACCACATTGGTCGGGGTGATTGTGGTCTACTACTGCAAACTCATACATCGTGGTACCATCACCATTGAAAGGCCCTAAGATGATAGGTTGCGTGGTATCATACGGGAAGTTGCCGTAGTTGTTGCCATTGCCTACAATGTCAAACCCGCCAGAGCCGCCATTTTTATGTTCAAAAGTCAACACCGCAAAGAATTGTCCGCAAAGACAAGGTGTGCGGAGTACCTGAAGGTCATAGATATGGCAATCGCCACCATTGCCCAAACAACCAGGCACTTGAAACTCTTGCTCAACGCAGCAAGGCAAAGTGTTGGGCACATTGGGTACCATACACACTTTAATGCCATCAAAATTGCCACCGTTCCAAGGGAAATTTTGGATGAGTAGCGGCAATTGATTCAGGTTGAAATCGCCCAAAGGCTGTCCATTGGCTACAACCCTGAAAATATTGCCAGGTGGGTTTTGTACTTGGAAATTGATCTTCACCTGATAGCTGCTGTCTCCGGTACAATCGCCGGTTTCAAGTGAAAAGTCGAAAATTTCACAAGTGCCGCCACCACAGTTAGCCCCTTGGAATTCAATGACTTTGCAGCAATTAGGGTGATCGTTAATACAGATCTTGATCACATCAATTGCGCCACCATTTGATGGGAAGTTCGGGATTACCAAAGGTAAATTAGCTAATGGAAAGAGCCCGAAGTAGACTCCATTGCCCCAAACTTCAAATAAATTATTACCAGGGTTGGCTACCTGGAAATTGATCTTGAGTGAGTAAGAAGTTGTTGCCGGGTTACAATCGCCTGGATCAAGTACGACATCAAAAATCTCGCAGTTGCCGCCGCCGCCATTGCAATTCGGACCAAGGTATTCGAGGATCTTACAGCAGTTTGGGTGACCTTTGATGCAGACTTTAATGATATCACCAGCATTGCCATTCGAGGGTGCATTTGGGACCGTAAATGGAAGTGCAGTAAGCGGGTGCGCACCGAAATAAATACCATTGATCCAGACCTCGAAAAGAGCATTTCCAGGATTATCCACCTCAAAATCAAAGGTGAGTGGGTAAGTTGGAGCATTTGGATCACAGTCGCCCGGATTAACGCTTAGGTCATAAATTTCGCAAGGAGTATTCTGAAGACAGCCTGGAACTTGAAACTCAATATCCGCACAGCAAGCACTTAAACCACCTGGTGTGTTGGTGAAGCATACTTTTATGTCATCAAAATTACCACCATTCCAGGGGAAATTCTGAATAGCTAAAGGCAGTTGATTCAGGTTAAACAAACCAAAGAACTGGCCATTGGCCCAGAGCGAAAAGATGTTACTTGGCTGGTTGGCAACATTAAAATTGACCTTCACCTGATAGCTACTATCGCCAGTACAATCGCCCGTAACCACATGCAAATCATGCACTACACAATCGCCTACTGGGAAGCAATCGGGTGTTACAAACTCGAGGGTACGGCAGCAAGTTATCGTGCCAGCATTGCTGGTGATACAAACTTTGATTACATCGTTTGGCCCATTGCCATCCCATGGGAAATTGGGAATGTGCAGCGGCAATTCACTCAGATCATAGGTACCAAAGAATTGTCCGTTTGCCCAGAATCCAAAAGTATTGGAAGCAGGGTTTTGAACCTGGAAATTAACCGTCAAATGATAGGTGCTGTCAGCAAGATTACAGTCGCCAGTATCCACCGTTAGGTCAAAGATTTCACAAGGTGTATTGCAGTTAGGCCCTTGGAACTCCAGCACTTTACAGCAATCTGGATGATCTTTGATACAAATTTTGATCACGTCCATCGGGTTGCCATTGGACGGGAAATTTGGAATCATAAGCGGCAGCGCATTGAGCGGGAATAAGCCTAAAGAAACGCCATTGGCCCAAACTTCAAACAGGGCATTGCCAGGGTTTTGAACCTGGAAATTCAAGAACAGGTTATAGGTGTTCGAATTTGGGTTGCAAGCACCCGGATCAACGACCACATCAAAAATTTCGCAATCAGGGTTGCAGTTAGGTCCTTGAAATTCAATGGTTTTGCAACAGTCTGGATTGTCAATGAGGCAGATTTTAAGGATATCTATAGCGTTCCCATTTGCAGGGAAATTGGGAATGTCGATCGGCAGCGAGGCCAACGGGAATTCGCCAAGGTAAATGCCATTGCCCCAAACTTCGAAGCTGCCATTGCCAGGGTTATTAACCCCAAAATCAAGGTGCAATTTGAAGGTGTTCGAGTTCAGATCGCAAGCTCCCGGATCAACGACTACATCAAAAATGTTACAAGGCAACAAGCAATTGGGTACTTGAAACTGTTTGATGCGGCAACAGCCAATTGTGCCAGGTACAGAATCTGTTCCTAGGATGCAAATGGTTACAAAATCGCCCGCTTGACCGTTCCAAGGCACTTCCAGCATGAGCGGTACTTGCGATAGGTTAAAGGTGTCAAGAAGTTGGTTATGTATGGATACGGTGAATGTGCCGTTTCCAGGATTGGTTCCGTTGAAATTCAGGGTAATTTTGTAGGTACTGTCCGAAGTGCAGGAGCCCGTTTGCAAGAAAATATCGGTGATTTTACAAGGCTCGAAAGGCAAGCAGTCAGGGGCGAGGAATTGGTATTCCTTGCAGCAAGCGGGTGTAGAGCCCGTGCAAACTTTTACATGACTAAAGATTAATCCATTCCAAGGGAAATTTGGGATTTGGAGTGGCAATTGGTTCAAGCCAAAATGCCCTAAAAACTGGCCATTGGCCCAGAGATCAAAGGAGTCTACAGCCGTTGGATCAAATATTGAAAAATCTAGGGTCGCAAAAAAAGTACTGTCAGACGTGCAAGAATCAGTTTTTACAATCAAATCAAGGATACTGCATGGGGGAAGCCCCAAGCAATCTGGCACAGGATATTCCTTGGTTTTGCAGCAGTTGATGGCCACATTTCCCAGACAAACTTTTATTTCGTCGTTCGGTCCACCGTTCCACACGATTTCCTGAGTCAAAGGCAATTGATTTACACCAAACATGCCTAAGAACTGGCCATTAGACCAAAGCGCAAAAGAATCCTGTGGTGCTGGACTGATGATATCAAAATCAATAACTGCTTTGTAAGTGTGATCGCTGGTGCAGTCACCGGTTTGAACCGTTAAACCTACAATTTCGCAGAATGGATTTTCACAATCTGGTGCAGGGAATTCAATCGTTTCGCAGCAATCAGGGTGGTTATTGATGCACACCTTAATTACGTCAAAAGCATTGCCACTAGCCGGAAATGCCGGAATTTGAAGCGGCAAAGCTCCAAGTGGGAACATTCCGATAAGATTGCCATTGGCCCAAACACTAAACAAGTCGTTGCCTGGTGCCTGAACTTGGAAATTGAGCCCAAGCTGATAAGTCAGTCCGCCTGGGTTACATTGGCCCGGTTGCACATTGAGGTCAAATATGTTGCAATCGGTTGAGTTGGTACAAATTGGTACGACAATTTCTACCGCATCCTGGCAATTTAAGAACTCTGCGTCGATTACATCAAATTCGAGCACCGTTGGGTTGTTCGGATTGGCGGTAAAAGGCCCAAGAATGACCGGGTTCTGGCTGTATGGAAAAGTACCATAATTGTTGCCATTACCCAGCACCTTGTACTGGTTGCTCGTGCCATCATGTTGAAAACTGAGGGACACGAAAAACTCACAGGTGTTTGGATCGACCTGTACGACGGAAGCCGTAAGGTCAAAAATAGTGCAGTTCTGCGCCGCGACGGGAATGCTAAACGCGAGCAGAAGCATCGGCAAAAGGGATGCTAAACGCATGGGAAGGATGAGTTTGGTGAAAAAAAAGATGAAAACCGGTTGTCGCCATTTAGAGTTAAAGGGCGCTGCAAGGGATTAAAACAAAAAGGTGGGCAGCTTTTGTGGGGGCAAGATACACTGCTCAGCTTTTTCGCTTCTTCGCGTTTTGCGAAAAAGGCAGAAAAAAGTGTCGGGTTTTTGTCATTTGGATAAAAAAGGGAATTGTTGCAAGGCACTTACGCGGAATAAATATCAAAGCAACGGAAGGCGCTAATGCTCAAAGGTTGTGCCGATCTGTGTACTGCTATGCTCATGGAGCAGGAAATCACCCCTCGCTCGTAAACGAAAATGTGATTTTAGGGAAATTCTCTTGAGCAGTTTGTAAAATCCATTGGGTTTCGGCGAGGAAAACCAACTGTCCCTCGCTGTCCTTGGCAATGTCGCGCTTGCGTCGATCCAGAAATTCGGTCATTGCTTTCGGGTCAGACGAACTGACCCAGCAGGCTTTATACAAACTCACGCCTTCATAGCGGCATTTCGCATTGTATTCGCTCTCCAACCGGTGCTGAATCACCTCAAATTGAAGCTGCCCTACTGTGCCAATGATTCGTCGTCCATCGCTTTGGCGGGTGAACATTTGCGCTACGCCCTCATCCATTAATTGCACCAGTCCTTTTACGAACTGCTTTTGCTTCATCGGGTCAGCATTTTCAACATACCTGAATTGTTCTGGCGAAAAGGAAGGAATGCCCTTGAAATGCAATAATTCGCCTTCGGTCAAGGTGTCGCCAATTTTGAAATTCCCGGAGTCGTACAAACCAACCACATCTCCCGGATAGGCTTCTTCCAAAAGCGTTTTTTTAGAGGCCATAAACATGGTTGGGTTAGGAAATTTGAATTCCCGCTCCAACCGAATGTGCCGGTAATTTTTGTTTCGCTCAAATTTTCCAGAACAGATGCGTAAGAATGCAATCCGATCCCGGTGCTTCGGGTCCATGTTCGCAAAAATTTTGAACACAAAACCACTCATTTTTTCTTCCTCAGGTTTTACTTCGCGTTCTTCGGTGTGGCGCGATAGGGGAGTGGGGGCAATTTCAACAAAACAATCCAAAAGCTCTTTCACCCCAAAATTATTCACAGCAGAGCCGAAAAATATCGGGCAAATTTTTCCGGCGAGATAGTCTTCTTTGTTGAATACAGGGTACACCGTTTCCAGTACTTCCACATCATTGCGTAGTTCTCGGGCCGCACTTTCTCCGATTCGCTTTTCCAAATCCGGCGATGTAAGGTCTTCAAACACAATGATTTCCTCGTCTTCTTGCTTGCCATGCGGGTTGAACAGCACTAGCTTTTTTTCGTAGATATTATACACGCCCTTGAACCGCTGCCCCATGCCAATCGGCCAGGAAAGCGGGCAAACACGCACGTCCAGCTTCTGCTCGATTTCGTCCAGCAGGTCAAAACCGTCTTTACCTTCCCGGTCAAGTTTGTTTACAAAAAAGATGATTGGGGTGGCGCGCATTCGGCAGACTTTGGTGAGTTTTTCAGTCTGTTTTTCTACCCCATTCGCTACATCTACAACCACGATGGCCGAATCTACAGCCGTCAAAGTCCGGTAGGTATCTTCCTGGAAATCTTCGTGACCAGGGGTGTCCAGAATATTGATTTGCAGGTTTCGATATTCAAAACCCATCACAGAGGTGCTCACCGAAATACCGCGCTGCCGCTCGATTTCCATAAAATCAGACACCGTACTTTTTTTGATTTTGTTGCTTTTTACCGCCCCCGCCGTTTGTATTGCTCCGCCAAAAAGCAGGAGTTTTTCAGTCAAGGTTGTTTTGCCCGCATCAGGGTGGGCTACGATAGCGAAAGTGCGACGGCGGTGTAGTTCGGTAAGGAAGTTGGACACGATAAAATAGTTGTATGTTCTGGGAGTTGTGTCAAAAGGGTTGACTTACCCTTTTGGCACAATCCCCAAAACCTTGTAGGTTTAAAACGGGCGCAAAAGTAGCAAGAATGGCTGGGAAAAGTAAAAGAGGTTCCAAAGTTCTTCCCCTCGTCGCATATTTAACCCAAAGATATTTTGTACAAAAGCCATGCAAAATGTCGCGAACTTTGTGGCGTTAAACTTTATGGAACGGCATCTTTTGGCAAGGATTTGGCAGGAGAATACTTGGACACGGATTTATGCGATAAAACGGACAGAAACAGATTTTATCCGTGAAAATTCGTCAAATTCGTTCAATCCATGTGCTGTTTTGTAGATTAATCTGTGTTCCAAAAACTGATTCAATATGACAAATTTTCGCCTCCTCTTAATCCTCTGGGGCATTTTAGGCTGGGTTGCCGCTGCTGCACAGCAAGACCCTATGTTTACCAATTACCATTTTAACGCGCTGGTTTTCAATCCCGCCTACGCAGGCAGCAACGAACACCTGACGCTCAACATTGCTCACCGACAACAATGGCTGGGCTTCGATGGGGCGCCCATTACCCAAACGCTAACTGCGCATACGCCACTCCGAAATGAACGAGTCGGAGTTGGTTTCGCCCTTACAAATGATAAAATTGGACCAGGTGGCTCCACCGATTTGGCTGCATCTTACGCATATAGAATGCAGGTTGGGCCGAGCAAAAAGTACAAACTTTCGATCGGACTCCAGGCCGGTGTAGCCAATTGGCGTGGCAAATTTAGTACGATCACCGTGGAGGATATTAATGATCCTTCGTTTGCTCAAAATCAGTCCCGTTGGTTGCCCAATTTTGGAGCAGGAGCGTACTTGTATGGTGAAAAATTTTACCTCGGCCTCGGTTGTCCAAGCATTTTAGAGCATGATCTGCGTAAAACTAAGAATGATACCGAAGGCCTTTTTGCCAAAAATTACCGCAACCTTTATCTAACAACCGGGGCGGCATTTCCACTTCAAGGAGGTCAACTAGTGTTTAGGCCTAGTCTTTTGGTGCAAAATGCAGGGTTCCTAAGTGATGTGAAAAGTGAAGCACCAGGCCAAAACATTGGTGCACCTATGTCGGCAAACCTTGGTGCGGCAGTTTTGTTTCGTCAGCTATTCTGGGCAGGTACCTCGTACCGCACAGCTTTATCTGGCAAATCTTCCCACGACTCCGCCAATTTTTGGTTTGCATGGTCATTGAGGAACGGAATGCGTTTTGGGGCATCCTATGACATCACCCTCAGCAAAATCCGCACCGCCAGCAGCAACTCCTTTGAGATTATGCTTGGCTACGAATTTGATGTGAAGGTGAAACAGGTAACCTCGCCTAGGTATTTTTAATTGGGATTGTGTCAAAAAAGAAAGGGCTAATAAAACTATGAAAAATATACTCTTCTATCTATTTATACTCCTCCCCGCGCTCCTTGTTGCTCAATCTGCTCGCCTAAAACGGGCTAATGAGGCCATGCAAGACCTTGATTATATGACCGCAATTGTAGCATACCAGCAGGTTCTTCAACGAGAAGACCTGCCGGAGGCTAAAGTCGGACTTGCTGAGTGTTACCGTAAAATAAACGACACCGAAAACGCCGAATACTGGTACGGCCAAATTGTACGCCTGCCCAATACCAAGCCAGTACACAAGCTCTATTACGGAATGATGCTTCAGGCCAATGGCAAGTGTGATGTAGCCCGGCTTTGGCTTAAACAATACGAAAAAGAAGCCCCAGACGACGCTCGTGGTCAATTTTTGGCTAAGGCCTGTGACATGGAAGAAGAGTTGCTCACCAAAAATAAAGGCATTTATCAGATCAACCACCTGCCTTGCAATTCTTCTTATGACGATTTTGGCCCCAGCATCGTACACGGTCAACTCGTGTTTGCTAGTGATCGTGACCTCGGAACGGCCATCAAACGTACGTCGATGTGGACTGGAAATCCGTTCTCTGATCTCTATGTCACGCCGCTAAAAACCGACCAGTCCGGTGACATTGCTTCGGCTCGTTTGGAGAAATTTTCGAATAGTGTGAACACCCGGTTCAACGAAGCCGCCGTGTGTCTTGCTCCTGACGGACAAACGATTTATTTTACCCGAAACAACTTTGACCATGGCAACACGGAGCGCAGCGAGGAAGGGTTGGTGAAACTGAACATTTTCTCTGCGCAACGCAATGCTGAAGGCAGCTGGTCAAATGTGACGCGCTTGCCCTTCAATTCAGCGGAGTATAATTCTGCACATCCTAGCATGAGCCCAGATGGCAAACGGCTCTATTTTGCCAGCAATCGCCCGGGTGGATTTGGCGGGATGGACTTGTATTTCAGCGAATTAAACAACGGTATTTGGAGTGCGGCCATCAATCTTGGCCCTACAATTAATACCGAGGGCAACGAGATATTTCCTTTTATAGACCCCAATGGCCGATTTTATTTCGCCTCAAATGGCCACTTGGGACTAGGTGGTCTGGATCTTTTTTATAGCACTCCTAAAGGCGAAAAGGACTGGAATCAACCTATTAATCTTGGAGCCCCGCTCAACTCCACGCACGACGATTTTGGCGTTTGTTTTGGCGGCGACCTGTCCTGGGGCTTTTTTACCTCCGATCGGGATGGTGGTGCCGGGCGAGACGATATTTATGCGTTCTCTAAAAATGCTTCACCCGTCGAAATTTATGTTTTTGACACCCAAACGTTAAAGCCCATCAGCGGAGCTGCTGTGCTCAATTCGCTTACAAATCTGGCCTTAACCACTAGTTCTGAGGGTATTGTTGCTTTCGACATGCGTCATGCGGAATGCGCCGACTTTTCTACGGCTAAAAAAGGTTACGAAGCGACGGTAAAAACGGGTTGCACCGGAAATGAAAGCGAGGTACACGGTCAAATCACACGCATAGAAATCGGCTTGAATAAACTTGGAAACTTCAGTGTACAAGGCTTAGTTTTTGATATGCGGGATGGTTTTCCTGCCAATGGCGCAAAAATGATTTTGACCAATGATTGTGGTAAAATCGCCTCCGAACCCATCATTACGGGCCCCGATGGCAGGTTCAAATTCAAACTTGACAAGAATTGTTGTTACACCCTCCGCGCCGTGCAGGATGGGTTTATTGCGGGCGTAGCGGAAGGGATTTGCACCAAAAATCTGACACAAAATCCAGCATTTAAGGTAAACTTAAACCTTGAGCCTTACCGTGATGCGGAAGGATTCATTGTAGATATTCCAGAAAAAAAAATCGCACAGGCTGGGCCGAGTTACAACGATCTTACGGGCCTGTATGAAAACCCGGATGGCGCTCCCGCTACCTTTGATTTGGGTGATGGCCTCTCCGTTCGCGACGGTGTGCTTTACGACAATGGAGCTCCAAGCCAACCCAGCGAAAGCATCTGGGAACGTGGTGCCGAAGGCTTCTTGATCAATTTATATTACGATTTTAATGCGAACAACCCAAGTGAAGCCTCTTTCCCGGAACTTAAAAAGCTACTGAAAACCCTTCGGCAAAATCCTGATTTTCAGGTTGAAATCGCCTCTTATACCGATGCACGTGGTTCAGACGAATACAACCTCAACCTCTCTCAGCGTAGAGCCGACTCGGTGGTGGAATGGCTGGTCAAACAAGGCGTCACACGCGAACGGCTCACGCCACACGGCTATGGAGAAACCAAACTGGTAAATAAATGTGGAAACGGTGTACAATGCGAAGAATCAGAACATCAGCTCAATCGCCGCACAGAATTTCTAATCATTGGTACCAGCGGAATTAGTAATTCTAAGCCACAGTCAAAGCCTAGAACAGCACCTTGCGAAGGCTGCCCTTTTTAGTGATAGACTCCATCACCCCATCACTTCATCACCCCATCACCCCATCACCCCATCACTTCATCTCCCCATCATCCTATCACCCCATCACTCCATCACCCCATCACTTCATCACCTCATCACTTCATCACCCCATCACCCCATCACTCCATCACCCCATCACTTCATCACCCCATTTAATTCTTCCCGCTGAGTTCGCCGAAACGTTTGGTGACACTGAACACCAAATCGCGGAATTCAGGGTCTTCCCGAATGTCTTCGCGCCAGCAAAGGCCGCGTTC
>Ga0105048_10008857_pt1 | contig 16078 bp, 15 predicted proteins | sample MAT05_FD_78382 | JGI IMG/M metagenome (GOLD analysis project Ga0105048, IMG submission 78382) | Freshwater microbial communities from Lake Fryxell liftoff mats and glacier meltwater in Antarctica - MAT-05 | ecosystem: Environmental > Aquatic > Freshwater > Ice > Liftoff microbial mat | place...
ACAACCAGCGCAGGCACCAATAGTTCTCCATCCGGTCCTGGAACTCCGCGTACTGCGCGTAGGTGGCTTCGAAGTCTGCCAACACGGCGAAGAGATCGGCATCGTTGTCGGCGTACGGTGGCGGCGTCCCGGCGACCGCAGCCAGCAACTGCCGCTGGTTGACGAGGTCGCTGTAGCGGCGCAGCGGCGAACTGGACCACAGGTAGTGCGTGAGGCCGAGGCCCGCATGCTCGCCGGGGCGCGTGCTCATCTTGACTTTGCCGGCGGCCTGCACGCGGTACAGCCCCGCCGCATCATGGTCGGCCAGCAGGCGGCCCCACGTGCTGTTGACGTGGATCATCAATTCGGCAACCAGCTTGTCGAGCGGACTGCCGCGTTCGCGCGCCACGATGGCCACGCGGCCGTCCGGCGCGGCGTCCCAGTCGACGTAGAAGCTGTAGTCGATGCGATTGATGTCGTTCTTGCCGCGCTGCGCCGACAGGTGGGCCACCAGCTTCCACAGCACCCGCAATTCCTGCGTCCATGGCGGATCCTGCGGCGAGGGCAGCGGCGCGGCGAACGCATCCGTCAGCGCATCGAGGCGCAGATTGGCGGCGATGGGCACGCGTTCGAGGCGCGTCGCATGGCCCACGGGCTCGCCATCCGGCGTGACCTCGACGTAGAGCGACAACGCGGGAACGGTTGCACCCTCGCGCAGCGTGAACGCGGTGACGGCGTCTTCCGGCAGCATCGTCAGCTTGCGCCCGGGCATGTACACGGTGGACAGCCGCGTCCGCGCGATCGCATCGAGCTGACTGCCGCGCGGGATGGCCAGGGCCGGCACCGCGATGTGGATGCCGACCTCGAGATTGCCGTCGGGGAGTTCGCGCACCGAGAACGCGTCGTCGATTTCCGTGGTGGTGGCGTCATCGATCGAAAACGCGCGCACCGGCGCCAGCGGCAACTCGGGCAACGGCGGCAACGGGCCGGTGGGGGGAAACGCCACACCCTGCGGAAAGGCTTCGGTGAGAAAGCGGTTGAAGTGGAAGTCATGCGTCGACGGGATGGCCCCGCATGCCGCCAGCAGCTCCACCGGATTGGTACGCATCGCCTCGCACGCCGCCGCCAGCGCCTTCCACTCAAGCGTGTTTTTGTCGGGTGCATAGAGCAGCATCGGCAGGCGGTCGCGCAAGGCCTCTGGCAAGCGGTGCGCGCGCAATTCCGCCACCCATTCCGCGGTCCGCGCGGCTTCGACGCGCTTGCGTTCCACCGAGGCCAGCGCGGCCTTCAACGAATCGGGCGGTGCGCGGCGGTAGCGTCCTCTACCTTTCTTGTAGAAGTGCATTGGCGATGCGTGCAGCAACAGCACTACCGCCGCCGCCTGTGCAGGACTGGGTGTGGCGCCGTAATACTCGCGCGCCAGGTCGGCGAAGCCGAACTCGTCGTCGCCGCTCGCCTCCCACAGGAATTCCGGGTCGAGGTCGTGCAGCAGTGCCTGTCCATCGTGGAGCGCATCGGCGGCGCCTGGCGAGGCAAAGCGCAGCAACACCTGCGCGGACTTGATCTTGATCCGCTTGCCCGAGATGGCCTCCACCTGCAGCGATGCATCGTTGTCAGCAAGCACCGTCCCGGCCTTCAACGTGCCGTCATCCTCGAAGAGGAGATTCATGGGTGTGCCGGCAAAACGAAGTGCAGCATGGCGGGCGGCGGACGTGACCGCGATTGAATCAAGGCACCCGATTATAGGCTTCCCGTTACTTGGCCACGCTGCCCTTGGCCCGTTCCATCTGCTTCTTCACCAGTTCCATCACGCTCTCCACGTGCTTCGCCTCGCCGGACGCGCTTGCGCGCTTCGGATCCGCGGCCGACACGGCGGCGATGCTGCTCACGCCATTAGCTTCGCATCCGACCGTCGCGCCGGTTGCACCCTTGACGCCGGCATCCCACGACTCCAGGTAGATCGCGCACTTGGCCACCTTGGATTTCTGCGCCCAGCTATAGGCGACGTCGTCATCCTGCTTGTAGGCAGGTTCGAAGGCCTTCATCACGGAGAAGAACCGTTGCAATGCCACCGCGTTGTACTCGGGGGACCCAGGCCAGACCCGGGTGGCCAGCAGCACTTCGTTTTTGTTCGCATCCCGCAGGAACACGGTGACGGCAATGGAATTGTCCGTTGCAGCGGGCGGTTTCCCGGCCGGCGCCGCTTTCTTCGCCTGGGCGAATGCGGCGTTGGGCGCGATGGCAAGCAACGAAATCAGCAGCAGCAGGGGCACGCGCATGATGGAATCCTCCATACGAAATTTTGCCGGGCGCCAATTCTAGCTCGGCAATTCCGGATTCGCCATTGCGCGCCGCGAGCAGTTACTGCATATTCGTTCGTTTACCCGGCAAGGAGCAGGATATGGACTACGTGCGATTGGGTGCCAGCGGACTTCTGGTTTCGCCGCTATGTCTTGGCACGATGATGTTCGGAGATCGCACCGACGCGGCGGAGTCGCAGCAGATCATCGATGCGGCGCGCGAATCCGGCGTCAACTTCATCGACACCGCTGACGTCTACACGAAAGGTGCGTCGGAGCGCATCGTGGGCCCGGCGATCAAGACGCATCGGCGCCACTGGATCCTCGCCACCAAGGTGGGCAACGAGATGACCGGCAAGCCACAGGACGGTGGCCTTTCTCGGCGGTGGATCCTCGAGGCCTGTGACGACAGCCTCGCACGGCTCGGCCTCGAGCACATCGACATCTACTATTTGCACCGCGACGATCATGACACCCCGCTTGGCGAGACGGTGGGCGCGCTGGGCGAGTTGATCCGCGCGGGCAAGATCCGCTACTTCGGCGTCTCCAATTTCCGCGGCTGGCGCATCGCCGAAGTGGTCAGCGAATGCGAGGCGCAGGGCGTGCCGTTGCCGGTCGTGTGCCAGCCCTATTACAACCTGCTGAACCGGATGCCTGAAGTCGAAATCCTGCCGGCCTGCGATCACTACGGCATCGGCGTGGCGCCGTATTCGCCGATCGCGCGCGGTGTACTCACCGGCAAGTACCTCCCCGGCGCGCCAGTGCCGGTGGACTCGCGCATCGCGCACGGCGACCGTCGCATGATGGAAACGGAGAATCGCCCCGCGTCGTTCGAGATCGCGCAAACGTTGCGTGACCACGCGGCGAAGACCGGACGTTCGCTGACGCAATTCGCATTGGCGTGGCTGTGGGCCAACCAGATCGTCTCGTCGATCATCGCCGGGCCGCGCACGCTCGAACAGTGGCAGGACTACGTCGATGCAATAGGCACGACGTGGTCGGCCGAGGATGAAGCGCTGGTCGATACCATGGTGACACCTGGCCATCCATCCACGCCGGGCTACAACGATCCGCAATATCCGTTTTTCGGGCGGATTCTCGACTAGCTCACTGCAACCGTTTGGCGGCCACCTTGCCCAGCGCTTCGAGCGACTTGACGGCGTCGGCACGATCGCGTCGTGGCAGTTCGCCCGACATCAGCGACACGGTGTGATCACCCTGGCGCAGGGCCAGCATTGCGCCATTGCTCAGGATGAAGCGCTTCGGATCCGCAACTTCGACGAACGCGATCGCCGGCACCCCCAGCGTCGTGAACGTTTCGTAGCGGACATTCGCCCGTGCCTGTCGTTGCAACGGATCGACGAAGCCCAGGGCCATGCCTTCCGCATCGCCTTTGACGGTGCCCGAGGAGTAGGACTCCTGTACGCCAAGCAGTATCGCCCCGTCGGCGCCTTTCCACGCGCACTCGGTGACCCCGTATTGCTCCAGGCGGCGGCTCCGTTCGCCGGTCTTGGCTGCCGGGAACACGGCCCGCACATCCGACAACGACAGGATGGTGCAAGGGTCCCCTGAGGGCACGCGCTTGCCTGAGGGGGTCGTGCCGGTCGTGTCCTGGATCTTCTTGGCCGTATCGGTCGCGGACTTCAGCGTGTCGTTGGACGGGCTCTTTTGTGCGCTTGCGGGCCCGCATGTCACCGCGACGAACAGGAATGGCAAGCTGGCCGTGGCAAAAGCCTTCAGGCAGGTGTTGCGAACTTGAATTGGCATGGTGTCCTCTGTTATGTGTACAAGGTGGTGGGGTGATCTTGGCGATTGGCGTAGTCGTCAACCGTCACGAGAATGGCTTGCCGAGTATGGGGCAGGCCCGTCCCCGCTTCGACTTGAGGTTCTTCTGCGCGATGTTCAAGCCTGGCGCTCTTCTCCTGGATCTCCGGAAAGTGTCAAAACTTGAACGTTTCCGGAAAGAACCAGAGCAGCACGGCCGTCATCACCACGTAGCGCGCGAACTTGCCGATGGCCATGTAGAACACGCAAGGCCAGAACGGCAACCGCAGCCAGCCTGCGACCGCACACAGCGGATCGCCCACGAGCGGCAACCACGCCATCAGGCAGGCCTTGGCGCCGAAGCGCTCGAGCCAGCGCAAGGCCCGCGGATGCGCGGCGTTGCGCGCGTGCGTGACGTGTTCGTAGGCGCGCTCGGCGCCGTAGCCCATCCACCAGGTGATGGCCCCGCCCACGGTGTTGCCGGCGGTGGCTACCAGCACGGCCGGCCAGAAGAGATCGGCGTTCAGCTTCACGAGCCCGAACACGGCAGGCTCGGAGCCCATCGGCAACAGCGTGGCCGACAGCAGCGCCACGACGAACACGGTGGACAGTCCGTACTGCGGCAGTGCCAGCGCGGTCAGCAGCGGAGCGATCCATTCATCCATCGTCGGTGTCCTGCGATGGATGGAATGGCGCGCGCAACGTGCGGACGGCGCGCCGCCTAGCGCTCGTTGGCCACGCCGTGCAGCACATGCCCCGACGGCACATGCACCGACGCCGACTCGACGTGGCGCGTCTGGTCGTCGAAGAAGAAGTCGGGCTGGAAGTTGCGCAGGAACTCCCCCTTCTCGAGCCCCCCCAGGAACATCGCCTCGTCCACCCCGATGTTCCAATCCATCAACGTGCGGATCGCGCGCTCGTGCGCGGGACTGGACCGCGCGGTGACCAGCGCGGTGCGCAGTCGCATCTGCACGCTGCCTTGACCGGCGGCCAGTTGCAGCCGGTGCAGTGCTTCCAGCAACGGCTTGAACGGACCCGGCGGCAGTGGCCGGCCCGCGTGATCGGCCTCATGGGTCTGGAACGCGTCGAGGCCCTTCGCGCGGTACACGCGTTCGGCCTCGTCGGCGAACAGCACCGCGTCGCCGTCGAACGCGATTCGCACTTCATCGGGATGCGGATCGTCCTGCGCGGTCTGCGTATAGACCATCGCTGCGGGGAAGCCGGCGGTCAACGCGGACCGCACGTCATCGGCATTGGCGGACAGGAACAGGTTGGCCTTCAGCGCCTGGAGGTAGCCGAACGGCGCGCGGCCGCGGGTGAACACGCCGCGCTCGATCGCGAGGCCCGCGCCCTTGACTGATCGGAACACGCGCAGTCCGGAAACCGGATCGTTGCGCGACAGGATCACGACTTCCACGCGCTTGACCATGTCAGCGTTGAACGCCAGCAGCTTGCGCACCAGCCGGTAGGCAACACCCGGCTTGGCCGGTTGTTCGATGCGCTCCAGTTGCAGGCGCATGTACTCGCGATCGTCAGCCGTCTCGAAGACCTGGTTCTCCTCCTCGAAGTCGAACAACGCGCGCGAACTGATCGCGACGACAAGTTGTTCGATGGGTGGGGCGGCACTCATGGGGAAAAAGTATACGCGCCGCAGCTACGGGCGAACCACCGACTTGACTGCCTCCGCCGTGGTCGGCACGGCCGCAATCTCGGTCAGCGTGACCGGCTTGACCGGAAAGCGCAGCCGGTAGTAGCCGACATCGGCGGGATCGCGCCGCTGCTCGCGCGCGATCAGCGCGTTCACCGTCAGGCCGCAGAAGCGGCCCTGGCATGGCCCCATGCCGCAACGGACATAGGCCTTCATCTGGTTGGGCCCGGCGCACCCCTGCCGAGCCAGCGCGATGATGGTCTGCGCGTCTACCTCCTCGCAGCGACACACGATCGTTGCACCCGACGGCAACCGGAATGTATCTGTCGGCCGGTACAGCGTGTCGAGAAACGCGCGGCCGCGCAGCGACGTCGCAACGTCCGCGCGATCGTGACGCGCAATGGGGTCGCGGGTGGCATGACTGATCCGGCCAAGCACATTGGCGACCGCCAACGCGGCGAGCCGCCCGCGGGGTGCCGCCGCCAGCGCACCGGCGATGCCGCCGCCGTCGCCCGCGACGTAGATGCCCGCGACATCGGTGCCGCCCCATGCATCGGTAGCCGGTGCAAAACAGGCTTGCAGATCATTCCAGGCCAGCGAACAGCCGGCGGCTTGCGCGAGATTGACATCGGGCACCACGCCCTGATGCAGCAGGACGCAATCGGCGGCGAGCGTGTGCTCGCGTTCGTCGACCCTGTATCGAACGCTGCGCGCAGCGACCTCGCCCTCGATCGCCAGGGCGCTGACATACTCGACCAACCGCACATTGCGGCGCACCGTGCGCACCAGTTCGCGGCCCTTGGCAAAGTACGGGGAGCGCGCGAAGTCGGGCGCATGCCCCAAGGCTTGCGCCATGCGCCAGCGTGGCGTCGTGTCGAGGATGGCCTCGATGGCAACTCCAGCGCGCAGGTATTGCCACGCCAACATCCACAACAACGGGCCGCATCCGGCCAGCACCGTGCGGCCCTGCGGCACGACACCCGCGGTCTTCAGCAGGATCTGCGCGCCACCCGCCGTCATCACGCCGGGCAGCGTCCAACCGGGGATGGGAAACGGTCGCTCGATTGCGCCGGTGCACAGGATCACCGCGCGGGCGTCGATCATGTGCGCGGTGCGTGCCGCAGGCACCCCTGCGGCCACGCCCAGCGTCACGCCACCATTGGCTGCGACCACCGACCACACGGTGGCGTCGTTCACGTAACCTGCCCCTGACGCTGCAAAGGCGCGCACCAGCGGTGCCCCATCCCAGTAATCCTGTCCCAGCACCGACGGGTCCTGCAGCGGGCTGCGCGTGACGCCGCGATAGATCTGGCCGCCTGGTGCTGGCTGCTCGTCGAAGAGCGTGACGTCAAGGCCGAACTCGCGGCACCGCGTGGCGGCAGCAAGCCCGGCAGGACCTGCGCCGACAATAGCCACGTCGATGTTGTTCATGCCGCCGCGCCGTCGATTGCGCGGGCGCCACGCTGCGTGTCGATGCGCATCCCCGGCGCGATCGCGACGAGACACGCCTGCTGACTGCCAATACCATCGATCGTCACCAGGCAATCGAAGCACACGCCCATCATGCAGAACGGAGCGCGCGGCGCGCCACCCACCGGGCTCGTGCGGCAACGCTCGAAACCCGCGGCCAGCAGCGCGGCGGCCACGGTGTCACCGGCACGGGCAACCACTGCCGTGCCGTCGACGATGATGTCGACGACATCGCGCAGGTGAGCCGCGTCAGGCAGCCGCGCGAACATCGAATCGCTCCGCGGCAAAGGGCAGGAACTCGGGCGGCAATGCCCCCGCGCCAATCGCGGGGGCCAGGTAGTACGCATGCGCGGCGGCCAGCGTGACGCCGCTGTGGCACGTCGCGAGGAACGCGCCGGGATGCCTGGTCGACTGGGCGTAAATCGGAAAGCCGTCCGGCGACATCACGCGCAATGCCGCCCACGTGCGGTTGACGCGAACGCCACGTAGTTGCGGGAACACCTGCGCCGCGCGATTGGCCAGTACCGCGAGCACCGGCAGTTCCAGCGTATCGTCGAAACCGCGGGCCTGTTGCGAGTCCCCGATCATCACCGTGCCTTCATCGGTCTGCCGGATCGTCTCCAGTGGCATCGACAGGAATGGGGCCACGCGTTCCGTGACGATGATGTGACCCTTGTTCGGTACGACGGGCGCGGCCAGGCCCGCCATGGGCGCCAGGCGCGCGTTGCCAAGACCTGCCGCGAGGACGAGCGTCTCGCATTCGAAGACGCCCCGGGCCGACCGCAGCACGAAGCCATGCGCGCGCGGTTCGATCACATCGATGGCGGCGCCGGTGATGATCTCGCCGCCGGCAGCGGCAATCGCCGCATGCAACCCGCGCAGCAGGCGCAGCGGATTGCAGTCGCCATCGAGTTCGCTCCACGTGCCGCCGACCACGTCGGGACCGACACCGGGCAGCCTCGCCACCACACCCGCACGATCGAGCACCTCGATGGCGTAGCGCTCGAAGCCGGATTGCGCCAGCAGCGCCGACATTGTCGCGGCGCGCGCATCGAGTTCTTCCGCGGAGAGGCACACGTGCAATCCGCCGCGCTGCCGCAGCGCGACGTCCACGCCGGTGTTTTTGTGCAACGCCGCCGCCAGTTCCGGCCACGCACGCGCGGACTGCTGCGTCCATGCGCCATACGCGGGCAGTCCCTGGCCCTTGCCCTGCACCCAGATCAGGCCGAAGTTGCCGCGCGATGCACGCCACGCCACGTCACCTTCGTCGAGTACGGCAAGCCGGGGACCGAGCGCGCGAAGGCCGAACGCAATGGCCGCACCAACGAGGCCGCCACCGATCACCGCCACGTCGACGTGCCGCGTGGTCAAGTGTCGACCACCACGCCGGCAAACCGCAGGATGGCCGGAATCTGCGGCACAAAATCGACGAACGCATGATCGCCGCCACCGCGCACGTACTGGGAGGCGCCGACGTAGAAGGACACCGCTTCGCGATAATCGAGGACATCGTCACCGGACTCCACCAGCAGCAGGTAGCGCCCGGGCCGGGTGATCGCCGCCACGCGCAGCGCGGCCAGTTCGTCGAAGTGCGCACTAGTCACCTCGAACTCGGCGCCCGTGTGCATGTTGGTCTGCACGCCCCGCCACGCCTGCAGGCTCGCAAACGGGCGGATCGACGGATTGATCAGCACGGCGCGCGCGCCGAAGCGTTCCGCCAGGTGCGTCGCATAGTAGCCGCCAAGCGAGCTGCCGATGAACGTCAGTTGCGCGGGCTCCGCATGCGCATCGACCCACGCGGCCACGCCGCTCACGGCCGCCGCCGGACTGAACGCGAGGTCGGGCACATGCAGTTGCGGACGCCGCGACTCGGGCAACTGCGCCACGGCCGCCTTGAATTGCACGGCCTTCACGCTGGCGGGTGAGGAGCGAAACCCGTGCAGGTAGACGATGGTGTTCACGTCGCGAGGCGCGCCAGCAGCTTCCCGTGCACACCGCTGAAGCCGCCGTTGCTCATCACCAATACATGATCGCCACTGCGCGCATCGGCCGCCACGCAGGCGACAAGCGCGTCGAGGTCCTTGAAGACCCGCGCCTTCGGTCCGAGCGGCGCCATCGCGCCCGCCACGTCCCAGTTGAGATGGGCGGCGTAGCAGTACACCTGGTCGGCACCGGCCAGGCTGCCGGGCAGCGCGTCCTTCACTGCACCCATCTTCATCGTGTTCGAGCGCGGCTCCAGCACTGCCAGCACGCGCGCGCCGTCCACCTTGCGCCGCAAGCCGTCCAGCGTGACGGCAATCGCCGTCGGGTGGTGGGCGAAATCATCGTACACGGTCACGCCGCGCGCCGTCCCCACCACTTCGAGGCGGCGCTTCACGCCACGGAACGCGCGTAGCGCGTCGAGGCCATGCGCCACCGGCACGCCAACGTGGCGCGCGGCGGCAAGTGCCGCCAATGCATTCAACTGATTGTGGCGGCCCGCCTGTCCGAACTGCAACGTGCCCTGCGGCGCGCCGCCGAGCAGGATGGCGCCATCGCCGGCAATCGTCCAATCGGGTCCGGTGCCTGCCACCTCGGCGAAACCGAAGCGCTCCACCTCGCTCCAGCAGCCGCGCGCCAGCACGCGCGCGAGGTTGGGGTCGCCGCCGTTGACGACGAGCCGTCCCGATCCCGGCACCATCCGCACCAGGTGATGGAATTGCGTCTCGATGGCCGCGAGGTCCGGGAAGATGTCAGCGTGGTCGTATTCGAGGTTGTTGAGGATCGCCGTGCGCGGACGGTAGTGCACGAACTTCGAGCGCTTGTCGAAAAATGCAGTGTCGTACTCATCGGCCTCGATCACGAAAAACGCGCTGTCGGTCAACCGCGCCGAGACCGGAAAGTCGAGCGGCACACCGCCGATCAGGAACCCGGGATCGAGCCCAGCGTGATCGAGGATGGCCGCCAGCATCGCCGACGTGGACGTCTTGCCGTGCGTCCCAGCCACCGCCAGTACCCAGCGATTGGCCAGCACGTTCTCATAGAGCCACTGCGGGCCCGATACATACGGCCGCCCGGTATCGAGGATGGCTTCCATCAGCGGATTGCCGCGCGACACGACGTTGCCGATCACGAAGACATCGGCGTCGCGGGCGACACCCCGCAATTGCGCCGGATCGAAGCCCTCGGTCAGCGCGATACCCTGTGCCACCAGTTGCGTGGACATCGGTGGATACACGTTGGCGTCGCAGCCCGTGACGGTGTGCCCCGCCGTGCGGGCGATGGCGGCGAGGCCGCCCATGAAGGTGCCGCAGATGCCAAGGATGTGCAGGTGCATGGTGGCGAACGTTACGCAGGAACGGGGGCCGCCACCACGACGGCATGCCGGCGCCAGCCACGGACGAACCACGCGTAGGTGATCACGTTGCCGGTCATGACAATCGCGAAGGCGACGCGCAGCGCGCCGGCCGGATCGAGCCCGAACCACGCGCGGGCGGCGTCGACCACCACGCCAATGCCCCACTGCGTGATGAAGCTGCCGCCGAACATCAGCAGGTTGAGCGTGGTGTTGGTTCGTCCCGCAAAATCGCGGCCGAAGCCTTCGTTGAGCGTCGTGAAGGCCAGCACGTTCACTGCTGCGCCCAAGCCGTAGAGCGACCACCACAGGTAACTGCCGGGCGCGCCGCTCCAGATGACGATCAGCGCGAGGGCACTGAGTGCGAATCCAGCGGCGAAGAGATGCCGCGCCTCGATCCCGCGGCGCGCCAGTGCAGTACCGGCGATGCCCAGCGCCACGTAGCCCAGCATGATGACGAAGTTCATCAGGAGCAGGTGATTGGCCGCCGTGGCGCGCGATGTCGCATCGACTTCCATCAGCCAGGGCACGGCCCACAAGCCCTGGATGGCCATGAACGAGCCCATGCCGAAGCTCGCCAGCGGCGCGATCCACCAGAAGCGCGGGTGCACGAACACGGCGCGCACGCCGGCAAATTGCGCCCGCCAGCCCGCGCTCGCCGCCTCCGGGCGGATGTCGGGCACGCGCCACCAGATGCCGAACGCGGCCAGTAACGTGACGATGCCGAGAACCATGAACACCACGCGCCAATGCGAGATGCGCAACGCGAACTCGAGCGGCACCGTGGCCGCCATCGCGCCGACCCCACCGGCCACCATGATCCAGCCGGAATAGGAAGCCTGGCGATCCCGCGGATACCACGTGGCGATGGCCTTCAACGGCGCCATCAGGCACGCAGCGACGCCGGCACCGATGATGGCGCGCGCGGCGGCCAGCCCGAACAGCGATTCCGCATACGCAAAGAGAAAAGCGCCACACGTCGCGAGCGTCAGCAGCACCGGCTCGACCCGGCGCGGGCCGAAGCGGTCGAGCAGGATTCCGACGGGGATCTGCATCGCCGCAAAGCCCAGAAAATAGGCACTGGTGAGAAGCCCGAGCGACGACGGGTCGAGCGACAAGTCGCGTACCAGCTCCGGCGAGATCACCGCATTGACGGTGCGATAGAGATACGACAGCAGGTACGCCGCGGCAAACGCGAAATAGATCGGCAGGAAACGCATCAGTGGAACGGGACTGGTGTGGAGGCGGCAGCGACGGATGGGTCGGGCGACCTGCGATTATCGCCTTGTTCATCCGCAGTTTTTGTAGCGCCAGATGATCGTGGTGCGCACGTAGATAGACCTGAGCCCTGGCGCTGAATTTCGCACAACCGGCGCGCAAACTTGGCCGTGATTGTTGGGCGTGTCGGCGCCCGGATTGAATCTATCTTAATATGTATCTTAAATCGTTTATTAATATATTAAGATACTATTTATTGTCGAATTATATCTTTTTATATACATTAATCTAAATAAACTTCACAATAAGATATGCGCCGCTCGGAAAATCAGTTCGTAACCGCCAACGCGCGGGAAGCCGCTCGCCGCCTGGGCACCGCCATTCGCGCCGCGCGGCTGGCGCGCAACTTCACGCAAGCGGACCTGGCGCAACGCGCAAGCATCAGCGCCCTCACCCTCTTGAAGATCGAGCGCGGCGAGACGTCAGTGGCGATGGCATCGTGGCTGCTCGTCCTCGAACGTGTCGGCCTGCTGTCCCTGCTCGACGCCCCGTCTGATGTGAAGCAAGACCCCGTTGGCGAAGCCGCGCGCCGACAGCAGCAACGCGTGCGCGCGCGCGCCACCAAAAAAGATGCCGATGCCTTCGACTTCTGACGGCGTCACGCCATGGGAGAGCTTCGTTTTCATGTACCTCCCGCATACAGCCACCGCGGTGCCGGCGGGACAACTGGTGCTCCTCGAACAAGGGTCCGAGTCCATCGCCAGCCGCTTCGGCTACGGCAAGCGTTATCTCACGCGCGCCGATGCCGTCCCCGTCGATCCACGCAGCCTGCCGCTCGATGCACGACCGGGCAACGAGCAACTTTACGAGCCGATCAATCGGCTCACCCAGTTCGGCGCCATCCGCGATGCGGCGCCCGACTTCTGGGGGCGGCGCGTGATCGAGGCGAAACTGCGCATTCCACCGGACTCGGTGCCCGAGTCGGTATACCTGCAACACGGCGGGCCGCATCGCTTCGGCGCGCTCGATTTTCGCGCCACCACCGATGCCGGCCCCACGCAAGGCGCGCTGCCGGACGCCATCGACCTGACCTATCTGCTGGCCACCGCCGACCGGGTACAGGATGGTCTGCCCATCCCCCGCGAGCTGGAGCCCCTGCTCGACGTCGGCACCATGGGTGGCGCGCGACCCAAGGCGGTGGTCGTGCATGCGGGGCGCCAGTACCTTGCCAAGTTTCCGGCGAAGAACGACCCCTTCAACATTCCGCTGGTCGAATTCGCCACGCTGGATCTGGCGCGGCAATGCGGGCTCGACGTCCCAGCCACCGACCTGCGTACGCTTGCCGACGGCCGGCAGGTGATGCTCATCGAACGCTTCGACCGTGCGGCCCTCGCTGGACGCGACTTTGCGCGCCACCACTGCATCAGCGCGCTCACACTACTGGGCAAGGCCGAGCAGGAGTCGGCAAGCTCCGGCTACGGCGAGATTTCCAATGCGATCGCCGAGTTCGGCGCCAAAGGATTCGTTACCCATGACCGCCGCGAGCTCTTCGCGCGGATGGTGTTCAACATTCTTGTGTCCAATCAGGACGACCACCTGCGCAATCATGCGTTCGTGTGGGACGGCACCACGAAGGGCTGGCGCTTGAGCCCGCTCTACGACGTGGTGCCCACGCCGCAAGTGGCCACGGAGCGACGACTGCACTTGAGCGTCGGACCGCAAGGGCGGCTGGCGACACTGGCCAACGCACTGGAAGCGCATGGCGCGTTCGGGCTGCTGCGCCCCACCGCGAAGGAGATCGTCGACCGGGTGGCGACGAGCGTTCGCGCGTGGAAAGTGCACTTCGAACGCATCGGCGTACCGGCGAAGGAAATCGCGAAGGTAGGGTCGGCGTTTCGGAAGCCACGGGATATCGGGTGGAACTAACGGCGCTTCTGCGGATTGCGGTCGACTTCAGATCACGCTCGCCAATGGCAGGGTGACGGTTACCACGACACCGCTTCCGCCATCGCGGTTCTCCGCACGTACCGCGCCGCCGTGGAACTGCGCGATCACGCGGACGATGTAGAGCCCCAGCCCAAGATGCGGCGTGGTCGTGCCGCCTGCCGCGCGCACCGACACCATCGACTCGAACAACTGGTCGCGCATCCCTTCCGGAAGCGGGGGACCTTCATTGGCTACCGTCAACTGCGCGCTGTCCCGGTCGCGGGTCAGGCGCACCTCGATCGGTGCTCCTGCGGCAAACTCCACCGCGTTGGCTACGAGTTTGTCGAGCATCTGCGCGATCAGGTCGGGGGCACCGCGAATGAGGAGTGGTGTGTCGGGTGCGTCGAAGGCAACCGCGGCTTCCGGATACGCAAGGCGATAACCGCCCACACAGCCTGCCACCACCGGCACGAGGTCGAAGCGCTCGGTCTCGACATCGGACAAGCCCTGCTCGAGGCGCGCCGCCTCGGTCATCCGCGTGAGGATCTGCGTAAGTCGCGCCAAACCTTCCTGCGCGCGCGTCATGTAGACGCGGGCATCGTCGGGCAGCGAAGACGCGGCCAGATTGTCGAGCGAGGAGCGCACGACCGCCACCGGGGTGCGCAATTCGTGCGACAGGCGCGAGGCCATCTTTTCCTGATAGCTCGCGTAATCGGACAACCGCCCGAGCACGCTGGAGAAGCTGCGCGACAGGTCGCCGATCTCGTCGCCGGCACCGGAGCTTGCGAGTGGGGCGCGTACCCGGCCCTGCTCGTCGATGGCGCGCTCGGCATCGTCGCGCAGCCGGCGGATACGCGACGACAACCACGTCGCATATCCCGTCAGCGCCAGCGATCCGATCAGAAGCACTGCCAGCACGATGTTGAACAGCCGCTCGAAAGCGCGATTGCGCTCGGCGAGCACTGCGTTGCCGGTCTCCTCCGCGATCACCACGCCGCGCACCTGGTCGCCCACCCAGATCGGATGCGCAGCGCTGACCACGGTGACGCGACCGTCGGAGGTGGGCCGGCGTTCCGTTGTGAGGATGCCAGCCAGCGCGCCCTCGACGTCTCGGCCGCGCGGCGCACCCTGGGTCGCCGCATCGTCCAGAAAGTCATCCGTAGGCTGCTCCAGCACCAGCGCGTAGAGCCGGCCCACTGTCGCGTGGCCGAGCCGTTGCCACCACGAACCGCGTGGTGGTTCCTCGGGCACGGGCTTTAACGTCCCCGCGCGCGCCAATACCGTGCCCTCGCGGTCGACCACCCAGATCCGCGCGGTGGTGCGCGACAGGCCCTCGATGATCTGCGCAATCTCCGGCGACGCCGAGGGCGGCAGCGAGGTACCGCCTTTGCTCCCGTCCTCGACCCGCTCGCGAGCGAACGAAGCGATCGGGTCCGCTGGTTGGGCAAAGAGCCGCGGCCGGTCGTGCAATGCGGTGGCCACGGCCTGCGCGGTACCGGCCAGCGTGCGCTCCTGCGCATCGCGCAGCACGCGTTCCAGTTCGCGTACGTACTCCACGCCCAGCCACGGCAACGCGAGGAACACGGTCAGCACCAGCAGCAGCTGCGCGCGGATCGACAGCGCGATGCGGGCGGTCTTCATTCGCCCCAGCGATAGCCCATTCCGTACACCGTGGCGATGCGGTCGAAGCCCGGATCGAGTGCGATGAACTTGCGGCGGATGCGCTTCACATGCGATGTGATCGTGCTGTCGTCCACGACGATGCTGGCATCGCGCATCAGCGCATCGCGGTCCTTGACGTGGCCCGGATGCCGCGCCAGCGCGTGCACCATCCAGAACTCGGTCAGCGTCAGGTCCACCCGTTGCCCATTCCAGTGCGCGGTGAGGCGCTTCACATCGAGCCCAAGCGCGCCCCGCTCGACGATGTCGTCGGACGCCGGGGGCGCCGCCAGCAATTCGCTGCGGCGGAATAGCGCCGCGATCCGCGCCGCGAGATGCGGCAGGCTCACGTCCTTGGTCAGGTAGTCGTCGGCGCCAAGGCGCAGGCCCGCGACGATGTCGAAATCGGAGTCGCGCGCGGAGAGAAACAGGATCGGCACCGTCGCCGACATCGCGCGCAACTCGCGGGTCAGCGCGAAGCCGCCGTCCATGTCGTCGCCGAGGCCGATGTCGACGAGCGCCAGGTCCGGCAGCCGCGTGCGGAACGCAGCGAGCGCGTCGGGGCGATTGGCATAGGTCGCCACTTCGTAGCCGTGCCGGCGCAGCGCCTCCGCATAGTTGGCGCGAATGGCAGGTTCATCCTCGACGATGGCAATGCGGCGCATGACGGCGGCGACTATACCGCATGGTGTTTCGAGATCGCGAGGATGCATGTAGGCGCGGCTTCAGCCTCGCAGGCATGGCGCGAGGATTTACCCGCGAGGCTGAAGCCTCGCCTAC
>Ga0105048_10008859_pt1 | contig 16075 bp, 8 predicted proteins | sample MAT05_FD_78382 | JGI IMG/M metagenome (GOLD analysis project Ga0105048, IMG submission 78382) | Freshwater microbial communities from Lake Fryxell liftoff mats and glacier meltwater in Antarctica - MAT-05 | ecosystem: Environmental > Aquatic > Freshwater > Ice > Liftoff microbial mat | place...
CCACTTCGCGTTTCTCGCCGCGTTTGCCGATAGGGGGGATGGCGGCCTCGACCCGTGGTCCCGGCGTGATCTCCAGGCGATACACATAAGATCGATCGCCGCGATAATCGACATCGCGGAGACCGATGGTGTATTCTTCGCCTTCCTTCGCCATGAACGTTAATGCGGGGTCGTTGCCTTCGGTGTCCGCACTGTCGGCCACAACGCGAGCCGAAGCGTCTCTTACTTCAACAACGCCGTAGTAATTCGCACCCAATCGGCGCGCATAGAGTTCACAGGTGACGGGTCCAGACTTCGCGGCGCGGAAGCGATAGAGGTCGATTTCCTCATTCTTGAAGAGCCGGCCTTGTACCACAGCGGGGATCGCATTGAGGGTTTGCGGCCTTTTCGCTTTGCCATCTTCAAGTAAATCGTCGTTGGCACTCACCCAGAAGACGCCCGCATTCGCACTGGCCCCGTTGGCATTGGCTGCTTGCCAGCGGATCGGTCCAGGCGGCAGGTCGGCGGGCAGCGTCAAACGTGCTGAGAACTCGCGCGGCATCGGCGGCGAGTTGTTCATCGCTTTCGGCCCGAACCAGTAGGGCGGTGGCATGACCAGAACCGGCCCGGGAGGCCCCAGGAGTTCCAACTTCACGCGCGGGTCGGAGAAGAAGAATTGCAAATCCGGTGTCCACTCGAACCCGGCGAGTTGCACGTTGACTGTCGTGCCCACTTTGCCGCCGGGGGGGTAGATGTAGCCCACCTCCGGAGCTTTCGGCGCCGCCAGCGCCAGCGGACAACAGAATGCCAGACAGAGCAGAGAAGCGAGTCGCATGGTCTTGTCTCTCAAACCAGGCTGGGAACCATCTTGCCGCCGTTGACGATCGGAACGGGCCGGCCGAGCGGCGTGTTGTAAGACTTCGCCGGGTCGATGCCCATCAACTGGAAGATGGTGTGCAGAATGTCCTCGACGCTCACGGGATCCGATGTCGGCGCGGTTTGCGTACGATCGGAAGAACCGATGATAATGCCCGGCTTGATGCCGCCGCCCGCGAAGAGCACGCTCTGCACCATCGACCAGTGATCGCGGCCCGCTTTGTCGTTAATGCGCGGGGTTCGGCCCATTTCACCCATCATGACGACGAGCGTGCTGTCCAGCATGCCGCGATCATGAAGGTCGGACACCAAGGCGCTGAAGGCCATGTCGACGCTCGGGATCAGGTTGTTCTTCAGGCTGGGGAAGCAACTGAAGTGCGTGTCCCAACCGGTGTGATCGACGCCGACGAATCGGCAACCAGCTTCAACGAGACGGCGCGACATCAGGGCGCACTGGCCAAGCGTGGTCCAGCCATAGCTATCACGCAACTTGTCCTTTTCCGACTGAATGTCGAACGCCTTGCGCGCTGCCGGCGAGGTGATGAGGTCGTGAGCGCGTTCGTAATAAGTGGACATCGTGTCCGCCTTGCCGCTAGTCTCTTTCGTTTCGAGCCCTTCAAGCAGTTTGCGCCGGCGGTCCTGGCGTTTCTCGTTAACGCCTTCGACGAGACGTAAATCCTTGACCTCGAAGTCCGGAGCCGAGGGGTCAGACTCGATGACGAAGGGGGCGTATTCCGGGCCGTAAAACCCAGGACCGCCAGCAGTCATCGGGTGCGGCAAGTTCATGTAGACGGGCAACTGCCCGCGCGGCCCAAGTTCCCGGGCGACAACGGAGCCAACCGAGGGAAACAGCACGTTGTTCGGTTTACGGCTATTGGTTCCGTCCGCGAAGTCGGCGCGATAGCCGGTCATCGTGTAGTGATAGCCGGTCGTGTGGCCGTTATCGTTGTGGCTGTGCGAACGCAGAATGGAGTACTTGTCGGCCATCTTGGCGCAGTTCGGCAGCAGTTCGCCGATGAGAGTGCCGGGAACGTTGGTCTTGATCTGCTTGTAGGGACCGCGAATCTCGGCCGGGGCGTCCGGCTTGAGGTCCCACATATCAATGGTGCTGGGACCGCCCTCGAGAAAGAGGAAGATGCACGACTTCGCCTTCGCTTCCTTCCCCGTGGAGGCGTTGGCTTGCATCTCGAAGAGCCGAGGCAGCGACAAGCCCGTGAGCAGACCAGAGGCGCCAATGCGAAGGGCGTCGCGACGATTCATGGTAATACGCATTCGATTCTACCTCTTACTATGTCGCCGCTCATTGGCGGCGGGCGTCATCGATTGTAAATGAAATCTTTCATGTTCAACAAGGCCCACAGCACATCCTCAACGGCCGTGCGACGATCGACGCCCTCTTGCTTAAAGGTGTCGAGCATGAGCGCCCGTTCCTTCTCGGTCGGGAATCGAGCTAATGCCGAGAGGAACAGTTCATCAACGATCTCCGTCGGCGTCTTGGTTGAGTCGGCCAGCGCCCTGGCGGTTCCCTTGCGGTTACGGATCTTATCGGCGATCTCGGGCGAATTCATCAAGTGCAGGGCCTGCGTGATACTCGGTTCACTACCGCGCTCGCACTCGCAGACGCTGAAACGCACGGGACGGCCGAAGATGCGGAAGAAGTACGACGGCATCCGGTTATCCCAAACCTGGATGGCTCGATAGCCTTCCGGCCAGCCGTTGAACTTCTCACCGACACCGGTAGTCTGACAGACGGCGTCGAGCAGAACCTCGGCCGTCAACGTTCTGTAGGTCGCATGGGAGAAGTTCTGCTCGTCATCGCGATTGGCCGGGATTTCGTGCCCCAGTTGATAGGCACGCGATAAAAGAAGCGTCTTGGTAAACGCTTTGATGTCGTACTTCGCCTCACGCAAGTTCTTCGCAAGTTCGGCCAGCAATGGTTCGTTCGAAGCAGGGTTGGTGGCACGCAAGTCGTCGAGCGGTTCGACAAGACCGCGCCCAAAGTAATGCGACCAGAGGCGATTCGCGACGGCCTCCGCGAAGTAGGGATTATCTTGTGCTACCATCCAGTCGGCGAAGATACTCCGTCGATCCGACACGCTGGTCAGATCCAGTTCGGCGGCGCCCAGGGGTTTCGCGGGAACGCCTAGTTTGGTGCGTGGGTGCTTCAGGTCGAGCCCGCCACGAGCCATGATCGCTTCGGATCCGTTCGGAAGCGGCTTACGAGTCACGCCCGTGAACAGCCCGGCCAGAGCGAAATAGTCTTCCTGCCCCCATCGTTCCGACGGGTGATGATGGCACTGGGCGCACTCGATCCGCACGCCCAGAAAAACTTGGCTGATTGATCGGCTGACGAGTTCCGGATTGTTGAGCACTTTGTAGAACGCGGCCGGCCCTTCTGAGGTAGTCGATCCCTGGGCGAGCACCACGGCGCGGGCCATCTTGTCATAGGGTCGATTCTCCGCGAACTGCTTCCGCAGCCAGCGCGTCATGGCGACGGCCCCTTGCGGGGTGACCGCGTCCTTATCCACGCGCAGAATGTCAGCCCAGAGCATGGCCCAGAAGTCGGCGTACTCCGGCCGATCGAGCAAGCGGTCAATCAGTTTCGCGCGTTTGTTGGCATCCTTGTCGGCCAGGAACTCCCGCGTCTCGGCGGCACTCGGCAAGGTGCCGATGACGTCAAGAGTTACACGGCGAAGAAAAGTGGCATCGTCGGCAATGTCGCTTGGCGGAATGCCCAGACGCTCTAGTTTGTTCCACACGTGGCGGTCGATGAAATTGTTTTCCGGCGGTCGAGCGAACTTCACCCCTGGCCGTGGGATGGTGACCCTGCAGATCGTCACCTGGCCCATATAACGCACCAGGATTGCCGCTTCACCGGGGGTGCTGCCTGCCTGCACGAGTCCGCGGTGATCGGCCCCGGCGATGGTCGTGGCGTTCGAATCGTACTCGGCTTCCGCGGTAACGCAGCGGCGGTTGCCATTCACGTCGATGGCCGTCACTCGCAGCTGTTGAGTTCCCTCGAAGGGGAGGACACGCAACGCGGGCTCGACCTCGATCGATTTCAAAGCGGCTGTATCGGCATTGTCGTAACGCTGCCCCTCGGCGATCCAGCGGACCACCCGGCGAAAGGAAAGACTATCCGGTTGGATCTTGCGTCCGCCGCCATGAGGTACAAGTCCCGTGCCCTTCAGCAGCAACAAACTATTGGCAGGCGACGCCGGGAAGGTGCGCCGTCCGCGTCCCTCCATGATAATGGCTTTGTGATCGGCCATGGGATCAAATCCGAAAACGCTCAGTTTGAACCCGGCCTGACCTTCCGCCTTGCCATGGCAGCCGCCCGCGTTGCACCCCGATTTGTTCAGAATGGGGATGATTTGGGAGGCGAATGAGACCGGCGTGGGTTGGAGGAGCCCCTTAACCTCAACGGGAATTCGTGCTTGTTGGTCTTTGTGCGCGACAACGATTTCCGTTTTGCCTTCGGCCACCGGACGGACCAACCCTGTTTCATCGACCAGAGCGATCTTGGGATTGGCGGATTGGTAAGTGGCCTGACGAGTGAGATCGGGAGTCGTATCACTTTCCGCAACGAGAAGTTGTTGGGTTGTTTCGGGACTGTCGAGAATGATTGAAGAGGGAACGACCTTGATCGCCGCTTGCAACCCTGATGAAGGAGAAAGCAGCATGAGCAATACGAGGAGCCGGGGGAAGGGTCTGCTGAATGACGTCATCATTTGGCCTGCTGCGTCGCGGGTTGGGTGGAGCAACGCGGGTGGGAGGATCGATTCCTATTTATAAGTGTAAACGCTGGGCGACTAAGAGACAAGCGGGATCAAGGACAATGAACAAAAACGTCGGGGCAATTTGTTGTTCCCTCGACTCCAGATACAATCCACTTTCACGCCCTCACCTTACCTCATTCCTGCCGGAGTTGTTACTCATGTCTCGTATGCTCGCGCTTCCAATCCTGCTCGCCCTGGCCTACTCCTCCGCACACGCGGAGGATCCAAAACCGATTCGCGTAGGCGTTCTCGGCCTCGATAACTATCAGGCCGTGGCCTACACACAGCTGTTCAACAGCCCCAAGACATCTCCCGAATTGAGCGGCCTCCGCGTCGTCGCGGCCTACGCATCGCCGGCGAGTGAGGACATTGAAGAAAGCAAAATTAGCCTGCCGAAATGGAAGACGCAGATTGTCGGTTACGGCGTCAAGCTGGTCGATTCCGTCGAAGAATTGCTGAAGGAGTGCGATGTCGTCATGATCATGAGCCTGGACGGGCGAAAGCATCGCGAGCAAGCCGCCGCCGTGCTGAAGGCGGGCAAACGGCTCTACATCGGGCGGCCCATGGCGGCCCAATGGGACGATGCCGTTGCCATTGTGAAGCTGGCGGAAGAAACGAAGACGCCGTGCTGGACGAGCTCGCAGCACCGCTTCAGCCCAGGTTTCAGCGGGATGCGCAATCATCCCGAAGTTGGCAAGGTTCTCGGCTGCGACGTCTACGGCGGTTGCCCGATGGTCCCGAGCCATGCTGATCTTTATTGGCATGCCTTGCATAGCGTTGAGACCCTTTACGCCATCATGGGAACCGGTTGCGTGTCGGTTTCTTGTACGTCCACCCCGATTGCCGAGTCGATCACCGGCGTCTGGGAGGATGGCCGCGTCGGCACGTACCGCGGCATCAAGAAAGGCGCCATCAAGTACAGCGCCACGGTCTTCGGTGAGAAGGGCGTCTCCGTATCGGGCATTTATGGCCACGGCGCTCCGACGAAGGGAGTAGTGCCGACCAACGACAAGTACATGGGCTACGAAGGGATCGCCATCGAAATGGTCAAGTTCTTCAAAGGCGGCGAAGCTCCCGTGAGCATGGCCGAGACCCTCGAAATCTTCGCGTTCATGGAAGCGGCCCACGAAAGCAAGAAGAAAGAGGGCGCGACCATCCGCGTGGCCGACATCTTGAAGAAGGCGAAGAAATAGCCTCACCCCACCAGCGGCTCGATCGGGTTGCCCTTCGAAAGGAACAACGGCCGATTGCCTTGATCGTGGACTTCCAGGTGCGGGTCGATGCCGAGACAGTGGTAGATGGTGGCCGTGAAATCGGCCGGCGTGGTCGGCAGGGTGGCGGGGTAGGCGCCAATCTTATCGGATTGGCCGTAGACCTGGCCACCCTTGATGCCGCCGCCAGCGAACAGGACGGTGTAGCAATCCGGCCAATGTTCACGGCCGCCATTACTGCGTGTGATCTTCGGGGTGCGGCCAAACTCGGCCGCCACAACAACTAGCGTCTCGTCCAGTTTGCCCGACTGGTCGAGGTCGGTCATCAGAGCGTGGAACGCCTGATCGAAAGGCGGCACCAGGTCCTCTTTATGCGCACTGAAGTTGTTCCAGTGCGTATCCCAGGCGAAGCCATTGATGCCTTGCGATCGCTGCCAGTTGCACTGCACGAGCCGCGCCCCGGCATCGAGCAGGCGCTTCCCTAACATGACCGATTGGCCAAATAGATTACGCCCGTAGCGCTCGCGTTCCTTCTTGTCGATCGCCGAGAGATCGACCGCCTTGCGGACCGATGGCGAGGAAATCACCTCCAGCGCCTTGACCTGATTGTCATGAATCTGCTGGCTCATCGCGAGCTTGTTCAACGGTAACGATTGCTCGTTAAGTTGTTCGATGAGGTTGAGCCGGCGTTTGACAACTTCGGTTTCTTCGTTCGGCGCCAGCGGCAAGTGGTCGAGCTTGAAGTCGTCGTCGTTCGGGTTGCCGCCGGTTAAAAGCGGATCGTACTTTCCGCCGAGGGAACCGGCGAATTGGCCGGCGCGACGCCCGCCGGCCACATCCATGCGGTGGGGCACAAGGGCAAACGGGAACATCGGTCCCTTGCCCGGCGCCACTTTCGCCAACACCGAGCCCACATGGGGCATGTCGGCCCGGCTCATCGAGTTCACGTCAGGAACTGAGCCAGGATACTGATAACCGGTGAACATCCAGTAGGAACCACGGCCGTGGTCGTTGTGCTCGTGGCACATGGTGCGCACCAAGGCGGACTTGTGCATCCACTTGGCCGCCAGCGGCAGCAGTTCGGAGAATCGCACGCCATTGAGCGAAGTCGGGATCGTCTTGAACTCGCCGCGGATGTCTTCAGGAGCGTCCGGCTTGGGGTCGAAGGTGTCGAGCTGAGCGGGTCCGCCGGAGAGATAAAGGATGATGCAATTCTTCGCCTTGCCGAAACTCTTCGACTTCGACGAGGCGGGTGTGCTGCTTGCGAGCGCCTGTTGCTGAAGGAGCGTGGGCAACGCGAGGCCACCGAGCGACAGACCGCCAACACGAAGCATCTCACGGCGATTAAGGCCGCCGGTCGGAGAGGCGGGAGCCCAGAATTTCAGCATGGATCGGTACTCCGACATTTCGGCGGGAATTATTGTTCGTTCGTAGCGCGACGCCGCGAGCGGCTGAAGTCAGGAGGGAATTCTTGTAACTCGTCTTTGATGAGTGTATCATACTCATCACTCCCGCCAAATGGGTTTCTGTGAAAAAGCGGAACCCTTCCCCAAACCCCGTCAGCCGCATGATGTCTTCTCGCTTATTCTACGTGCTGACCTTTCTCGTCGCGCTGTTGCCAGCGATGGCTCACGCCCAACCGTTTGTCGAGCACATCGCCCCACCGGTGCTCGAAAAAGGCAAGACAACGCGGGTCACGTTTGTGGGCAAGAACCTGGCCGGGGCGCTCGACGTTTGGAGCTCATTGCCAAGCGGCGCCCTCAAGGCGAACCCGGTGGAGAGTCATGGCGATCGGGCCGTCTTCGAGATCGAGGTTAGCAGATCCGCGCCGGTCGGCATTTGTGGGGTGCGTGTCGCCACGCGCGATGGCCTCAGCAACGCCCATCTCTTCCTCATCGACGATTTGCCGGTGAAGCCGCGAGAAAATTCTGCTGAAGCGATGAAAGTCACGCTGCCGATCGCGGTCTGGGGTGACGTGCGCGAGGCCGGGATCGATCGCTACCGCATTGACGTGCAGGCCGGTCAACGGATCAGTTTCGAGGTCGTCGCCAGCCGTTTCGGCAAGGACGCTGATCCGTTGCTGACCATCCGTGATTCGAAGGGCAAGTGGATCGCCGAGCGCGATAACGATCAAGGGTTGTTCTACGATTGCCGTTTCGAGCACCAGTTCAAAGAAGCAGGGACCTACACAGTCGAAGTGCGTGACTCTCGCTTCCGAGGCGACAATCATCATCAATATGTGTTACGAATGGGCCGTTTCCCGGCCAGTCGCGTGGCCGTTCCGTCCGCGGTTCGGGAAGGGCTGAATGAACTACAACTGCCGGAAACGGGAATCACAGCCGTTCCGTTTGTACTCGCCAAAGGGATGTTGCAGGGTCCCTTTACCGGATCACTCCGTAGGCCGAACGATGAAGGCTCGACCTGGTTGCCGCTGACCACGACCGAGTTTACCGGAATCAGCGTTTACGACGAAGCGAAGGCGGCGATTCAAGCACAGGCCATTTTTGATGTGACGTCGCTAGCGTTCTGTATGTCGCCATTGCGGTCCAATCCGTTCCGTGCTCTCGACTCGCTGCTTGGCATTCGAACACCGGGGCTACAAGTTAAGGTCCCGAGCGTGCTATGCGGCGTATTGAAGAAGACAGGCGAGCGTCATGGGTTCCAGTTCGAATTGGCAAAAGGGCAGGGCATCTTCGTCAGGGGCGAGGCGCAAGCGCTGAATTCGCCTGCCGATCTCGACCTCGTCCTCACCGATCGAGCGGGGAAAGAGGTTCGCCGCGCCACGGACGTTCGCGGCGACCTGACGCTCGAATACACGGCCAGTCTGCCGGGCTCTTTCAGCTTGCAGGTCCGCGATGCCGCACGCGGTGGCGGCGATGCCTTCGCGTATCGGCTGACTGTCAACGACAAGCCGTTTCCACCACTGTTGATTGCCGAAGTCGAAGGACTCACCGTGCCGCAAGGTTCGTATCAACCGGTGCCGATTGCGGTCACGCGCACGGGTTCGACCGGGCCGATCAAGCTCAAGTTGCTCGGCGCACCTCCGGGTCTGACGCTCACCCCGGATGAGATCAGCGAAGACGAAAACGCCATCATGGGCAGGCTGGAAGCCGATGCCAAGACGCCGCTCGGGCTGGCGTCACTCCAGATCATCGCGGAGACCAATTCCGGCCCGGTGCTGGTGCGCACGCAACCGTTTATCGACAAGCAAATCATCAACGTCGATCTCATCCCGCACGCCCTGCGCGAAGATCAGCGCCGGTTGCCGCCGTCCGTGACCGATCGGCTGGCCGTGCAGATCACACCGCCAGCGCCGTTCACGATGGAATTTTCCGATACGAAGATCGTTTTGCCCCGTTATCAGACTGCGGACATCCCCATCGTGACGACGCGCCTGCCCGGCTTCGACGGACCGATCACCTTCACGGCCAAGGGCGGCCAACTGGCCGACAAGAAGGAAGGCCGCACGCGCGTTTACGCCGAATTTCCGAACGCCACTCGGGAGCAGCCCAACGTGAACGGAGCGGTGTACTCGAAGATCCTCTCGAACATCGTCAAGGCACGCATCGAAATGACGGGCGTTGGCGTTCATCAAGGCCGCCGAATCGCGCTGACGCGCCATTTTGAACTCGATCTGACCACGGCCTTCTCGCTCAAGATGGAACCGGCCAAGGTGTCACTGCTGCCGGGTGAATCGACGACGATCAAGGTGCAAATTAGCCGGCTGAAGAGTTTCGACGGCCCGGTGACGGTGACCCACAACCCGCTGCCGGGAATCACGCTGCCGGAGACGCTGGTGGTCGCGAAGGGCCAAACCAGCATCGACATACCGATTGAGATTCCCGCCGACGCGCCGGTGCGGATCGTGATTCTGCAATTAAGCGCCACCGGCACCGTGAACGGTTTCGAAGAGCAGTTGCCGCGAACGATGTCGATTCCGATCGAGGTCCGCAAGGTGGATGTGCCGAAGAAGGTAGAGACGCCGAAGAAAAAGTGAAGCTCTCGTTCCCAGGCTCTGCCTGGGAACGAGAATAACAAAGTGAGGCTCGATTGATGCTTCGATTTTGTACGATACCGCTCATCCTTCTTGCAACTTCCGCGCGTCTGCACGCTGAGGAACCCGTCTCGTTCCGCACCGACGTCATCGCCGCGATCTCGCGCGCCGGTTGCAACTCGGGTGCCTGTCACGGCTCGCCGCAGGGCAAGAACGGTTTCCGTCTCAGCCTGCGCGGGTTCGAGCCGGATGTCGATTACAACTTGCTGGTGAAAGAGCAGGGCGGTCGGCGCATTAATCGGGTCTCGCCTGACGAGAGCTTACTGTTGCTGAAAGGGTCAGGACGGATGCCGCATCAGGGCGGGAAACTGCTCGACAAAAACCAATTGGCCTACAAGACGATCGCCCGCTGGATTGCCCAGGGTTGCCAAGATAGTGCCCCTTCGACTCTCGTCCGTCTTGAAGTGCTGCCGGGCACGCGCCGGCTCGAAGCCCCCGAGCAGCAACTTACCGTTCGCGCTCACTTCAAAGAAGGCGAGCCGCATGGTGTTAGCGACTTGACGGTGTTCACGTCGAGCGATCCAAATTTGGCACCGGTGACGCCGAACGGATTGGTCCGTTTCACCAAGACCGGCGAGGTCTCCATCCTGACTCGCTATCTCGATCAGATCACGAGCGTCCGGCTGACCTATGTAAAGACCGATCCGGCCTTCAAGTTTCACGGGCCAGCTGCGGCGAACTTTGTCGACGAGCATGTCTTCGCCAAGCAACGTGAACTGCAACTGTCGCCCGCTCCGGTGGCTTCTGATGAAGTGTTCCTGCGCCGCGTCTATCTCGATACGGTCGGTGTGTTGCCAACGGCCGACGAAGCGCGGGCCTTTCTCGATTCCAAAGACCCGGCCCGGCGGGCCAAGCTCATCGACCAGTTGCTCGAGCGCGACGAATACGCCGCGTTCTGGGCTCTGCGCTGGGCCGACATCCTGCGCGGCAGCCCGACCACCATCAGCGATCGCGGCGTGCATAGCTTCCACCGTTACCTGGTGCGCACCTTCGCCGACGATCGGCCGATGACCGACTTCGCCCGCGATCTGCTCACCGGTCTGGGCAACACGGTCCACAAACCCGCGGCCAATTTCTACCGCATCGCCCGCACGCCCGAAGAGGCCGCGGAGTCGGCGGCACAGGTCTTCATGGGGCTGCGTGTTCAGTGCGCCAAGTGCCACAATCACCCGTTCGAGGCGATCACGCAGAACGACTATTTCGGTCTGGCCGCCTACTTCGCCCGCGTGCAGTTCAAGGGGGCGCAGTTCGGTCTCGACGACGAAGTGGTCTTTCTTAACCCCGGTCGCGAACTTAATAACCCCAAGACGCGAAAGCCGCAACCGCCCATCGCGTTTGGTGAATCGCCCGGCACGCTCGGCCCCGACGACGATCGCCGCCAGCGCTTTGCCGACTGGCTGACCAAACCGGGCAACAAATATTTCGCGGCCTCGATCGTCAACCGCACCTGGTTCCACCTCGTCGGTCGCGGCATTGTCGACCCCGTCGACGACTTCCGCGACACCAACCCGCCCAGCAACCCGCAACTCCTGCAAGCACTAGTAGACGACTTCACCAAGAATGGCTATCGCCTCAAGCCACTCGTCCGCACTATCCTGAATTCAAGCGTTTATCAACTGGCCAGCAACGGAGCGCCGCCGCCCTCGCTGAACTCCGCCAACCCGGACCGCTATTTCACCCAAGCGTCGGTCCGCATGTTGGCCGCGGAACAGATTCTCGATGCCGTCTCGCAAGCGACGGGCGTTCCCGAACCATTCAAGGGCTACCCGCTGGGCACCCGCGCGATTGAACTCCCCGAAGGCGGCGTCGGTCATCCGTTCTTGCAAGCGTTCTCCAAGCCGGTGCGCGATGTCTCCTGCGAATGTGCTCGCGAAGAAGATCCCTCGCTGCCGCAGATTCTGCACCTGCTCAACAACGCGGGTCTGGTGGATAAAGTGAAATCGCCCAAAGGACGGGTCGGCGGCTGGATGAAGGAAGGCAAAGAGACGCCCTGGCTGGTGGAGCAAGTCTACCTCGCCACCCTGTGCCGACGACCCACCCCAAAAGAAATGGAAGTGGTCACCAAGCACCTGCAATTGCAACCCGACCGGGCGGCCGGGTTGCACGATTTGCAGTACGCACTCATTAACTTGAACGAATTCTTATTGCGACATTGATGGGATTGCCCAGCGATCGGATCTACAGTTGAGGGAACGACTTCTTGCATCAAAGATCGGCTTCTTCTGAACAAGAAGTTCGTTCCCTCGAACTCGCTCGTCACTTCTCTTCCTTCACTCGCAGCTTGCGAATCTCAATCGAGCCGAACTCAGCACGGATGCCGAACGCGCTTTTGTCGGCCTTCGTCTTGCGGGTGCCGATCGATTCGCCGTTGCACTTGTAATTCGCTTCTTCGCCCTTGAACACGATTTCCATGTCGTTCCATTCGCCCAGCTTGATACCCTTGGTCTTGGCATTCACCACGATGTCGAACTTGGTTCCGCGCAGGAAGAGATCGTTGTTGCAGCCTTCGCCCGGCTTGAACTCGAACTTGATGGTGAGATCCTTGGCGAATTCCATGGCCGTCTCCATGATGATGTCGCCTTTGACTTTCGGATCGATCACGAGCGTACCGTCGACGATCTTGAAACGCCCGCCGGCCGCCTCGGTCTGACCGGTGAGATCGTCTTTCTTGCCTTTAAGCTTCCAGCCATCGAGATTCTTGCCGGTGAACAGCATCGTGAAACCCGGTTCGGGCTTGAATTCGTCAGCGGCGTTCGACGGCGTGCTGACGAAAGCAAACCCCGTAATCAACAGAGCATTCAGCAAATTGCGCATGCAGCACCTTCAAGGTAGGAATAGAGAGAGGGGCGATGGCGGGGGAGACGGGAAGATTGTGACCGCGAATGCGGACGAACGCAACTAAATTCGTACGGCAAACCAAGCTGAGTGTTCGTCGACGTGGCCAGTGCTCCCCCCAGCCACCTCAGTTCGTACCCTTCGAATCGGCATCAAGCATCACCTGGAATTGGCTGCCATCGCGAATGATCGTCAACTCGACTTTCGCGTCGGCGGGAATTCGCGCCAGGAAGCGATGAAGATCGTCAACGCCGGCGATGATGCGATCGTTTGCCAACACGATCAAGTCTCCTTCCTCAATGCCCGCCCGATCCGAGACGCTGTTCTTCGCCACCTCCATGACCTGCACCGCCTGATCCGAAATCAAATCAAGTTCCCGCACGAGGGCGCGCGACAGATTGACCCCCGCCGCAGCGATTCCCAGCTTCCGACGACGCACGGTGCCATGCTGAAGAATCTCGGTCGATACCCAGCGAACCGTGTTGCTCGGCACCGCGAAGCCGAGGCCCTGCGCGAAGGCGATGACTGCCGTGTTCACGCCCACTACGCGGCCACGCGAATCGACCAGCGGGCCGCCCGAATTGCCGGGATTGATCGGGGCGGCATGTTGAATGATGTTGTCGATCATTCGGCCGTCGGCAGCGCGGATGCTGCGACCGACCGCGCTCACCACTCCCGTGGAGATCGTCGAGTGCAGGCCCAGGGGACTTCCCATGGCGATCACGAGTTGGCCAACTCGCAACAACTGGGAATCGCCGAGTTCGCCGTGCGGCAAATCCCGAGCAGCCAAGCGCAAGATGGCAACGTCCGTCGATGGATCATCGCCCACGACGTCGGCAGCGATCAAGTCGCCTTCGGTGGTCGTTGCGACCAGCGACGAGCGGCCCGCAACCACGTGGCTGTTGGTCACGGCCAGGCCGTCGCGCGAAATGATAAAACCGGAGCCTGATCCGCCCTCCGCGCTGCGGACCTTGCCCGTCAACGAGATGACAGCCGGCGAGACGGTTTCGACGACCTGAATGACCGCCCGCGAATAGGCATCGAGCAAATCGGTCTCGCCGCGCCCCACTCCAGCGGCCGGTTCCATCGACCGGTCGCGTGCCCGATCGTCGTTGGTTGTCGTCAGAAGCAAGTGATTGCGATTCAGTTCGTTCATCGGTTGTCCCCTTCACGCTCAGTTCAAAGAGCATCGACTGCATTATACGTGAGAGGTGAAATTCCCCGGCAAACGGTGCGGTGACGCGGATGATTCTGCCTGTGACCGAAGTGCCATGTCGCGTCCGCCAAGACTTGCCCTCAGCGATCATTCATTCGTTCGATGGTACGCCACTTGCATTGAGTGATGTACCGCTTGAAACTGCAATCGCTGAACACGCCCTCTTTCGCCCTCATGGGAGCCACGCTATGAACCGGTCACTGTTTTGGAGATGTTTCTTAATTCCTGCTTTCGCGGCCGTCATCGGCATCGGCAGCGCAGGAATTGAGAAAGCCAGTGCCGAAGAAGTGAAAGGGGTTGAGGAACTGACGCGTGGGCCGATCCATGAAGCGTTCGGCCAACCCGTCGTTTTCGATCCCCAACAGGGGGCGGTAATCGGCAAACAACCGCCCGAACCCGTCGATGAACTGCCTCCCGAGGTGCGACCGGAAGGCGAAAACATTATCTGGATTCCCGGTTACTGGTCGTGGGATGAACAGCGCTCGGATTTCATCTGGATCAGTGGTTTCTGGAGAGCGGCTCCTCCCGATCGTGTCTGGGTTCCCGGATATTGGGCCGCCGCCAGCGATAAGTTCCAATGGGTATCCGGCTTCTGGACCTCGCCGACTAAACCGGTCGAGTATCTACCGGCGCCTCCCGCCACGTTGGAAATCGGCCCCGTGAACGAGCCGGTCGTGGCCGACCAAATCTGGGTGCCCGGTTGCTGGGTCTACCGCGATACTCGTTTTATGTGGCGGCCCGGTTACTGGATCGCCGGCCGGGCGAACTGGCTCTGGGTTCCCGCTTACTACAACTGGACGCCGCGTGGAAATGTCTTCATTGATGGCTACTGGGACTATCTGCCTCAGCAGCGCGGGATGATGTTCGCTCCCGTTTATTTCGACCCCACGTTTCGAGCTCAACGCGGCTTTGTCTACACGCCGTCGATTTTTCTGAATAGCCAGTTCCTGTCGGTTTCCCTTTTCGTTAGGCCGTCGCACCGCCAGTACTACTTTGGCGACTATTACGCCTCGACCTACTTGCAAGCCGGCGTCTACCCCTGGTTCGCATTCAACAACACCCGCCTTGGATACGATCCGTTCTACGCCCACTCGCATTGGACTAACCGGGCAGATCCTCGCTGGCAGGTGAATCAGCGCGATGCCTACTGGAACCTTCGGCAAAACGAGAACGCTCGTCCGCCGCACACTTACGCCGCGATGCATGCCGCAGCGAACCGTCAGGGTGGTGAAGCGAACTCGCGCCAACTCGCGTTTGCCCGCAATTTGAGCGATGTTGCCGCTCAGAAGGAACCGTCGATCGCTTTGACGAGGGTTGACCAGCAGCGAAGACAGGATATCCAGAAGATTTCCAATGAAACCCGTGTCGTTATTCAAGAACGCGCCAAATGGGAATCCGCCAAAACGCCCAAGGTCAACGATCCCGCGAACAAGTCGCCTGATCGTTGGGAGCTTCCGAAGCAAGTGACCCAGTTTGCGCAGACCAAGGGCAAGGGTCCGAATGCCCCGTCCGCGCCCGAATCACCTAAAGAACAAAGTGAACCGCCCAAGGTCGCTCCTAAAGTGGCACCGAAGGTGGAAGATCTACTGAAACAACCAAATCCAAGGCCGAAGGGGAAAGATCCGGCTGATCCAAAGGGGAAAGATCCGCTCCCAAAGACCAAGGATCCTATGCCGGATCCGAAACTGCCGATGCCTAAGCCGAAGGATCCGATGCCGGACCCGAAGCCGAAGGATCCGATGCCGGAACCGAAACCGAAATCGAAAGATAATACCCCTGACCCGAAGTTTATCCCGAAGCCGAAGGATCCTACGCCCGAGCCGAAACCGCCGATGCCGAAGCCGAAGGATTTAACCCCGGAGCCGAAGCAGATTCCGAAGCCAAAGGATCCGACGCCCGAACCGAAGCCGAAGATCGTGCCTCCGGCTCCGCCGCCGCAACCGAAGATCGTTCCTCCGGCTCCGCCGCCGCAACCGAAGATCGTGCCTCCGGCTCCGCCGCCGCAACCGAAGATTGTACCGCCGGCCCCGCCGCCGCAACCGAAGATTGTACCGCCGGCCCCGCCGCCGCAACCGAAGATTGTACCTCCGGCTCCGCCGCCGCAACCGAAGATTGTGCCGCCGGC
>Ga0105048_10008865_pt1 | contig 16070 bp, 9 predicted proteins | sample MAT05_FD_78382 | JGI IMG/M metagenome (GOLD analysis project Ga0105048, IMG submission 78382) | Freshwater microbial communities from Lake Fryxell liftoff mats and glacier meltwater in Antarctica - MAT-05 | ecosystem: Environmental > Aquatic > Freshwater > Ice > Liftoff microbial mat | place...
CAAAATGAAGGGATGATCCGTTCTGTATTTCTAAGCTTGGTTTCTTTCGGCATCCTGTTTGCGCAGGATGCCGAACTTGTTTTGCGGACGACGGTGGGCTATGGGACGATGCTGGCGAGTCGTCCGCTGGCGGACGAGCAGAAGGCGGAGGCCAAGCGATTAGGGGCGGCGGCGCAGGCGGCCGCAGCCGGGGGGAAGTACGGCGACGCGATGCGGAGCTATGCGCAGGGTACGGCGTTGATGATGGGGCAGGAGTGGACGCCGGCCGTCGAGTTTACGGCGGGCTTGCAGGCGAAAGCGGACCACGCAGTGGTGGCGCCAGGGGCGACTGTGCAGGTGACCTTAGGGACCATGTTCGCAGCGACGCGCCCGATGACGGAGAAGGTGGCTGTCACGCTGACGCTGCGGCGGCCAAACGAGATGGCGGGTCCGCCGGTGGCGGCGGCGATGATCGTGAACGCGGCGAAGCTGCCGATGGTGATCGAAGCGAAGATTCCAGGAGACGCGGCGGGGGACTACCTCGTGGATGCTCGGTTGTCGCTGGGGGAGAAGTCGCTGCCGGGGCGGACGATTTCGGTGCACGTGGAGGACTTGGCCAAAGACGTGGCGGCGCTGCGGAAGCGGAACCCGGAGGACCCGACGGCGGCGTATGTGCTGGCGCTGTATGAGCGGGCGGATCGAGGGGAGATGTCGCCGTTTCGGATCGACTTTAAGAAGGAGTTTGCGCGGGCGAACGAGTTGCTGGACGCGCGGGCGGCGGGCAAGGACCCGTTTGCGGGGAAGGCGGGCGATTTCAAAAAGGCTTATCGGAGCGGGGTGGATGCTAGCTTGCAGCCGTATCGGCTATTTGTGCCCGCGGAGTACGACGGGTCAAAAGCGGCGGGATTGGTGGTGGCGTTGCATGGGATGGGCGGGGACGAAAACTCGATTTTCGACCAATACGCGGCGGGAAGGATGAAGGCTGAGGCGGAGAAGCGGGGGTTGTTTGTGGTGTGTCCGAAGGGCCGGGGACCGGCGTCGATGTATCGGGGCGACGCGGAGACGGACGTGCTGGACGTGCTGGCGCAGGTCCGGAAAGACTACAAGATTGATAACAAGAAGGTGTACCTGATGGGGCATTCGATGGGGGCGTTTGGGACGTGGTCGATCGCGATGAAGTACCCGGAGATGTTCGCGGCGTTGGGGCCGATTTCAGGGGGCGGGAACCCGGCGGGGATGGAGAAGATCAAGGGGATTCCGCAGTACATCGTGCACGGGGATAACGACAAGACGGTGCCGGTGGAGCAGAGCCGGATGATGGTGGAAGCGGCGAAGAAGTTGGGGACTCCGATTGTCTATGTAGAGGTGCCCAAGGGGAGCCACGTGGACATCGCGGTGCCGAATTTTGCGCCGATGTTGGACTTCTTTGTGAAGCAGTGAGATAGAATCGACGCACAGCTATGCGTCGATTCTTATTAACCTTTTGCATGACATTGCCCCTCTGCGCGCAAGCGCCGGAGATGTATCCGCTGGGGCCGGATTCGCAGGTGAAACCGGGGGTGCCGCAGGGGACGGTGACGAAGGGGACGTGGTCGAATTCGAAGATTTTCCCCGGGACGACGCGGGACTATTGGACCTACGTGCCGGCGCAGTACAAGGCGTCGGAACCGGCGGCGGTGATGATCTTCCAGGACGGCGGAGGGATGATTTCGCCGACGGGGCGGTTTCGGGCGCCGGTGGTGTTGGACAACCTGATTGCGAAGGGTGAGCTGCCGGTGATAATTGGGATTTTCATCAACCCCGGCGTTATGCCGGCGGCGAATGCGAACGCCGAGGCGCGCTATAACCGGAGCTTTGAATACGACGCGCTGGGCGACCGGTACGCGCGGTTTTTGCTCGAAGAGATTTTGCCCGAGGTGGGCAAGGGGCTGAACCTTTCGAAGGATCCGAACCAGTATGGGTTGATGGGATCTTCGTCCGGGGCGATTGCGGCGTTCAACGCGGCGTGGGAACGGCCGGACAAGTTCCGGCGGGTGATGAGTTTTATCGGGACGTTCGTGAACATTCGGGGCGGGCAGGAGTTCCCGACTTTGATTCGGAAGATGGAGCCGAAGCCGCTGCGGGTGTTCCTGCAGGACGGCAAGCGGGATAACAACATCTACGCGGGCAGTTGGTATGTGGCGAATCAGGATATGGCTTCGGCGTTTGAATGGGCGGGGTATGACTATACGTTCGTGGTGGGCGAGGAGCAGCATAACGCGATTCACGGGTCGGCGATTTTGCCGGACGCGATGCGGTGGTTGTGGCGGGAGCCGAGCAAGCCGATCACGAATCGGATGCGGCCGGGAGATCGACAATTTTCGCGGATGATTGTGGGCGATAGTCAGTGGGAGCTAGTGAGTGAGGGGCACGTGTTTACCGAAGGACCGGCGGTGGATAAGGCGGGGAATGTTTACTTCACCGATACGCGGGCGAGCAAGATTCATAAGATTTCGGTGGCGGACGGGAAGGTTTCGGTGTTTAAGGACGACTCTGGAAACGCCAACGGATTGATGTTCGGGCCGGATGGGAAGCTGTATGCGTGTGAAAACGGGCGGAAGCGGATTGTGGCTTACGACGTGGCGACGGGCGTGGCCACGGCGGTGGCGACGGACGTGAATTCGAACGACCTGGTGATCAACGCGAAGGGGGAGATTTGGTTTTCGGATCCGACGACGAAGAAGGTTTGGTACTTGAAGCCAGGCGGGGAGAAGCGAGTGGTGCATGAGGGATTTGAGTTTCCGAATGGGGTGATTCTGTCGCCGGACCAGACCATGTTGATGGTGGCCGATAGCCGGGGGAAATGGGTGTGGTCGTTTCAGATTGGGGAGAACGGGGCGTTGTTGAACGGGTTGCCGTATCACCGGTTGGAGACGAACGACCAGAGCAGTTCGACGAGTGCGGACGGGATGACGGTGGATACGGAGGGGTTCCTGTGGGTGACGACGAATGTGGGATTGCAGGTGCTGGATCAGTTGGGGCGGGTGAACGCGATTTTGAGTAAGCCGCAGGCGGGTCCGCTTTCGAATGTCGTGTTCGGGGGGAAGGACCTGGATACGGTGTTCGTGACGGCGGGGGACAAGGTGTTTAAACGGAAGGTGACGCGGAAGGGATTGACGGCTTGGAGCCCGGCGAAGCCGCCGAAGCCGGGGATGTAAAAGGGTAATCCCCGGTTGACTTCGAGAGGAAAGGTGAATAGTATTCCACCTGCACAACCTTTCCTCTCGAGGTCTTTCCATGTTTCGTTTGATCTTTCTTTCGCTCTTGACGGGCTTTGCGGCCTATTCGCAGTCTACCGGCGCGGCAACGGTGGTGGGTACGGTGACGGACAAATCGGGGGCGGTGGTACCCGGGGCGAAAGTTACGGTCCGGAATGTGGGGACGCAGTTTATCTCCTCCGGGCAGACGAATGCGGCCGGGGCCTACTATGTGCCGAGCTTGAACTCGGGGACCTACGAGGTGGCCGTGGAAGCGGCGGGATTTAAGAAGTTTGTGCAGACGGGGTTGGTGCTGCGCATTAACGAATCGCCGAGGATCGACGTGCAGCTGGAAGTCGGCAATGTGACGGAGAGCGTGAAGGTGGACGCGACGGCGCCGTTGCTGGAGACGGAGACGGCGGGGTCGGGGCAGGTGTTGGACGGGGAGTTAGTGGAGAAGCTGCCCGTGATGCAGAAGTTCGTGCATCGGGTGCTGCTGTACATGCCGGGGATGACGAACATCAACGGGCAACATGCGGTGGGGCAGCGGCAGCGAGCGATTGGATACTCGATGGACGGGGTGAGCGGCAAGGAGCCGGCGGTGGGCCAGCTCGGCGATTACCAGCGGACGATGATCGCTTCGCTCGATTCGGTGCAGGAGTTCAAGATGTGGACGACGGGTTCGCCGGCGGAGTTTGGACACTCGGCGGGCGGGCAGTTGAGCATGGTTTTCAAGGGCGGGACGAATGCGTTTCACGGGTCGCTGGAGGATCGGTACACGAACGGGAAGTTGATCCACCGGGCGTTCTTGGAGCAGTTGCCGCGGACGGGGGCGTTTGCTTATCACGAATGGGGGACGACGGTTTCGGGAAAGATCGTGAAGGATAAGACCTTCTTCTTTGGCGGGTTTCAACAGCATTACGAGAAGGTGAGTGAGACCGTGATTGTGACGGTGCCGAGCCCGGAGATGTTGGCGGGCAACTTCAATTTTGGAGGCCGGGGATTGCCGATTTACAACCCTTTCACGACACGGCTGAACGGGGCGACGTGGACGCGGGATCCGTTCCCGGGGAATGTGATTCCGGCGAGCCTTTTCGATTCGGCGTCGAAGAAGCTGGTCGATTTGAAGCCGTGGCTGCCGCAGAGTGACCCGGGGACGATTCAGCCGACTGGCCCCGTGAACAACTTGACGTACAACGCGGGCGGGGCTTACAACTTCATGCGGTACGACGGGAAGGTGGACCACCAGTTCACGACGAGCCATAAGATTTTTGGACGGTATTCGCTCGTGCGGCACCGGAGCGCGGAGCGGCCGGTGCGGGAGTTGACCGAAGTGACTTACGGGAACGTTTATGTGAAGCCGCTCGACCAGAGTAACATTGTGCTTTCGGACAGCTATACGATCAACCCGACGACGATTAACGAGATGCGGTTGGGATTCAACCGGCGCGTGAACACAGCGCTGCCAGTGAGCTATGGGCAGGGCTGGGCGGCGAAATTGGGCATTCCGAACGTTTCGGCCGATACTTTTCCGGACTTCCAGAATTCGGGCGGAGGGCGTTACTACGGTTTGGGACCGGGCGGGAAGTCAAAGGACGTGGCGGAGGACTTTACCTTTCAAGAGAACTTCACGAAGGTGGCGGGCAAGCACACGATGAAGTTTGGATACGAGCTGATGCGGACTCGTTATAACTCGCTGCAAGCGACGCTGCCTTCGGGCCAGTACCGAATGACCGGGACGGAGTTGCCGTTTACGCCGAACACGGGGAACGCGTTTGCGAGTTTGCTGCTGGGCACGGTGGGCCAGGGAGTTTTCCAACAATCGCAGGCCACTTGGCTGCCGCGTTGGTGGTCGCAGGCGGGGTATGCGCAGACGACTTATCGGCCGCGGAAGAACCTGACGCTAGAAATGGGTTTGCGGTGGAGCTATGAGTCGCCGTTTTCGACCAAGTATGGGCAACAGGCGCAGTTTGACCCGAACGCGACGGACCCGCTGACGGGCCGAAAAGGGGCGATTGTGCATGGGCTGGGCAACTTGGCGAAGCGGGATCTGAATAACTTTCAGCCGCGGCTGGGGCTGGCGTGGAACTTCAATCCACGTGCGGTGTTCCGGTCGAGCTTTGGGATGTACACGGTGGACCTGATGACGAATAGCGCGGGTCAGAATTTTGAAGAGTACATTGCGACGGCGAACGTGCAAGCAAACCCGGGCGATCCGCGGCACGCGTTTTTGCTGTCGCAGGGGCCGGGAACGGTGAAATTCAATACGGCTGCGGATGGGTCGGTGCCGTTTGTGGGGACTAACTATGGGGGGCGGAATGCTTCCTTCTTCGACCCGGGGATGCGGATGCCGTATGTAAGTATGTGGTCGGCGGGATTCCAGTTTCAGTTATCGAAATCGTGGATGGCGGAGGCGCTGTATCAGGGTTCTTCGGGCGTGGGATTGTTGAACAACTGGGACATGAACGTGGTGCCGTTGAACATTTCGACGGACCCGGCGGTGCTGAACCAGGTGTTCAACGCGACGCAGAATTACAAGCCGTACACGCAGTTTGGCCAGATTCAGCATTTTTCGAATTATGGGCATAATTCGCACCATTCGAGCACGTTCCGGATTGAGAAGCGGTATTCGCAGGGGCTGACGCTGAACACGTTCTACCAGTTCGGCAAGACGCTGAACGACGGGGACGACGACGGCGGGCGGAGCGGGATTACGTTCTACAACCGGAACCTGGAGAAGGGCCGGGCGAGCTATGATATTCGGCATCGGTTAGTGAGCGTAATGACTTACGAATTACCCGTGGGCAAGGGCCGGAAGTTCATGAACGGCGGCGGGATGAAGGACCGTTTTCTGGGAGGCTGGGACCTGGCGTGGACGCAGACAATGCAGAGTGGACCTCCGCTGTTGATTACGGCGGGGGGAAGCCCGAACCGGTATCTGCCGGGGATGGTGCGGCCGAATGCGGTGTTGCCGGCCGAGCAGATGGTGGTGGATAACTATACGATTGGCGCAAACCGGTTTCCGCTGGCGGCGCAGAATAACTACTTCAATAATGCGGCGTTTGCTTATCCGGCGGCGTTTACGGCGGGGACGATGGGTCGGAACATACTGGAATCGCCGGGATTGCAGTGGACGCAGTTGTCGCTGTCGAAGACGATTGTGGTGAAGGAGCGGATGCGGTTTACGGTTCGTTGGGACGCCAACAACCCGACGAAGCAGCCGCAATTAGCGGATCCGGGCGGGAACTACAATCTGCAGAATCTGGCGCAATTCGGGCGGTTCGCCGGGATTGGGCGGGGAAGCTTTTCGGACATTGGCACAGCCCGCATGCACCACATTCTTGTGGGAAGATTTGAGTGGTGAAACCTTTTATCGTATTCTGCCTATCGATGGTCGTCTTGTTTGGGCAGGACCGACGGAATACAGTGATTGCGACGACGGATACGCACTTTGCGGCTCCGTCGTTCGCGACGCTCGATGAGTGGAAGGCTCGGCGGGCGGGCCTGCAGAAGCAGGTGCTTTCCGCGGCGGGGCTGCTTCCCTTCCCGGCTCGCAATCCGCTGAACGCTCAGGTTTTCGGGCGGATTGAGAACAAAGACTACTCGATTGAGAAGGTTTATATCGAGACGCTGCCGGGTTTCTATCTGGCCGGCAATCTGTATCGACCGCTGGGGAGAAAGGGTCCGTTTCCTGGGATGTTGGCTCCGCATGGGCACGCGCAGTACGGACGGCTAGAGGACGGGGAGTTGTTCTCCGTGCCGTCGCGGGGGATCAATCATGCGCGGCAGGGCTATGTGGTGTTTGCCTACGACATGATTGGGTACAACGACACGATGCAGTTACCGCACGTATTTGGGAATACGCCGCAGGAGCAGCTTTGGAGTTTCGGGCCGCTGGGGTTGCAGACTTGGAATTCGATCCGGGCGTTGGATTTTTTGGAGACTTTGCCGGATGTGGATCCGAAGCGGTTGCTGGTAACGGGGGAGAGCGGGGGCGGGACGCAGTCGTTTTTGCTGTGTGCGGTGGACCAGCGGCCGAAGTGGTCTGCGCCGGTGAATATGATCTCGCTGATTATGCAGGGCGGGTCGCCGTGCGAGAACGCGCCGAGTTTGCGGGTGGGGACGAACAACGTGGAGATCGCGGCATTGATGGCTCCGCGGCCGATGTTGATGGTTTCGGCGACGGGAGACTGGACGAAGAACACGCTGGTGGAAGAGTACCCGGCGATGAAGCAGATCTATGAGTTGTACGACGCGGGGGCGCAGGTGGAGACGGTGCAGATCGACGCGCCGCACAACTACAACAAGGCCAGCCGGGAGGCGGTTTACAAGTTTTTCGGGAAGCAGGTTTTGGGGGACGGGGACGCGTCGAAGTTTGCGGAGAAACGGATTCGGCAGGAGAAGTTGCAGGACATGATGGTGTTTTCGGGGCGGACCTTGCCGGCGAACTCGTTGAACCTGGCGCAGCTTTTTGCGCAGTGGGTGGCGGCGGCGAAGCAGCAGGCGGAGTCGGTGACAGACACGAAGGTTTTGCGGGAGCGGATGGCGATGGCATTGGGGACGAGTTGGCCGGCGAAGGTGGAGGCCAAGATGACGGGGGCGGCGGTGGAGTTGACGCGAGGGGGGCAGGGCGACCGGGTGATGGGGAAATTTGTGAAGGGCAAGGGCGGGGCGGTGTTACAGGTGGGAGGGACAGCGAAGACGGACGGGCGGACGGTGTTGATGATTGAGCCATTTCAGACCGGGGCGGCGGTGGCGGCGCGGGATCGAGAGGCACGGAATTTCTTGACCTTCAACCGGAGCGACGATGCGAACCGGGTGCAGGACATTGTGACGGCGGTGGCTTGGTTGCGGCAGTCCGGAGAGAAAGACATCACCGTGGTGGGGACGGGAAAGGCGGCGGTGTGGGCGACGTTTGCGGCGGCGGTGCTGCCGGAGACGGTGAAGTTGGAGGCTTCGTTGGGCGCGTTTCGGGGGACCGATCAGGACTTCATTGACTCGTTCTTCGTGCCGGGGATTCAGAAGGCCGGAGGGCTCGAGGCGGCGTTGCGACTTTTGACGGCGAGATAGCCGCGGAAGATGACGGGCTTGGTTTGGCCGGCGAAGACGGGGGGATGCCGCAGGCGTTGGCGGCGGAGACATTGGTTTCGGTGAGAGCGTAGTCGAGATCGGTGGCCGCGTGGTACGGGAGAGTCGTCGAGAAGGGCTCTCCGCCAGGGTTGAAAGATGCCGGGCCTTCAGGGGAGGGGTAGCGGCGTTTGAAGGCGGTGTTCCAGGCAGTGAGGGCGGGGGGAGGTCGCAGTAGTTGAGAGAGCCGGCGGCGGCGATGAGATCAAAGGACTCGTCGGCGAAGAGAAGGGCTGCGGCTTGGCCGACGAGGAATTTGGCTCCTGGAGCGACTTTGGGGGCCCAGGCGAGCATGGGTTCGGCGGGTTCGAGGCCGGCGAGGGCGGCGGTGAAGATGCCGGAGCCGCAGCCGAAATCGAGGGCGCGACGGAACCCACCGGGGAGTTGGCGAAGGACCCAGGCGTGGACGGCGGGGCGAGAGCGGGGGTAGCCTTCGGCCATGGCGGCGGAGGCGAAGAGGTTGGCCATGAGGGACATGGTAGCATCGGCGGAGATGGCTAAACTGGCTGTGATTACGGGCGCTTCGGCGGGTTTGGGGGCGGAATTTGCCCGTCAGTTGGCGGCGATGGGCTATGGACTTTTGGTGGTGGCTCGGCGGCGGGAGCGGTTAGAGGGAATGGGGGCGGAGGTGTGGGTGGCGGACTTGAGCGTGGAGGAGGAGGTGGAGAAGTTGGCGCGGCATTTGGAGGGCCGGGGGGACGTGGCGATGCTCGTGAACAACGCGGGGTTCGGGACGAAGGGGAGTTTGGCGACGACGGAGTGGGCGCCGCAGATGGAGATGCATCGGCTGCATGTGCTGGCGACGTTGCGGCTGACACGGGCGGTGTTGCCGCAGATGATGAAACGGGGGACGGGGGCGATTGTGAATGTCGGGTCAGTGGCGGGGTTTGCGCGGGCGGCGGAGAATGTGAGTTACTGCGCGACTAAGGCGTGGACGAATGCGTTTAGCGAGGGGCTGTGGCTGGAGTTACGGGGGACGGGAGTTACGGTGCAGGTTTTATGCCCGGGGTTTACTTACACGGACTTTCATGATGTTTTGGGGGTTGACCGGCGGAAACATGCGGATTCGCTGTGGATGACGGCGGAGTTTGTGGTGGGGGAGTCGCTGCGGAACTTAGGGAAGCTGTATGTGGTGCCGGGGTGGCGTTACAAGATGTTTGTGGCGCTGTGGACGAAGCTGCCGACTTGGGCTCGGCTGCGAGCCGAATTTGCGAGAATACGGAGGTGACTCTTCGCTCCTCGCTTTCCTATGATCCGGTAGAACTGAAATTCGGCACTAGCGGCCGACGGGGGGAGATCATCCACCTGACCCCGCTGGAGATTTATCTGAACGTTTTGGCAGAAGTGGAGTATTTGCAGTCGCTGCCGGCGGCGGACGGAGGGGTGAGCCGGGGGGACGATTTTTACTTCGCTTGCGACTTGCGGCCGAGTTCGCCGGATTTGGCGGTGCCGGCGGTGCAGGCGCTGCGGGCTGCGGGGATGAACCCGGTGAACTGCGGGCGGATTCCGACACCGGCGTTAACATATTTTGCGTTGGCGGAGGGGAACGGTTCGTTGATGATCACGGGGAGCCATATTCCGTTTAACCGGAATGGGTATAAGTTGAACACGTCGAAAGGGGAGTTGCTGAAGTATCACGAAGCGCCGATCAACGCCGGGGTGGCGGCGGTGCGGCAGCGACTTTATGACGAGGCGGCGGAGACTTCGCTGTTTGATCGGGAGGGGCGGTTTAAAGTAGCCCCGGGGGCGATGGCGGCGGAGGTTGACACGGCGGCGGCGTTGTACTCCGACCGGTACGTTCAGTTTTTCGCGGGTAAGTCGCTGGCGGGGCGGCGAATTTTGGTGTACCAGCATTCGGCGGTGGGTCGGGACTTACTGGTCAACTTACTGCGAAAGTTAGGGGCGGAGGTGGTTCCGGCGGGGCGGAGCGAGACGTTTGTACCGATTGATACGGAGAATATTGAGGCGTCGCAGTTGGCGGCGATTCAGGGGTTAGTAGATGGTCCGTACGACGCGGTGGCGTCGATTGACGGGGATAGCGATCGCCCGTTGTTGCTGGGGGTGGGGGCGGATCGGAAGGTGAGATTCTTCGGGGGAGATTTGCTGGGGATGGTGGTGGCGGAGTATTTGGGGGCCGATGCGGTGGTGGTGCCGATCAGCTGCAATGATGCGATTGACCGGGGGGCGCTGACGGGGGTGGTGGAGGCGAAGACGCGGATCGGGTCGCCGTATGTGATTGCCGGGATGGAGGCGGCGTTGGCGGCGGGGAAGAAGGCGGTGTGTGGATGGGAGGCGAACGGGGGATTTCTGCTGGGTTCGGATCTGCCGGGCTTGCGGGCGCTGGCGACGCGGGACGCATTCCTGCCGTTGTTGTGCGCTTTGTTTGCGGCGGGGAGCGGGACGTTGGGCGAGTTATTTGACCGGTTGCCGGCGCGGTTCAGCAAGGCGGCGTTGCTGAAGGAATTTCCGCGGGCGACGAGCTTGAAGATATTGGAGCAACTGACGCCGGAGACGATCGGGCGGTTTTTCGACGCGGGGCTGGGGTTCAGCGCGTTGGAGCGGATTGACAAGACGGACGGAGTGCGGATGATCTTCGCGAACGGGGAGGTGGCGCATGTGCGGCCTTCGGGGAACGCGGACGAGTTACGAATTTACGCCGTGGCCGATACGCAGGAGCGGGCGGAGGCGATTGCGGAGACGGGGGTGAGGCCGGGGGGGATTTTGCGGCGGTTGGAGGAGTTTGTGGGAGCTCCTGATCCATCGACGAATTGACGCACGAACAGGAGCGCCTAGCGGCTGCGACCTTTGACGGTGCGGTCAACGATTTCGGTGTGGCTGTATCCGTCGATGAGTTGTTCGCGGAGCATTTGTGGCCGGGGGCGAGGGCGAATAACTTTACGACGAGACGTCATCGACCGCGACGCGGCAAGGACCAAGCAGAATCGGTTTGACGCCACTCAGCGAGAGCCCCGCCGCGATGCCATACAGTCGCGGGCCGGCCCGAGCGTAGATGTGTTGCGGGCTTGAGAACAGGACTTGCGCGCTCGATTCTCGGATGACAATCGGATGCTCAAAGCGGAGAGCCTGGAGACGGGTTTGGAATTGGATCGGCAGTTGACGGGGCGATTCGGTTCGGGGTGCATGATAGATTGTTGTGCGAAGAGTATGGCAGCAAACGTATTGACCGATGATGCGATGGTAGCCGGGCCGCAGGCTCGGATTGGGGGTTCGGTGAGTCGCCGGAGCTTTCTGGCGCTGTTAGCGGCTAAAGACACCTCGGTTCGGCTTTCATTGGGGAACTACGGAATGCAGGAGTTCGGGGTGGATCGGGCGTTGGCCAGCATTGGCGCGATTGGCTACGACGGGGCGGAGCTTTGTCTGATGGCGGGATGGCCGAGTGAGCCGGCGAAACTGGACGGGGCGGCGCGGCGGCGGATTCGGAGGCACGGGTTGCCGATTCCTTCGATGATCGACAATTTGAACCTTTTGGTTTCGGAGGCGGAGCACGCTCGGACGTTGGACCGGATTCGAGTAGCAGCGGAGTTGGCACACGACGTTTCGCCAAAGGCTCCGCCGCTGCTGCAGACGGTGCTGGGCGGTAAGCCGGGCGAGTGGGAGCAGGTGAGAGCCACGATGGCGAGCCGGCTGGCGGACTGGGCGCGGGTGGCGACGGAGAACCGATTACGATTGGCCGTGAAATCGCATGTGGGAAGTGCTTCGGACACGCCGGAGAGGTTGATTTGGCTTTTGGATCAAGTGGGAAACCCGGGATTGAGTGGGATTTACGACTATGGTCATTTCCAATTGTTGGGGCTGGAGTTGGAGGCGACGATGACGACGCTGCTGCCGCGGTCTTCCTTTGTGACGGTGAAGGACGGACGGATGATCGACGGGAAGGCGCAGTTCTTGCTGCCGGGGGACGGAACGATTGACTATGGGCGGTACTGCGAGTTACTTCGGGCGAAGCGGTACCGGGGATGGATGTTAGTGGAAGTTAGCCGGCAGTTACAGGTGCAGGCGGGATACGATGCTTTGGGCGCGGCGCGGCGGGCGTACGAGAGTTTGGCACCGCGGCTGCGGGCGGCGGGGCTTCGACTTGGTCGCGGAGGACGGAGCGGGTGAAGTCATCGGCGGGGAAAGGTGCTCGACGCGGAGGGAGGCGAGGAAGGCAGGGCCCATTTCGTCGAAGTTGACGATGTGTTTGGCGTAGCCGTCGGGATGGAGGAGGGCGTCGATGACGAGGGCGGGCATGAGGTCATGGGGTTTTTGAGAGCCTCGCCGGCGGCGGCCAGGGAGGGATCGTCGAGGGGGGCGGCGATTTAGGCGGGGCTGTAGCCGGCTTGGGGCACGGCGATGAGAAGTGCGCGGCTGGGCTTGGCGCGGCCGTTTTCGACGAAGCTGAGTTGGCGCTCGGAGACGCCGATGCGCATTGAGAGTTCGAGTTGGCTCCAGCGTTTGACTTGGATGGCGGTCGAGATTGGGTCGTGTAACGTACTCTGTTAATCGCGAAGCTACGGAGTCGCGATTTGGGGCGGGGCAGGTTTTCGCTGACCTGGTGATCGCCAAGGGGACGGGCCGGAATGTTTGGTACGTTCCTCTATTTACTGCCCCGGAAGGCGGCGGCGGGGTTGTCGACGAGTAGTATTTTGGCCCAGCCGGCGGGGAGCCGGGGGACGAAGTCGGTATAGATGTAAGAGTAACCGCGAAAGTTCCCTCCGTTGGGTTCGCCGACGTGGTACCAGCCGGAGTCCTGGGAGATGAGCGCCTTACTGAGTAAGTTCTGATCGCTGAGGGAGTGGAGACTGCGGAGGTGGTGGTCCGCGGAGCGGGGGCTGATGCCGTCGAGTTCGACCCAGGCCCCGGCGCGGACGACCTGGGCGTGGACATCGAGATTAGTTTCGTTTTGGGCGTGGACCCAGACGAAGTGTTCCAAGGGGCATTTGGCTTTGGATAGTATCTCGAGTTGTTCGAGGGCGGCGGGGCCGTTGCCGGTGTGGGAGGCGAGGGGGAGGCCGGTTTCGCGGCTGGCGATGGCAGCGGCTTGGACGAGTTTTCGACTGAGGGGCGGGAGAGGGCCACGGTCGACCCCGATCTTGATGAAGCGGGGCTTGATGCCGTCGATGAGGCCGTTTTTGGCTTCGTTCATGAAGCGACGGGCTAGTTGGTTGGCTGATTCGGTGCGGGCGTAGGGCGGGAGGAAGATGAAGTCGCGGGCGGCGTAGAGGCCGGTGTTGGTCCAGATTTCGAGGCCAGAGGCGTCGGCGAGACGGCGGAGGAGACGGGGGTCGCGGCCGAGGAAGTTGGGGGTGCACTCGTGGAGGCGGCGGCAGCCGAGGCCGGCGATCTCCTTCAGCTTCGGGAGAGCAAGGCGATAGACTTCGTCGGGATCGTAGCGGCTGGGGCTGGCTTTGCCGGCGCCGATGAAATCGACGAGGATGTGTTCGTGGACCAGGGTGGAGCCGGGGAGGGGCGGGAGGAGGGCGGCTAGAAAATTTCGGCGGCGCATTTCCATATGATAATAGAATGCGTTTTTTCATTTTCATGTTGCCGGGATTGTTGGCGGGGCAGGCGGATTGGGCAACCTATCGGGGGGGGGCGGCGCAGACGGCGTCGTCGACGCTGGCCCAGATTACGAAGGCGAACGTGGGGAAGTTAGCTCCGGCCTGGACGTTCGATTCCGGCGACGCGGAGAAGGGGACGGAGATCCAATGTAACCCGCTAATTGTAGACGGGGTGCTGTATGGAAGTTCGGCGAAACAACAGATTTTCGCGTTGGACGCGGCGACGGGAAAGTTGCTTTGGCGGTATGACCCGAGCGAGGGGAAGCCGGCGCGAGGGCGGAATCGGGGCCTGGTTTTGTGGCAGTCGGGGAAGGAACGGCGGTTGCTGTTTTCGTGGCGGAATTGGCTGATGGCGTTGGACCCGGCGACGGGGACGGTGATCGAGAGTTTTGGGGTAAAGGGGCGGGTGGATTTACGCGAGGGGTTGGGACGGGATCCGGAGAAGGTTTCGATTTCGGCACCGACGCCGGGGATTCTGTATAAGGATCTGCTGATTCAGGGGAGTTTGGTGCCGGAGGGGTTGCCGTCGGCACCGGGGGACATTCGGGCTTATGACGTGCGGACGGGGAAGATTGCTTGGACCTTTCATACGCTGCCGCGGCCGGGGGAAGCGGGGTACGAGACTTGGCCGAAGGACGCCTGGCAGTACGCGGGGGGGACGAATTCGTGGCCGGGGATGGCGCTGGACGGGAAGACGGGGACGGTGTTCGTGCCAACGGGGTCGGCTTCGTTTGACTTTTATGGGGCGAATCGGCACGGAAACAATTTGTATGCAAATTGTTTGTTGGCGTTGGACGCGGCGACGGGGAAGAAGAAGTGGCATTTTCAGTTTGTGAAGCATGATGTGTGGGACCGGGATTTGCCGGCGCCGCCGACGCTGGTGACCATGAAGCGGGATGGCAAGTTAGTGGACGGGGTGGCGCAGATTACTAAGTCGGGGCATGTGTTTGTATTTGACCGGGCGACGGGGGAGAGTTTGTTTCCGTTGACGACGGTGGACGTGCCGAATAGCGACGTGGAGGGGGAGAAGCTGGCGCGGCAGCAGGTGCTACCGACGAAGCCGGCGCCGTTTTCGCGGCAACAGTTGACCGAGGACATGATTCCGAATCCGGTGGCGAAGGAGCGATTTCGGCAAGTGAAGAGTGGGCCGCAGTTTACTCCTCCGAGTAAGGAGGGAACGGTAGTGTTTCCGGGGTTTGACGGGGGCGGGGAGTGGGGCGGGGCGGCGTTCGATGGGGAGACGAGGTTACTGTATGTGAACGCGAATGAGATGCCTTGGATTTTGCGGTTGGTGCCTCGGCCGGCGGCGAAGGGGGTGGAATCAGCAAAGAATTTGTATACGCGGAATTGCGCGGGTTGCCATCGGGAGGACCGGGGCGGGAGTCCGCCGGAGTTCCCTTCCCTGGTGAAGTTGGAGGCGGGAAAGCGGGAGGAGTATACGCGGGTGATTGCTAAGGGACAGGGGCGGATGGGGGGATTTGGCCATTTGCCGGAGGGGCAGCGGGGGGCGATTTTGGAGTATTTGTTAACGGGGAAAGACGTGGCGTCGGCGGGGGTCGCGGGGAGTTCGCTGATTGATCAGGCGTACCAGACGGATGGGTACAACAAGTTTTTGGATCCGGAGGGGTACCCGGCGGTGAAGCCGCCGTGGGGGACGCTGAACGCGATTGATTTGAATACGGGGGAGTATGTTTGGAAGCAGCCGTTCGGGGAGTATCCGCAACTGGCGGATAAGACGACGGGGACGGAGAATTATGGGGGGCCGCTGGGGAGGGGGGGGGGGCTGCTGTTTATTGGGGCGACTAACCATGACAAGCAGTTCCGGGCTTTCGACAAGGCGACGGGGAAGTTACTGTGGTCGACGACGTTGACGGCGGGCGGGAACGCGACGCCGGCGACTTACATGGCGGGGGGGAAGCAGTATGTTGTAATTGCCGCGGGGGGCGGGAAGTCAGGGGCGGCGAGCGGGGGGAGCTATCATGCGTTCGCGCTGCCTTAGCGGCGGAGGTAGAGGCGGCAGATCTGGACTAAGGTGGTGGCAAGGGATTTGACGCGGAAGAACTGAGAGCGACCGTGTTCGCGGGCGAGGTGGGAGACGGGGAGTTCGACCACCTTCATGCCGGAGCGTTCGAGCATGGTGACGAGTTCGACGCAGATGGTGCCGCTG
>Ga0105048_10008868_pt1 | contig 16066 bp, 9 predicted proteins | sample MAT05_FD_78382 | JGI IMG/M metagenome (GOLD analysis project Ga0105048, IMG submission 78382) | Freshwater microbial communities from Lake Fryxell liftoff mats and glacier meltwater in Antarctica - MAT-05 | ecosystem: Environmental > Aquatic > Freshwater > Ice > Liftoff microbial mat | place...
AAGGCCAATCGCCCACCGGCGAATAGCGGCGATGTGACGCAAGTTGCGCTGGATTTATCCGCCGTGGATGCCGTGGTGAAAGGCATTGACACATTAGCCGGTGCCTTGCTGGATCACGCAAAAGGCGCACGTCAGGATCTATGGACGGCTCAAAAACAGACGCGCGAGACTGAAACCCTTAACGGACGGCGCACACCAAACAAGTTTGCCTATCATTTGTGGGACATCGGTTCAGTCTGTGACGTGCTGGCCGAGACCACTAAAAATGCTGAGGTGCGCGCCGCAGCATTGTTGCTCCAGACACAGTTGAAACCCGGTGGATTTATTTTGCGTGAGCAGCATCTGGGCGCGTGGTTCGAGCGTATTTGCGGCGTGTCGCTGTACATGGCACCGCCCAATCTGACTCGCATCACCGAGTATTACCCCACCATGGCGCTGGCACAGGACACCCGCTGGAACACATGGTTACAGGCCTATCATGGATGAATACCTCAACTTTGATCTGGAATTAAGCGGCTACGACGCAGCCACCGGCAACTTCCTGGTTCGTGCCGCGCGTGTGCCCGGCATTGGTGAGCAAAAACAGCCACAGAAGGTCTCTGTCTCCACGAGATTTCGCGAGTTGTTGCCGGCGCTGGCCTTTCGCGATTTGACCCGGGCTCAACTGATTGAACTGGGACTTGAAATTGGCAATACGCTTTTGCCAGGCGGCCAGGCCGGTGATCAATCCGTCCGCGAGCTATTTTTTAAGGCGCGCGACCGGCTGCAAAATGGGCAAAAGCTGCGCCTGCGCCTCAAAATCAATGAGGTCGCCAACTTTGAACTGACCACACTGCCATGGGAATTTGCCTTCTTACGAGATAGCAACACGCCGATCAATCAGGCCCAGCTCGGCGATTTTTTAGTTCTCGATCATCGCATCTCGATGGTGCGCAGTGAGGTGCTGACCGGCCAGGGACTACAGGAATATCCGCCGGTGAATGGCCCCATCGGCCTACTCGCATTGCTGGTCAGCCCTAAAAGCGCCACCCAATTTCCTGCGCTGGATCTGGCACCGGAACAGGCTGCAATTCAAGCCGTGGTGGATAAATTACCTCAGGTGCGCGCCACTTATTTGAACGCGATCACCGGCGACAACGGCCTGCAAAAACTTTTGATCAACCACAAAGGCACGCACATTTTGCACTTCGCCGGACACGGCTATTTCGCCAAAGAAATGGGCGATGAGATCGGCCAGGTGATTGGACGGGGTGGGCTGGTGCTGGCAGATGATAAAGGCGAGGCCCGGCTTGTGCCGGTGGATACCCTGGCCCCCATTTTGCGCGGACGAGATTTGCGATTGGTGGTGCTGGCCGCGTGTGAGGGCGCTCAACGCGATGCCGTGAATGCCTGGAGCGGCGTGGCGCCGGCTTTGATTCGCGCCGGCATTCCAGCCATCGTCGGCATGCAATACAGCATCAGCAACGCCAACGCCACTCAGTTCAGTGACCTTTTCTACACTGCACTGACCCAGGGCGCAGGGGTCGATAAGGCCTTGTATGAAGCTCGGTTGGCGATGTCGCAAGCCGACGAGGCGACCTTGCAAACAGAATTCGGATTCCCAGCTCTCTACCTGCGAATGGCCGATGAACAGAGCGAACTGGTGCTGTTTCCAAACCAACAGGTCGCGGCCAACGGCCATTCGAAGCCGTTTCCACCAACCAAACCTGCATTTCCTCCCTCATCAGAAACCCTAACCGCAGAGCCGATTCGTTTGGATGTAGCCGCTCCCGAAAGTGTCGTTGTGGGCCAGACCTTTGAACTGGCCGCGGCCATTCGGCAACTGAGCTCGCCTGTTTTGAAGGTGGAGGATTTGCCGAAAGTACGCTCCGCCGAAGGCACTATTTTTAGAGCCGAAGGGCAAAATATCGTGAAATATCGGGTGGAGATCAGCTCGCCTGATTGTGATATCGCGGACCCATCGATTCAGTTTTTGCTGGAGAAGAACAAGGATTCGGCGGTGCAGTACTTCCAGTTGGTGCCCAAACGCGCCGGCAAAATCTCCATCGTCGTCAACGCCTATCAGGAAGGCGATTTACTGGCGGCCAGCACGCGCACACAGGTGGTGGCCGAAGTGGACGCAACTCCAAAACCCAATAAACCTATGCCAGACAAAGTAACGTTGCGAACGTTTATTGCCACCAACTTTAAATTGCGTGAAGGTGATTTCGACCTGTTATGCGCCAACCTGAGCGAGAAATATGCCTCCAAAAATGTTAAGGTCAGCATGGATGATATTGGCGGCAATACAGCGCAAATTGCCGCGCTGAATCTCATTAGCTACATGGATCGCCGCGGCTGGTTGCCTTATTTAGTGGAGGAAGTGCGTTCCGAACGCCCTGACATGTCGCTTTAACAAAACCCAACTGCAATTAGTAAACTGCGAGCAACACCAGCGGAATCAGTTTGTGTTGAATGAACACTAGGTCTGTTATAAACTTGTCCAACCTGTCCTCCAACCTGTACAGGGTCACCGAATGAAATCTGAAGTCGCTGTCACCGTCGATGTTGTCATTTTCGCCCTGCGCGAGGACGATCTATGCGTCCTGCTGGTGCAGCGAAAATTCGAGCCGTTTGCCGGCAAATGGGCCATGCCCGGCGGCTATGTGCTCCCGGACGAATCGCTCGAAACCGCAGCCAAGCGCGTGCTGCTCGAGGAAACCCACGTCAGCGGCGTCCACATCGAGCAGCTCTTCACCTTTGGCGATATCGACCGCGACCCGCGCGGCCGCACTGTGACCGTGGCCTATCTGGCATTGGTGCCGACTCCGCTGGCCATTCAAGCCGGCAGCAAGGAGGCCGATGCCGAATGGCGCTCGGTCTATAAGTTGCCGGATATGGGCTTTGATCACGCCTACATCGTCAAATATGCCCTGCAACGGCTGCGCTACAAGCTGGAATACAGCGCCGTCGGCTTTCAGCTGCTGCCCTCGGCTTTCACACTGAGCTCGCTCCAGCGCGCCTACGAAACCGTGCTGGGTGAAAAGCTCGACAAGCGCAACTTTCGCCGGCGCATCCTGCAAGCCAATGTCATCGAAGAAACCGGCAGCATGCAAACAGGGGATGGCCGGCCCGCCAAGCTGTATCGTTTTCGCGAAGATGCCGTGGCCGAAGTAAAAGCACGCCGACTTTTCCCGTAGGCCCAAACATAGCGATCGTGAAGACCTCGCGGGTTTGCGCCAACAGACTGGCGACGAAACCCGCGAGGTTTTGGCTTCGGCTAACCACCCGAACACACCTGCAATTCCACGTCGTCCAACAGCAGGCTCGATGGCTGGTTGCTGTCCAGTTGGCCGCGAAAGGTCACCCACACGCTCTGGCTCGAATAGGCTGCGGCATTCGGCACAGCCAGCGTTTCCTGCACCCATTGCGAGCGGCGCGCGTCGCGGTTGTCGATCTTTTGCGGAGCCACCACCTGTATGCCCTTGGCCGTTTCCACACCCGCCTCAAACCGATCGTAAGCCACAGCAGTGCTGGTTTCGCCGCTATCCAGGTAGCGCCAGTAAGTCAAGGTAATGCTGGACACATTGGGCGGTAACACCGCCGTTTGCACCAACTCATTCCAGTAGCCGTTGACTGTGGGCGAACCCACCCGGCCACTCTTTACGCCCCCGTGCGCGCGCACGGTCGAGAGCAAATCATCTTTCAGGGTCGAGGTGGTGCTGCCAGGAATGACGTTGTAGATCGTGGCACCGGTGTTGGCAATGCCCGTCCACGGCAGCGCCAGCACCGCCTCGAAGGTGCCGTTTGCCAGCACATTGGCACATGCCTGCGGCGCAATCGTCTTGATCGGATCTGGACCGGGGTCGGGACTTGCACCGGCATCACCCACCACCAGTGGCAACAGCACGGTGTTGCTCAGCCCCTCGGTGCCGGTCACTTGGGTGGGAGCCATCGTCGACGACGACGTCGAGGTCGACGTCGTCGATTCAGCTTGGTTGACTGCAATAGCATTGGCCGGGCAATCCTTCACCAGCGATACATCATCCACGAAAAAGCTGCTCACCAGATCAGCATCATTGGCACCTGCAAAGCTCAACGTCGCTGTGGCAAAGCTGGTTCCAGCCAGGCTAAATTGAATCAGCTCCTGCTGCCAGGCATTGCGTGGCGCGGCACTCGTTACCAACCCCTGCGTGCCAATCACGGTGCCGTTGGGATCGCGCAAGGTCACGGTCATTCGGTCGTCGCCATTGCCCGCCGGCTCTTTACTTTGCACAAAGCGCCAGAATTTCAGGGTCAATGTGCCGCCGCCAGCCGGCAAGCCCACGATTTGCGAGAGCGTGTCGTTGTAGGTGGCACGGTTTCCCAGCCAGCCGCTCCATCGGCCTGTGCGTGGCCGGGTGGTGTAAATCAGGGGATCGACGATGTTGGCCGAGTTCACGGCCGTCCACACCGAGCGACCAGCCTCGAAGTTGCCGTTGCCGAGCACTTCCTGCGGCGTGCATCCGACGGGGCCGCCATCCAGCCGCGCCGCAATGAAATCGCTCGGATCGGTGTGGCCGGCGTTTGGATACGGGTAGGCATCGGGGGAAATGATGTAGGTGTAGCCACGGCCGGGATAGGCGTAGGTGCAGCCCGGATAGCTGTAACCATAGGCATTGGTCCCCGGCACATAGATGTTGCTGCCATCCGCAAAATAGCGCATCTCGAAATGCATGTGCGAGTCCCAGGTGGGATGTTTGGCCGGCGTGCGGCCCACATAGCCCTGATTCAACACGGTGGCAATTTGCTGGCCCCGCGTCACCTGCTGGCCCTGCACCACGCTCACATTGGTGATGTGACCATACATGGAGTAGATACTGCGCCCATCGGGGAGTCGGTGCCGAATCAACACTACATTGCCGGGGTAACTGATGCCGGGGTTGTGCCGCTCCACCACACCATCGGCCACCGCATAGACTGGCGAACCGGCCGTATTCACCGTCAAATAATCGTTGCGATACCAGTCCTCGCCGGTGTGCAGCATGCGGCTCCAGTCCACGCCATAGCACTTCACCTTCCACTGGTCAAAGTTGCGAATGCCGTAGTCGAGCCATTCCATGCGCGTGCCGCCGACCACGATGCCGGTCGGCACGCCATAACCCAGCGCCGCACCCGAGCGCAGTGGATAGGTGAAAACCGTGGCCACCGGCGGCTCAGCCACCACGGCCTGTGGGCTCACCGTAATCTCACGCGAGGCTGGTTTTAAGGGCACCGGCAACACCCGAAACGAATTCACCAGCTGATTAAACTGAGCTTCGATTTCGGGGGTGGGTTCCACATCGCCGCCGACACCACCGCCAAACAGGTTGATGCGATAGGCCACGCCGTCGCCCTGCACAAATACGCTGTATTTGCCAAAATCGCCGGCCACCGCATCCCGCTCCAGCTTCACGGCTGCACGCTGATTCACGGTGATGCCGGCTGCGCGCTGCGCCTGCACCGGCATCGGCTCACCCGCCGCCGTATACGCCGCACTCACCAGTTCGCGCATCGGCTGGTTCGAGGGGTTCTCGACGACCATGATGCTCACGCCCTGATAGCCCTCCCGCACTTCGCCGGTGCCGCTGATCTTGACCGGAAATTGCACAAATACCTGCTTATAGTGAAGCGCGGCATCATCGCTGACCTCGATCACACTCTCCGGCGGGTATTCAAATGTATAAGCGGCATCGTCACTGGTAAAAGTCGACCACACCGGGTCAGGCGCTCCGCCGCCCTCCTGCGAGATGTGCGCGGCCGATACAAAAGTGATATGTCCCAGCAGCAAACTCGTGCCGAGTGTGATTACGAGGACAACGAGGAATCCAGCCCGTTTGTCGCTCATAGGGGAATTTAAGCACGGATGAGCGGAAGAGGAAGTCATTGGGAATTCGCCGCCAACCGCCCACTGCCAACCGCTCCTCTTCCGTGCTATAATTTATTCCCGCACGGCGCAGTGTGTCGTGATCGGAAATGTGTCCCAATAGCTCAGTTGGATAGAGCGCTTGCTTGCGGAGCAAAAGGCCGGGAGTTCGAATCTCTCTTGGGACATCCACAAAATGGAGACAGGCTTTGAAAGCTTGTCTCCATTTTTATTAGCCTGGATCGGGGAGTTTTGGACAGAATTTACAGAATGAGGCACCGATCTTATTCTGTTAAATTTTGTTCATTCTGTCCAAAACTCCCCAGGTTGTGATGGCCCTGTAAATTATGGGGTTGTGCCTCATCGGTTTCACCCTTACCCTTATTCCCTATGGTTCCCCAGATTCACGTTGACCAATTGCACAAGCATTACCAGGTGCATGAAAAAGAGCCCGGCTTGATGGGCAGTTTGCGGTCGTTTGTGGCGCGCAAATATCGCACAGTCAAGGCTGTTGATGGCGTCTCGTTCGACATCGAACAGGGCCAGATGGTCGGCTTTCTGGGCCCCAACGGCGCCGGCAAAACCACCACGCTCAAAGTGTTGTCGGGCCTGCTCTATCCCACCAGCGGCCAGGTCAGTGTCATGGGCTACACCCCCAACAAGCGCGAAACGGCCTATCTCAAACAGTTCACCCTGGTCATGGGTCAGAAACAGCAATTGCTGTGGGACCTGCCGGCCATGGAGACTTTTCTGGTCAACCAGGCCATCTACGAGATCAGCAAAGCCGATTACGCCGCCACCATGAAAGAGCTGGACGATCTGCTGGACCTGCAACCGGTGATGAAGAAGCAGGTGCGCAAGCTGTCGCTCGGCGAGCGGATGAAGTGCGAACTGGCCGCGGCATTGCTCCATCGGCCCAAAGTGCTGTTCCTGGATGAGCCCACGATCGGCCTCGATGTCACCGCCCAGGTGCGCATTCGCGATTTCATCGGCGAGTACAACCGCACGCACGGCGCAACGATTATTCTCACCAGCCACTACATGGCCGATGTGACCGCGTTGTGCGAGCGCATCATCGTCATCGACAAGGGTCATGTGCTGTATGACGGCAACTTTCGTGCGCTGATCGAACGCGCCGCGCCCTACAAGATCATCAAACTGCAAATGGCGCAGTTGACCACGGCAGAAGCATTGGCTCAATTTGGCAAAGTAGAGAGCTGCGACGGCCTGACTGCGGTATTGCACGTGCCGCGCGAACACGCCACCGAATCGGCCGCGCGCCTGCTCACTCAGCTTCAAGTGGATGATGTGACCTTTGAAGATCCACCGGTCGAGGAAATTATTCGCGATGTGTTTGCTGGCCGGGTCGAGGGGTTGCAGACGGAAGCCGGAATGGCCACCGCGGCCCTGGCTGCGGCATCCTCTACCAACGGCCATGGTCCCACCAACGAAGTCAAAACATAAACTCAAACTCTCCAAAATACCTCACGGGCTGGGTATGATTAGCAAGACATGTTTTACGAACAGCCCATTTACTGGATTGGTTTTCTGATTTTTGTCATCGTTTTGCTGGCGTTTGACTTGGGCGTGTTAAACCGCAAGGCCCATGCGCCATCACTCAAAGAGGCTGCGTGGCTCAGTATGTTGTGGATTGGGATTGCCCTGGCCTTCGGTGTCGCGGTCTATGTCTTTCTAGGTCAACGGCAGGGTGTCGAATACTTCACCGGCTGGCTACTTGAAAAGGCCCTCAGCGTAGACAACCTGTTTGTGTTCGTGCTGGTCTTCAGCTTTTTCAAGCTGCCGGCCAAATATCATCATCGCGTGCTTTTTTGGGGCGTGCTCGGCGCTCTGGTCATGCGTGGCATCCTGATCTTCCTCGGCGCATCGCTATTGGAGCGCTTCGACTGGATCATCTACATCTTCGGTGCTATTCTGATTTACACCGGCATTCGTCTGGCGCTGCAGAAAGAGGGCGAAGAACCCAATCTGGACGACAACCCTATTCTGAGACTCGCACGGCGCAAGCTGCGAATAACAAGCGACTATCACGGCCAAAACTTCACCGTGCGAATCAATCACCAGCGTTACTTCACTCCGCTGATTCTGGTGCTGATCGTGATCGAGAGCACCGATCTGGTATTTGCCTTGGACTCCATCCCCGCCGTCATTGCCGTCACCAAAGAACCTTTTATCATCTTCACCTCGAACGTGATGGCGATTTTGGGCTTGCGCGCGCTCTACTTTTTGCTGGCCGGCGCGATGGACAAGTTCCATTATCTGAAGTCGGCACTAGCGGTCATCCTGACCTTTGTGGGTGTCAAAATGGTGGGCGAAAAGCTCTTTCACAACCAGCTGCACTCGCTCCTGTTGCCCATCACCAACGACCCCGAATACTTCCTGGTTGTGGCCTCCATGCTCGTCATTCTGCTGGTGCTGGCCGTGGCCGTCATTGCCTCACTGATCCGCAGCCGCAGAGTCGTGAGCGATGTCACTGCCGAGCCGGTAGCGCACTGACAGAGCGGAGAGCGTGGAGCGATGAGCACGGAGCTTTCCGATAGCGCATCGCTCCACGCTCTCGGCTCTCCGCCATCACATTGCCGGGATGCGGTAATATTATTCGGCGGCCAGGCATGGCCTTGTGCCGCCAATATTCAAGTCAATTGCAGGTCGCATCATCGGTCGAACACCTCTCCATCCCACACGTCATTGCACAACCACGCCTCATGTTGATGTGACCCGCCGATTCAAGTGGGGGTTCTAAATTCGTATGGTCTCGAAACGAACGTTTAAAGCAGCCGGGGCAGTGGCAGTGATCTTAATGACGTCGTTCGTCGGCAACCTGCGTGTGAGCACGGCCACAATATCTGGCAAAGCAGCCCCATTGCAGTCAGTCAGCGCACCTGTCGCCGCACCATATATAGCCCCGTTTAGCGTGCAACTGGCACCGTCCCAGGCGATTTCGCTCTATTTACCCCTGTTGTTGCGCAGCTTCCCGCTCCGCACCATCTTCGGCATGGAGACGACTTCGCTGGACAACGCAGGGGCATTGCCGCAAATCATTGGTGCCGGCGCCACACTGGTGCGGCGCAATGCACTGATGTGGAGCGATGTCGAGCCCACGCCAGGCGCGCGCAATTGGTCGGCTGTGGCGGGGCTGGAGCAGGAGTTGCAAAACGCCGCCCTTAACAATATCCAAACCATTTTGATCGTGCGCGGCACTCCCGCTTGGGCCCAGCTCGTGCCGGGCAGTCAGTGTGGCCCCATTCAACCCGCGCAAATCGGCGCGTTTGGCGTCTTTCTGCGCGATGTGGCCCAGCGCTATTCCAACCGCGTCGCCTATCTCGAAATTGGCAATGAGCCGGATGTGGCCGCCAACACCAGTAGTGATCCGTTTGGCTGCTGGGGCAACCCATCTGATCCGCTCTACTACGGCGGCGCGGCTTATGGCTACATGCTGACCCAGGTGTATCCCCAGATCAAAGCGGTCAATCCCGGCATGCAAGTGCTGATTGGCGGCTTGTTGCTCGACTGCGATCCACGCAATCCGCCGGCGGGCAAAGATTGCCGGCCCGCCCGGTTTCTAGAAGGCATCTTGAATGCCGGGGCCGCCAATTCCTTCGACGGCGTCAGCTTCCATGCCTATGATTTCTCCAGCCTGTCCGAGGCGCTGGGCTCTTACAGCAACAGCAGTTGGGCCAGTTCATCCAGCACCACCGGCCCCGTCGTCATCGCCAAAGCGCGCTTTATCCGGCAGGTGCTGGCCTCAAAAGGTGCCCTGAACAAGATTCTGATCAACACCGAGACGGCCTTGATCTGTTATCAGTGCGCGTCCAAAGGCCCGGTATTTGAAGAAAGCAAGGCCTATTACGTGCCACAAGCCTATGCGGTGGCGCTGGCCGAAGGGCTGCAAGCCCAGATTTGGTATAGCTGGCAGGGTTGGAATAATTCGGATCTGGACGATCCCACGTATCCCAAAGCCCTGACGGCCTACACCGTCGCGCGTCAGAAGCTGGCCGAAGTGGCTTTTATTCGTGAGGTTACAGGACTGGCCGGTGTAAAGGCCTACGAGTTTCAGAAGGGCAACCGCAAACTATGGGTCGCCTGGGCACTGGATGGGGCCACACACCCCACTGCGCTGCCGGCCGCGTCACTGTCCATCGAGGATGTCTACGGCGTTGCCCAGGCCAATGGCACCTCCGTCGCCATCACCCTCAAGCCGCTGTATATCGAGCTGCCGTAATCGTTGATCGTTTTGGACACAATTCCAAAATGCAACAGAATGGCAACTCTTCTTAATTCTGTTGAATTTTGTTCATTCTGTCTAAAATCTTCAGTCCACTCAGCAAGGCACTGCCCATAATGGCGGTGCTTTGCGCATTTTCACGCGCATGACTCCCGACCCGTTGCAAGCCCTCATTCACCGCATCGAGGTGCGTTATCCCGGCTGGACCGGCATCAACGACCCGCGTTTTGCCCAGGATGAGTTGGGCTACAAACGCGCCGCCGCGGCTCAGGCGGCTGAAATGTTGAATGCCGAAGCCTTGCGCGAATTGCAGGCGCAGGGGCAGTTTGATGAGATGCTCAAGCGTGTGCGACGTTTGGCCGCAGCCACCAATCTGTTATTCATGGGTGTGCCGCGGGTGGGCGACCTCAGCCTGCTCAATCAAGGTCTCGACACCGCCGAGCTGTGCGCGGCCCTGTTTGATCTGCTGCACGGCCCCGACGAATCTCCCGAACGTCTGGGGCGATTCATCGATTTTGTAGATGCCGTGGGTGCAACCCCCAAATGGGCCCTGCCCACATATTTGCTCTTCCTGGTTCATCCCAACACCGATGTATTTGTGAAGCCGGCTGGGTTCCAGGCCTTTCTGAATGTGCTCGGCGCATCAGAGTTGTGGAGCACCCTACCCTCGGCCGAAAGCTATGCCGGGCTGTTGCGCCTGTGCAACGAGATACGCGAGACCTTTCAACCCTACGGCGCGCAAGACATGATCGATGTGCAAAGCCTGATCTGGGTGGTCGCCCAGACCACGCGGCCACCACGCCGCACGAAGGCACAAGCGCCTGAGCCGCAGCCTGAGCCAACCCGCTCCGCAAGCACGGCAACCACATTGCGCGAACTCAGTGCCGCCTACACAACCTCACGCGCCCCGGAACCGTATTCATTGCAACAGTGCGCGGCCGATATTGGCCTGAGCACAGACACGCTGCAAACCTGGTTGCAAGGCATTGCCCGCAAACGGCAGGCCATTTTGTATGGGCCGCCTGGCACCGGCAAGACCTTTGCCGCCCACAAGCTGGCCCAATACCTGCTGGCCGATCAAGGCATTAATCAAGGCATTAATAACCTGAATAACCCGCACGATGGCTTTGTCGAGCTGGTGCAATTTCACCCGGCCTATGCCTACGAGGATTTTGTGCAGGGCATCCGGCCCACCCAAACCCGAGGCAGGCTCTCCTACCCATTGGTGGATGGCCGCTTCCTCGTGTTTTGCAAAGCCGCTGCAACCCGACGCGGCCCCTGCATCCTCATCATCGACGAGATCAACCGGGCCGATCTGGCGCGTGTGTTTGGCGAGCTGATGTATCTGCTGGAGTATCGCGATGCCGTGATCACCCTGGCCAGCGGCGAGCGGTTCAGCATCCCCACCAACGTCATCCTGCTCGGCACCATGAACACGGCCGACCGCTCCATCGCCCTGGTCGATCACGCCCTGCGCCGCCGCTTCGCCTTCCTGCCCATGCAGCCCAACTACGCGCTGCTTCGCCAGTTCCACACCGCCGACACTGCGGCACCGTCAACGACACCCTCTGCCCAAATCATCGACGCCCTGATCAATCTCCTCATCAGGATCAACGCCGAGATCGCCGACCCGCAATACGCCCTCGGCACCAGCTTCTTTCTGCAGCAAAATCTGCCCGAGCAACTAGAGAGCATCTGGCGCACCGAGATCGAGCCCTATCTGGAAGAGTATTTCTTCGATCAGCCGGCCCGGGTCGATGCCTTTCGCTGGGAGCGCATTCGGCCCAGCCTGATGCCATGATTGCGCCCACCCCACTGCGCCGCGCAGATGCACCCATCATCCTGACACTGCGGGAATACGAGCCACGCCTCATCCCAGCCGACGAGATGGGCGTGGCCGACGGCGAACAACTGCTCCGTCAATTCTCCAACGTGATTGATGTGCAGCCGCCCTCATTGCGCACGGCCGGCCAGTGGCAATTGACATCCTTGGGCTGGGTCGGCCATGTCCATGTCAGCCCCAATTTGCAGCTCTCGCTACAGCCGCGCATTCCGCTGCGCAATCTCTTTGGCATGTGGGAGTACGCCTATCGCTTGAATATTGCTTTTGATCCCATGCTGTATCAGGCCCAATCGATCCCGGCCTTCTATGAGCAGTTGGCACGCGTGCTCGCACTGCGCGTGCTGGACCGGGCACGTAAGGGGTTTGCGCGCACCTATCGGCCCCAGCACGCGCGTTTGGGGCATATCGCCGGCCGGCTCGATGTCCGCGACATCGCAACCCGGCCTTGGCAGGCCGAACGGCTCTGTCACGTCCACCAGCACACCGTGGACATCGAGGACAACCAGATTCTGGCCTGGACCCTGGCTCTCATTGCGCGCAATCAGCTGTGCAGCCCGCGCGTGCAACCCACCATCCGGCAGGCCTATCGCGCCCTCACGCCCATGGTCACGCTGCGGCCCTTTCAAGGCCAGGATTGCAGCGGGCGAACCTACAACCGGCTGAATGTCGATTACGCCGCGCTGCACGCCCTGTGCCGGTTCTTCCTCGACCACACCGGCCCGGTCAACCAGACCGGCGAGTTTGAGATGCTGCCATTCCTGGTGCATATGCCCGCGTTGTTCGAGCTGTTTGTGGCCGAATGGTTGCGCCAGCATGTGCCTGATCATCTGGCCGTTCGCGCCCAGCACACCATCGGCACCAGCAATAATGCCCTGCGGCCTCGCATCGACATCGTCATCTACGACCGCGAGAGTGGCCGGCCACGCCTGGTGCTCGACACCAAATACAAGGCAGACGCACGGCCCAGCGAAGCCGATGTGTATCAGGTAATGGCGTATGCCGATTTTGCCCGTTGCGAGGAGGCGCTGCTGGTGTATCCCACCTCGGCTGTGCAGCCGTTCCACCTGCGCACCCACCAAAAAACAGTGCGCGCCGTGGCTTTCCCGTTGAATGAGGATTTGGAAACAGCCGGCCAGCACTTTTTGCAATCGGTGCTCAGTGGCCTGAGTTAACCCGATTTACGACCTGGATGGCATCAAAATGGCTCTTAATTCGTTTTTCTAAATGGCCCTGCCGGTTTATCTCAGCATAAGCTATGACTGGAGCCAATTAATCATTAGCACTCATCTCAACCGTGCAACTTTCTCATGCAGGGGCAGCCTGAGACCCGTCCCTGCGAGTGGACATTTTTTGAGACGAGTTCTAGTCAGGGAGAAATATGAACAGACGCGCTTTCCTTCGCCATTCGTTCCTCGCCGGCGCTGTGGGTGCCGGCATGGCGCTCAGTGCCTGCGGCGTGCAGCCGCCGTCACCGATCAATCCAAACGCCAACACCCGGGGCTCGCTCCTCATCGGCGTCAGTGGCCCGCTCACCGGCCCCAACGCCCAATATGGAGCCTCGTTCAAGCGCGGCTTCGATCTGGCTGTTGAAGAGATCAACGCCAAGGGCGGCATCGCCGGCCGCGGCGGCGCAGACGGCGGCGGCGCAGACGGCCGCAAGATCGAATACATTTTTGAGGACACCCAGGCCGACCCCAAGCAAACCGTGATCGTGGCCCAAAAGTTTGTGGCCGATCCACGCGTTCTGGTCGAGATGGGCGACTTCAGCAGCACGGCGTCGATGGCGGCTTCCTCCATTTACCAGCGCGCCGGCCTCGTCCAGTTTGGCTTCACCAACAGCAACCCGCTGTTCACCGAAGGCGGCGACTACATGTGGAGCAGCTCGGTGACCCAGGCCAAGGCTTCGCCGGTGCTGGCCGATTTTGCCTCCAAAGATTTGGGGTTGAAGAAGGTGGCCGTGTTGCATCTCAACACCGATTGGGGCAAGAGCAGTGCCGATCTATTTGCCGCCCACGCCAAGGAAATTGGGCTGGAAGTCGTCGACACTGAAGGCTATGCGCCGGATGAAAAGAACTTCGCCGATGTGCTGACGCGGGTGCGCGCTCTGAGCCCCGACGGCCTGGTGCTGTTCTCGTACGAGACCGATGGCGCGCAAATTGCGTTGCAGTTGGCAAAGCTCGGCCTCAAGCTGCCCATGGTGGCCGGCGCGTCTCTGCAATCACCGCAGTTCATCACCCTGGCCGGTGCCGCCGCTGAAGGGGCCTATGTGAAAGGTGAATTCTTCCCGCAAGACCCACGGCCCGAAGTGCAAGCCTTTGTAAAAGCGTTCCAGGCCAAATACAACGAGGAGCCGGAGTTCTTCGCCGCGCATGCCTACGACGCGTTCAAGTTCGTGGCCGCGGCCATCGAGAAGGCCGACCCCAACAGCGCCGGGTTCAACCGCGCCGCCATCAAAAACGTGATGGCCGAAACCAGCATCCCCAGCGTCATCTACGGCACGCTTAAGCTCGACCCGCAAACACGCCGGCCACCCGAGCCCGGCTACGTCAACCTGGTGGTGAAAGACGGCAAGTTTGTGGTGTGGGACGGGAAGCAGTAGCCGGGCGAGAGGAGAAGAGACGGGGGACGGGAGACGACGGACGGCAATACATGACTCAAGACTTTTGACTCCAGAGTCAAGAATAAAGAGTCTTGAGTCGTCGGCCGTCCCCCGTCTCTTCTCCCCCCTCCCTGCTCACTTCTGCTTGCCTCGCTTCAAATACTCCGCCACATCGTCATACAGGCCGCTCTGGTTGGAGTACATCACGTAGTTCTGCGCCACTTGCAGCCACTCGCTGGTGCTCGGCCGCACGCGCTTCATGGCCGCGGCCATATCGCTCTCGGTGATGGGCCGCACCACGCCCGTGCTCAGCGCATCCGTCATGGCGCGCTCGCTGGCCGTCTCAATAATTGCCATCAGATCAGCCCCGCTGTAGCTGGCCGTGCGTTGGGCCACGGCATTCAGGTTCATCCCCACATGCGGCTTGTTGCGCAGATGCACCTGCAAAATGGCCAGCCGCGCGGCATAGTCGGGCGGCTCCACAAAAATGGTGTGGCCAAAGCGGCCTGGCCGGCGCAAGGCTGAATCCATGTCCCACGGCGCGTTCGTCGCGCCCAAAATCATCAGCCCATCGTTATTGCCCTGCATGCCATCCATCTCGTTCAAGAACTGGTTGACCAGGTTGCGGCCAGCGCTGTTGCGCAGGTTCATCCGGCTGTTGCCAATGGCGTCGACTTCATCGAAGAACAGCACGGCCGGCGTCTGGCCATAGCCGGTGGCGCGGCGGGCGCTCTCGAACACGGCGTGCAGCTTGCGCTCGCTCTCGCCCAGATACATGTCCAGCACATCATTCAGACCCACATAGATAAATTCGGCCTTCACCTCACCCGCCGTCGCGCGCGCGATGTAGGTTTTGCCGCAGCCGGGTGGGCCGTAGAGCAAAATCCCGCCGCCCACTTTCTTGCCGTAGGCCTTGTAAATCTCGGGTTTTTGCAGCGGATAAATAATGCTGAGCCGAATGCGCTCTTTGACCGCGTCCATGCCGCCCACATCTTCGAAGTTGATCCCGGCGCGCTCCTGGATCACCACACCACCCTGCGAAAGCGGATCAGTCTGCCCCTCCCCAGTGTTAACCGGATCGTTGGCAATGGTGTTGGTGAGTTTGACTTTGAGCGTCGGATCCAGCTTGACCGCAATGCCCTGCTGCACAAACGCCTCGCCAAAATCGCCGGCCGCGCTCAATGCATGGGCATAGAACAAATGCGCCTCGGCATGAGCCTCATTCAGCCGCACAGCCTGATCCAGCACCAGCCTGGCCTCTTTGGCGCGATTGAGCTGCAACAGCGTGCGCCCCAGACCCAGCGCGGCTTCGAAGCTGTGGGCATCGACATCGTGCGCGGCCTGATATTCCACCAGCGCCTGATCAAATAGATTTGCATCGGCCAGCGCTTTGGCCAGCAACAAACGCAATGGCACAACATTGGGCGTGGCTGCCACCGCAGCGCGCAACCCGGCGATGAAATCTGCCGACATGCCACAAATTGTACGCCGCCGGTCAATAGCGCAAGAACAACAGAT
>Ga0105048_10008871_pt1 | contig 16064 bp, 11 predicted proteins | sample MAT05_FD_78382 | JGI IMG/M metagenome (GOLD analysis project Ga0105048, IMG submission 78382) | Freshwater microbial communities from Lake Fryxell liftoff mats and glacier meltwater in Antarctica - MAT-05 | ecosystem: Environmental > Aquatic > Freshwater > Ice > Liftoff microbial mat | place...
CGCGGCGGGGATCGCGATCCGGCACTTGCCGGGGATTTCCCCGCTACCGAAGTATTTTAATTGGCGCACGGTGAGGGCGCAGATGGGCTTCTCAATCGCGGCGTATCTGATCACGTTCAGCAACATGCTGATGGCGAAGAGCGATCAGTTGGTGATTTCCCTGACGATAGGAGTGGCGATGGTGGCGGTCTATCAGGCGGGTTTTAAAATGAGTGAAATGCTGGGTCTTTTCAGCGTGCAGCTCCAGCAGGTGCTCTCTCCGGCAGCGGCTGCGATGCATGCGCTGGGCGATCAATCGGGATTGAGAAAACTGCTGCTGAGTAGCTCGCGGCTGACGTTTTTCCTGGTGACCCCGTGCTACCTGCTCTCGGCAGTTTACCTGGAGCCGTTGATCCGCGTGCTGACGGGTATGGAGAGTATCCCGCGTGAAACGTGGTGGGTGGGGCAGGCGTTATTATTCGCAGTTTTTAGCTCGCAGCTTACCAGTGGTTGCTCGAAGCGGGTGCTGATGATGTGCGGAGAGGAGCGGCGGTTGCTTTTCATTTCCGTCACAGATGCGGCGGCAAATGTGATCCTGAGCGTGGCTCTCGCGTTCAAATTCGGGGTGCTCGGGGTGGCGCTGGGGACGATGATCCCGACGACGCTGGTGGGCTGGTGCTGGGTGGTGCCGCTGACGGTGGGTAAGCTGGAAATCCCGTGGAAAACCTATCTGCTACACCATCTGCGCGGGACTGTGATGCCGCTGTTGGTTTTCGTGGTGATCCTTGTGGCGCTGGTGATTTGGGTGCCGGTAAATGGCGAGGCAGGATTGCTGGATCTGGGCTGGCGCGGGATGCTTTGCATGGTTCCGCTGCTATTGCTGGGACGCAATGTGATCCGGGAAATCTCGCGTGCCTGAGCTCTGAGGGCTGGCTGCTTTTCGATAAATTTCCGTAACTTCGGCGGCGGTACGGCTCCAGTGGAAGCGCGCGGCATTGGCGAGGCCTTTGGATTTCAGCGTTTCTGTTAGATCGGGATCGGCGGAAATGGCAATGAGGGCGCGGGTGATGTCCGCGACGTTTTCGGGATCAATGATGAGGGCGGCGTCGGCCACGACTTCTTCAAGCGCGCCGCGAGTGCTGCTGATGACGGGAGTGCCGCAGGCCATGGCCTCGATGGGCGGGAGGCCAAAGCCCTCGAAGAGACTGGGATAAACCATGCAGCGTGCGGCGCGGTAAAGGTCTGGCAGATCCGCATCCGGGACGAAGCCAAGGAAGCGGATATCGCTGGCATAGGGCGATGCGGCGGCGGCGGATTTGATGGCCTCGCAGCCGTGCCAATCCCCTCCGCCGAGCGCGAGCAGGCAATCTGTGCCAGTGGCTTTTTTAAATTCCACGAAGGCCTCAATCAGGCGGACGTGGTTTTTCCCCGGATGTTCCAGGCGCGAGACGTAGAGGAAATAGGGCGCGGTGAGCTGGTGTTTTTCTGCCGTCCAGGTGCGGGCGGCGGCGTGATCACCGGGGAAAAAACGCTGGTGGTCTATGCCATTGTGAATGACGTGCAGGCGGCTCTGTGGGATGCCGAAAAAGCTCTCGATATCGCGCGCGGTGCAGTGGCTGACGGCGATGATTTCCTGCTGGTGACGGGCGAGGGATTTTACCACGACGCGGCCGTAGAACATACGGGCGAGATCGTATTTTCCCTTTATATGAAAGGGCGCGAGATCGTGGATGGTGCCGACTGTGGGGCAGGGCGCGCTGCGGACGAGGCGGCGGTAACTGGGGACATGGAGGACATCGAGCTTCAGGTTCCCGGCGAGTTTTGGCAGGGAAAGCTGGTGCCAGAGAATGTTTTTTACCGGTGGTGCTGCGGCGCGCGGGACGGGGATCAGATTGCAACCGTCTTTGGCGAAGTCGAGCAGGGGGAGCTCGTCTTCTAACACAAAAACATTCAAGTCCACCCCGCCCGCGCGGATCAGTTCTCTGACGAGGGAAAAAACGTATTGGGCGACTCCTGAGCGCCCGCCTTGGATCATGGTGGCGGTGAGTCCGATTTTCATTGGGTGGCGAGTGTGAGTGCCTCCTCAAGGGTGGCGGCCTCGGTGAAAAGGTTGCGAAGTTTCATGAGATCCAGGGTGCTGAGGATGGCGGGTTTTGCACCCATGAGGATGCAGAGACCGCCGTTTTCGCGGGAGGATCGGGCGAAGCGGACGAGCTTTCCGGTGCCGGTGCTATCGAGAAATGTGGTGCGGCTGGCATCGAGAATGAGCGTGTGATTCAGCGTGGTGGGCCAGAGTGCGGCGTCCCGGGCAGAGAGTGCGTCGAGGCGTTCTGGCAGGATCACGATCATTTCCGAGGCGGGGATTGGCTCTGCTTTTACGGAAACTTCGGGGACGGCGCTGCGAGGGCGCATTTTCAAAAGTTGTTTGAGCAATCCCGGGCCGACGACGCAGATATCCGTCCAATAGCGGCGGGCGAGGCGTTTTGGTTCTTGGGCGACGCGGAAAAACCATTCCAGACCGGTTTTCCGCATCCAGATGGGTGCGCGTTTCACGGTTCCCGCGAGGAAATCAATCGTCGCGCCAACGCCGATTGCGAGAGGCACACCTGCGTCGCGGAAATTCATGGCGAGCCATTTTTCCTGTTTCGGGCAGCCGAAGCAGACGAAGAGCATGTCCGCATTCGCCTCACGGATGCGCTGGCAAATGCCTGCGTGATCCATCTGATCCATGGGCGCGAAGGGCGGCGAATCCATCCCGGCGATTTGTAATTCCGGCCAGCGCTCTTTGATTTTCCCCTCCGCAGCGGCGAGCACTTCCTCCCGCCCGCCCAGGAAATACACGCGGTGGCCCCGCTCTTGTGCGAGATCTAACAGAAGCGGCACGAGGTCGCTGCCAGCGATGCGTTCCGGGAGGGGATCGCCGAGCCATTTCGACATCCAGATGAGCGGTGTGCCATCGCAAACGATGAGATCCGCATCGACCAAAATGCGCCGTAGGGTCTCATCTGTCTGGACTTGCGCGAGGAAATCGACATTCGCGGTGGCGAGCAGATGAGGGGTGCGGCTGGCGATCATTTCGCTGGCGATTTCCAATGCCTGCGCCGTATCGAGCTGATCCAGAGGCACTCCCATCATGACGACGGGCGGTGGCAGGCGGCTGGCCCACGGACGCTGTGGAATGGTATCGCGGCGTAAAGTTTGCGGATTCATTGAATGCCTCAATTGGCTAGCAAGCCTTGAAATTCGAGATAATGCGGGGATTTGCAAGGAAGTTCCCCCGAAAAACTGTCGATTTGTCATTCCGCGGCTTGCCTCATGGCGCGGAATCAGCGGTGATATGAATGTGAAGGCGAAATGAAATCGGTTTTCACCAACCCAAAGCCTGTATGCCTGCTGAATCACAAATCCCGGCCACGCTCCGGATCGGAGTGATTGAGGATGATACCACGATGCGCACCTTGTTGGTAAAACTCATCAACAAGCGGGCGGATCTGGAGGTCTGCGGGGCATGGAGCAGCGGCGAGGAGGCGCTGGCGGTGCTCGCTACGCTCAGTCCGGATGTGGTGGTGGTTGATTTGGAACTGCCCGGGATCTCTGGAGAAGAGTGCATCCGCTCTCTTTCCGGGATTCTGCCGTGCGCGGCTTTCGTGGTGCTCACGGTGCATGAGAATGCGGAGCGGGTTTTCGGGGCGCTTCAAGCTGGTGCAAACGGGTATCTTCTCAAAGGTTCTGCGTTGGCAGAAATCGTGCCCGCTATCCACGCGGCGCATCGTGGCGGGTCTCCGCTCAGTCCTGAGATCGCTGGCCTGGTCATCCGGGCGTTTCAAAATCAAAGCCTCAAGAAAGTCCCGATCCCACTGCCTTCACTCTCGCCACGAGAGCGGCAGATCCTTGAGCTGCTGGCCACTGGAATGGTACCCAAGGAAGCGGCTGCTGAACTAGGGATCAGTTACGAAACCGTGCGGGATTACCTGAAGCAGATTTACCAGAAACTCCATGTCCGCAGCCGGACCGAGGCCGTGCTGCGCTTTTTGGAATCGGGAGAAGCCTGATTGATCTTCGAGTTTCATTTCCGGGGAGGGATGCTGCCCGGGCTCAGTTGGTGAAACGAGGCAGCGAGCGCGGCGCTGCTTGTGGCGAAATCTTGCGGTGTGCCTGACGCCATCGGGGCGATGAAAATGAGATGCACACCGGGGTCCGAGCCCGGGCGGAAGGTGCTTTTGAGGTAAGCGGGATAGTCTTCGATCAAGCGCCCGTCCTGCAGGAAAAACTCGCGGAGCCAGTGGTCCCCATCGGTATAAACCGCCGGATTTTCAGGGCTGGCGGTGAGGTCCGTGCCGCGATATTTGAGGCAAACCTGCATGGTGTGGTGGCGGTCTTTCCCCTCTGCCCCGTAGCAAACGAGAGCGATGTTTTCAGGCTGGCCGGGGAGACGCACTTCGAATCCGTGGCTGCCCAGAGACCGTGACTCGACTGTAACGGGCGGCTTCCAACCGGCCTGACCGATGGCTAGCAGAGTGGATGCGAGGAACGGAATGAGAAAACAAAATGCCGAGCCTGTGGCGACGGCGCGTTGCAGTGAAGGGGCAGGAAGGGTAGGAGCCAGGGGTGATGAGTCTGCCGGGGGCGGGGATTTTTTCACCCAGGACCACAGTGCTAATCCGACTCCGGTCCAGCCGATGAGTGGCGCCCATGACTGCATGGTGAACATGGACTGGGTGGTGAGCATCACCAGGATTCCCACGGGTGAAAACAGCCATTTAAAATCTAACAGCAACGGACAACACAGGAGCCAGGGAAGCCAGAACGACTCCATATTCATGAAAGCGACAGCGGCACCTGCTGCGACCCAGAGGACGGTGAGCGCCAGCCGCCATCTCCACAGGTCCTGCCGGACGCGGCATTGGGACAGGGCGAGAACCACGGCGATTGCCAGCAGGCTGCCATTGGGCATCCCGGTCATCGGCGCAAGAAGGGCGACGACGGCGGCTGCGTGCAGGGTCTCTAACAGTGCGTGAAATGCCGGGCGACCGGCGCGGGGCGTAATCAGGGTGACAAACGGCACCATCGCGATGAACCCCAGAAGGTAGTGGGTTTGCGGGCTTTCCACCGCAGGATAGGCGATCATCCGGTAGCCGATCAGGCACAGCACCCGTAGCACATTGGCGGCGAGCGCGGCAGGCAACATCGCGACGACCCGCAGCCAGAATTTCAGGACGACGGGTTCTTCGCGATTCACCCAGACGGCAAGGGCCAACATGATGAGTAGCAAATTGATTCCCGCGCAATCGCGGGTCCACGGGACTTCCAAATGGCCGACGGCCATGACATCACCCTTGTCCTCTGCGTGCACGCCGGAGGCTTGTAAAATTCCTAAAACAATGGGCCGCGTAATTTCCCGGAGTGCGTCCTGCGACTGGGTGAAAAGGACAGCCGCCGCGACAAAGGCTCCCGCACAAAGCGTGCGGAGCGTGCGCGAGGAAATGGAAAAGCTCATCATGGCAGGGATGAAAGAGATCAGGCGGAGGTCGCAGCTTTTCTGAAATTCCGGATGATGAACGCCGCGCCAAAAGCGAGGAGGAGCACCCAAGGCGGGGCAGGGGCACCGGGGGCTTTTGCGACGGTGGTTTCATTGAGACTCCAGCGTGTCTTGGTGAGGTCCGCTGCGGTGACCCGGGTGGTGGTGGTTCCGGTCACTTTCGCCACCACGATACCGCTGATCGCTCCATCAGTGGCGGGGGACCATGCTGCGACGCGGGTGGTGTAGTTGTCGGATTCAAAACCGGAAGAGCCGTCGTTGTTCAGCACGATGCGGTTCCAAGATGTCTTCTCGTCGCCAAAAAAGTTGATGAACGCGTAGGGTTCGCCGCTGTTGACCTTACGATTAAGCGGGTTCCCGTCATAAGCGTCCGGCAATGGCTGCATCAGTGAAGATGTGGTGAAACGGCTGACCAGATCGTCACCATTATAGAAACTGAGCACGTTGCGCGCATCACCAGCAGACCACCACGTGCCGAAATAGGCGGAATCCGCAGCAAGGAACAGTGTGCTGGAGAGAACCTTGCTGCCGACACCTTGAACGGAATATCTGCTACCGGTGGGGTTGGCGGCATCCGCGGCACCACCGTATGCGTCCGCATTCATGATATTGAGTTGGTCGAAAGTTCCCACTCCGGCCCACACGACATTTTTGTTTTTGCCGGTGGAGAGGCCGTTAAAATCGAAGACATCGGTGCCTTTGAGAGTGGATCGGTAGGAGCCTGGATCTTCCGCGTAGGTGATGAGGGTGCTGGCGGTGGCAGGTAGCGTGGCGAGGAGCAAGATTACTGGGAGATTTTTCATAAGTGAAGGAGGCGTTAGTTTTTCAGGAAGCGTGAAAGCAACCGCACCCTGCCCCGGAGGACCTTTTCTCACAACCCCCGCAATTGGGGGTGATCCAAATTTCCGAACAGAAGTTGTGGACTTGCCCGTATTTCCCGCCGAATCGGGAGGATTGCCAAGACTCCTTGCGAAGTCATGATGCGCAACGTTAGAAGTCCCGTCAGGCTCCCGCCTCTTTCTTCTGAACCTTTATCAAAATCCAAGCTTTGAAATTGCCTACCCCAGCCAATCATTCCCGACGTTTCCGGCCTTTACTCACCGGGATTCTCGCTGGGGTTGTATTGCTGATGGTGACGGGGGCCGCGCTGCGAAATTTCCACCAAATCATGTCTCGTGAGGCGGAGGCCACAATGCGGAACTCGCTCCGGCGCACAGCGCTTGCCTGCGCGCTGGCGGTCAATCCCGCCGCCCATGCGTCACTCACAGAGCGCGGGCAGGAAAATTCTCAGGTCTATCTGGACGCTTGCGGTAGGCTCCAACAGGTCAGGGACGCGATGGAGGGGCCGGAAAAATTTCGGTTCGTTTACACCTGCATCTTGCGAGAAGAAAATGTGTATTTTATCCTCGATCCAACACCGGCAGGGGATGCGGATGGCGATGGCCTGGATGAAAAATCCTATCTGATGCAGCCCTATCCCGGGGCAAGTCCGGAATTGTTTGCGGCCCTTCGTCGCGGCGTGGTCTCGGTGATGAAGGAACCGCAGAGCGATCAGTGGGGAACGTTTCTCAGTGCTTTTGCACCGATCAAGGACGCGGGGGGAAACACCATCGCTGCGGCCGGCGTGGACATGGAGCTTTCATTCTACGAGCAGCAAGTCCGGGCGATATGGCAGACGACCTTGATGGCGGGGCTGAGCTCTGTGGTGATTTCTTTGGCGGCAGGCCTTGGTGTTTGGTTTCACCAAAATCGTATGCACGCCACGATGCTTCAGCTCCGTGAGGCCACCGTGGAGGCCGAGGCTGCTAACGAGGCGAAAAGCCGTTTCCTTGCCACGATGAGCCACGAAATCCGCACTCCGCTCAACGGGGTGATCGGGATGACGGAATTGCTTCTGACCACATCGCTCGACACCGCCCAGCGGGATTACGCGCAGACGGTCCGGTCATCGGGAGATCATTTGCTCGCGGTGCTCAATGACATTCTGGATTTTTCGAAAATCGAGGCAGGGGACTTGGTGATGGCTGAAAAACCGGTGCGTATCGAGGATCTCGTGTCAGATGTTGTTAGAATATTCAGGCCGCAAGCGCGCGAAAAATGCCTCCGTTTGCGGAGCGATGTTTCGCGGGAGGCGGCTGCGATAATCGAGGCAGATCCTGAGCGCTTGAAGCAGATTTTAGTAAATCTCGTGGGAAATGCTTTGAAATTCACCACTTCAGGCAGTGTCACCCTGCGCACCTCCCCGGATCGCATGGCGGACGGTAGTCCCGGCATCCGGTTTACGGTGAAGGACACCGGTATCGGTATCACGCAGGAGCAGGGAGAAAGGCTTTTTCAGCCATTTTCTCAGGTGGACTCATCGACCACCCGGCGGCACGATGGCACTGGCCTCGGACTTGTCCTTAGTGAGCGCCTGTGCCGCGCGATGGGTGGGCGCATCGCGCTGGATTCCACGTTTGGAGAGGGCAGTTCGTTCCATTTTACCCTCCCGGCTACTCCGATCTCTGGAAACGATGCCCTCGTCCTCTGTGCCGACCGCTTTTTACGCACGTTGCTTGTCCGGATGCTCGTTAAACAAGGCTGGGAGGTCGATTCTTCGGAAAGTGTGGAATTGGCCAAAGGTATTTCGGGCAATCACGGCCTTGTTGTATTTGACCTTGCACTTGCCTGCGGCTCGGCAGTTGCATTTACCGAGGAAATGATCCAGACACTCCCCGCAGCGCGTCATGCCGCGATAGATTCTGGACTCACCGGCGAGATCCGGGCCGCCGTGCTTCTTGCTGGCCTAAGCCTCCTCTTGCCGCGCAATCCGACGCTTGCGGAGGTGCCAGTATTCTCTCCATGCGTGAAACTTCCCTGAAAATCAGGCTGGCAATTGGATGGTAGATAACTTAGCTTTCCTAAGTTTCCTTCAGTTGTGAAGGCGGAACATCTTCAGAGCACCGTATGTATGGACTTGTAAACAGAGGGATCGAGGAACTGGTAGTAATCAATTTCGGAGTGGAAAAATGGGAGCTGATCAAGCTGAAGGCAGGCGTCGATGTGGATGTCTTTATCAGCAACGAGGGCTATCCGGACGATCTCACCTTCAAGCTGGTGGGTGCTGCTGTGGAGGTGCTGGGCATCCCCGCCGAGGACATTCTCATCGCCTTCGGAGAACACTGGGTGCTAAAGACGGCAGCGCAAAACTACGGGCCGATGATGAAGTCTGGCGGCAGTACCCTGAAGGAATTTCTCGTCAACTTGCCCAACTTTCATACCCGCGTTGCGATGATCTATCCAGATCTTGAGCCGCCTCGCTTCCAATGCACCGATGTCACGGATGGTGGCCTGCACCTGCATTACCACAGCCACCGCTCCGGGCTGACTTCCTTTGTGACCGGCTTGATCCAAGGCCTTGGCAAACTGTATGAAACCCCCTGCACCTCCACCATTTTAAAGCGGAAGGATCAGGGTGAGGATCATGATGTCTTCGCTGTCACCTGGGATTGTCCCGTCTCTCCATGACCGCCCCGACCCATACGGAAACGGCGTCCCCGGCTCTCAATCATGAGATGCTCCGCAGGGCGTTCCCCTTTTATGTCGAATGGAATGCGGATCTCCGGATACGTAATGCTGGACCCAGTCTCAGCAAAATCTGTGAGGCCGCCGTGCCTGGCGCCTTGATTACGGATCTATTCGGCCTCCGCCGCCCGATTGGTGAAATGACTGCGGATTTTTTCAGGAAAAGCGGCGACCTTTTGTTCCTTTTCGAGATCACCGGTAGCCGGCTGCTGCTGCGTGGCGAGGTGGCGATCCAGGAGGATCGTGATCGTTTTCTGATGTTGGCCGTACCGTGGATTTCCGATCCCGATGAAGTCGAGCGGCTAGGCCTTACTCTCAGTGATTTTGCACTTCACGATCAGACCATGGATTTGCTGCAGGTGGTGCAGACACAGCGCATGGTCAACGCGGATTTACTTAAACTCACCGCCACGATGGTCACGCAGCGCAAGCTCCTCCGGGAAAAGGAGGCGGAGGCGAGAAAACTTGCTTTGGTGGCCTCGCGCACGGACAACGCGGTGATCGTCACGGATGCGGAGGGCGTGACCGAGTGGGTGAACGATGGATTTGTAAGGCTCACCGGATATACTCCGGCAGAAGCATTGGGGAAAAAACCCGGGAAGCTCCTGCAAGGGCCGGAGACTGATCCTGCGACTTCGCAAATGATGCGCGAGAAGCTCCGCAATGGAGAGGGATTCCGCACGGAGGTGCTGAATTATGCGAAGAACGGTCGCAAATACTGGGTCTCCGTGGAGGTGCAGCCCATCTTCAATGACGCGGGTGTTCTGACAAATTACATGGCCGTGGAGTCTGATGTGACCCAGCGAATATTCGAAGATCGCCGCCGAAATTTGCAACACGACGTGTCCCGGATTTTAGCAGGCGGTAGCACGCTCAATTCTGCCAGCTCGAAGATTATGCGGATTATCTGCGATGGTCTTGACTGGTCGGTGGGGTGTTTCTGGAGGCCTACTACGGAGGGTGACGAATTGGTTTTTATAGAGGCCTGGCATGATCCGCAGATTGATTGCCGAGCTTTCCTAAGGGATAGCCGGGACCGCAGGCTGAAAATGGGCGAGGGCGTGCCGGGCCGTGTCTGGAAAAGCGGCCAGAGTGCATGGGTGCCGGATGTCACGGTAGATGATAACTTCCAGCGCTCAGCGGTTGCTGTCGCATGCGGCTTTCGCGCTGCTCTAGCGCTACCCTTTTTTAACAACGGCGTTTTCCAAGGGGCGATGGAGTTTTTCAGCTCCAGGATCGAGAAGCCGGATCACGCCCTGCTTCAGACACTCGATGGCATCTGCAATCAGATCGGCCAGTTCATCATCCGGAAAAATGCGGAAGTCGAGCTACTCCGTGCAAAGGAAGCCGCAGAGGCCGCGAACCAGGCGAAAAGCCAATTTCTCGCCACGATGAGCCACGAGATCCGCACGCCCATGAACGGCGTAATCGGCTTTGCCCAGCTCCTTCAACATGGCCAGCTTTCGGAGGAGCAGCGCGATTTCGTCACGGCCATCGGCAGCAGCGCGGAATCGCTCCTCAGGGTGATCAATGACGTGTTGGATTTTTCAAAAATCGAATCCGGCTACATGGAGATAGAGAGTAGCCCGTTTAGCCTCCAGAATTGCATCGAGGAGGCCATCGAAACAGTCTCCAATGGCGCGGCGGAAAAACATCTTGATCTGGCCGCGCGGCTGGCTGCGGAGGTGCCTTCATCCGTTGTTGGCGATTCATTGCGGCTACGGCAGGTGCTGGTGAATCTGTTAGGAAATGCGGTGAAATTCACCCCCTCCGGCGAGGTGAAGCTTGAGGTGGATGCTTTCGCGGAAAAAGAAGGGCGCGCACTTATCCGTTTCAGTATCTCGGACTCCGGGATCGGGATCGCTCCAGACCGGCTTGATCACCTTTTCAAAGCATTTCACCAGGAAGACAGCTCAATCTCACGGCGCTTCGGCGGCAGTGGCCTGGGGCTGGCGATTTGCAGGCGGCTAGTGGAGCTGATGGGCGGCACGATCTCAGCCACCAGTAACCAGGGGGAAGGCTCCACCTTCTCATTCCAGATCAGCGTGCCAATCGCGCAGGAGCCGAAGCCGGTAGTTGAGCCCATTCCATTTCCGGATCTTGTGGGCCGCCGTGCGCTGGTCGTGGACAGCCACCGGTTCTCGCGGCTTGTTACCGCTGAACTGCTGGAACGCTGGGGCATGGACGTGAGGTCCGCATCTGCGCCTGAGTCCACGGCTGCGCTGCTTCACGACTGGGAGCCGCAGGTGCTGTTGCTGGATTCCGGCTGTCAGAGGCCGGCTGATTTCGCATTCGCGTCAAAAATAACCCTGCAAGGAGCCGCTCTTTTTATCCTTTGCCAGCCGTGCGATACTCACACTCTGCGCGAAAGTTTCGGCGATGCCATTACAGCCATGCTGTTCAAGCCGCTAAAAGTCTCACAGCTCTTCAATTCGTTGGTCGCCCAAATTCACCGCACCACTCCCCGGATTGATGATTCGAGTGTCTCGCCCAAGTTGCAACCGGCCGACCAATTCCCGTTAAGACTGCTGTTAGCGGAAGACAATGTGATCAACCGCAGACTGGCCCTGGCTGCGCTGGCCCAGATGGGCTACACCGCCGATGTCGCGGTGGATGGCTATGAAGCGCTCAAGGCGGTGATGGCGACTCGCTACGATATCATTCTCATGGATGTGCAAATGCCGGGCATGGATGGACTTGAAGCGACGCGCCAGATCCGCCAATGGGAGGCGGAATCGGGAACGCCGCCGGTCCGCATCATCGCACTGACTGCCAATGCGCTTGTCGGTGACCGTGACATCTGCCTCAGAGCCGGAATGAATGATTACGTATCGAAACCGATTCGACTCGATGCACTTCGCTCCAAGCTTCTAAAAAAAGACAGCGAAGGATCGTCATCTGCCACCCCACCGGAAATTGCGTCATCTCCCGCCATGGGCGCATTGCGCCAGCTCGCGGATGAGCTTTCACCCGAGGATGCCATCTCGCTCGCTTCTGATTTCCTAGATGATCTGGACGGGCAGCTCAACGCGGTTCGCAATGCCATCGACCAGCGCAATTCCGATGAGGCAAAACGGCTTGCGCATTCCCTCAGGGGCACAGCCTCGATTTTCTCTCTGTCCGGTCTTCAGAATGCAGCGGAAATGATCGAAAATGCCTGCCGCGACGGCCGCTTCGATGATGCCGGAGCGGAGTGGCCCTCCCTCCGGAAAGCCGCGCAAGAGGCAGTCGGTCAACTGCGCCCGGCGATCACCGCCGTAGCCTCTTCCTCCGTCCTCAAGTCCATGTCATGAAAGGTGCACCCGATAGAAAAGGCACGATGACGCCGGACGAAATCGATGCACGCATCGCCCGGCGTATCCTCACCGCATCCACCCCGTTCGGCCGGACACGCCTGAAATTCTACATGCAGTGGAAGCGCCTCGCCTGGCGCTGGACCATAGGCTGCACGGCGTTTTTGAAACGCTGTATCGACGTCACCGCTGCCGGGATTCTGCTGCTCGTACTTTCCCCGGTGATGATCGTAACCGCCCTCCTCGTGCGCAAAGACGGCGGGCCGGTATTTTTCAAACAGAAGCGCGTCGGTCTCCGTGGAAGGGAATTCGGGATGCTGAAATTCCGCAGCATGTGCGTGGATGCCGAGGCGAAACTCAAAGGGCTGTTAGATCAAAACGAGAAGGGCGATGGCATTACTTTCAAGATGAAAAACGATCCGCGCATCACGCCCATCGGAAGATTTATCCGGAAATCATCCATCGACGAGCTGCCGCAGATGATCAACGTCCTGCGTGGTGAAATGTCCCTGGTCGGCCCGCGCCCGCCGCTGCCGCGCGAGGTCGCCCTGTATTCCCCGGAGGATCGCCGCCGCTTGCTGGCCGTGCCCGGCATCACCTGTCTCTGGCAGATCGGCGAGCGCCAGGGTGGCTTCCTAGAAGTGAGCGATCGCAACCAAATCGAGTTCCCCGAGCAGGTCAGCCTCGATGTCCGGTACATCGAGAGTCAGTCGATCTGGAAGGACGTGATGATCCTGATAAAAACCGTGCCTGCCGTCATACTGGGGAGGGGAGGGGTATGAAAAAGGCGATCCTAATTTGTCCCGATCTGCGCCCCGCGCTCGAAGCTCTCACAGGCGGTGTGCCACTGAGCCTCGCCATTTTTCTCGGGAAACCACTCATCGAACATGCCCTTGATGGCCTTGCCCGCAGCGGCGTCACCGATGTTTTGCTGCTCGCCAGTGACCGCCCCTCCGAGATCCGCGCCTACGTCGGGGACGGCTCCGCATGGGGCTTGCAGGTCCGCATTTCCCCGGAATCTTCTGAACTCTCGCCCGCTGAGGCAGCAGAGCGCCACGCACCGTTCCACCCCGATGCTGTGCTGACTCTGGACAGCCTGCCGCAGGCCCCGGAGATCAAGCTGATCGCGGATGCCGATTCCTGGCATAACTCCCGGGCACTGCTCCTGCCGCTTCTGGTCCCGGCTCAAATCGGCGCGCGCGAGATTTCCCCCGGCGTCTGGTATGGCTTGAAAGCCCGCGTGCACCATTCCGCGATTCTGCACGCTCCGTGCTGGATTGGCCCGGGTTCCATGGTCGGCGCTGAGGCGACTGTCGGCCCCAACGGTTTTGTGGAAAGTGATTCCGTAATCGACGCACACGCCACCGTGGAGGACAGCACCGTCGGTTCGCGCACTTATTTAGGAAGCATGACACATCTCGGCGATTCGATAGCCGCTGGCGCCGTCCTCGTGAACTGGCGCAACGGCTCTCTGACGCGCCTCACCGATGCCTTCCTGCTATCCCGGCTGGATCCTCCGCAGGAGGCATTGTCCTCCGCGTTTGGGAGATTATCCGCTCTACTGTCGATGATTCTAACAGCTCCTCTGGCCGTGCTCGCCCTGTTTAACCGCCCTTGGTGCATAGCAAAAACTGCCGTACTCCCATCCGGCCCCGGCGAGCCGCTCCGCACGGTCACTTATCATGAAATGCCGGGCCTGTCTGGCCGCCTCCAGCGCTGGCCGTATCTATGGCGCATCGTCACGGGACATTTCGCCTGGATCGGGAATCCACCGCTTACACCGGACGCCGCCGCCCTGCTGGAGGGCGAGTTCGAGCGTCTCTGGCTGCACGCCGGGCCAGGCATTTTCACCGCGCCGGAGGCAGAGGGCTGCACCGCGCCTTGGGATGAATCCGCGCAAGCTCACGCCGCTCTCTTCGCCTGCCAACCAACCACCGCTTGGAGAAAAAAAATCCTCATCCAAGGCCTCAAACGATTGCTCGCCTAACACCCCGATCCCATGAAAACCGAACGCAAAGACACCACGCTCCATGTTTCCGCCATGCGCGAACTGACCGCCGGCACAGCGCCTGAAATCAAGAGCCAGCTTCGCAAAGATTTCACCGCCGGACTCATGAACATGGACATCGATTGTGCGGACCTGAATTTCGTCGATTCCAGCGGCCTCGGCGCACTCATTTCCATGCAAAAACTCGCCAACGAACGGGGCGGGAAATTGCGACTTCTTTCACCGCAGCCAGGTGTGCTTCAAATGTTAGAACTGACCCGCCTGCACCGCGTTTTTGAAATCGTTTCCTGATCCTTTTTGCATGATTTCCGAAGCTCAAGTGCCCCAAGGTTCATCCGCCACACCCGCTCATGTGTGGCTGTGGTCCGGTTCCTACGCACTCGCCGCAGTCCGCGAAGCGGCGCTTGGCGCAAGAGCTTTCCTCGCAGGAAACGGCCTGCCGGAAAAAGAGCTTTCCGCGTGGGAGTTAATTCTAACAGAAGCTGGAAACAACTGCGTGATCCACCACGCAGGCGGGCTTTCCGGCGCAGTGTGGCGCATCCAACTGCTCATCTGCGCGGACCGGGTCGTTGCCAGAGTTTACGATGGCAACCAAGCCTTCGAGTGGCCCGCCGACCCGCAACTGCCCGATGATGATTCCGAATCCGGGCGGGGAATTTTTCTCATCCACACCCTCACGGATTTCCGCAGATACGCCTGCCACCCTGGTGGAAATATCCTCACTCTGGAGCGCCGCCACACACCTGCCGAGGACTTGGAAGCCACCCTTGATGCGATGACTGAAGAGCTGGCCTCTTGTTACGAAAGCCTCTCCGGCATTTTCCGTTTCACTGCAGAAGCGCGCCGCACAACGAGCCTGGAGGATTTCGCAACCGATCTGCTTCTCCACCTCGGCACCATCACCGCCTCGGATTGCGGGATGCTGCGCGTCGTTTCACAAAATCAACTCACCACGCTGGCGACTCATGGCTGCGAGGCGCCGCCAGCTTGTCCGGTGAATTCCAGCCCCATGCCTATGGAGGCCGGCGCGGTCAGCTCCCGCCAAGATCAGTGGATGGATGGCAGCGGCACTGACTCCGCACCGCTGTCTGGCCTGATCCATCCGTTCTATCATGAGGATGAATTGATGGGCCTGATCTCGCTCGGCAGGCATCACTCCGCACAGCCTTTTAATGCCGGTGAGGTCAATGTCGTGCACACCTTCGCGGAATTTCTCGCACAGCACATGCTCAGCCGCCGCCATGAGGAAGAGGCCATCCGCTCCAGCCTCGCCAGGCGCGAGTTCGAGCTCGCCGCCGCCATCCAGCAGTCGCTCCTCCCGCCGCCGCTCCCAGACATTGCCGGCGTCAGCGTCACTGGACATTGCGAGAGCGCGCTTTCCATCGGCGGGGATTTCTATGATTTCATCCCCTGCGGGAATAATGGTTACCTTTTCGTGATCGCAGACGTCATGGGGAAGGGAATCGCCGCCAGTATGATTGCGGCCGTATGTCGCTCCATAGTGCGCTCGCTCGGCCACCTCTATCAGTCGCCGTCCCTCCTACTCAGTCGCGTCGCACAGCAGATGGAGGAGGATCTGGATCGGTTAGAAATGTTCGTTACCATCGCCGTGGGCATCGTCGATGTGCCGGGGGAAATCATCCGCGTGGCCAGCGCCGGGCATTGCCCTGTGGTCATCTGC
>Ga0105048_10008877_pt1 | contig 16061 bp, 14 predicted proteins | sample MAT05_FD_78382 | JGI IMG/M metagenome (GOLD analysis project Ga0105048, IMG submission 78382) | Freshwater microbial communities from Lake Fryxell liftoff mats and glacier meltwater in Antarctica - MAT-05 | ecosystem: Environmental > Aquatic > Freshwater > Ice > Liftoff microbial mat | place...
AGTGAGCGAGGGATACACCGGAAAGCAGCACAGCAGCGTAGCAGCGATAAGCGAGTAGCCTGTTGACTATGAAGGTGCTGCACCGGCCGCCCAACGGGGCAGCCGGCTCAGCGACGAGAGAGCCTGATGGGCACCACTGGCACGCTCTCGCGACCTCGACCGCTGGCACGGTCGACGCTTTCCACGTCCACAACGCTGGTGGCGGAGTGGACCGCGATCGCTGTCGCGTTCCGCCGCATCATGGGTGAACGGCGAACCCGAGGGGGGGAGTGGCTCGCCGTCGTGCGCCCACCAGCATCATACGCCCGGCGTGTGCGGCTGCGTGTCGGGCCGGCTCCTGATATCTCGGGCTGTGTTTCCCTGACAGACGCGTGGGGAAAACTCCCACAAACGCGCGGCCACGGCGTATCCTGACGGCATCCGCGCGACAACGCAGTTGCCGATAATGACCTCACTGACGCCAGCGCGTCGCTCCGGGCGGCAGCATGGTCAGTGGTCGCCAGGCTGCAACAGCCCTTTCCGCAGCGCGTACTTCACCAGTTCGGCGCGGTGGTGCAGATTCAGCTTGTCCATGACGCGGGCGCGGTAGGTGTCCACTGTCTTCGGACTCAGCACCAGCCGGTCGGCGATCTCCTGGGCGGTGTAGCCCTCGGCGGTGTACTTCAGCACCTCGCGCTCGCGCTCGGAGAGCGTCTGGTAGCTGTCAACCTCTTTGCCGGCCTTGACCTGGCTCAGATAGTCCTCAAGCAGCATCTTCTGGGCCGGCGGGTCCAGGAAGACCTCGCCGCGATGCACCGCGCGGATTGCTTCCAGCAGGTCGGTGTCGGCCTGGCTCTTGAGGACGTAGCCGGACCCGCCCGCCTGCACCACCGGCAACAGGTACTGCTCCTCGGCGTGCACGGTCAGGATCAGCACGCGCGCCCCGGTCTCGAGTTGGCTGATACGGCGCGTCGCCTCCAGGCCGCTCATGCCGGGCATGGCGATGTCCATCACCACGACATCGGGGCGGAGTCGCGTCGTCTGCTCCACGGCCTCAACGCCGTTGTTCGCCTCCCCCACGACCTCAAGGTCAGGTTCGGCACCCAGTAACAGGCGCAGACCACTCCGCAAGATCGGGTGGTCGTCTGCGAGGATGACGCGGATCGGTGCGTCGGTTGGCGAGACAGGCGGGTCAGATAGCATCAGATGACGGCATCTCCGCCGGAAGGCTACCAGACCGGGGCGCTGCGCCCGAAAAAATCCCCGCGCATCCCCGACCTGGGGCGTCGAAGGGGCACGGCCACGACCTGCACGCCGCCCGGGCGTGATGTATCGTGCCCCTACGCCGCTCGCTACTCGCGGGAGATGCCGGCCCGCTCTTCGGCGGCCAGCGCCGCGACGCTGTAGTCCAGCCCGCCGCGCGTCTCGCCGCGTGCCTGCGCGAAGAGCCCGTGTGTCAGCGCGGCCAGCGGCGCATCGACGCCGAGCGCGCCGGCCGCCTCCAGCAGTTGCCGCAAGTCCTTGTTGAACAGGTCCAACGTGAACTGCGGGCTGAAGTCGCCGGCCAGGATCGGCGGCGTCTTGCGCTGCATCACCGGCGACGACATCGGCAGCGCCCCGAAGGTCTTCGCCAGCGTCTCGCGGTCGAAGCCGGCCCGCTGCCCCAGCGCCAGCAACTCGAAGAACGCCTGCATCGAGACGCCCATCAGCGCGTTCGCCAGCAGCTTCAGCCAGGTGCCCTGCCCCGCGTCGCCCGCGTGGATGATGGTCGATCCCATCACGCCCAGGATCGGCCGCATGCGCTCCAGCGTCTCAGCAGGCCCGCCCGCCAGGATCGTCAGCGTGCCGTCGGCGGCCGGCCCGATGGTTCCCAGCACTGGCGCGTCAAGGAACGCCGCGCCGCGCTCGGCGGCAGCCGCGCCCAGCCGCCGACTCAGGGCCGGCGTCACGGTGCTCATGTCGATCAGCGTCGCACCGTCCGGGAGGCCCCCCAGCAGCCCGTCAGCCCCGAACGCCACCTGTTCGACTGCCGAAACGTCGGTCAGCATCGTTACCACGATGGCTGCGTCGACAACGGCGGCGGCCGGCGTTGGGGCTACCGTCGCTCCCTGGTCGCGCAACGGTTTGGCGCGGGCGGCACTACGGTTCCAGACGGTCAGCGGGTAGCCGGCCTTCAGCAGGTTGGCCGCCATCGGGCGACCCATCGCGCCGAGGCCGAGGAAGGCGATGCTGGGCCGCGACGGTGCGGGCTGATCGGACATATGGGGCAGCTCCTGTCAGTGAATGCGTCGCCAGCATCGCACGCAACGCGAGATGACGGCAACCGGCATGCCACAGTGTCAGGCGGCTGCCGGCTCGCGCGGTGCTGGCGGCGACTCGGCCGGGGTGCCGGACGGCGGTGCGTCGGGCTGACGCCGGGCCACCCGCCCGTCCGGCATCAGGAACGCCAGCGGGATCGTCAGCAGCAGCAGCAGACCCAGGATCAGGAAGACCAGCCGCAGGCCCGCTGCCTTGTCGGTACTTAACTCAAGCGCCAGCACGATCAGCGCCGTGCCGATGACGCCGCCGGTTGAGCGGAACATCCCGCGGATGCCCGTCAGGATGGCGGCGCGCTCCGGCATCAGATCGATGGCAGCGTTGTTAGACGACGGCATCACCAGTCCCATGCCGATGCCGGACAGCGCGTTGACGATGATAAGCAGCGGAAACGTTCCCAGGGTGAACGCCCCGAGCGTGAGCACTGTCCACCCCTGGCTGAGGCCCAGCAGTGCGGCGATGATGAATCCGAGGCCGACCACCATCAGCAGCCGGTAGCCGAATTGCAACAGAAACAGGCTCGTCACCGTCGAGAAGCCAATCATCATCAGTGAGCGTGGCGTCAGGACGGCCCCGCTCTCCAGCGGCCCCATGCCGTACTGCACGCTGGCGAAGTACGGGATGAAGGTGAACGAGCCGAAGACGCACGCGCCGAAGAGGAAATTGTAGAGGTTCACCACGCCGAACGGGTGCCGCAGCACGAGGGCAAGGTCGAGGACCGGTTCGGGGGCGCGGCACTCCTGCCACACGAACAGGCCCATCAGCGTGCCGCTCAGTACCAGCAGCAGCCAGAAGAGCGGCGTCGCGGCAAAGGACGGGTCGCGCCCGACGAACGTCAGGTCCAGCAGCAGGATGATAATCGAGGCGGCGAACAGGGCACTTCCCAGCAGATCAACGCTGCGCCGGGCCACGGCCTTCATCGGGGTGCGGGCGTAGCGCACCAGCAGCGCGAACACCAGCAGGCCGGTCGGCACGTTCACCAGGAAGATCTCACGCCACGACAGGTGCTCCACAATCAGGCCACCCAGGTTCGGGCCGATGATGCCGCCAATGGGGAAGATCGAGGCGAACAGGCCGATCATCTGGCCGCGCCGCTCTGGAAACTCGCTGGCGACGATGCCAGCCGCCGACGGCATGAAGCCGCCGCCGCCAATCGCCTGGACTGCCCGGAACGCGATCAGTACGTAGATGTTGGGGGCCAGCCCGCACAGCAGCGAGCCGACGGTGAACAGGGCTACGCAGACGACGAAGACGCGCATCTGCCCGAACTGCTCGGCCAGCTTACCGGCCAGTGGCATGACGATGGTCTGGGCGAGCGCGCTGGTGGTGAGCACCCAGCCAGCCAGGGCCAGCGAGGTGTCCAGGTCCACGACGATGGCGCGCAGGGCGATCGACACGATGGTCATGTCGATGGAGAACATCATGATGGTGAGCGCCGACAGCCCGAAGAAGACCCAGCGCTGCTCGGGGCGGCGGACGGCGAGGGCGCGCATCAAGCCGTGACGCCGGCACGTAGAACAAGGGTGCCTGCGATGCTCACATGGGGCAGCGTACCATGCCCGTCAAGGGGCCGGTTCGACGCACCCGAGGCCTGTGCATGGCGCTAGCCTGGAGAGATTCGCTTGCGGATGCGCCAGTCTATGATGTTTAGCCCGACAAAATGCTGGAAGTCGGCAACGTTCGCAGTGACGAGCGTCAAGCCCCGAGTTGCAGCAATGGCAGCTCCGTGCCCATCATCGAACGGCGGAATCTGTCCCGATGCGACGAGGCGGGCGCGCTCGTTGGCGTGCCACCGAGCAGCCACGTCGTTACCGGGCGAAGGCCGTTGCCAGCGCCCCAACGTTGTCCGCAGTGTGCTCTACGACGATGCCGCTGGCCGCAAGGTCGGCCGGCGTACTCACACCCGACCACACCAGCAGCGCCGGCACGCCAACCGTGTGCGCCGCCAAGACGTCCGTTTCGATGTTGTCCCCGACGAACAGGCACTCGCTGGCCGGCACGCCGACGCTGGCGACCGCCTCTTCCACGATGGTTACGGATGGCTTGCCGATGATGACATCAGGCGCGCGGCCAGACGCCCACTCGATCATTGCCACGAACGCCCCGGCCCCCGGAATCTGTCCGTCGTCGCCGATGTAGCGGCGGTCGGTATTGATGGCGATGAACCGCGAGCCGTTGAGCAGCGCCCGCATCGCGTGCTTCATCGCGTCCAGGTTGATGTCGGGGAAGTACCCCGCCACCACGTACTCTGCGTCGTCGCTGTCCGCGATCTTCAGGCCGTGTTCCTGCAATTCGTAGATCAGGCCGTCAGCGCCGAACGGGTAGACCGTCGCGCCGGGCTTCTCGTTCGCGATGAACCGCGCCGTTGCCCGTAACGCCGAGAAGACCTCGTCGTCGGTGAGGGGCAGCCCGAACTGTCGGAACCGCTCGGCGACGACGTGATGCGCCATCCGCGAGTTGTTGGTGACGGCGCGCACGGCCTTACCGTGGGCCTTGAGCGCGGCCAGCGCCTCAATGGCACCGGGGATGGCCGAGCCGGGGCGCAGCAGCGTCCCGTCGATGTCGAACAAGTAGGCAGAGTAGTCGGTCAAGGAGCGTGTCATGGCGCAGAAGGCTACACGCCAACGATGCCCCCCCGCTACTCGACGCCCGGTGAGACGAGCCATACTCCCGGCCCTGCTGCCACTTGTGACGCCGATAGGCGGCGAAGCCGAGACGTGGCAGCGGGCATCAAGCAGGCTCCCTGTGCGCCGGCGGCTCAGGGTGCGTCGTGGCGACTGTGTACCATCGGCGGCCATGCGCCCCTCACAACAGACGGATGTAGCGGGCCGCGTATCTCGCGCACGGGGCACCTAACGGTCCGGACTGGGGCGATGGTGCACAATACTGGGCGATTCAGGCCGCCTGGCGCGGCGACGGTTCGCTGCGCGACACGGGCACACGCGTGCGGTGTTCAGATGCGCCGGTCACAGGCGGCCGTCACGAGCCAGCGAGACAGAGGGAGACGCAGACCATGCCGGTGTTGCCAGCGGAGCGTGCCACAGCGTTGTGTGAGGCCGTCTTTACGCGCCTCGGGCTTTCAGCGACCGAAGTTGCCGACTGCACCCGCGCGATCATGTTCGCGACGCTGCGCGGCCTGGACAGCCACGGTATCGTGTCGATCCTGCCGGGCATCGCCAGCAGCGTGAAGCGCGGCCAGACCCAGCCCCACGCCAACATCATCACCATCAACGAAGCCGCCGTCACGGCAGCCTACAAGGGCAACAGTGCGGCCGGCCCGGTCATCGGGTCTCACGCGATGCGGGCGGCCATCGCACGGGCGAAGGAGCACGGCGTCGGCGTGGTCACGGCCATCAACTGCGCGCACTTCGGGGCAGCCTCGGCCTATGCCGCGATGGCGTTGGACGACGGCATGTTTGGGCTGGTGATGTGCAACGCCGCCGCGCATGTCGCGCCGTTCGGCGGGGCCGGGTCGCTGCACGGCACGAACCCGATTGCCTACGCTGCACCGGGCACCGACATGCCGATTGTCCTCGACATCGCCACCAGCATCGTCGCGTCTGGGCAACTGATGAAGGCGGTGCGGCGCGACCAGACGATCCCGCTGGGCTGGGCGGTGGACGCCGACGGCAAGGCCACGACCGACCCCGCAGCCGGCTTGAAAGGCTCGATTCTGCCGTTTGGCGGCCACAAGGGGTACGGCATCGGCATCCTGGTGGACTTGCTCACTGGCGCGCTGGCCGGTTCGACGTTGGGCCTGGGCGTGCAGCAGAGCAACCCGGATCCGGACGTGGGCGGGCAGGCGTTCTTCTTCCTGGCGATCAATCCGACATTCTTCAGCGGCCCCGGTGTCTTCCCAGAGCGGGTCGATCAACTCATCAGCGACGCGCGGTCGATCAAGCCGGCCGAGGGCTTCGCCGAGGTGCTGCTGCCGGGCGAGTTGGAGTGGCGCGAGGAGCAGAAGCGCAAGAAGGAGGGCATCCCCCTCTACGATGGCGACTGGGCGGCGCTGCTGGCGAACCTCGTGGCGTCGGACCTGCCGCGCGAGTTCGTGGAGCAGTACGCCCCGGACGCCTGAGCGCACCGGACCAGGGCAGGCGCGAGCGGCCGAGTCAGAGCGGCCGAACTAGAGGCCGGGCGGGTGCGGGCGTGAGCGACCGGATCAGGGCGGGCGAACCAGCGGTTCGCCCCTACGAGATTCGGTCATCGTGTCATGTCAGGCCGGAAGCCCCCTGAGGCGCGTTGAGCATCCCTAGCCGGTCGCGCCCGGCCTGCGCCAGCCTGCGCGCCGCCGTCTGCGTGACGATCTCGTCAATCGACGGCGTGCGGTACCGGTACACGCGCCCGAGGCTGGCGACCATGCCACGTGCCACCTTGTAGTCGCCGAAGAAGTTGACCAGCGTATCCGAGTCGAACGCCCGCCGCTGCTCTCCGAGCATCGTCTCGAAATACTGGGTCGCCACATCGATGCTGACCAGAATGGCGCGGTCGCGCAGCAGCCTGGGATGGATCAACGGGTCGCCGTCGCCGGTGCGGCGGGTGGTGCAGCGGACATCTTTCGCAGCGAGCGCCATCGTTACCTCCGTCTTGTGTCGTGGAAATGGACCAATGTTCGTCTGGTGTTGCGAACAGCCCTCACCCCCTGAGCGGCCCTCACCCCCAACCCCCTGAGCGGCCCTCACCCCCAACCCCCTCTCCCGCTTGCGGGAGAGGGGGTTGGGGGTGAGGGCCGCTCAGGGGGCCGAGCCACTGGATCAGACGCCTGCTCGGTACGGGTTGCGGCGCTGGGACATCTTCCCTTCCGTCGTGCGCCGGCTGACGATCTCGTACAGGACGGCCTCCTGCACCTTCGGGCGCAGCACCCGGCCGAGCCGCTGGATGTACTCCCGCGTGGCCGCGCTGCCGCTGACAACGATGGCAACCCGTGCGTCCGGCACGTCGACGCCCTCGTTGAGGACGCGGCCGGCCGCCAGTTTGCTGTACTGCCCCGCACGGAACCCCTCCAGCACCATGCGCCGCTCGTCCGAGGGCGTCCGATAGGTGATTGTCGGTAGGGCCAGCCGCCGCCCTAGCGTCTCGACCATCGCGACGTGCTCCGCGAAGACGATCACCGGGTCGGCCCGGTGCTGCTCCAGGAGTTCCGCGACGCGGTGAATCTTGCTTTCTGCGTTCAGGGCGATCTGCCGGGCCTGCCGTTGGGCCTGGAGCGCTCGGCGGGCGGCCGGGTCGTGGGCGCTCTGCCGAATCAACTGCTCGAAGAGGTCGCCGCGCCCGAGCATGCTGCGCTTCGCTGCCAGGAACCAGCGCCATTCAGCCATCAACAGGTCGTAGCGGGCGCGCTCCTCGGGTGTCAGATCCACAAAGATGCGCCGCTCGCGGTAGGTGGCAATGTGGCCCGCTTCGGCAAGCTCGGCTGGGAGGCGGCGGTACACCTCCGGGCCGATCAGCGCGGCGAGGCTGTGGTGGCCGCCGTCCGACCGCTCCGGCGTGGCGCTCAGCCCGAGCCGCCACGGCGCGTTGGTCTTCTTCGCGATGGCCTGATAGGTCGGGGCCGGCAGGTGGTGGACCTCGTCAACGATCAGTAATCCGTACTCGGTGAGGCGGCGGCGCGGCATCGCCGCCGAGTCGTAGGTCATCACGGTGACCGCGCCGATGCTGCGCTCGCCGCCGCCCACCACGCCGATCTGATCGGCCGGCACGCCCGCCTTCCCGATCAGGCCGGCCCGCCACTGGCGCAACAGCTCGATAGTCGGCACGATCACCAGCGTCCGGACCGGCACCTCGGCCAGCGCCATGAACGCCACGACCGTCTTTCCTGCGCCGGTCGGCAGGACCACCGCCCCGCGCCCGGCATCGGCGAGCCAGTGCCGGATGGCATGGCGCAGAACCGGACGGCCCGCACCGGCTACCATGCCTGGCAGTGGCACTTCCTGGGAGGGGTTCGACAGCATGAGCGTGATCGTTGGGACCGGCGACTATCGGTATGAGGTCGCTGAGGGCTGGGAGCAGTTGCCGGACGGCTGGTCGCATGGCGACGTGGCCGGCGTGGCGACCGACTCGCAGGACCGGGTCTACGTCTTCAACCGCAGCGAGCACCCGATCATCATCTACGACCGTGACGGGACGTACCTGGACGCCTGGGGCGACACGACGCTCTACCCGCGCCCGCACGGCATCACCATCGCCAACGATGAGCTGTATCTGGTCGATGCGGCCGACCAGACCGTCCGCAAGACGACATTGGACGGTACCATCCTGTTCACGCTCGGCACGCCGGGTGAAGTGTCCGACACTGGCTATCAGGCGAAGGTTCCCAGCAACCTGACGACGATTGCACGGGCGGCCGGCCCGTTCAACGTCCCGACGCGCCTCGCCGTCGCCCCGAGCGGCGAGTTGTACGTGTCTGACGGGTACGGCAATGCGCGGGTGCACCGGTACTCAGCCGAGGGCGAGTTGCTCCAATCGTGGGGCGAGCCGGGCACCGGGCCGGGGCAGTTCAACCTTGTGCATTCGGTCTGGGTCCACACGGACGGCCGCGTCTTCATCTGCGACCGCGAGAACGACCGTATCCAAATCTTCGGCCCGACTGGCGATCTGCTGGACATCTGGACGAATGTCACGCGGCCCGGCGACCTGTGCATCACCGCTGACGGCACCGTCTACATCGGCGAAATGGGTTGGGAGAAGGGCACCCGCAACATGGCGGGCAAGCTGCTGGATGAGGACCGCCCGTCGCGGTTGACCATCCGCGACATCAACGGCAACATCCTGTCCACCTGGGGTGGCCCGGACCCGTGCGCGCTGGACGGCTTCTCCGCGCCGCACGGCATGTGGGTCGATTCGCGCGGCGATATCTACGTCGGTGAGGTCACGAAGACGGCGCTCAGCGGCTTCTTCAAGACGACGACCTGGAATGAAAGCTGCCATTCGCTCATCAAGTTCGCGAAGATCTAGCCCTGGTTTGGGAAACGCGGCGGCGCGGCCGGCGTTGTGCCTTGCGGGGTGCCACGCCGAGCGCCGCCGGCGCTCGCCCGATCTGTTCTGACCGGCCCGGCATCCGGCGGGCACCGCGCCTCTCCAGGCCACGGGTGATCCGGCACGACGCGCGGCGCGTTAACGTAGCGTGGCGTGCAGAGACGTAAGACGCTCGTAAGGTGCGAGTCGCCATACTTGTAGGCGTGCGGGGTGTGTCTGCCGCCGCGCGACAGTTCGTCTGGATTGGGTGGTGCCATGTCTACGCTACCTCCTGAGCCGCCCAGCAGCGAGATCACGCCGGAGTCGGTCTACCTGGGGCGGCGCGAGTTTCTGAAGAACGGCGCACTGGCGGTCGGCACGGCCGCGCTGGTGGGCAGCGGCTTGATGCTGCTGGTGGGGCAGAAGCCGCCGCCGGATGTGCCGGACTCGCCGCCGATTGCCGCCGTGAATCCGCCAGCGGCACAGCCGGCCGCCAACCCGTCCGGCGCTCTCCTGCCGGCGGTGGCTGCCACTGGCCCGTTCACCACCGACGAGCCGCTGACCTCGTTTGAGTCCGTCTCGACCTACAACAACTTCTACGAGTTCGGGCTGGACAAGGACTCGCCCGCGCGGCAGGCCGGCACGCTGCTGACGCGCCCCTGGACCATCACGGTTGAGGGCGAGGTCGCAAAGCCGCAGACCATCGACATTGACACGCTGCTCGGCTGGTTCCCGCCTGAGGAGCGCATCTATCGGATGCGCTGCGTGGAAGCGTGGTCGATGGTGATCCCGTGGCTCGGGTTCCCGCTGGGCGACCTGATCAAGCGGCTGGAGCCGACCAGCAACGCGAAGTTCGTGGAACTGGTGACGCTGAACGACCCGAAGCAGATGCCGGGCTTGAAGCGGCCGGTGTTGGAATGGCCGTACGTCGAGGGCCTCCGGATGGACGAGGCGATGCACCCGTTGACGATCCTGGCGACGGGGTTGTACGGCAAGGTGCTGCCGAACCAGAACGGTGCGCCGCTGCGGCTGGTCGTGCCCTGGAAGTACGGCTTCAAGAACGTGAAGTCCATCGTGACGATCCGCTTCACGGCAGTGCAGCCGAAGACGACCTGGGCGCTGGCCGCGTCGAACGAGTACGGCTTTTACGCGAACGTCAACCCCGAGGTGTCGCACCCGCGCTGGAGCCAGGCCACCGAGCGCCGCATTGGCGATCTCGGCCGGCGCAAGACGCTGCCGTTCAACGGCTACGCGGAGCAGGTGGCTGACCTGTACGCCGGCATGGACCCGAAGACGCTGTACTAGGCAGGGGTGGGGGCACGGACTGATGGTGACGACTGACGAATCATTGCCGGCCCGGCCCGGCGAGGTCACGCGGGCGGCTGTGCAGCCAGTGTCTCGGCCGTCGCCGCAACGGGCGGCACCGCTGCCCTGGCTCAAGCCGGGCCTGATCCTCGGCTCGCTGGTGCCGCTGGCCTCGATCATCCTGCGGGCGTTCCAGGGCAGCCTGGGCGCGAACCCGATCGCGGAGATCATCAACGAACTGGGGCTGGTGGCGCTGATCTTCCTGGTGGCGGGCCTCGCCTGTACGCCGGCGCGCTGGCTGTTCGGCTGGGCCTGGCCGGTCCGCATCCGCCGCGAGCTTGGACTGCTGGCATTCTCCTACGCCGTGCTGCACTTCCTGGTGTATGTGGTGCTGGACCAGGGCGTTGACCTGGGGACCATCGTCGAGGATATCGCGCAGCGGCCATTTATCACGGTCGGGTTCCTGGCGCTGGTGCTGCTGGTGCCGCTGGCGTTGACCTCCACGTCGGGGTCGGTGCGCCGCCTCGGCTTCAAGCGCTGGACGCTGTTGCACAAACTGTCGTACGTGGCGGGCGTGCTGGCGGTCATCCACTTCATCTGGCGGGTGAAGATCGACCTGAGCCAGCCACTGGTGTACGGCTCGATCCTCGGGGCGCTGCTGCTGATCCGCGTGGCGTTCTGGCTGCGGAAGCGCTCCGAGACGCCGGCTGCCGCAGTGGGGGGCCGGCGCAAGGCGTAGCGGCCCCGCCATGCGTCCTGCCCGCCGCCGGGGATCGCATTACTCCAGGCGGAAGCCCTTGTCGCGGATGAACTGGCCGAAATCCGCGCGCTCGGGCTGCGAGTACTGGCGCGCCTTGTCTTCGGACCAGCCGTACTCGGCCAACTCTCCGTACAACTCGGGGTAACGCTGCTTGGCGTACGGCTGAAGCCCCGCCCGGCGCTGGTCGTACGCCTGGATGCGCTCGGTCACGTCCGCATCATCGAAGCGGTCTACATGGACCGTCACGTCGAACGGCAGGCGTGGGCTGATCTGCCCTGGTGCTGCCGGGTACCCGACGCACAGTCCGGCCAGCGGGAACACCCAGTCTGGCAGGCCGAGCAACTGGCTGATGGTGGCGGCGTGGTTCCGGACGGCGCTGATCGGGCAGCAGCCGACGCCCACGGCGGCAGCGGCGCGAATGAATGTCGAGAGCACGATGCCGGCGTCCACGGCGGCGTTCATGAAGGCGTCAAGGTGGTCGTTGGCGAACGTCTTGCCGCGTAACTCCGAGGATTGCCGGATGCGGCGGTTGTTGCCGCAGAATACCAGGAAGACGGGGGCTTCGCGGACCCACGGGTTATCTGGCAGCAGGTCCGCGATGGTGGCGCGCAGCGCAGGGTCGGCCACCTGGACGATATCAGCCTGTTGCAGATCGCTCTTGGAGGGCGCGGAGAGGGCGCAGGCGCAGAGCAGCCGCAGCAGGTCGTTGGGGATGGGGCGGTCGGCGTAGGCACGGTGCGAGCGGTGGCCGGCGATGGTCGCCAGCGTGTCGAGGCCCGGCAGCGCGGGATCAACCTCTACGTCGGAGCCGAACCGCTCGGCAAGCGCGTGCTTGATGCCGGCGGCGCGTGCGGCGTGGTCCTGGCTCGTGTCGTGGTCAGGGGCGGGGGCAGGCACGGGTTGTCCTCCTGGCGCAGTCTCCAGAGGGTACCCCACCGCCCCCGCCCCCACGTAGACGGCACCAGAACCGGCTTCGTGCTAGGTGGAACTGCCATTTTCAGTCTCATCGCGGCCAAAGTGTTCGTAGTGGAGCGAACTCAAATGCAAGCCTGCAGTCTGGGGGTGCGGTAGACCAGGGATATTGAAGATGACTGGCATCAGTCGGACGGCCGACCGAAACTGGTTCCCAAAGATGTCTCGGTAATCAGCATTGACCGAGCCGAATTCACCACTCCTCAACGCGTCGGCCAGAACATTCTCATCGTTCGGCCCGAGTGTCTCGAAGCACAATCGCACGCTTTCGCCCGAAGCGAGGACGAGCGGATCGGGCAAATCCCCCACATGCTGATACATCCGAGCGTCGTTTCGGCGCCCGCCTGACCGGCCTGATTCGCCCGTCTGGCGCGTGAAGGGCTGACGCGCAGGCCCGTGATGTGGTAGGAATCCCGCAGCCGGTTAGGCCATGACGCGCCGCGAGCTTTCGCGGCGCGTCCACGTTTCCGAACGCTGCTCCGGGCAGCACACACCGCGCAGGAGAGGCAGCCGGCCGCTCTCGTATCCAACCAGTCGCTACCAGGGTGTCGGACCGCTCCGCCTCAGCACCGGGCGGCCCGAAGAAAGGCGCGGGACCAGAAATGCATATCGGACTCTATAGCTGGGCTGGCTGCTTCATGGACGATGTCGGCATGGACGGCCCCGACCCCTACGACCGTCGCCACACCCCCCAGGCCTACGCCGACGCGTACCTCGGCCTCATCGACTGGGCCAAGCTGGCCGACCAGCACGGGTACGAGAGTTTCTGGCTGACCGAGCACCATTTTCAGCGCGAGGGCTACCAGATCATCCCCAACGTCGTGATGGTCAGCGCCGTCCTGGCCCAGCACACCGAGCGCATCAAGTTTGGCGCGTTCTTCCACCAGACGCCCATCTGGAACCCGATCCGCCTTGCCGAAGAGATCACCATCGCCAACATCATGTCGCGCGGCCGGATGCTGTTTGGCACCGGGCGCGGCTCTGTCGAGCGGGAAATGCCCATCTTCGGGGCGACCTTCGGGAGGAACGGCGACGACAAGGATGCCGCCAACCGTGGCCTCTTCGAAGAGCAGATGACGCTCATCAAGACCGCCTTGTACTCCGAAGAGTTCACCCACCAGTCGGACCGCTACACCGTGCCCGCGCCCGGCTTCCTGAACACCGGCAACCCCGCCACCGGCCGCCCCTGGGACAAGGTGTCCCTGGTGCCCCGCCCGCTTGGCTCCATCCCCATCTACCAGGCCGTCATCAGCGAGCCGACCTATCACTACGTCGCGAGGGAAGGGCACGTCGCCGTCTTCCCGCTGGGCAACCGCAAGGCGTTCGGGGCGAAGTGGCGGCGCTACGGCGAACTGGTCGAGCAGTACCAGGGCCGGCCCGTCGCCGGCGGAGACCGCATGGTCGTCGTCCAGTTGCACATCGGGGACACCCGCGAGCAGGCGTTCGAGCGGTTCCGCCCCGCCCACGACGAGCGCAACCGGTTCCTCGGGGCGCAGCGCCCGCTGAGCGGCTACCTGGACGAGGACGGCAAGCCGTTCGGCTTCGGGCGTATGCCGACGCTTGAAGAGTCCGTCGAGCAGACCAGCTACTTCGTGGGGACCGCCGAGCAGGTGCGCGACGGCCTGCTGGAAGTCATCAGCGAGCACGGCATCGAGCAACTGGTAGTGGAGATCCCGTTCGCCGGCATGTCCAAGAGTCTGTCCGAGGAGCAGATCGCTGCGTTCGCTACGGACGTGCGGCCCGCCCTGGAGCGCGCTGCGCGGGGGGCCGTCGCCGCTCCCTGACAACCCGCCTCGTCCGATGCGTTGCCTCATCACTCGCCACTCGCCGCGCGCGCCAGGATGCTGCATCATCTCTCTACACTGACGTGAACACCGTGACGTACCCGCCGTGCCAGAGCGTCCCCGCTGCCGGAGCCAATCGCCCCATGATGCAGGCCGACCACCTCCCGAGCCGTCCCGGCTCGCTCCAGACCTGGATACTCGCCGCGCGCGTGCCCACGCTGCCGGCCGCGGTCGTACCGGTGCTCGTCGGGACCGCGACCGCCTGGGCGGCCGGCGCGTTCCTGGCTGGGCCGTTCGTGGCGGCGCTGGCGGCCGCGTTACTGATCCAGATTGGCACCAACCTGGCGAACGATTACTTCGACTTCCGCAAGGGGGCCGACACTGCCGAGCGCCTCGGGCCGGTCCGCATCACCCAGAGCGGCCTGGTCCCCCCGGAGACGGTCCGCACCGCCACCATGCTCGTGTTCGGGCTGGCCGCCCTGATCGGCGTGTACCTGACCATCGTTGGCGGCCTGCCCATCCTCGTTATCGGGGTATTCTCCATCGCGGCCGGGGTGCTGTACACCGGCGGACCGTGGCCGCTGGCGTACCACAGCCTCGGCGACGTGACCGTGTTCATCTTCTTCGGGCTGGTGGCCGTCGTTGGCACCACCTTCCTCCACACCGGCGCGTTCAGCCAGCAGGCCATCATCTACGCCCTGCCCGTCGCCGCCCTGGTGACGGCCATCCTGGTCGTCAATAACCTGCGCGACATCGCCACGGACCGCGTGGCCCGGAAGCACACGCTGGCCGTGCGGCTCGGGGCGCGGGCCACGCGCGTCGAGTACATCGTGCTGCTGGTGGCGGCGTACGCCGTGCCGCCGGTCGCGTGGCTCACGCTGGGGACGCCGCGCGGTTTCTGGCTGCCCTGGCTGACGTTGCCGCTGGCCGTCCATCTGATCCGCGTGGTGCTGCGTGAGGAGGGCCGGCCGCTGAACGCCGCGCTGGCGGGAACGGGCCGGCTGCACCTGCTGTTCGGCATCCTCTGGGCCATCGGGATCGTCGTCTCGTGACAACATCCATCCCCCGCCCCACCCCGTCCGGGCCGCGCCCGCCTGACCATCGCGCGCGCGTCGCCGCCATGTTCGGCCGCATCGCCGGCCGCTACGACCTGATGAACACGCTGATGACCGGCGGCCTTGACGCGACGTGGCGGCGGCTGGCCGTGCGGGCCGCCCAGCCGCCGCGCAACGGCCGCGCCCTGGACGTTGGCACCGGCACGGCGCAGTTGGCGCTGGCACTGGCGCGCGCCATGCCCGAGGGCCGCGTGATCGGCGTGGACGTCGCCGAGGGGATGCTACGGCAGTTGGCACCGTCGTCGGTGCCGGCCTTCCAGGTTGGCCTGGTGCCCAGCGTCACGCCCGCATCTTCGCCATTGGACGCCCGGTCGCGCGTGCACCTGGCGCTGGCCGACGCCCAGGCACTGCCCTTCGCAGACGATCAGTTCGACTGCGCCACCACGGCCTTCATGATCCGCAATGTGGCCGATGTCGGCCGCGCCTTCGCCGAGATCCGCCGGGTGGTCAAGCCGGGCGGCCGGGTCGTCTGTCTGGAACTGACGCAGGTGCCGCCCTCCCTCTGGGCACCGCTGTTCGGCCTCTACTTCGGGCGGGCGGTGCCGCTTATCGGTAGGCTGGTGGCCGGCGATGCGGCAGCGTACACCTACCTGCCGCAGTCGGTTGCCGCGTTCCTGCGCCCCGAAGGCGTGGCCGCCGAGATGGCCGCCGCCGGCCTGCGCGATGTCCGCTGGAAGCGGCTCGGCTTCGGCACCGTGACGCTCCACATCGGCACGGCGTAGCATCGAATACGAGCGGCTGCCGGTTGCACATAATCCTGCAAATGCTAGCTTTCCGCAATGTCATCGTGATAGGTTTGTGATAGAATGAGGACGCTCGCAGTTACCTGCTCGGCACTCGTACCGCCGGGTGTCGCCCGCCCCAAAGGAGGGCGCC
>Ga0105048_10008883_pt1 | contig 16056 bp, 10 predicted proteins | sample MAT05_FD_78382 | JGI IMG/M metagenome (GOLD analysis project Ga0105048, IMG submission 78382) | Freshwater microbial communities from Lake Fryxell liftoff mats and glacier meltwater in Antarctica - MAT-05 | ecosystem: Environmental > Aquatic > Freshwater > Ice > Liftoff microbial mat | place...
ACGGTGAGGACCGCAGGGGAGCATCCTCGACGGAGGTGACCCGAGGACCGGAACCGGCAACCCAGCCAGCCGGGATGGATCGGCCGCGAGAACGGTCGACTTGTTCATTCGCGGGCCCTTAGCATCGCTGCGTGAAGTCGCTCGCCGTCGCGCTCCTCGCTGTCGCCCTGCCCGCCTTGACCCTGCCCGCCGCGGCCGACGTCGCCATCGTCAAGGGTGGCCCGCGCGGCGACGGACGCGGCCTCGCCGATGGCGCCCTGGCCGAGGCCGGCAAGGCCATGACCGTGTGCTGGCGCGCGCGCCCGGCCGGCACCGTGCGAGTCGCGGTCACCGTCGCTGCCGACGGCACGGTCGGCGCAAAGCCGATCAGCAAGGGCGCGGCCTCCCAGTGCGCGGCCGGCATCCTGGCGGTCTGGAGCGTGCCCGGCGGCGCCTGGACCGGCGAGGTCGAGATCGGCGCCGTCGGCTCGGCCAGCCCCGATCTCGCGACGACGATCCAGCAGCAGCTGGTGGCCCGCAGCGCGTCGATGAAGGCGTGTCAGAGCAAGGCGCCAGGCAAGTCCGGCACCGCGGCGATCAAGATGAAGATCGCGCCCGACGGAGCGCTCGGCGAGGTGTCGGTCGCGTCCAAGCTCGGGCCCGAGCTCGACAAGTGCGTCGCCCTCGCGGTCGCGGCGGTGAAGCTGGCACCGACCGGCGCCGCCAGCGCCGTGAGCTACCAGCTCGCGATCGCGTTCAACGGCAAGGTCGACGCCGCCCCGCCGTCCGGGGGCACCAGCGACACCGGCGCCGGCGCCGGCCCGACCGTCGGCGGCGGGCTCGATGGTCGGCAGGTCGAGACCGGCATCGCCAAGCTCCGGGCCCAGATCGCCCGCTGCGTCGACGCCAAGGCGGCGCGCGGCAAGCAGGCGGTGGTGCGCTTCACGATTCGCACCGATGGCACCGCCAAGAACATCGTCGTGAAGGAGTCGACCGGCGACGCCAAGACCGACGCCTGCATCGAGAAGGGCTTCACCGGGCTGACCTTCCCCGCCGCCGGCGAGGAGACCAAGGTCAACCTGCCCCTCGCCTTCTAGTCCCTGGGCAGCACGCCGCGAGGTCCGCACACCTGGGGCGTGCGCGCTCACCCCGGTGTGCGCCTGCGCTCGTGTTTGCTGGTCTAAGCCTGCGATCCGGGGCACCATCGCACGGCACATACCGTGCACAGGTTAACGCCCTATGCTGACCCGCACGCTTGTCATGTTCCTGCCCGCGGTCTTGCTGGCCGGCTCGCTCGGCGCCTGCACCCTGACCGGTCGCGGCTACATCCACACTCCGGGCGTCGTCGTGGTCGAGAGCGATCCGCCGCCGCCGCGCCGCACCGTGGTCGTCGCGCGCCCCGGGCACATCTGGGTCGGCGGCCACTGGGGCAACCGGGGCGGTCGCTGGGTCTGGTACGACGGCTACTACCAGCGCCAGCGCGCCGACTCGCGCTGGGTCGACGGCCGCTGGGAGCGCCGCGGCAACGGGAACGTCTGGGTCGACGGCCGCTGGGAGGCCCACGGTCGGGTCAAGGGCAACACCAAGCCCCGCGCGCGCGAACGCGGTCGCGACCGGGTCCAGGATCACCGCTAGCTAACTTCGCTTTCCGGCGTGCGGTTCCCCCGTCGCGCGCCGGTGACGGCCGCCGGCCGATGAGCTTTTTCCCCCTTGGCTCGTCGGTCCGGCGGCAGTCGCACTCACGGCTCTTGAATTCTCAACGACAGGTTGGCCGATGAAACCCAAGATACTCGTCGTCGAAGACGACACGGACGAAGGCGAGCTGCTGCGCGACCTGCTGGTGCGCCGCGGACACGAGGCCAAGGTGGTCGATCGCGGTGACACCGCGCTGACCATGCTGGGTGACGACGACTACGACGTGGTCATCACCGACGTCCACATGGCGGGGCTCTCGGGCATCGAGCTGTGTACGCGCATCCGCGAGCACCACCCCGACGTGCCGGTGATCGTGACCACGGGCCAGGCCGACGTATCGACCGCGGTCGGCGCGCTGCGCGCTGGGGCGTGGGACTTCGTCACCAAGCCGCTCACCGCCGACGCGGTCATCGCCGCGGTCAGCCGGGCCGTCGAGCACCACCGCCTGCGCGGCGAGCTGCGTCGACTGCGCCGAGCCCTCGACGCCACCAAGTCGATCGACGGCATCATCGGCGAGAGCGGCCCGGTCCGCGCGGTGTCCGAGATGATCGTGCGCATCGCCGACGGCGACGCCACCGTGCTCATCACCGGCGAGAGCGGCACCGGCAAGGAGCTGGTGGCCCAGGCCGTCCACCGCCTCGGGCCCCGGCGCGACGAGCCGTTCGTCGCGTTCAACTGCGGCGCGGTCCCGGCCAACCTCCTCGAGAGCGAGCTGTTCGGACACGTCAAGGGCGCGTTCACCGACGCCCGCCGTGATCGGCCCGGCCTGTTCGTTCAGGCCGGCAGCGGCACCATCTTCCTCGACGAGATCGGCGAGATGCCGATCGACATGCAGGTCAAGCTCCTGCGCGTGCTGCAGCAGCGCACCGTGCGCCCGGTCGGTGGCGACGAGGAACAGCCCTTCACCGCCCGCGTGGTGTGCGCGACCAACCGCGATCTCGAGACCGAGGTCGAGGAAGGTCGGTTCCGACAGGATCTGTACTACCGCGTCAACGTCGTCATGATCGACGTGCCGCCGCTGCGCGCGCGCGGCGGCGACGTGCTCCTGCTCGCCCATCACTTCTTGCGCCGCGTCGCCGAGCGCACCGGCAAGAACATCAACGGCATCTCGTCGGACGCGGCCCGCCGCCTCCTGGACTACGACTGGCCTGGCAACGTCCGCGAGCTCGAGAACTGCATCGAGCGCGCGGTCGCGCTGTCGCGGCTCTCGGAGATCCAGCTCGACGACCTGCCCGCCAAGATCCGCGAGCACCAGAGCACCCGGCTCGAGCTCGGCAGCGACGACCCGACCGAGCTGGTCACGCTCGCCGAGATGGAGCGCCGCTACGTGCGCCGCGTGCTCGACGCCTGTGGCGGCAACAAGACCCAGGCCGCGCGCGTGCTCGGCATCGACCGCCGCTCGCTGTACCGCCGCCTCGAAGACGCGCCGACCGAGGCGTAGTCCCGTCGCGCGCGCGGATCGCGCGCTGGCGACACACCGCGCACCGGCGCGCGTCGCACTGACGACTTCGCACAGACGCAGGTAGTTGAAATCGCTTGGCGGGCGCCCGGCACGGGCCGTGTATTGGCAATGGATGTTCGCATTCCATCGCCGTCCGCGAAGTCCTCATGACCGCCTCCCTCCCCAGCGTGCTCCTCGGTGTCCGCCGTCCCTCCGCTTGAAAAGACCGCGCGCATCGAGTGGCAGATGATGCTGCTCGTCGCCGGGATCACCGCGGTCGCGCTGGTCATGACGGTCGCCATCGCCGCCATCAGCGCGTCGGGCGTCGCCGATCGCCGACGCATGCAGCTGGGCGTAGTCCGAAGCGCAGCGCGCGAGGTCATCCGCCAGGCGCTGGAAGCCGAGACCGGCGAGCGCGGGTTTCTGCTCACCGGCTCCACGATCGTCCTCGAGCCCTATCGCGTCGGGATGGCGAGCCTCGAGCCCGCGCTGGTGACGCTCGACCGCGCGCTGGCCGGCCGGCACGCCGACGAGCTCGCCGAGCTGATCGCGCTGATGTCCGAGATCCGGACCGAGCTGTCGACCGGCGTCGCGCGCTACCAGCCTGGCCAGCTCGCCGATGCGGGCACCGTCGCGTTGACCGAGCAGACCCACCACAAGATGCAGCGCGCGCGCACGATCGTCGATGATCTCGTCGCGACCGAGACCGTCGCCTTCGAGGCCGCGCGCACCCGCCAGCAGCGGCTGCGCGACTTCGCGGCGATGGTGATCCTCGTCGGCTGCTCGGTGACCGCGATCGCGTTGGTGGTCGGCCTGATCGCGCAGCGACGTCGCACCAGCGAGCGCATCCACGCCTTCGAGGTGGTGACCCGCCAGATCAATCAGCTCGAGGAGCAGAGCCGCGAGATGACCCGCGGCGTGAGGGCGCTGGCCGCCGCCAACGACGCGCTCGCCACGACCAACGAGGCGCTCTCGCGGTCCAACCGCGACCTCGATCAGTTCGCCTACGTCGCGTCGCACGATCTCAAGGCGCCGCTGCGCGGGATCTCGAGCCTCACCACCTGGATCGAGGACGACCTGCGGGGCGCGGTGAGCGAGGCGGTGCGCGAGCACTTGCGGCTCCTGCGCAATCGCGTCGTGCGCATGGAGTCGCTCATCAACGGCGTCTTGGCCTACGCGCGAGCCGGCAAGCAGCGGGGCCCGGTGTCGGCCGTCGACGTGCGCCAGCTGGTCGTCGAGACCAAGGCCCTCCTCGAGGTGCCCAGCGCGATCCGCATCGCGATCGCCGGGACCGCGTGGCCCACGTTGCAGACCGAGGCGGCGCCGATGCAGCAGGTCTGGCTCAACCTGCTGTCCAACGCGGTCAAGCACGGCGTGCCCAGGGGCGGGACCATCGAGGCCGGCTGCGACCTCGTCGACGGCGAGCCGCGGTACTGGGTCAAGGACGACGGCCGCGGGATCGCGCCGATCTACCACGACCGGATCTTCGAGATCTTCCAGCGACTGGCGTCGCGCGACGAGGACGAGGGCGCCGGCATCGGCCTGTCCGTGGTGCGCAAGCTGGTCGAGGCCGAGGGCGGGCGGGTCTGGATCGAGTCAGCCGAAGGTCAGGGGACGACGATGTTCTTCACCTGGGGCCACGGGGCCGGAGCCGTCACATGAGCGACCCGTCGGCCCGCATCACCAACATCCTCCTCGTCGACGACGACGTGGTCGATGTCATGAACGTCAAGCGCGCGTTCGCGCGCGGCAACATCGCCAACCCGCCGTGGGTCGCCAACGACGGCTTCGAGGGGCTGGCGATCCTGCGCAGCAACCGGATGCCAGTCGAGCGCCGGCTGGTCCTGCTCGACGTCAACATGCCGCGCATGAGCGGCATCGAGATGCTGCGCGAGCTGCGCGGCGATCCCGCGCTGCAGCTGACGCCGGTCGTGATGCTGACGACCTCCAACGACGATCGCGATCGCCTCGAGGCCTACCGGCTGCATGCCGCGGGCTACCTGATCAAACCGGTCACCTTCGCGGCCTTCGTCGAGCTGATGACCGCGATGACCCAGTACTGGACGCACGTGGAGCTGCCATGACCAAGAGCCAACCCACCAAGTCCGAATCGTCGCTGGCGAGGATCCTCGTCATCGCCGACGACGAGGGCGGGCGGGCGACGCTGCGCGGTGCGGTCGACGCGGCCGGAGTCGAGGCGACCCTCGACGAGCTGCCCGACGGCGCGGACATGGTCGCCGGCCTGGCGGACGGGCGCTACGACTGCGCGCTGCTGGCTTCGACCGACGCGGCGGTCGCCCGCATCCGCGCCGCCGGCCTCACGACGCCGGTCGTGTACGTCGACGACGACGGGCTGGCGCCGCGCCTGCGCCATGCGTTGCGGCTGGGCCACGCCGAGCGCGAGCTGGCCACGGTGCGCGCCCAGCTCGACGCCGCCCACCAGGCCGCCGCGCGCGCCGCCCACGCCCACACCACCCTGCTGTCGATCGTGTCGCACGACCTGCGGGGCCCCCTGAGCGCCATCAATGTCGCTCTCGACGGCCTCGGCGACGACGAGGTGGTCGGGGCCGACCGCCAGCGCTACGTCGCGTCGGTGCAGCGCTCGGTCGAGAAGGCCAACCGGCTCATCAAAGACCTGGTCACCGCCGAGCAGATCGACGCCGGGACGCTGCGCGTCGAGCGCCACCCGGTGCTGGTGAAGGCGCTCGTCGAGCAGGCCGCGCGTGACAGCGAGCAGGCCGCGCGCCAGGCCAACATGCCGATCGTCACGGACATCGATCCGACCGCGAGCAAGATCTTCGCCGATCGCGATCAGCTGCTGCAGGCGATCTCGAACCTGCTCACCAACGCGCTGCGCCACGCCCGCGGCTCGGGCCCGATCGAGCTGTCCGCCCGGCTCGGCGACCGCGTCGTGGAGCTCATCATTCGCGACCATGGCCCCGGCATCGTCGAGGAGCTGCGTCCGCACATCTTTGATCGCCACTGGCCGGGTCGCGAGCGCCGAGGTGGTGCCGGTCTGGGGCTCGCCATCGCCCAGGGCATCGCGCGGTCGCACGGCGGCCAGGTCTCGTACTCGGCGACCGAGGGCGGCGGCGCGACGTTCACCCTCCAAGTTCCGACTGCGGGCTGAGCAGTGTGTGTGCAGCGCTCGGTGAGCCGGCGATGTGGCGTGGGCGCTCGCCTGGTGCGGCGCAGACCCGCGTGATCGACCGCGCATCGCCGGCACGTCGGGTGCAACGTTTTCCGGGATGCGCAACCTCGCCACCATCGCCTTGCTTTGTGCCTCGCTCACCACTGCCACGATCTCCACCGCGGCTGCGACGCCGACCACCACGCCGACCACCACGGCCGTGCAGGTCGTGACGCCGCAGGCGGCTCCGGCGCCCACCTCTGACGCCGACGCCGACGCTGCGCGCTACGCGACCGCCGAGGCCAAGGACCAGAAGGCTGCCGATTTCACCGGTGGCGGCACCCTGATCATCGCTGGCTCGACCACCGCGCTCGTGCTGCTGATCGTCCTCCTGGTCATCCTGCTGTGAGCCGCCGGTTCGCCGCGCTCGCGCTGATCGCCAGCGTGGCGACCGGATGCACGGTCCGGTACACCGGGGCCGCGCGCCCGGTCGACGCGGCGTCGATCGATCCCGCCCAGGGCTGGGTGGTCGCGTCGGTAGAACCGGTGCGCCAGGTCGCCGAGAACGACTGCGGCCCGGCCGCGCTCGCGATGGTCGCAGCGCGCTGGGACCACCGAGTCACCCTCGACGAGCTGACCCTGGCCAGCGCGCCGTCACCCGAGGGCACCCGCCTGGGGACGCTGCGCGACGCCGCCCGCGCTCACGGCTTGCGTGCCTTCGTGCTGACCGGCGATCGCGCGCTCCTCGAGCACGAGCTCACCGCCGGTCGCCCGATCGTCGTCGGCTTGGTGCGGCCCCACGGCAAGAAAGTGAAGACCCACTTCGAGGTCGTGGTCGGGCTCCACCCCGACGGGCGAGTCGCCACCGTCGACCCCGCGTCGGGCTGGCAGGTCCGCCCCTGGGCCGGCCTTGAAGCCGAGTGGGGCGCCGCCGGCCATCCCGCCATGGTCGTCGTCGGCACCACCACCACCCCCGTCGCCCCCGACCTCGCCGCCAACTGACTCACCGCAGCCGCGCCCTGGAGCGACGTGGCTACTCCGGTACCGATCTGGTGGTCGCGGCCAGATCGAACCGCAAGCCGCTCCAGCCTTCTCCCGTGCCGAGCGCTCGCGTGCGCGCGATCCAGACCTGGGTCGAGCCGTCGGTGCCGCGGGCGCGCCGCACCACGCGGCTCACCCGAGTGCCCTCGCGCGGAAGCTCTTCTTCGCGCACGCGGTAGGGCGTGACCGGCGGCGCGAGGAGCTTCCCACGCGGCACCGGCATCGAAGCGCTGCCCCCGGCGAGCGGCAGCAAGGCCGCGCGTTCGAGCGAGATCTGGTCGGTACCGGTGAGCTTCACCGGCTGCAACGGGAACCAGTGCGAGGGGACCGGCGACTGGATGCGAAAACGCAGCGGCTGGTCGGAGGTCGGATCGGCCTCGACCGCGGGCGGCGCACGGTCGGCGCCGAGCTGCGCGCGACCCAGCGGGGTCTCGGTCGCGTGCTCGACGGCCCACGCCAGGTTGGCGGTGTCATCGCGCAGGAAGCGCACCTGTTCGAGCGGCGCGCTCTCGAGCACCGAGACGGCGGCAGTGCTGGGCACGAGGAAGTAGTCGGTCACCCCGCCGTCGGTGCGCGCCGTCGAGAACAGGCTGAAGCGGCCCGCACTCGGCGCGTTCGCGTCGGCGCGCGGGATCGCAGTGGAGCCGCCGAAGACGTCGACCATGGTGAGCGTGCTCGCGCACACGGTGCCGACCGGCTGCTCGAACGGCACGAGATACCAGTCATTGCCGTGGACGAGCATGAAGTCGACGAGCAGCATCGAGGCGAGATTGCGGCGGTCGGGGCGGATGGCCGCGACGTCGACGCGGGCGTCCTCGAAGTCCCAGAAGCGCTCGTTGGGCATGCCGCGGAAGCGCACGTGACCGGGGATCACGGCCCGGCGGATGGTCGTGACCGGCGGCGTCGCCACGCTGCCCGGCACCGTCTCGCCGGTGTGATCGAAGGCGTGCCAGGCGAGGTCACCGCGGCGGTCGGGCGTGGCAGCCAGCGCCGCCTTGCCGGTTGTGGGAAGGCCGGTGAAGACGCGAACGTCGTAGTCGAGCTGGGCGGAACGCCAGCCCGCGGGGTCGGCGTTGCTGGGGAGCCCGGTTGTCGTGGCGATCCAGGCCACGAGACGCTGCACCGCCTGCGCGGCGACCGTGTGCCGCGCCGCGGGCACCGACCACGGCACCCCCGGCGGCGGAATCGCCGAACCGCCTGGCGTACCTGGCGGGGCCGGCGGCGACGCCAGCGTAGAAGCCTGCCAGAGCGCGAGGCCGTCAGTGGCGCGACCGCGCCAGATCGCCCGGAACCGCGTAGTCCGCGGGTCGGACTCGGGGCGATCGACAACCGGGTACGCCGCGCGGAAGAAGGGCCGCAGATCGGCGGCGGCGAGCTCGTCGAGGATCCGATCGAAGGTCTGGCCCAGCTCGACCGCGCGCGCGAGGTCGTCGCGGCTCGACGGCTCCGACGTGACCGCGCGCTCGAGCGGCGCGCCCGCCGCGATCGCCTGCGGCGGCCCGCCGCCAGCACTCCAGGCCGCGACGCCGGCCACCTTGGCCTCGATGCGCAAGTAGGCGGGCGAGGCGGCGTCCTCACCCTGGAACTCGCCCAGCTGCCATTGGCGGGTGAGCAACCAGGCCGGGTCGCGCACACGCGCCGCGAGGGGCTCCGCGAGGTCGGTCGTGCGCGGGCGCGGCTCGAGGCGATTCCAGTAGGTGATCGACGGCATGGTCACTCCGCGGCGAGGATGAGGTCCTCACCGATGGTCTGCGCGGTGAGGTGGGTCGCGACCGTGTCCCCCGCGAGGTTCGCGGCCAGGAACGTCGTCGGCGCGAACAGGCCGAGATGGTCGAGGTCTTCCGGATCGAGCGCGCGAATAGCAGCCAGATCGAGCGTCTCGTGCAAGATGTCAATCAGCGCAGATAGCTGCCAGTTGCTCTTGGTGTCCGGAGGCACCGCCAGCAAGACGCACTGGGCCGCTTCGGCACCCGGGGCGTCATGATGCACGGCATAGGCAGTCTCCTGCACCGCGGCCGGGATCAACTCGGCCCATTCGTCGAGCAGCAAGCCGGCGAGCGGGCCTCCCGGCGGCAAGGCGACCGGCCGATGCAGCGCGAGCGACAGCGCGCCCGCTGGGGGCGGCGACATCGCCGCGTCGATCATCCCGCCGACCCACGGCCGGGGCGGCGTGCTGTGTGGCAACTGCGCGATGCGCAACTCGAACCGGTTCCCCGACGTGGCTTCGGCCGCGAGCGTGGCGAGCCGCAGCTCCGCGAGGTGGGGGCGTACCCGTGCCGCGCCCTCGAACCAGCGCCGTGGCGCGTAGGCATCTCCGACGAGCGTCGGCCCGTTGGCGATCGCCGCATCCAGCTCGGCGCGGTTGCTCGGCGAGAACGGCGGCACGATCCGTAGCTCGGGTCCGAAGAGCGCCTGTAGCCGCGCGAGCCCGGTGGTCGCACCGCCCGCCGCCGCCAGCCGACGATCCAGCTCCGCGATGGTGGCGGTCGCCTGCGCGAAGATGCCGGCTCGGGCCTCGGCGGCGAGGTCGTCGAAGCTGGCCGGGACCGCGGTTCGCACACCCAACCCCACCGCCGCCAACAACGTGCTTCGCAGGTCATCCAGACTCGCCGGCGGTTCGGCCGCGACCGCAGCCTGGAGCTGACTGCTCAGCACCGTGCGCGCGTTCGCGAAGCTGGGCGTGACCGCGACCGCGCGGGCCTCCAGCTCCGCGTCATCGGCAGCGCCAATGGCATCGTTTGCGCCGGGCACGATCAAGTCACGCGCGGTCAGCGCGCGGGCTCCATCGACGACCTCGCCCAGGGTGCGCGCGACGTCGCACAGCTCGAGCAAGGTCACCTCGTCGGCGACGCGGCGGTGATCGATCGCGATCTCGGGCCCGATCGTGGCGTGGGCGTTGCGGATATAGGCAGTGAGTCGGGCGGCGAGCTCGCCGGTGCCATCCGGCAGCGTGGCGCGTGCCAGCGCGATGGCGTCGAGCGGCGACAACCCCAGTTGCAGCACGGTGACCGTCTCCGTGTGCGGGAGGCCGTCCGCGAGATCCTGGTACGTCACCCGCGCGCGGACGTTGGCCGGATTGCCGAGCAACCCGCCGACCCAGGCGTCCAGGCGCGGCTCGGCGACGCTGCGGGGCGTCGGCGCCCACACGGTCGGGCTCGGCGCGCCCAGCAGGACCGCGACGCGATTCGTGAAGGCCAGTCCGCCGCGCGGCTGACTGGCGATCTGCGGCTCGGGCAGATCGCCGCCACCGGCCAGGGCGGCGAGCGTCGCACTGGCACGGTCGGTATTTCCCTGCACCGCCTGATAGACCGACTCCGCGAGCAGCAGATCGGCCGTACTGTCCACGTCGACCTCGAGCCGCGCCAGGCACGCCGCCATCGCCGGACGGTCGCCGACGTCGACAACAGCGAGCTCTCCCCACGGAATGTCGCTACTCGTGACGTGGCCATCGAGCTTGGTGCGAAGCGCCAGTCCGTCGACGACGTTGCGCGCCGGGATGCGTTCAGTCGACTCGGCCGCCTCGAAGGTCGGGTCGGCGCCCAGCGGGAACTTCGCGCGGAAGCGCGCGATGTACTTGTCGAGGCTGGCCTCGTGAAGCGCGCGCTCGAAGCGGTACCCGAGCACCGCGCCAAGCGGCTGCCCCTGGCGGACCGCGTCGATGAGCTTGAGGGCGCCCCGCACCCGCTGCGACGACAGATCGATCGCGGCGTGAGCCCGGGCATCACCGGTGCGGGTCAGGTGGGCGTTGCGCAGCACCGCCGCGGCGGCCGCGTGGGCGGCGCTCGGCGCGTGGATGAAGCCGCCCGCGGTGCCGGGTCGCGGGGCGGTGCGCCGTCGCAGATTCTCGACCCAGCCGAACCCGCCGACGTGGATGCCCGTGGGCGTCGCCGCCCGCATCGTCGCCAGACGCCGCGTCGCCAGCGAGGTGATCCACGCGTCGAGGCGATGCGAGCAGGTATCGAGCGTCTCGGTGAGCAACCGCGTCAGCTCGGCCGTCGGCAGGGTCTCGAGCGCGAGCAGCGCGGCCTGATGCGCGCGAACCGGCGCGCGCGTCGTGTCGCTCGAATTGGCGAGCAGCCACTTACCCAGTTGTTGGGTATCGGTTACGCCTGGGATCGCAGCCGCGAAGCGCTCCCAGATGGTGAGACGCGCCTCGGACCCCGGCGTGATGTGGTGGAGCTCGTGCTCCAGCCGATCCGCGGGCGCGGCCACGCCAGCCGTGATGGCGAGCCCGACGCCGATGCGCGCGTACTCGACGAGCGTGCCCTGCCGGAGCAGGTGATAGAGGAGCGGATTGGCGAAGCTCGGGGCCGTCGACTCGCCGGCCGCCTTGAGCGCGCTGATCGATGAGGTGCGAAGCTCGCGAATGTAGTTGGGCGTGAGCTCGCCGGCTTCGGCCAGCGGTGCCGGGGCCACGAGCTCCCGGGCGATGCGGGGCGCGGTGTTCGCGAGCGTGAGCCCGGCGATGCGCGGCGTCGTCCCGGGGATGCCGACGTCGGCGAGGATCGGGGCGATCTTCAGCGCGCGCGCGGCCGCCTCCAGCGCAGGGCTGATGAACAGCAGCGGCAACAAGTTCTGGATGAAGGCCGGCCCCATCACCTCACGCGCGCGGACCTCCGTGCTCGCGGCGTCGCGGTTGAGCACCGCCAGGAGGTCGACATCCGGATCACCGCTGCTGCCGAGGCGCGGCACACGGCCGCTGCGGGCGAGGTACTGTTCGCGCCAGTGCGCGAGCAGCCCGGCGAGCCCGGTGTCGATGGTGCCAGTGGTCGCCTTCCAATGGGCGAGTGTCGTCGTCGGGAGGATCCCGTATGGAACGTGCCCGATGCGCACCGCCGGCAACGGGCCGCGGCCCCGCACGAACGCCGTGAAGTGGGCGCGCACGTCCGCGATCTGCGCGTCGTTCAGGAGCGGCGTCATCAGCTGTTCGAGGAAGTAGCCCAGTGTGCAGGGCCACAGCGCCGTGTTCATCGCCGCGGCCGCCGCCTGTTCGGTGCGATTGGCCCCGTCGACGTGTGCGAACGGGGCGGTGGGCACACCGAAGGCGTGGGCGAGCGCGAGCCCGTCGGCGCCGGCCCCGACGAGGGTGGCCCCGCGCTCGACGGCGAAGGTGTGCGCTGCGTCGGTCACCGGCGGATAGCCGGAGGGCGCGGCCTGGGTGCCATTGGTGGGCGTGCCCTGCCGCACGAAGGCGAGCCCCCGCGTGTAGTGATGGGCATCGAGCAGCGTCGCGAGCTCGCTCGCGCTGTCCGTTGGCGAGGCGGCCCGGACCCCGAGCACCAGCAGGCGATCGAAGCCTTGGGCCAGATCCGTGGCGGTCAGCGACATGGTCAACGCCATGCCGACCGCGCTCGCCTCGGCGAAGTCGATCGCCCACAGCAGCTCGCGATCGACGGTCAGCTCGTCCTTGCTCGCGAGCGTTGGATCGCCTTCCGCCAGGTCGCCGCGGAACGACAGACGCAACGGCGAGACGATGTCATTGCCGGTGACGCGGTGAATCTCGATTCCGCCGCGGTAACCGATCGCCATCCACGCCGTTGGCAGGAGGCGCGCGACGACGGTCGGAAGGGCGTCGGGCGCGATGGCCACGACGGGGAAATTCGGGACGCCGGCGGGCCGATTCTCGATGTTCGTGGGCGTCGTCCGCTCGACGATCCACGCGCCGCGCTCGACACCGAAGCGCTCGGTCACGAGCCGCCATGCGTCGAGATCGCGAATCGCGTCGCCCCAGCACAGATTCCAGAAGTCCTTGCCCGCGCCGACTTCCTCGTCCGTGAGCTGTGGCCGGTGCGCGTCCGCGTAGATCTCGTCGGGATAGACGCGGATCCGCAGTTCGGCCGGTGACGTCGAGAAGCGGGTCTCGAGGCGGACCGGGAGGAGCGCGATGGGCAATGCCGCGGTCAACGCGGCGACGTCAGAAGCCAGGTCAGACATGCAGGGGCTCGCTGGTAGCGGGGAATGCGGTCAAGCCAAGAGCTGCGCAGCGTGGAGAGCCACGCGCACCGGTTGCTGGCAGGTGATCACCGCCTGATCGGCCCCGCGGGCATAGGGCAGCCCCGCGCCGGCCGGGGCGAGGTGCCAGCCCGCGCCATTGGCGACCTCGAGGCTGCGGAGGGCGGGCACCGTCACGCCCAGGTCGAGATAGTGCAGCGCGCTCAAGGCGGCCTCGGTGGGCGCCAGATGCGACCACGCCACATCGCCCCAGGCCGCGGGCGGCGGCACGATCGACTTGTAGTCGGCGACGTCGAGCCCGAAGCGGGGCTCGCCCGGCTGTTCCTGGAAGACGAAGAACCAGCCCGGATCCAGCTCAGTGTCACTACCGCGGACCTCGGCCGGCTTCAGCGCGAACCCGAAGAACGCCACGTCGGGCCGCAGGCGACCGGCGAACACCGGCTGAAGCGCGGCGCCCGCGACCAGCGAATACTTGCTGTCGGCCTTCTGCGCGCGTTGTGCGTACACCAGTGTGTTCGGATACCTTCGCAGCAGCTCGCCGCGCACCACGAGCACGAGGTCCGAGCTCGTCGGCCGCGGCGAGTGCGTGCCGAGCCCGCCCTGCCAGGTGTGGATCGGGACGATGTCCTTCGCGGCGTCGGGCACCGGCAGCGCCACCAGCCCGGCCGGGTCCCAGAACTGCCGGAAGTAACTGCCCCGCTGATCCGACGGATATTCGTTCCACAGCAGCTCGCGCGACATCTCGTGATTGAGACCCACCATGTACGCTTCGATGAAGGCCGGATTGGTCTCCGCCAAGGTCGCCGTGTCGGCCGGGATCTCAAAGAGGCCCGGGAGCATCCAGTCGGGAGAGAGCTCGGCGAGCGGCTTGTACATCGGCTGCGGAAAGACCGGATGCGCCATCACCGGCTCGATCGGATCGTTCGGACTCCAGCTGAAGCCAGCCGCCGTCACCAGCCGCGGACCGAAGCCGGCCGGGATCGCCAGCCGGGGATCGATGGCAGTCTCGACCGCCGCGCGCAGCGCCGGTAGATCCAGCCGGCGCACCGTGGCGCCCGGCGCGGTGGTCCCAGCGCGCCCGAGGAGCGCGCTCGCCGCCGCCCGGAACGCCCCGACTGACGGACTATCGTGGTTTTTGTCCGGTCCCTGCGGCCACGCCTTGGGAGGCTCGCCGTCGAGGGGATCCCACACCAGCCCTTTATCGAGTGGCCCCGCGCTCGCGACCTGCGCGGCGGTCGGCAGCGCTTGTCCGATCGCGGTCTCGAGCCAGCTCACCGTCGGGACGTCCGGGTGGAGCGCCGGCCGCGTCGGGCGCACTGCGTCCACGTACGTGCCGTCGTTCACCCGGCCAATGAAGGGCGTCGACGTGCGATCAGCGCGGGCCTGGCGTCGCCCCAGCGGCCCCAGCGGGCGCATCAGCCGCCGCATCGGCGCCGACAGCAACGCAGCGTGGGGTGGACTGTGGTCGACGAGGTTGCGCACCGTGCGCGTCGCCGGCCGAACCTGCCCCTGGACCGCCGCCGTCAGCACCAGCACGTCCTCCACCGGCGCGGCCTTGATGTGCCGACGCCACAGGCGCTCTCCCGCTGCGCGCGCCACCTGGGCCATACGGAGCTGGGCATTCGCCTCGCGGATGCCGGCCACCTGGTCCCACGCCGACGCCATCAGATCGTGCTGCGCGCGCTGGACGACCTCAGTGCCAAGCGCGGCCGCGATGCGGCTGCGCGGATCGCCGTTGAGCGCGTGAAACCACGGCGGAGTGCTCGCCGGCACCAGCTTGGGTCGCCGCGCGTGCCAGCCGCCATAAAGCGGAGGCGCGACGACCGGTGTGCCGCCCGATTCCAGCACCGTCGCCGGCGTGTTGACGAGCGTGGCCAGCGCGGTGACGAACGTGCTCGTCGGCGACGGCAGCGGCGGCTCGCCCGAAAGCGTGGGCCGCTTCAGGGCTCCGCCCAGGCGTAGGGGCGTGGCAGCCGCCGCTGGCAGGCCGCCGCCGGGCTCGCTCACGTCGAGCCCGCGCGTGCCGGCGGTGATTGGCAACGTGCGCGGCGTCAAACGGCGCGCCAGCGACTCGAAGTCGCCACCCGCGCCGGTGCCAAACCGCCAACGATGATAGATGGGCAGCTCCAGTCCGGCCGGCCCGACCGTCGTGGTGCTCCAGGCCGCCGCGAGGGTCGCCGTGGCGCCGGTGAGCGGCATGCGCAGGCCCGCCCGCCGCCCGACCTCGAACGCCGGGACCAGCAGCGACCAGTACGTCGTGCGCGCGTCGAGTCGACGCGGGCTGAGCAAGCGTGCCAGACAGCGCTCGGGATGCAGCCTGACCGCGTCGGTCGTCGAGGTCGCATCGATGCCGCTGATCTGCACATGAGCCCATGCCCAGAGCTGATCAGACGATGGCAGTGGCGCGCCGGGCCGGACGGTCACCGACTCGAGGGGGCGGTCCACCCCGCTCGGCATGAACGCACCCAGCTCGGATTCGCGGAACGTGAGCAGACACAGCCACGGTCGCACGCGGCCGTCGCCGTCCTCCTTGCGCGGCGTGTAGCGCCACGGCAGGTCGACCTGGTCGAACTCGATCGCCGGGAAGTAGTTCGTCTCGGCATCGAGAGTCTGCGCCGGCGGCGACAGCCGGCTGACCATGCGCCCATCGAAACCTGTCACGTCGCCCGGGCCGTGTAGCTCGAGTGTCGTCGAGCCGGACAGGTCCGCGAGGTGGTTGAACTGCACCGCCACTGGCATCGACACCCGCACGCCGCCGCTAGCCGGAACGTCGACTGTCGTCACCTGCGCCGCCGCGCCACGCCGCACCCACGGCAAA
>Ga0105048_10008888_pt1 | contig 16054 bp, 9 predicted proteins | sample MAT05_FD_78382 | JGI IMG/M metagenome (GOLD analysis project Ga0105048, IMG submission 78382) | Freshwater microbial communities from Lake Fryxell liftoff mats and glacier meltwater in Antarctica - MAT-05 | ecosystem: Environmental > Aquatic > Freshwater > Ice > Liftoff microbial mat | place...
CTTAATATAATTTACTACAAGCTCGCCCTAACCACCAGAATACTCGTATCAAAAGTGTAACCTATCACCCCGGACAAAGTGTAACCTATCACCGGATCAAACCGGCGTTGCACTTCCGCCAAGCTGAAGGGGTCGAACCATAATGTTTGTGGTTCGCGGATAAGAAAGGACAATTTGACCGCACCGTTCGTCGAACGGAATTCGTGGTCATCGGCGGCATTGCTCGGATGGGGCATCGTGATGCCGAAGCGTGAAAACGGAGGCCAGGGGTGTTGATGATGAAGTCGGGAGTGAACCAGACAAAATGCCCCACGGCTGATTTGTCGGTAGGACCAAATACGAGGAGCCCCACTTTTCGGATTTCCAGCTTTCTAGATTCAAGCCGGTTTGATTTTCGTCCCTAATTTTCCGCCCCCCTACGCTCCTCATTCCAGTCACTGCCCTTCCCGACAGAAATAAAATATCTAGGCACTCCTCGTCCGTAGGAAAACTTCGTTGCCGTTGCTACCTTCCGGTCTTGACGGAGTTCACACGTCTGCACATGCATGGCTTTTTGCCAACGCGGGGCGCCGACAGGAGAATCGAGGGGAAAGCGAGCGCGCTCGTTAAAGTTTTCGGCCGACGAAAAAACTTCATAAGGATAAAAACCTGCGAGGCAGCAGAGCTGGGAAAAGTCTTCTCGCGTTCTCGCTGGTGCGGGCAGAGGGAGTCGAACCCTCCTCTCATGCTTGGGAAGCACACATAATAGCCGATATACTATGCCCGCGAGAAGATGCGTGGATCAAAACGGTTCGTACCGGCCCGGCAATCCTGAATTTCGCAACTTCGCTCAACCATTTCGCCTGCGCCGTAAAAACGTTATGGCCTAGACGCCGCTGCCGCGCAGGCTTTGTCTCTCACTCATGTCTGTCGGCAAACAACGTCTCGACGAACTGCTCGTCACCCGCGGCCTCGCCGAAACACGCTCTCAAGCCAAAGGCCTTATCATGTCCGGCCGCGTGCTGCGCGGCACCGAGCGCCTCGACAAACCCGGCAAGGAATATCCCGCCGACGTCGAGCTCACCGTGGAACAGCCTCCACGCTTCGTCAGTCGCGGTGGCGAAAAACTTACCGGTTTCCTGGAGGAATTTACCATCGATCTGCGTGGTGCGCACCTGCTCGACGTCGGCGCGTCGACCGGCGGTTTCACCGATTGCTCGTTGCAGGCCGGTGCTGTCTGCGCGGTGTGCGTCGATGTCGGCCGCGCGCAACTGCACGCTAAACTCCGCGCCGATCCGCGTGTGACCAATCTCGAAAAAATCAACGCCCGCCATCTCAAGCCCGGCGATCTGCCGCGCGGCGATTTCGACGCGATCACGATGGACCTGTCGTTCATTTCGCTCCGCGCCGTGCTGCCAGCCGTCTGGCCGTTCCTGCGCACCGGCGGCATCTTGATCGCGTTGGTGAAACCACAGTTTGAAGCCGGCAAAACCGAGGTCGACAAAGGCCGCGGCGTCATCCGCGACCGCGCCGTGCAAGACGCCGTGCTCGCTGGCATTACCACCTTCGCGCTGGCCGAACTGCGCGGGTCCAAATTTGTCGGCTCAATGGATTCGCCCATCACAGGCGCGGACGGCAATCGCGAGTTTCTCCTCGGCCTGCGAAAAACTTGAACCCGGCCGCAGGTCAGCCACCTTTGCCTCACCGACGCCCGCAAGAAAGCCCGACCACCGCCGCCACTATGCCCTCCCTTCAAAAGCTCGCGTTCGTCGTCAACGAACAAAAAAACGGCGCCAGCGAACTCGCCTCCGTGTTGATGGGCATCACTCGCGAAGCCGGTATCGAGATAAAGCATACGGTCGAGTTTCCGCTGCCCATTGGTTTTTTGAAAGGCTTCGACGCCTGCTGCGTCATCGGCGGCGACGGCACGCTCCTCGGCGTCGCGGCCGAATCGGCGCGCGAACGCGTTCCGCTCATCGGCGTCAACCGAGGCAGCCTCGGCTTCCTCACGACCTTTTCTGCAGACGAGGCACGCGCGCAGTTTGCCGCGCTGCTCGCGGGCAACTTCAGCCTCGCGCACCGCTCGATGCTCAATTGCTCGACCGGCCCAAATCAGCACGACCTCGCGCTCAACGACGTGCTGATCAAGGACGAAAGCTCCTCGCGACTGGTTCGGCTCGAGGTATTCGCCGACGATGAACTCGTGACCGAGTATGTCTGCGATGGTCTTATTTTCTCTACGCCGACTGGTTCGACCGCCTACAATCTCTCCGCCGGCGGCCCGCTGATCCACCCCGACGCCGACGTCATCGCGATGACGCCAATTTGTCCGCACACGTTGAGCAACCGCTCGATTATTTTCCGCCGCGACGTAAAACTGCGCGTTTACAACCGCAGCGAAACCTCGCGCGTGCTCGTGGCCATGGACGGCCAGCGCAACCTCGTGACCTGCGAAAACTCGCCGATCGAGATTTCGATTTCTCCGTTGCAACTCTCGCTCGCCCAGCGGCCCGACTATTCCCACTTCGCCGTCATGCGCGCGAAGCTGAAATGGAGCGGCGGCTACACCGAGGCTGAAAAAAGCAGCCCAGTATAAACGCTTCCCTCACGAGTTTGTATGCGGCGCGCGCGGCGCAATGGAGGGCGGGCCGCCGTGCCCGCCGCCTCATGCTTTATCCGCGTCCCTCCGCCGCTTCCACCCAAGGTCCGTTTTCGCCCGAACCTTCACCCGCCCGCAAACACCGGGCGAAAACCGGCCTCGGTCAAAATACGCGCGACGACGTCGCGCTTATCGCCCTGAATCTCTATGCGGCCTTCCTTCACGGTACCGCCCGAACCACCCGCCCGCTGCATTTTCTTTGCGAGCTCCTCTTTTTCCGGCAGGCCGATGCCGACGAAGCCCGTCGCTACCGTGACGGTTTTGCCACCGCGCCCGGCCTTCTCACGCAAAATATCAACGCGCCCACGGTTCTTAGCCGGTGATGACACTTGGGTTGATTGCGCGGGACTGGCCGGTTTGGCGGACCCCGGGGCAGCCTGCGGCAGGCTCAGACCGCCAAGCGATGCGAAGGGATTTTGGCCGAGCCCCTGCCCTCCATCGGTGGAAATCTTGCCGCCAGTGCTCATATCGAGGACCTAGTGTTTTTGCCGCCACCACAGATTCCCGCTGGAATATCCGTCGTCCCGCCGAGAAACAGCAGCGCCTTGTTGTAGCTGCGTTGCTCAAGGAAATGAACGAGTTGCGGATGAAGTCCCGTACGACAGCTCACGACGAGACCGTCCAAATGCGTGGTGGCCGCGGCGATCATTTTGCCATCAGCTGACTTGATACCATTAGTGAGGGCGATAAGTGATGCTTTGATCTCGGCTTCCATGTGGGTTATTACGCGAATTTATTGATTAAACATCAAGAGCTTAACTTTCCTGCAAAGTTAGTGGCAAGACCACTCCACTACGGTAATGAGCTTGAAGGAAAAGCCAGTCGGCATTCACTATTTCTTACGCCCCGCATAAATCTTCTTAATGGTTTACCCCTGTACGCCCGCGTGCCGATCTAAATATTTCATACCATGAATTCCATGACGCTCCCTACCCGGGCCAACGCCGATCTCCTTGAGTCTGCCTACCGCTCATGGCTCAACAACCCCGATTCGGTCGACGCCACCTGGCGCGCCTTCTTCCAAGGCTTCACCCTCGGCACCAACGGCCAGCTACCCGCGGGCATCAATGGACACACCGCCGCCGAAACCACCAGCGCCGCCGCCTCGCTCCCGCATAGCCTGAAGCAGTCACAGGTCCACAGTCTAATCTACCACTACCGTTCAGTCGGCCACCTGCAGGCCCATCTCGATCCGCTGAATGCCCCACCGCCGCCCGTGGCGCGTCTTCAACTGAGCGAATTCAACCTAACCGAAGCGGACCTCGACGAACACTTCGACGTCGGCCACTACCTCAAGGGTGGCCAGATGAAACTGCGCGACCTCATCGCCGGTCTGCGCGAGACCTACTGCGGCCGCACCGGCGTCGAGTATATCCACATTCAAGATACGGAAACCCGCCGCTGGCTCCAGGAGCGCATCGAGCCGGACCGCCTCAAGCCGCGTTTCAACCGCGCGCAAAAAATCCGCATCCTTCGCCGCCTCCACAAGGCCGAGCTCTTCGAAAAATTTCTCCACACCAAGTACGTGGGCCAAAAACGTTTCTCCCTCGAAGGCGGCGAAACCATGATCGCCGCACTCGACGCCATTATCGAGCACTGCCCTTCCGTCGGCGTCGAAGAAATCGTGCTCGGCATGGCCCACCGCGGGCGTCTCAGCGTGCTCACCAACATCCTGCGCAAACCGTTCGACGTGCTCTTCGAACAGTTTTCCGAAAACTACATCCCCAACACCGTCGGTGGCGACGGCGACGTGAAGTACCACCTCGGCTACGAAGCCGTGCTCGACACCGTCGACGGCCACAAAGTCGAGGTCCGCCTCGCCGCAAATCCCTCGCACCTCGAAATCGTCAACCCCGTCGTCGAAGGCAAGGTCCGCGCCCGACAACGTATCCGCGGCGACACCACCGAACGCCGCAAGGTCCTGCCCTTCCTCATCCACGGCGACGCCGCCTTCGCCGGTCAGGGCGTGGTCGCGGAAACGCTCAACTTTTCCCAGCTCGCCGGTTACCGAACCGGAGGAACGCTCCATTTCGTCATCAACAACCAAATCGGCTTCACCACGCTGCCCGGCGACGCCCGCTCGACGCGCTACTGCACCGACGTCGCCAAGATGATCGACGCGCCGATTTTCCACGTCAACGGCGACGACCCCGAGGCCGTTTGCCACGCCACGCTCATCGCGCTCGAATTCCGCAACAAGTTCCAACGCGACGTCGTGCTCGACATGTATTGCTACCGCAAGCACGGCCACAACGAGGCCGACGAGCCCGCGTTCACCCAACCCGTTCTCTACCGGAAAATCGCCGCCCACGCGCTCATCTCCACGCTCTACACCGAGAAACTCGTCGCCGAAACCTCCATCGTCCAAGCCGACTCCGACGCCATCAAGGCCGAGTACACCGCCGCCATGGAGGCCGCGTTCACCAAGGCCAAAGCCAGCGAGGCAGAAAAAGCCAAACACGACCCGACAAAAAAATTCCGCGGTTCCACCGCGATCTTCCAACCCGTTTACCAACACACGCCCGTCCCCACCGGCGTCTCGCCCGCCCTGCTCGAAAAATGCGTGCAAGGCCTCACCACGCTGCCCGACACCTTCAAGGCCAACCCCAAGATCAAACGCCTGCTCGAAGCCCGATCCAACGCCTATAAGGAAAATGCTCCGGTCGACTGGGGCTTCGGCGAAGCGCTCGCCTTCGGCACGCTCCTCCTTGAAAATATTCCCGTGCGCCTGAGCGGTCAGGATTGCGAAAGAGGAACCTTTAGCCACCGCCACGCTGTCCTCTACGACAACGAGACTCGCGAGAAATACGTCCCGCTCCAGCACCTCGATGCCAAGCAGGAACGCTTCTGCGTCTACAACTCCCTGCTCTCCGAAGCCGCCGTGCTCGGCTTCGACTACGGCTACTCACTCGACTACCCAAATATGCTCTGCATTTGGGAGGCCCAATTCGGCGACTTCATCAACGGTGCCCAGGTCGTCATCGACCAATTCATCGTCAGCTCCGAATCAAAGTGGCAACGCAACAGCGGCATCGTGCTGCTCCTCCCTCACGGCTACGAGGGCCAGGGCCCCGAGCATTCCTCCGCCCGCCCCGAGCGCTTTCTTCAAGCCTGTGCCGAGAACAACATCCAGGTCGCCAACCCCACCACACCCGCGCAGATTTTCCACGCACTCCGACGCCAGATGCACCGCGACTTCAAGAAGCCGCTCATCGTCATGTCGCCCAAGTCGCTTCTGCGCCAACCCGCCGCCGTCTCACGTATCGGCGATTTCACGACCGGCTCGTTCCAAGAGATCCTAGACGATCCAGTCGCACCCACCAAACCTGCCCGCGTCATCCTCTGCTCCGGCAAAGTCTACTACGACTTAGTCGAGTATCGCGAAGGCCACAAAATCACTGACGCCGCCATCGTCCGCATCGAACAACTCTATCCACTCCATCGCAACCGCCTCGGCGAACTCTTCGACCACTACGGCCACGACACGCGCCTCGTCTGGTGCCAAGAAGAGCCGCAAAACATGGGGGCTTGGTCGTGGATCGCCCCGCAGCTCGAAGAAACCTTCGGCCGCAAACCGATCTACGCCGGCCGCGATGCCGCCGCCTCGCCCGCCGTGGGCGCCCTCGCCGTCCATAAAATTGAGCGTGCGGCCCTGCTTCAAGACGCCTTTAATCTCTAAACTCCCCTTTCTCTTATGGCCTTGCTCGACGTCAAAATCCCCCCGATGGGCGAATCAATCACTTCCGGCGTGCTCGCCAAATGGCACGTCATAGACGGCTCCTTCGTCAAAAAAGATCAACCGCTCTTCGAACTCGAAACCGATAAAATCACGTCAGAAGCCACGGCTGAAGCCGGAGGCCGCATCTCGTTCAAAACCGTCGAAGGTGCCGAAGTGAAAATCGGCCAGCTCGTCGCCACCATTGACACCGCTGGAGTCGATTCGCCCTCCGCCCCACCCATGAGCGGCCAAACCCAACCCGCCGAGCTTCGCCTGCCGCGTTCTCCCGCAGTGCGCCGCCTCGCCGAGGAAACCGGCGTCGATCCCGACAAACTCGCCGGTACCGGCAAAGGCGGCCGCGTCACCAAAGAAGACATGCTCGCCGCCGCCACAACCCCGCCGCCCGCAGCTCCGAATGCCGACCTTCAACCACCACCGCCCGCTTCACCTGCCCCCGCTGACGAACCGGCGCCTATCGCCTCCGCCGTCGGCACGCGTCAGACCCGCCGCAAGCTCACGCCCCTACGCCAACGCATAGCCCAACGTCTCGTCGCCGCGCAGCATGAAGCTGCGATGCTCACGACTTTCAACGAGGTCGACATGTCCGCTGTCATGGCCCTGCGCGCCAAGTACCAGGACGACTTCGTGAAGAAAAACGGCCTCAAGCTCGGCTTCATGTCGTTCTTCACCAAAGCCGTCATCCACGCTCTAAAGGAAGTCCCCGGCATCAACGCCCAGATCGACGGCGATCACGTCGTCGAAAACCACTACTACGACATCGGCATCGCCGTCTCCACCGAGAAAGGCCTGATGGTTCCGGTCATCCGCGAATGCGACGCCCTCAGCATGGCCGCCATTGAAAAAGCCATCGCCGACGCCGCCAAACGCGCTCGCGACGGCAAGATCACTCTCGCCGACCTCGACGGCGGCGTCTTCACCATCACCAACGGCGGCATCTTCGGCTCCATGCTCTCCACGCCGATCATTAACGCGCCGCAAAGCGCGATCCTCGGCCTGCACGCCATCAACGACCGCCCCGTCGCCGTCAACGGCCAGGTTGTCATCCGGCCGATGATGTATCTGGCGCTCAGTTATGACCACCGCCTCGTCGACGGCAAACAAGCCGTCACCTTCCTCGTAAAAGTGAAACAAGTCATCGAAGACCCCGCCCGCCTCCTGCTCAGCCTCTGAACGAACCCATTACACAGAGACCACGAGAGGCTGCACGGAGGCCACAAAGCAATGCCTCCAACTCAGTGGCCTCCAAGGCGCCTCTCGTGCCCTCTGTGTAATTCTCCCAAAACCACCGCCCATGCCTCAATCTTTTGACCTCATTGTCCTCGGTGCCGGCCCCGGCGGCTACGTCTGCGCCTTCCGCGCCGCCCAGCTCGGCCTCAAGGTCGCCCTCATCGAGAAACGCCCCACCCTCGGCGGCACCTGCCTCAACGTCGGCTGCATCCCGAGCAAGACACTGCTTCACTCAACCGAACAGTTTGTCTTCGCCAAACACCACGCGGCCGAGCACGGCATTAAGCTCGGCTCCGTCGAAGTCGATCTACCCGCCCTATTGAAAAAGAAAGACGCCGTCGTCGCCAAACTCACCGCCGGCGTCGCCGCACTGGCCAAAGGCCGCAACATCACCGTCATCACCGGCACCGCTTCCTTCCTCTCCGCCAACACCGTCAAGGTTGAGCCCGCCACCCCCGGAGGCATTTCCGAGCTCACCGCCAAAAACATCGTCATCGCGACCGGCTCCGCGCCGGTAGAACTGCCCTTCCTGAAATTCGACGGCGAACGCGTCGTATCCAGCGACCACGCGATCGGTTTTCATTCCGTGCCCAAACGCCTCGTTGTGGTCGGCGGCGGCGCCATAGGCCTTGAGCTTGGTTCGGTCTGGGCCCGCCTCGGCGCCGAAGTCACCGTTGTGGAGTTTCTGCCCAAAATCATCGCCACCTACGATGACGACGTCGTGCGCGCCTTCACCCGCCTGCTCGCCACACAAGGCTTAAAAATCGAAACCAGCGCCAAGGTCACCGGACTCAAGGGCGAAGGATCGCACAAAATTCTCACCGCCGAGCGAGAGGGCAAACTGCTCGAGTTTCCCACCGACAAAATTCTCGTCGCCGTTGGCCGCCGCCCCTTCACCGATGGACTCGCCCTCGAACGCGCAGGCGTCCAACTCGACGAAAAAAAGCGCGTCAAAGTCGACGCCCACCTGCGCACCACCGTGCCCGGCATCTGGGCCATCGGCGATGTGGTCGCCGGTCCCATGCTCGCACACAAAGCCGAGGAAGACGGTGTCGCCGTCGCCGAGTGGATCGCTGGCAAGGCAGGTCACATCAACTGGGACCTCGTGCCCGCCATCGTTTACACCAATCCCGAAGTCGCCGCCGTCGGCCTCGGTGAAGACGGAGCGAAGGCCAAAGGCATCGCGGTTAACGTGGGTAAATTTAATTTTGCCGCCAACGGCCGCGCCATCGCCGCCGATGCGACTGACGGCTTCGTCAAAATCATTGCCGACGCCAAGACCGACAAAATCCTTGGCGCGCAAATCCTCGGCCACGGCGCGGGGGAACTCATCAGCGAAATCGTCACCCACATGGAATACGGCGGCAGCGCCGAGGACCTAGGCCGAACCATTCACGCCCACCCAACGATGAGCGAAGCGCTCAAGGAAGCCGGACTCGCCGTCAGCAAAACTGCGCTCCACGCGCTGTAAGAAAGCTCGCAGTCTGCCCGTCCCGTAGGCCGTGAGCTTGCTCACGCCCAACTAGGCTCGCAGTCTGCCCGTCCCGTAGGCCGTGAGCTTGCTCACGCCCAAGCGCCCGCGAGCGGGCGGCCTACGAGCTAACCGGCACGTATCGATCAACCGCCGGCTGAATCGAAGAGCGCCTTGGCTTGTTCGAGAGCCAGCTTGCGCCTCTTCTCGAACAGTGCGATCGACTCGGCAAACTTCTTTTTCTCCTCTTGGAAGCCTGTGACTTCGGCTTCCCAAAGGCTGCGCTCTTGGGCAAATTTCGCGGCTTCCTTCTTGAAGTTCGATTCCTGCACCTGAAGTCGGCTTTCGATCGCCACCATCTCGGTTTCGCGTTTGGCCAGCGCCTTGCTTGCAACATCAGCCTTGGCGAGGTCGGCTTTGAGTTTGGCCTGCGAGGCTTCGACCTCGGAGTAGATGCGCTCGATTTCGTCTTGTTCGGCTTTGATCTTGGATTCGAGCGCCTTGACCTTGGCATCCGAGGCGGCGATGCGCTCGACGTCGGCTTTCAGTTTTTTCTCGGTCTGCGCGATGGCAGCGCGTGTTGTCTCGATCTCTTCCTCGGCTGCGGCGCGGTCTTTTTCGAACTGACCTTTTTCCTTCGCGATCGTCTCTCGTCCGGTGCGCAGTTCCTGATCGACCTTCGTCTTGTGGTCTTCGAGGGCTTTTTTCACCGCAGCCTGGTCGGTGGAGAGTTTCTTTTTCTCCACTTCGAGCGAGGTAAAGTTTTCTTCCAATTCGGCGCGGTCGGAGAGGAGTTTCTGCTCGTTCTTTTTAAGCGTGGCGCGGCTGTTGGCGATTTCGGTTTCGAGCACGGCGAGTTTGGCCTGCTCTTTCTCAGCGTCCTGTTTAGCCTTGGCGGTCAGTGCGGCAGCCTCAGTCTTTGCTTTTTCCATCGCGGCCAACACCTGGGCTTCCTGCTGCTTGATCTTCGATTCGCGGCCCATCAAATCGGCTTCGCGGTTGGCAAGCACATCAGTCTGCTTCTGGATTTCGAGGCGTTCGTTGGCGTAGTGCTGTTCGGCCTTCTTGAGCGTTTCGCGTTCAGTGGCGAGCGAGGCTTCCATTTCGGCGAGCGCCTGCTGTTCTTTGTCGGCCTCGGCTCTGGCCTTGGCGAGCAGAGCAGAGGCGTCCGAGGAGGCTTTCTCAAAAGTGGTTTTGGCCTTAGCCTCTTGTTCGCGTAATGAGGTTTCACGCGCGGCAAACTCGGCGGCTTGCTTCTTGAGCGCGGCCTGGTCGGTGGCGAGACGCTGCTCGGCCTGTTTAAGCGCGTTGCGTTCGGTCATGAGCGTTTCCTCGATTTCGGCGAGTTTGAGCTCTTCGGCTTCGGCTTCGGCGCGGGCTTTTTTCAGCAGAGCATCGGCATCGGCTTGGGCCTTATCGAGCGAAGCTTTGACCTTTATCTCTTGTTGTTTGATCAGGATCTCACGTTCGGAGAGGGAAGCCTCGAGCGATTCAAGCTCAGCCCGCTGCATCGTGATCTGCTGCTCGGATTTTTTCAACGCGGCCTTAGAAGTGGCGAGTGTCGCTTCGGCCTCGGCCAGTTTGCGCTGTTCCTCTTCGGCTTCAGCGCGGGCTTTTTTCAGAATGGATTCGGCCTCGGCCTTAGCGGCGTCGAATTCAATCTGCGCTTGGGCATCGCGTTCGCGCAGGGCTTTTTCACGCGCGGCGAGCACAGTTTCACGCTCAGCGTAGGTGCTGGCGTTTTTCTTGAAGGTAGCCTGTTCGGAGAGAAGTTTTTGTTCTCCTTGTTTGAGGGCAGCGCGCTCGGCGGCGAGCGTGGCTTCGGCATCGGCGTAGCGCGCGTGCTCTTTTTGCACATCGGCATGGGCCTTCGCTAGCATGGAAGCGGCTTCGGTCTGCGCTTTGGCAAGCTGTGCCTTAATCTGATGCTCCTGCTCGTGCAGGACGGCTTCACGCTCGGCGATGACGGCAGACTGTTGTTCGGCTTCTGCGCTTTCGATGGCGATTTTTTGCTCGGTCTTTTTCAGTTTGGCGCGTTCAGAGGCGAGGATGCTTTCAGCCTCAGCCATGTCGGCACGGTCACGGGCAACTTCTTCACGCACTTGCGTGACAATAATTTCGGCGTCAGACTGGGCTTTTTCCACAGCGGCGCGTGCTTGTGCCTCTTTTTCGCGCAGATTTGCTTCAAGTTTGGCCAATGCTTCACGTTGCGCCTGCAGCTCTACGCGTTCGGCGGTGACTCGCTGTTCACTTTTCTTAAAGGCAGCGTTGCCCGTGGCGAGCGAAGCCTCGATGTCGGCGAGGCGTTGCTGCTCGACGTCGATCTTCTTCTGACGGGCTTCATCGGCCTTGCGCTTTTGGTCGAGCTCTTTCAGCGCGGAAGCCAGATTGGCCTGCTCCTGCGAAAGCTGCTTTTGCTCAGCGACAAGCGCATCGCGCTCCTGCTTGAGTGCTTGGACGGCAGAATCCTGCTGTTTCTGCAAGGCGCGCAACTCCACGAGTTTCCCCTCGCCTGCTTCGATTTCTTTGCGGGCCTCGGACAACGCAGCGCTTTCCGCGGCGAGTTTGGCTTTCTCAGATTCCAGACGCTTGCGTTCCGCCGAATCCGCAGCGCTGCTATCAGCTTGTTTCCTGGCGGAGCTCTGCTTGGACATGACCTGTTCGGCGTCCAATTTTTCCTGATCCATCAGCAGGCGTTCCTGCGCGGCGATGAGTGCGTTTTCGCGCTGCTTAAGCTTAGCCTCGGTTTTTTCTAGCTCGGAAATTCGGGCGACTTTTTCGGCGACGGCGGCACGCTCGGCCTCAAGGGCAACGACGCGTTGCTCCAGTTTCTTAGCTTCGTCGGCGACACGAGCGCGCTCAGCTGCAAGCGAGCTACGTTCCTTGGCCAATTCCTCGCGGATGGCATCGCTTTCAACCGAACTCGGCTTGGCGCGATCTTTGCGGGGAGGACCAGCCTTGGCAACAGGTTCGCCAGCGCTGGAGGCACCACCCTGGAAAAACTCCTCCAGCGGGCTCCAATCCGCATTGCGCAAGGCTTCACCTGAGACATCGCCCTTACTAATAAAGTCAGCGATGCGCTTGGTCATCGCCTCAATATCTAAGGGCGACTGGAACACATCCTTAATGCCCAGACGGATACCTCGCACCACAGACGGGAGATCCAAATCATCCGCCACGAGAATCACTTTAGCCCTCGGTTGAGCCTTGCGTAAAGACTCAACGAAATCCAAGCCACTTGAGTCAGAGCCCCGACAATCAGCTAAAATTACATCGACCGTTTCACGGGCCAAATAATCAGTAACCTGCGATGCTTCGCGCAAAGAAAGTGCATGGAAAAAAGCCCCACCAAAGATCAGGGATCTGGCTTGGCGAAGCATATCGTTGTGCTGAACTAGCAAAATTTTAGCGCTCACTTTAATTTAGTGAAAACATACTGTCTCAAGTGGGAAACTAGACAACGTCAATCTGTCGTAAATCAGGTGAGATTGCCTTATAGAACTTTTAAGCCAAGACTTTAAATTATAACAACGGCAAAATGACTTTTCCCTTTACACCAGCATCTTAGGGATTAGCCCTCAGGCGGGCGTTTTCTACAACCAAAAGCTTTTTACGCATCCCGAAAATAATGAGCGCTTCAGATTCCAACTGTTATTTTGTCGAACTGGGTGAATATAACCTAATTATTGCGCGCGCCAACCTTGGCCAACGCCCAAGGACGATCGAAGCGATCCAAGAAATATGGATCGGCGACACCGCAGGTACCGACACCGCCCTGAGCGAGATACGCCCAGCTGGTTCAAGTGCCAAAGCCGTCGCACTCTTCCGCTTAAAGGCCCGCGGCACCTTCCTCGCCACGCCCGATCAAGCCAAAAGTATCGTCAGCCCCGAAGCCATTGATGGCTTCCTTCGCTCTTCACTCGGCGCGGAAAACCTCCCTGCCAGCTGGTCTTGGCTCGCCGCCAATAACGGCTTGGCGCCGCAAAACGGTGCCCGCTGGGCGCTCGACGCCGCCTCCTCCGCCAACACGGAAGAATCACTCAACAAGCTGCGCAGCTGGTCCTTTGAGTTCGTTCGGTGCCAGTCTGCTCCGCTAACACTCGCGGGAGGATTAGCCTCCGCCGCGCAGAACGGCCCCGTGCTCCTGCTTGAAATCGCCGAGCACAACACCACGCTTATCTCCGTCTCCAACCAAGGCCTACAAGCACTGGTTACCGTGCCCGTCGGCTTCGATGCCCTCGCAGGATCGTCACAGACCACGCTCGGCCTGAAATTCCGCGGCTCCGCTGCCCGGTTGATGTTCAACGAATCTTATGATTTCGCCGAAGCAGCCACCAGCATCGTCGAACCATTAGCCAAAGCCGTCCGCGAAGCCATGGCCGGACTGGGCACTCCCGCTCCGAAGCAGCTCGTTTGCGGCGGCATCCTCGCCCGCCAGACTTGGATCAACCAAGCATTAGCAAAAGCGCTAAATCTTGCGCCCTTCACTTTAGATGCAGCCGCTTGGGCTAACGCCCGCGGACTCACCTTCGGCAGTGGCGTAAATATCGCCAATATCGCGCCCTCCTGGCTCGGTGTCCTGAGTGCCGCGAGTGCCTATGATAGCGCTGCTCCTGGCAGTGCGAAGGCATGGAACCCGCTACTCTCTGGCACGCCGATTGCCGCTCCTACGGTTACACCAGCGGTCATAGCCGAACCGCCAAAACCCGCCACACCGCCGTCAGCAGTGATCCCGGCGATCATCCCCGCGATTCTCCCTGAACCGGCCAAGCCCGCCGCTGCCACGCCAACTGCTCCCGCCAAACCGGCGATTATTCCGGCAATCATTCAAGAACCAGCCAAGCCCGCCGCTACCGCACCCACTGTTCCCACCAAACCGGCAATTATTCCGGCGATCATTCAAGAGCCTGCCAAGCCCGCCGCTGCCGCACCCACTGCGGCAGCCAAACCGGCGATTATTCCGGCGATCATTCAAGAACCCGCCAAGCCGGCCGCTCCTGCTGCCGCAGCTCCGGCTAAGTCTGCCGCACCGACGATACAACCCAAGCCCGCCGTCATCATCACGCCTCCGTCCAAACCGGTCGAAGCGCCCAAACCGGCTACAGCTCCAGCAAAACCCATCGCACCCACTCCTCCCCCTGCCGCCAAACCGGCCGAGGTGAAACCTGCTACCACCACACCCGCAAAAGCCGCCGTTCCCGCGCCGGTCAAACCGACCGCCACACCCACGCCGGCAAGCAAACCAGCCACCAAGCCCGAACCGACAAAACCCGTTTCGCTCCCGAAACCCGCGCCCGCGCCGGCGTTATCCTCCAAAGCCGCCACCGCCGCCCCCTTCCCTCCCAGGAAAAACAGTCTGCCCCTGATCATCGCCGGCGCAGGTATCGCAGCCATCATTGTAATCGGCGCCTTTTTTATCGTCAGCGGCAACAACCGGACAAAAGCGGAGTTGGCAGAAAAAGAACGTATCCGCGTTGAGGCCGAAGCCAAAATTAAAGCCGAAGCCCGCGCTCGAGCCGAAGCTGAAAAGAAAGCCGAAGGCGAACGCCTCGCCCGCCAAAAAGAACTAGAACTGGCCGAGCAAAAACTGAAGAGCGCCCAAGAAGAAGCGCAGCGTCAGCAGGATGCCGCGCGCAACAGTCTGCTCTTCGGCCGTGGCAATCTCGCGCTGTCCACTGAACCTGAGGGTGCCATCGTGACTGTCGGAGAGCTCAGTCCCAAGCCTTCGCCTGTAAGCATGAAGGATCTGCGTCTTGGCACCTACGTCGTGATGATTACACTCCCTGGCTACGATACCGAGCGCCGCAACATCGAGATCAAGGAAAAGGAAACCACCGATCTCGGTACCATCGTGATGAAGCGACAAGTGGGATCGATCGAGCTGAACAGCCAGCCGAGCAACCTGCCCTACGAGGTCAAACCCGCGAGCGCATTTTTCGTGAGCCAAAACGATATTCGCACCGGCCAGACTCCGTCCTCGCTCACTAATCTACCGATCGGCAACTACCAAATCACGATCACCCGAGCCAACTGGCCCGCCTACATTTCAACCGTCACCGTCGAACGCAATGCCACGGCCACGATCAACGGCGAGTTCAAGGGGGCCACCGTCATCATCACGAGCATCCCCAGCGGGGCCACCGTTTTGCGCGATAATCAAATTTCCATTGGCACGACTCCACTCACCCTGAAGGACGTTCAGCCCGGCAACGTGAGTTACACCTTCAACAACCGAGGCTATGACGCCTTAACCGTCACGGGGAAAACTGAAGCAGGCAGCACTCTTTCTCTGAATGGAAATCTCATGGAAGCCGATCGTGTTATGAAGTTAAGCGAGCTCGATACGCGTCCCTCGCCAATCGCTCAAGCCGATCCGGATCTCACCGATCGCCAACTCAGTGATGGCGGCACCGCCTTGATTTCCCTCATCGTTGGCCGCGATGGCGTGCCGACTGAAATCAAAATTGAACAACAATCCAGTGCCCTTTTCGGTAAAGCATGCTTAGTAGCTGCCGCCAAGTGGCGATTTAAACCCGGAATGGTGCGGGGTAAACCGGTCAGAACCCGCGTTTCCATCCCATTCAAGGTTTCTGGGGCAGAGTAAAATCGGATCACACACATCAGGCCTGAGATTACCCAGATAACCCCGCCACGCCGTAGGCAGCGGGGCGGGGTACCAGAAAAAAGGCGTCCAACTCCCCTGGCAACGGGCGACGTCCCCAATGAAATTGTGAACCGTAACTGGTATTTTGTATCTCAATATTTTTCGGATGAGTCACAGGGCCAAGCCGGAGCCCAGACACAGAGGAAAGGCAAAGCGGATTTCAGGGCTCTGAGCCCTCTGTGTCGGAGCGCTGTGTTCTCTGTAACGAAAAATTCATTGTAAAAACGATCCAGGCATCCCGAAGCTTTTAGTGTTACTGCATACTCGGTTCGTTCGAACGGACAACGACGGGGACGGGCGCAAAAAACAACGTCC
>Ga0105048_10008891_pt1 | contig 16050 bp, 18 predicted proteins | sample MAT05_FD_78382 | JGI IMG/M metagenome (GOLD analysis project Ga0105048, IMG submission 78382) | Freshwater microbial communities from Lake Fryxell liftoff mats and glacier meltwater in Antarctica - MAT-05 | ecosystem: Environmental > Aquatic > Freshwater > Ice > Liftoff microbial mat | place...
ACGGGATATCAACCTGGGGCGGCGTTCATCCGCATTCGCGGATTCTCTTGCCCCAGGCTGATATGCGCGAGCCTTTCAGGCTCAATCGCAGCACTCACATCGTCGATCAACGCCAACACATTTAATGCACAAATGTCACCGCGCACTTCATTTGTCGATAACCCGATTTTGTCGGCATGACAACATCCATCGAAGTTACGCTTCTGGTGAAGTTGGGTTAGAAATCCAGCTGAGCCCTGATGCCGAATAGATCGGTTTGGCTTGCAGGCAGGGCGGCGCTGGTGGTCATCGAATGCACCCAGTTGAAAACCATTTTGGTATTGGGGTTCCAGTACCAATTCAGACCTGCCGTATAGTCGGTAATTGTGCCGCCCTGAATTCCTGCGTCATTCAGATCCAGATACGACCAGCGTCCAGCGACTTCCCACGCTCCCCATCCGGGGCCGCCGCATTGGCCGTTAAACGTCATATTCGACTTTGGAATGACTCGATCAATCGCTCCGGCTTTGCGATCGTATGGCCGATGTTCGCCTGTCAGGAAGTAGCCCAGCTGCGCATAAGCGCCGGGGAGAACAGCGTTCTGGCCATTTCCCTGGTGGACGAAGTTGACCATCGCTTCTGACTGAAGACTTAGAGGACCCTGAACGCACAACAGTTCACTTCCTAAAACGTTGTAGTAAGGCACATTCAGATTGCCTGTGGCCACAAAGAACGGCACACCGCTAATGCCACCTGGAACAGGCTGACCGCTGGAGCCGAGGGTTCCTGGGTCATGGGCTCCGACGAAGAATTCTGGTATCGTGCGGAAATTCACCCTGTCTGCGGGAGGTGCATTGAAGAAGTGACCCACCCCCAGATGCACATAGCTCTCGCCGTTGTTTTCCCATGACGGGACCCATGTCAGCCGTTCGGCAGTACCGTAGCCACCGTCGGAAGTGAGAGTGGCACCATACTGATCCTGCCCCGAGCGAAACACAGACGCAGCCCACGTAGTGCTCAGGTCATCCGCATTGTTGTAAAAGCCAATCCCCAAATGGCGAAACGGCGTGAACGGTATAAACAATACCGACCGTTCCATGAACGTCGTATAGCGAAAACTGCTGACAACTTCCAAACTGAATGGCTGCTTCCACTGGCCGATTCGGACGTTCCCAAAGAACGGCACTTTCGTCTGTTCAACCCAAACGTCCGTGAACGTTGGCCGTCCCGGGAAAGCGAAGTCCATCTGAAAGAAGTAGTTCGTCAGCTCCGTGACACTGCCTTTGGCACCGAGGCGGGCTCGACGAAAGTCGGAGCTGTCCTGGATTTGACCGTATTGATTCTTGCTGTTCGTGTCCTGATGAATCCAACCTGAATCCGCCTGGAAAACACCGCCCACGGCAACGGTCGGATAGGTCTTCTTGTTTGCCTTTTCCTGAAACAACCTGAAGGCGTTGTCAAGATTGGAAATGCGTTTGTCCTGAATGGAGTCGAGGGACGGATCTGAGGATTCAGTCGCCAGGGCTCCCGTATTTTCACGCTGAGCCATCTCTTCAGAGATCATACTGCGAACCTGGGATTCCGTCAGCAACGGTTCCAGTTCGCCACTCGCAAAGACAACGCGAGGGGATAAGCTCTGATAAATCGATCCTCGTGGATTTTGCTGCGCCAGCAACGGTGATGACGTCAGACTTTCGGTAGCAACGACCCGGTGATCTTCGGCAGATTGTGCCGATTGATCGTCGACTTCAACTTTCTCTCGGAGTCGCTCATTGTCCAGCTCCAGTCGCTCGATGCGTTCCAGCAATGATTCCAGTGAGACACTGGAATCCTGAGCGATTGCCGACACTGGCAGGAACGAAGTGGCAAGTGCCAGGAACGGGACTGCAAGGTGACCGAGTCGCCACGGAAAAAAGCGGCATTCCATTGCCAGACCCTCATACAGAAACAGCGGCAGGCAGTTCTTCATGACCTTCAAGTCATGTGGCCGAATATATCAGCAAACGCAATGCCGCGACTTATTCCGGTCCGACTGTTTTATCGGATTATTCCGGCTATGCCGAGAATCCTGATTGTTTCGCTGACCAAATAAACCGGGCAATCCGCATTGTTGAAACTCACTTTCGGCATATGAGTGAATGTGTGTGCAAGTCCCCTCACTTAACATGCAGCGAAAACCCCGTGATTCGAGTTAAGGGCTTTCTCTGGGATTCAAGCGCAAAACATTTGCAGTTTATCACTTGCGCGCCGCATGGAGAATTGTGCGGGCACTGCCGCAGCTGCGGCGCAATGAATTTTCAACATGATTTGCAGGCATCGCCCCACGTTTGTCGCTGCGGATCTGTCGATCTGTCCAGTCCAGCAATTACAAGTAATCACCAAGTCACATGCTCGGTGCCTTCGATGGCAGGTCTTACCGTCACCCGGCAATGTTGCTGGCAAAATGCTGTACCAGTGCTGCGCAGACAGAGTTCACGTTGGCAAGTTATTGAACATCGAATCACTCCGCCGGAGAACATCGACAGGAAATACACTCTCCTTCCGCTTGCTTCGCGAATGGCACAAGGCTTGCTTGTCCAGTCACGGCCCGTTTCAGAGAAAATGGTGCCTGTTCAATTGGTTGTTCATGTCAAGGTTTGGAACCGGAGTGCGAGCAATGTGGCTTTCACGTTTGGGAACACTCAGTATCACGGCTATTCAGGGAGCACTTGCGGCTGACGCACTGGAGAATCATTCACTGGTTCCGGTGGAATCGAAATGCCGCGAAGTGGTTGTTCAATTCGAACCTCAGACACCAATCACTGCATTCGAACTGCGATATGGCATTGTCAGGTTACCATTTCCACCAACCCAATTTAGTACCGTCACGCCTGATGCGGGACAAGAAGCCTGAATGCGAGCATCGAGCGGAAAATAAGTGTCGCCTTTCGCTCCGCGAAAGACCCAAAAAAATACTGCTTTCGCGGAGCGAAAGGCGACACTAAAAGACCGTACGATACTAAGCGTTCTCTACCCAAAGCGAGTTCCATTGATGGCTTCGGTTTCAGCGTGAGATATGGTCGGCAATGTGTCCGGCGTTCGCCAGGATCGCCGACGTTCGCAAAAACTGTGCAATAACCGGTCACTGAGGGCATCGGCGAGCGGAATCTGTTGTGGACGTGATGGCGCTTTGGCAGGATCAGGATTGATCTGCGGGGGATCCACGGTTGACTGATCGTTGCGAATTTCAGTTCGAACAACCGTAACTTCACGAGGAGCGTTAATGCCGATACGAACAACGCCATGCCGAACCTCGAGAATTACAACATCAATATCATGGCCGATGAGCAGGCCTTCGTTCTTCTTCCGCGAGAGCACAAGCATATGAACACTCCATTCCAATGGCTTAGAGGATGCGTTTCCACAACGCAGCATACGTGCCAAAAACCAGCAGATTTTTCCGCCTGCAACGGCGATAAGAATTATGAGTCCTCGCGAAATCCAGGCATCTCGACATGTTGTTTCCCGGGCCTGCATCGCCAATTCCTGTGCTTTGGCGGCAGCGGCTTCGATCTCCCGGACCCATGTGGCAGCCATTCGCCATGCACGCGATTCCTGTCCACTTGTCGCATGTCCAAGTCGCTCCAAATGAACGGAACGCAGGCCATTCAAATTCAATTTCAACGGCCCAAATTCAGTGTGCCAATCACAGGTTTGCCATTGGTCTTTGGCCGTTTCGCAGGCACCATTGACATCCCTGGTTGTCATTTTGCTCGTTATCATGATTGCAGTTCCGAGTCTTCTACCTCTCCAGGCCTGTTGACGTATTATCCTACGACTGTTGCCCTATGGCACGCGATTTCACATAGTAGACCTCACTCTCCGAGTGAGGCAGGCCGCAAAACGCGGCCTTTGGCAATCGTCACTCAGAGAGTGACGGCTACTTTAATTGCAAATCGAGTACCGTTGGGATGTTGCCCCCAGTCACCTGAAAAGTCCGTGAAGAATTTTATTGAGCAGTTTTCGTGCCGCTGGACTGGCTTACCAATCAACATGACAATGCGGAACGGGCACGACATGTGGCTGTGATTGATGCGTCAATGGATGCAGTCGTCGCTGTTGATCAGGAAGGCAATATTGTGATGCTGAATCCAATTGCCGAAGTCCTGTTTCAGTGGAGGAGCGCGATATCACCGGATTCGCGTTTCAACAACTGATTTCAGAACCATTTCGCTCCGAGTTTACCTCGTTGCTCATTCTATCATTGATGGCCAGGAACTGTTTACGGTCATTGTGAGAGACGTAACGGAACGCGAAACCGGTCGCACTCGAATGCGGGAACAGACGGCGATTCTGTCACTGATCCGTGAGGCAATTCATATTCGGGATTTGAATGACCACATTCTGACGTGGAATGATGGCGCGCAACAGCTCTACGAGTGGGCAGCATCGCAGGCTGTCGGGAATATCGGGGCTGAATTGTTTAAATCATCGAGTGCCCTGTCGGAGTCCAGGATTCTTGCGGAACTGCTGACACATGGTGCATGGATTGGTGAACGGGAAGTGAAGACCATGAATGGTGAGGAGCTTATTGTGGAATCCCACAGGTCGCTGATTGTGGACAACAAGGGGGGTGCCAAGTTCTCAGTTGGTCATCTTTGCGACGCGATGCGAGCACGCAGTCCATCAGAAGGGTAAATCCTTGATCAAGTTACTTGTTGTTGACGACGAACCGCTGATTCTCGAGTGTTTTCGGTATGCATTTCCACATCCAAAGTATGAATTGATTACGGCAGACACCGCGGCACATGCCATGGCGTTATTTCGCAGCAGGTCGTCGGACGTTGTCTTGTCCGACATCCGACTTCCGGACTTGTCGGGCCTCGAACTGTTTCATCAGTTCCATAAAACAGATGCGCGGGTGCCGGTCATCCTGATGACAGGTCAGGGTACTGCCGGAACCGCCATCCAGGCCATGCAGGCGGGAGCGTTCGAATACATTCTGAAACCGTTTGGTCCGGAGACACTGATTCCACTGGTGGAGTCTGCGGTTGTGGGAAGTGTCGGATGGCCGCAGAGTGTCCTGACCGACGCGAGTGTCTGCATCTGGTAGCGAGCGATGGACATTCCCTTGATTCGCTGTCGGCGGCTTGGAACCGACTGGACGGCTCTTTTCGTCGCTTCCCGATCGGCGTTCGCAAAGTCGGACAAATCGCGAAGTCCGGTCAGGCACTGGAAGCTCTCGATCTGCTCAAGTCTCCCCCCGGCTGGATCGCCGAACCCGCGTGGATCCAGTCCGAAATGATCGTCGCGTTTGCAGGTGAGCCGCTGATCTTCAATGGTCGCGTGCTTGGCGTTCTGGCAGTCTTCGCGCGACCAGAGATCGGCGACTCCTGTCTGCAATGGCTGCGGATGATCGCGAGTCATCTCGCGGCAGCGATCGCAAATGCGCAGGCGCTCGCGGAGATCGGGGCGCTTCGGCGGCGGCTCGAACAGGAGAACGAATACCTCCGCGAAGAAGTCGAACAGGGCGAGTTGCTTGGAGAACTCGTCGGCAACAGTCCCGCGCTGCAATCGGTTGGCCGCCAGATCGACCTTGTCGCGAAAACTGATGCTTCCGTCCTCATCCTGGGCGAAAGCGGGACAGGTAAAGAACTGGTTGCGCGTGAACTCCACCGTCGCAGTCATCGAGCCGACCGGCCACTCATTAAAGTCAACTGCGCCGCAATTCCCCGCGAACTTTACGAAAGTGAATTCTTCGGACACTCACGCGGATCATTCACCGGCGCTCTCCGCGATCGGGCTGGGCGGTTCGAATTGGCTCACGGCGGCATAACGTGTGGAATCCATATGCAATCGGAACCGTCCCTGCGATCAGCTCTCGTTTACACGGCGGCCTTCGGGCTCATTTTCTGGCTCATTCCGTGTGGCTCATTTCATGCGTACGTCGCCTGTGTGGATTGGGAGGCAATTGGCAAGCAACAAATCCCACAAGTTGTGACTCTGCGAAACATTGTTTTTCTATGCGTCGTAGGTCTCTCCATCGGCTTGGCTGCGCAAACCTTAGCTGTCCTCGGCGGTGTCATCAGGTCTGAAGCGTTGATACTATTTGGCCCAATCACCGTTGGTGTCCTATTCGGCACCATCCAAGGAATCGTTGTTGCGACTGATGTCTGGGGCAATACCACGTTCGGCATTCCGCTCAGGTCGCTCACTACTAGGCTTCTTACTGGTGCTTTTTGTGGATTTGTGGCTGTTCCGGCACTTATGGCGGCCAGTGCCATTTTAAGGCGAGTTCGGTCTGCAACGTCGCGCTCGTACGTGCCAGCGGTCGAGCCTGACGAAGATCAGAAACAAATTGAGGAAATGCTTCGGTGGGCTCGTAAAAGAGAATCCAAATGGTGGCACTTTTGGTTCAACGACAAATGAAGTGCGCGAGTGCAGTCGATGGCCAGATTGATTATGTTGTGGACGTCATTATGATTTGTGTGCTTTATCGCGAAGCGGTTCGAGAAATTAGCCGGTGGTAAGCGGAGCGCCACCACCGGTACGTTGCAAAAATTGGTTCATCGACAATTTCGATCGGAAGGATTACACGTCCGGAGTTGTCGACGTGTCCAATCATCTCGTATGCTGTCCGAAATGCACTGCTGCTTGATGGCCAACCCGAAACGCATGGGCAAGGCGATTTGGATATTTGCGTCTTGATGCTCCGATTGCTTCGCTAAGCGTTTCGGCGGCGAAATACTCACCAGATGTTGGCTCAATCGCTACAAATTGATTCATATGCGTTCGTTCAAGAGACGTTTTCAACCTCTCGAAAATAGGCCAGGCGGCATTTGCAACCGCTGATATATCGGTGGTCATCCAAACTCCTTTCCCTGTGGTTGGTCTTGGCCAATTCTATCGTACGAATGTGGAACAAACCATCGTCCCGTGCTAAAATGCGACGAACGAATCAGGCTTTGACTTCGCGGGGGCGGACGGATGGCACGGCTAAGCGATCACGGTTGAGCGGAGTGGGCCTGTGGCGATGAGAGCCGGTCGAGCCGAAGCTCAAGACATTTGTTCAGGAAGCCCGTTGGCAGAGCGACGCCGGGTGGCATATGGGAAAGGCTTTTGCAGGAGGCTGCGTTTCCGCGATTTCATGTAGGTCCTTTCTGCCGGAAAGGATTTTCGCCGCAAGGCGAACCGTCAGCGGGACTTCACGGGGCGAAACAAAAAGCGGTGCCGTGGTCTCCGGCGACATGATTTTGGCGTCGAAACACCTTTGGTCGCAGGTCGCGGCGGGGCCGCGAAGTCCTTTCCGGCAGAAAGGACCTACTTCAGCTCGTACGTTCCACCGGCACGGGGCCGGATCACAGCAATGACCTCAGAGAGAGCTCGTTTGCGTAACCATGGTTCGGCCGCGACAGGCTGCACGCTGAGACCGCATTCGCGGCACGCCGCAACAGGCGAATCACTTGCCTGTTTTTTCCTTTTTCAGTTCCTGAAGGTATGCCAGCATTTCCTTCTTGCCTTCGACACTCAAGTCATCGGAGTTTGCGAGCGCCTGCGTCTGCAGTTCAATCGCACGGTCCAGCTTGCCCTGGTAATGCACCAGGTGCGCCAGAGTGTCCAGAATCATGCCACTCTTCGGTGATGCAACCAATGCCTTTTCTGTAGCTGCCGCCGCCGCATTCACCAGAACTTTCGGAAACTTCACATCGTCTCTGGCAGCTTCATAGATCTGCCATGTGAGCTCGTTGATCGAATCGGCATCAATATTCTTGTCGTTGGCGACGACCATCAGAGCCTGAGCGGCGGCATCGAATTCTTCCGCTTCCACCAACAGCTTGAATTTGATCATACTCAACTCAGACTTCTGTGCGGAGGTGGCCGTCCTGATGACTTCATCCAGTTCGGCAATTCCTTCCTTCACGTTACCTTCTTCAATCTTTGCGAAGATCGGCGTCACCCGGATCTGAAACTCCAGTTTGTCCAGCATCGTGATTGACGCTGCGTCGCCTGCGGCAGCCTTCTTTGCGTCTGCAATGATCGCCAGTGCGCCTTTGGTGTCACCCTTGCGCATCTTGGCGCCAAGTTTTGCCATCAGCGAGTCGTGGTCCTGTTCCTTTTTGAACTGCACCAGAAACGCTGCACGATCCCATTTGTCGGCGACGATCTGTTCCAGCGGCTTATCCAGGTTCATCGGGTGTCCAATCCATTCCACGAGCCCGGTTTTGCCGACGATGAACGAAGTTGGAATTCCGTTTTGGGCAGCGGCTTCCATATAGTCGATACTGACCGAAGCATCAGGGTCCGTTGTCAGACAGTAGGCACTTGTGAGCTGAGCGTATGTTTTCTTCTCGGTCTCCTGTCCTGTCGCGGCCTTTGATTTCTTTTCGACTGCCTTCTCGCTGTCCTTTTCACCTGTCTCCTCACCGTCAGCCGGTTTGGAACTGCGCACATTGGTTGCCAGAAAGCCCTGAATCGTCTCCAGATCTTCGTCGCTGATGCTGATAATCTGGACGCCTTTGTCGGCGTATTTGGCCTGAGTTTCAGCCAGATGCGGCATACTGGCGACACACGGACCGCACCAGGTTGCCCAGAATTCGACGACATACACTCTGCCCGGTGCAAATTTCGTCACCGGCTTAAACTTGCCGTTTCCGTTGCTGATCCAGTGCTCAATGTCGATCGGCGGGGCCTTGGAACCGATCGTGAGAAGTGCCGTTTCTGCGACAGCAGCGTTTTCGGGGGCTGATTTTGCAGCCGCGAGTTTTGTGGCCGCAGGTTTTACAGCAGCTGGCTTTGCGGCAGCTGGCTTGACTTCAGCTGGTTTTACGGCGGCGGGTTTTACGGCGGCGGGTTTTGCGGCAGCTGGTTTCTCTGCAGCAGACTTGCCCTGGGGAGACTTGGCTTGGGAAGACTTTCCCTGGGGAGACTTCGCCTGTGCTGCGGCAGACGGACATGATCCACTGAGAAATACGGAAATCGCCACCAATCCGAGCATCCATGTTTCGAATCGTTTGGACATAAGAGATAACACCTTACCTGATAGAACTGTGTCTAAAAGCCGCCAATTGACTGCGGAAACGACTGTTGCCCCGAGTCCGCGACTCTGCGAAAACGGGATCATAACACAGAAACCGGGGTTTCTGGCTAGACCAGCGTGATTGATCGCCGCGTTCGGGATCAGTACAATGCTCGTTTTCCGCCTCCCGAACCTTCAAAGCATTTTCTCATGCCAGACGCGCCGTCCATCATCAATACGACCATGGAGACATTTCAGAAAGATGTCATCGAGCAGTCCACTGTGCGCCCCGTCATCGTGGATTTTTGGGCCGATTGGTGTGGTCCCTGCAAGCAGCTGATTCCGATTCTGGAGAAGCTGACCGCCGAAGCCAAAGGCGCGTTCTGCCTTGTGAAAGTCAATGTCGATCAGTGTCCGGAGATCGCCGGGGCGTTCGGTGTGCAGTCGATACCGTTTGTGGTAGCCATGCTGGATGGGCAGCCGGTGAGTCAATTTGCGGGCGTGAAGCCCGAACCGGAATTGCGGGCCTGGCTGAAGTCGTTCATGCCGTCTCCTGCAGCAGAAGCATTTGAACAGGGTCAGCAGCATGAAACCGACGGTTCGCTGGAACTTGCGGAAGCCAGTTATCGCAAGGCCAGCGAGCTGGAACCTGAGATCGCCGAGTTTCGCATCACGCACGCACGCGTCCTGCTGGAACTGAATCGCGATCAGGAAGCCCGCGAGATCATTGATGAACTTAATAAACGTGGCTATCTGGAACCGGAAGCTCAGGCATTGGTCGCGCAGTTGGAAATGCGGAGTCAGGTTGAAGAATCTGGCGGAGTCGCCGAAGCAAAGAAGGCCCTTGAGGCGAGCCCTGATGACCTCAAGTTGCAACTGAAACTCGCGGAAGCCTACGGAGCAGACAGCCGGTTTGAAGAGGCCTGTGAAATGTGTCTGGCGATCGTCACGAAAGATCGCGGCGGCGTGGGCGTGCCAGCCAAGGAAGTGATGGTTGGCCTGTTGACCGTGATGGGTCCCAAATCCCGGCTGGCGGCAGATTTCCGCAAACGGCTGGCGACGGCATTCTATTGATCTAACGGGGATCGGACACAATTCCGCCCGGAAGCTTTTGCAGCATACAGCCGCTCGTCCGCACTTGACAACAGCTTATCGACGGTGGCGACGCTGGGCTGATCCAGTGTCATCACGCCAAGACTGCAGGTGACAAACACAGGTCCGGACTGAGTGCTGAAGGGAGTCGACGACACAGTCAGGCGAATCCTTTCGGCGATCCGCACCGCATCCTGCAGATCCGATTTTTCAGAGATGACGACAAACTCTTCGCCGCCCAGACGGCAGAGCGCATGATCCTCGCGCAGCGTGTGACGGATTCGCTCACTGAAAACTCGCAGTACTTCGTCACCGACCAGATGTCCGTACGAATCGTTGACTTTCTTGAAGTGATCGATATCGATCATGATGACCGCCAGATGTTGCTTCGAGAACTGGCAGCGCGGCAACAGTTTTTCGAGCGTTGACATCAGGTAGCTGCGATTGAAGGCATGTGTCAGCGGATCGCGCGACATCCGTTCATGTACCACGGCGTGGTAAGTTGCTTCTTCGTCCATGGATGCCATGAATTTCAGAATCGTACCACCCAGCCGAATCAGTTCTCCACCTTTCAGCCGACGTCTGTCCCGCAGCAGCCTGTCATCGACAAAAGTCCCGTTGCGGCTTCCAAGGTCTGAGACAAAGTAACTGGAATCATCCAGTTCAATCGCAGCATGGCTTCGGGAAACCTCTTTGTCGTCGAGCGGGATATCGCAGGTCGGTTTGCGTCCGATGACAGTACGCTGGTTGCTCAGACGAAACATTTCGGCTGGTGCGGTCACCGGACAGATCTGCAACACGCAGCCGCGACCGGAACGGACTTCCGCGGGCAGAAAAAGCCGAAAGCCCTCGCCCTCGGTGTCGGCGAGCGATCGCTTTTCGGTAGTTTCTTTGTCAATCTGCTTCACCAGCAATTTTCTGGTCCTTTCGATCGCCAATTGCAAATACATTCCAACAGTGCAGTGCCCGTCAGGCAACAACGCGGCGGCGTTCCGCTCCGGACGATGATGTCCCCAACGGCAGTTCCCGATCCTCTCCGTCCGCGTAGAGTACAAGCGTCACTTCATTTCCCGCGCGGTTGTAAAACATCTCATCTGCGAATGCACGCATGAGCATCAATCCGCGTCCACTGGCGAGCAACATCTCCGGGTCATTACAGCGATCCAGCACGCCCTGAACATCAAAGCCGTTGCCGGAATCCTGAATTGTCAGCCACAAGCCAAACGCACTCACCAGTTCTGTGATCTGCACTGACCGTTCGCACCAGGGTGAGAGCACTTCGCGCTCGGCAGCCAATTCGATGAATCTGGACGATCCGTCTTCCTTCAGCTTCGAACTGAGTTCCAGATTCCCATGATAGAAGGCATTGTTCAGCGCTTCTTCCAGCGCCATGCAGAATTGAATCTCCCGTTTCCCTGCGACGACTTGATATTCAGCCAGACTGCCCATTAACCGGTCGCGCAGTTTCGGAATCAAGCGACAGCACATTGGCGATCGCAACTGCGCCAACCGCAAATGCCGCGACAGGACGATGATTTCCTCAGAGATTGAAACTTCATCTTCCATCGGCGAGATTTCCTCAGCCACAATGCCAAATCATCCTGAGGTACAGAAAACCAACCCTCCGCAAGGCCGCAGTTGTGACAAACTGGCCTTTCGGCTGCAAATGTCCAGCAGATAAATTTTCCCGTATGTTGCAGGAATTCAGAGAAACAATGCTGAATCGATTCAAAATAATTCCAAAATCTGCCACTCCTGACGCTCAGGAATGCGTACTCTCCTGTGTACACGCCTGATCGTGAATCGGGGTTTTCTGCTCTTGATCCACTTTGAACTGTATTCCACACTCTTTGATCTGCTGTCGATATCTCAAAGTGCCACACGTTCTTCGGAATCCATAAAGTGTTTTCTCTGCGATCAGGAATTGAATGCTTTGTCAGAATTGCCGCCTGTGCGGCACTTCTGACGACGTCATTACTTGGTCAATGGCTGCATCACTTGCATCATGACGTGTGTGGGATGGAATGCTCACAAGCGGCACACTCATGCCTTCCGGCTCATGCTCACCATCACTGCACTGGACATTCCCGCAGTATTTCGCATCCGGTCGATCACGAGATCCCAGCGCACGATCACGATTCTCCAGCAGTGCCCCACGACCATCACTCCTGCAGCATCAGTGCTCATGAGGGCACCAGCGGGGTTGGCTGGGGTGCCATGATTCTGCCACAAATGGAACAGCACAACACCTACCAGCTTTTCAATTCCGCACTGCCGCTGACAGACCCGACCAACGCCGCGTTTCTGCGAGTTCAGATCAAGGCGTACAAATGTCCTTCCGATCCAAAACCAGACTACTTCCAACTCAATCAGGAAGGCAGCAATGCCGTCATCGCAGAACTTCCAACTGTGAATTACCTTGGCGTCTTTGGACCCGAGAATCTGGATGACTGCGAAAACTCACCTGTACACTTCATCTCGGAAAATATCGACGGCGGCGTCTATCGATCGCTCGCCACAATCCAGGGCGGTGAAGTTGTGGGAGAGTTCTGAAAAATGTCGCGACAGGAAGACCTGGAACTTCTGCACGAGTATACACAAAGCGTCAGCCTCATTCGGCACATGCTGGCCGTTGAGGCGGCATTGCGTGCTTACGCCGTGCATTTCGGAGAAGACGCGGACAAGTGGGCCACAGTCGGTCTCCTGCACGACTTCGACTACGAACGCTGGCCCAATCCGCCTGACCATCCTTTGCAGGGCGCTGAGATTCTGAAACAGCGAGGCTATCTGGACGATGTGATCTACGCGATCAAATCGCACGCCGATTACCTCACAGACTGCCCCCGCGTTTCACGCCTCGACAAGACCCTGTACGCCTGCGACGAACTCTGCGGCTTCATCGTCGCGTGTGCTCTGATGCGTCCCGGCCGCCTCGACGGCATGACGCCCGGCAGCGTCCGCAAGAAAATGAAACAGCTCTCCTTCGCCGCCGCCGTCAATCGCGACGATATTACTCGCGGAGCTGCCGATCTTTGTGTCGATCTCAACGAACACATCGCCTTCGTGATCGCTGCGCTGCAACCAATTGCCGCAGAACTCGATCTGGTGCCTGCCGACCCAGGCGTTTGAAAGAGACCGGGCCACAACGCCCCAGGAACGGTATTGTTAATCACCCATGCACAAGTTTTCCCATACAACTCGTTTAACCGCGTGCCCATCGGGCCGCGTTTTACTCGCGAAAGCGCGGGGCGATGCCCACGCGGTTAAACGAAGAAACTTATGAATGGGTGCTTAATCCCGCAGGAACGCATGCAGCAGAAATATTGATGACAGAAGCATGAATTCCAGAAAGACCTCAATTGGTGTTCTGTAATTCTCTGCCCCACATTTTTCTGCCAGGCAAAACAAAGGAGTCAGGAAAAATATGCCAGTTTTAGTGGAATCGGTTCCTGCCTCCATTTAGTTCCTCTTCGCGAAGTAAAAGCCTTATGTACTATGCGGCGCTTGATGCTGAGCATTGTTTCCTTGCATCAAAAGCGATAGCCGATTAGGTTCCAGTAGAACATGTACGGGACAAAAAGGATCAAACAAAACACATCGAGTGAGCATCGGATTCTTCTCGCTGCTGTCCAGCCGTTGTCGCGGCGAGTTTTGGCAAGCGCAATCACCAGGGCGACGGTCGCGAGTGTGGAAACTGTCCCCAATAGCGGAACGAACAGCAGGACGGAAGGACAGCTCGGGTGCATCTGGTCAATCACCAGCAACATTGTGATCGTGAACGCGACCAGAATTAGAAGGTTAAGGGCGCAGAGCGCGCGTTTGAAGCTCAGAACCTTGTCAGATGCTGGCAAAGCCACACTTTGCTGACGGCAGAATAAGCGGGTCAAACCGTACCGGACACCTGCGATCGTGTGGGCAATAAAGATGCTGAGGAAGAGAATGCATAGTGCTGCCTGGACTGTTCCGTTGCCATACCATCGCAGACTTTCGTAGCGCGAGAACCGGGAAAGAACCCCTGCATCCGGGGCGACGCCCTCCTGTTTCATTTTGTCGATCTCGGATGGGTGATGGATCGCGCGCCAGGCCCAATCGGTCATCGTATTCAAAGCGCCCGGCGGGTAACCACGCCACTTTTCCTGAATCGCACCTGTTTCGGAGATTCCGAGACTGTGTTTTGCCCGCGGCAGAATGATGATCGTCCAATTCTCATTGCCCACATGAGCCAGCGAATTCTTCAAACCCGCAACGCCTTCACCGACCGGAGTGTGTTGATCCAGTTGTCCCCACATCGCCAATACCGGCTGGCGGACGTGGCTCCACGCGGGATGCACGTATTTGTCTGGCGCGGGATAAGTTCGGGGCACAAATGAAGAGAGAAGGGAATCGTCTTGCCAATTGAAAGGCAAACTATCCTGGCCGAGCTGTGCTTTCTCGGCCACGTCGCGCAATGTGGCCGAAAGGCCATACTTCCGAAACAGATTGTCACGATAGTAGAACATCGTGCCGTCGGCGACGGATGACCCCACGGCAATGAGGAATTTAATGTCTTCCGATCGGGACCCCGCAGCGGCGCTGATGTACGCGCCTTGACTGAGCCCCCAGATGCCGACCTGTGATGCTGCGATCTCGTCACGCTGCTTCAGGAAGGCGACGGCCGATAGGGCGTCATTGACCAGATTCTCGTACGGCTCACGACTCTCGTAGGCACCGTCGGATTTGCCGGTGCCGCGCTTGTCGTAAATCAATGCGGCAATACCCTGGCTCGCGAAATATTCACCCGCCTCACGGTACGGCTCCCGAGTTTGTCGGCCCGCGCCATGGACAAAGACAACGGCCGGAACAGGTACTTCGCTTCCTGGCAAAAGCAGACTTCCGGCAAGGTTGACGTCGTGGTTGTGAAACTCAATGGCGTGCTCCTCGAACCTGGATTGCGCACCGGTTTCATTAACACAGGCCGCCGGCCCATGCCGATCTCCAGGCCCACTCATGGCTATCAGAAAGGCTATGACAGGTATCGCGGCAGGCAACATCGGTATGTGATAGATGTAAGGCATGTATAAAGGTTCGACGTAGCCTCAAACGAATTGCGATCTATGCGGCCGGCGATTAGCCGGACGTATAGATCGTGGTTTGAACTTTTCCGCTTCGAGAGGTTCCGGTGACGTTGGCACTGAGCAATCAACGCGACTCGCGATGCGACATGGATGGCATCGTACACCGAGGGAACCAGTCTGTCACCAGCATTCCACTGAGCAGTTTGCGCTCAGACAACTCTGGTGCGACGGCATGCCGCTTCGAGGAACCGTCCGGTGCGGACCCGTACGCCGGGTGGTTTGGGGAAGGGGCCTGAGTGATCCGGGTCCAAATCCTGATTAGTTTCGCTGATTGCTTCTGCCGAACGGTTATTGTTGCGCAGGTGGCGCATACGAATTTGACATCAGCTTCACGTGGCCGACCTCCCCTGTCGCCGTACCCATACGAACACACCGACTGAATTGTGAACAGGAGCTAGCCCCCAATCAAGCGACTCCTGATAGCACAATCGGAAGAGAAAAAACGAAACTCCTTTTGAAATCCGGTGTTATTAAATCATCACAAGTCATAACCGCGGACGTTCAAAAAGGAGTTTCGAGTGAGCAATTCGAAGACACGGAAGCAGCAAACGAAGGCCCTGCAGCGTCGAATGAAGATTACACGAAAGAAGCTCGCCGAAAGCAAGCGACGCATCAATGAAAGGAACGAACATAAGGTGCGAGATAACTCGGCACCCGTGTTTACGATGCGAACCGTGCGGTTTGAAATTGCCGATCAAACGCAAGCCACATGCTATGGCGGACTTGGCCTCATTCATCCGTTGGCGCATCAAAGCGGACTGGTCAGTGCGATCGATCAGCGGGTGCAACTGCTGAAGACTCACTTCCCGTATTTCGAATCCGATCATGTGCTCAACATTGCTTACAATGCGCTCAGTGGCGGTCGATGTC
>Ga0105048_10008892_pt1 | contig 16049 bp, 14 predicted proteins | sample MAT05_FD_78382 | JGI IMG/M metagenome (GOLD analysis project Ga0105048, IMG submission 78382) | Freshwater microbial communities from Lake Fryxell liftoff mats and glacier meltwater in Antarctica - MAT-05 | ecosystem: Environmental > Aquatic > Freshwater > Ice > Liftoff microbial mat | place...
AGCGCGTCAGGTTGGCTTCGGTCGTGAGGGCGGGGTGCTGCCCGGTCTGAATGGCGTACTACTCGGCGGGCAGACCGAAACTGTCGAAGCCCATCGGGTGCAGGACGTTGTAGCCCTTGAGCCGCTTGTACCGCGCCACAATATCCGACGCAATATAGCCCAGCGGATGCCCCACGTGCAACCCCGCCCCCGACGGGTACGGAAACATATCGAGTACGTAATACTTCGGTTTGGTACGGTTGATGTCGGTATGGTACGTCTGGTGTTCGTCCCAGAACTGCTGCCATTTTTGCTCGGTTGCGCGGTGGTTGTAATCAGCCATATTAGTTGTCATTCATGGTCATTATTGGTCATTGGTTGTCATTCTTCGATCCGGTAATAAATGACAGCCAACGGCCAATAACGACGCACAGCAAATGACGATAGAATTGTGATTTTCTTGCAAAAGTAGCCGTTTACGGAGACTTTTGTCCGGCAAGTATCCACAATCGTTTCAGCCCACCGCATGGCCAAATCCCGTTCGCCATTCATCTATCGCCCTGCGATTGTCTTTATGGGCGGGCAGTGGGCTATTGTGCCGGGGTTTGTAGTGGCTATTCTGGGCGTCTGGATCGTGGGCAACTTCAGCGGACCAATGTCCGACGGGGGCGACACCGATCAATACGAATACGTCGGCTATTTCTTCGCCAAAAACATATCGCTTTGGCCCTGGCCGCAGCTTAATCTGACCAATAACCAATCGTTTTACCCCTACGGCCTGAATCAGGTTTTTCTGGACTGGGGCTTCGAGCGTGACTATTGGTATGCGGTCTGTTACTGGCTCAACGGTCCGGCAGGTCCGTACCTTCAGCTCTACTATGTCTATTCGCTGGTGGTGGCGGCTGTCGGTACGTACCTGTTGCTACGACCCCGGTTTGGTGCGGAGAAAGCGTTTGTGGCCGGGCTGGTGGTGTCGGTGTTCAATGCGTATGCCGTGTTCAAATTTCCGGTACACATGAACGTCTGCGTGCTGCACTGGACCACGCTCTGCATCGTGGCTACGTACCGGCTGCTGTATGATCTGGCCGGAAGGAAGCCTGTTTCGCTGGCGTATGTGCTGCTTTGGATCTGGCTTCACGTGCAGGTGCTGGGGCAGGAACTGGGCTACGTGGCTGGATACGCGCTGACGTTTACCACGCTGGCCACGCCCGTTCTGGCGTTTCTGCTGTACCGCCAATATCCCATTGCCCGGCTTTGGGCTGGTCAGTTTGGAAAATACGTTTCGACGGAATGGCAACGGGGGCGGGGTATAATCATGCTGATGCTGGGTCTGTTACTGCTGAGTATCTGGCTGTATTTGCCGCTCACGTTACAGGTAGCTACTACGGCCTGGCAGTTCGATTTTACGGTTGTACCGCTGTCTCCCCTATGGTCGCATCCGGCGCGGTTGTTGCTGCCGCATCTGCCCGGTCTCGATGGATTTTCGGTGTTATACCAGCACTGGCTGCACGATAGTTTTGAGAGTTACGGGCAGGGTAGTCCGGGGCTGTACCTGACGCTGCTGGCGGGCGTGGGGCTGTGGCAAATGCGCCGTCGTGTGGCGTTATGGTTGCCCATTGTGGTTATGCTGGGATTGTGTCTGCTGTATCATCCGGTGCTGCTGCCCACGCTGCGGGTATTTCCGTGGTTCAGTTTCAACCGGCACGGCGGGCGGTCCAGTATGATTTACCCAGTGCTGTTTGTGCTACTGGCATTACCCCTTCACTGGCCCGCAACCCGCGCCGGCTGGCTGGCGGTGGGTTTTCTTGGGTTACTGATGGTCTCAGAATGGACGCATCTGATCCGGCTCCGGGTGTATATCCCAACGCTCGTGGCCTCGCCCAATCTGCTGCAATATTGCGCGCTGGCAAAGCAGCAGCCCGGCGTGGCCGTTCTCGATTTTCCGTTCTGCACCGTCGGGGCCGATGGTACCGGCGATGCCGAAGGACTTTGCCCCTACTACAACCAGCAGAACGCCGTGTTTACCTTCCGTCGGTTTTACGACAAAAAGGCGGTGGGTCAGTATTTCGGGCGGTTGCACCCCGATCAAATCGCGCCCTTCCTGCGCGACGGCTGGCCCCGACTCCTCGCCCCCGGCCACGTGTTTACCGAGGCTGACTGGCAGTTTATGGATCAATTTCTTCGGAAAAACAACTTTGCTGGCATCAACCTCTACCCTGATTTACTCACGCCCGCGCAGGTAGCCAGTTTTCAGGCGCGGTACGGCCCGGCCATGGCCCAAACGCACTTTCCGGCAGCTGAGCGGGTGATGTTTCTGCCGCTACGGAAGTGACAGAAATGTGATGATTTTCGGACACTTCTGCCCCCGTCTTTTCGTTATTAATGAGCAACGAAATCCTGACTAACTACGTATGATGTGAGCGTGTACGATTCGATTTTCTAAGGATATCACTCTTTTTTGTTTCCACGATCATGCGCCCTCTTTTTCCCGTTGCCACGCTCGCTCATGTAGCTGTGCTTGGCTTTGTTCTTGGTTGCCGCTCAGACCGCGCTATTGAACCAGCGTTCCGGGCCGACTGTCTGGTTAAAGCCACGGCCAATTCCGGCCAGCCAATTGCCGGTTCCTATATCGTTACCATAGATTCGCCAGCCGGCAGTCTGCCCACCGCGCCAAACGCCCGCCTAAGCGCGGCCCGGGTAGGCGCAGAACGGCTACTATTGCGCTACCGGATGGCCGACGAAGAAACCGAAATCCTCGCTGCAGATGCGAAAATCACGTTTCTGGCGCACCTCTCCCCCACCGAAGCCGCCCAACTACAAACCGACCCAACGGTTGAGATGATAGAACCCGACCGGATTATGGCCATCTGCAACTGCGTCGATATTGCTGCGCCAACCACGATCCCCTGGAACATCAGACAAACCGGCTTTGGCCGGGGCGATATACAAACCGGCAAAACCGCCTGGGTAATCGACACCGGCATTGACCTGACCCACCCCGACCTGAACATCGACACGCAGCGTAGTCGCTCGTTTGTGGCAAGCGTAACCTCAGCCAATGACGAAAACGGGCATGGCACGCACGTGGCGGGGATTATTGGAGCCAAAAACAACGGCGTGGGTGTGACGGGAGTAGCCTCCGGTGCGACGCTGGTGGCCCTGAAAGTGCTGAATCAACTGGGCGAGGGGCGTCTGTCGGGCATTATTCAGGCCGTGAATTACGTGCGGCAAAACGGACGCGCGGGCGACGTGGTGAACCTGAGTCTGGGGGGTGAAGGCACTTCCGCAACCCTCGATAACGCCATCCGGCAGGCGGCCAATGCGGGAGTTCTGTTTGCCATTGCGGCTGGCAACGACGGCAAAGATGCCGATGATTTCTCGCCCGCGCGGGTCAACTATGCCAATGTCTTTACGGTATCGGCTGTGGACCGCAACAACCAGTTTGCGGGTTTCTCCAACTTCGGTCCCAGCGTTGATGTCTGTGCTTATGGCGTTCGTATCATCTCGACCTACAAAAATGGGCGGTATGCTACGCTCAGTGGCACCAGCATGGCGGCACCGCACGTGGCCGGGTTGCTATTGATCCGGGGCAATAAACTTCCCACACGCGGCTTTGCAGTGGGCGACCCCGACGGCAGGCCCGACCCGGTAGCAGGAGAGTGACGTTGGCTTTTTAACGCAAAGAAAGGGGAGGTTTCACAGAGTAAACAGAGCTTTTCCTCCGTTCTCTCTGTGAAACCTCCCCTTCTTCTGTGTTAACTAATCTCCTACGGATTAAACAGATCCCAGTTTACTTCCTGAACTGGGCGTTCCAGCCGCTCCAGCACTTTCATATTGGCAACGGGCAGAATGATCTCGTTCAATTTATTGTACCGGCGCATGTCCACCCAGCGGTGGCCTTCGTAGAACAGCGAATACAACCGCTCTTTCAAAATGGCGTTAACCAGCGCGTCTTTCGTGGTGGCACCCGTGTAGTTGGTCAACCCTGCCGCCGACCGAACAATATTGATATTGCGCGTAGCTTCGGATACGTTGTTCTGCTGGGCGGCAATCTCGGCGGCAATCAGCACCAGCTCCTCGTTTCTGATGATGGGAAACGGATCGGACGCTGACCTGTACTGATTGGTTAGATAGGGCGTACTGTAGGCAATACCTGACGAATACGTGAGCGGTGCGGCCTGCTTGCTAACTTTGCTCAGGCGTCTGTCGCCCGGCTCGGCAGCATCGAATATCTGTTGTACGCCCACTATCTGACTCGACGAGGTGTTCAGAAACGGATTACCAAAATCGGGGGGCGTGGGGCTGTACGTGTTAAGCGGCCCGGCGTTCAAATTGCCCGTGGCGCTGTAGAACGTCTGGGGCAGTAGCGTGGCGGCCTTAGCCCAGTCGGCCTGGTAAATGGCAACGCGCAGGGCAATGGCCCGGTTAAACTGCTTGAACTTAGCGGGTGTGTTAAAGTTGGCAAAACCAGCCGGTACAGCCATCGGAAACGCAGCACCGGCCTGATCGAGCTGGGTGGCCCCTTCGTCCAGGAACTTAGCAATGCCCACCAGCGATTCGGCGTAACTGGCTGGTTTGCTGGGGTTGAACGGGTCTTCCACATTCAGCCGGACGCCGTTGGTTCCCTGCGCGTTCAGCATGTAGAGATACGATAGCCCCTTGAAAGTGTTGGCAATACCCCGGTAGCCATTTTTCTGCACGTCAGTTACCGAACTGGTGTTGTTCAGCGCGGCAATGGTCGTGTTGGCCTGCCGTACTGGTAAACCCCAGCCCGTGGTGGCCGTATTATAAAACGCCGAGTTATCGATGGGCCGGGCACCGTTCAGTTCGGTCATCCAGCGTGACTCGGTGCCGTTGAAGTTGAATAGCTCTTTACCAATAGTCCCCAGCACCAGAATATAGGTTGACCAGCCATTGCGGGCCAGCGAGAACTGCCCGATGGAGAGGGCGTCCAGCTGGGCTTTGGATGCGTTGTTGGTAACGGCCCCTACACTGGGGAAGTTAGGGTCGATGACCTCTTCCGTTTTCAGCGGATTACAGGCCAGAAAGCTGCCGGTCAGCAGCGACGCCAGCAGAATTGATGTATGTTTTTTCATTTGTCTCAACGAACGAAAGTATGAACGTACAACGTGTTCGGTACGATTGAAACGAACACGTTGTACAGAAATGATTCAGGTCAGCGGTTAAAAATCAACGGCCAGGTGGAACATCATCCGGCGCACGGCGGGCGACGAACCGAGATCAACGCCACCGCCGAGGGCCAGCGAACCGAAGTTCGAGTTTTCGGGGTCGTAGCCAGCCGTGTAGTCGGTCCAGCGCAGGATGTTATTACCCGATACCCCCACCCGGATATTGCTCACTACGTTACGGAACGCACTCTTTATGAGCGGAGTCGGAATCTTGTAATAGAGCGACACTTCGCGCAGCTTCAGGAAGCTATAGATATTGGGGTTATAGCCGGGTTTGGGTACACCGCTCTCATCGAGACCATTTACGTTTTGCCGGTAAATGCCGTTGGCTGTCTTACCGTCGTTGCCCAGGTCGTCGGTTTCGTTCCAGTCGTAGGTGTTACCACCTTCGTCCCACAGTACCCGCGTCAGGGATACCACCGTGAACTTATGCCGGTACGCCAGCAAGGCCGAGAACTCGAAGTTTTTCAGGAACGTAATCCGGTTGTTGAGCGAGAGTTCATACTTCGGCTGAGCATCGCCATACGACGTCCAAGAGCTGGCGAAGCCCGGTTCGCCAGGTTTCAGCGTCCGGGGTTGCCCTACAATCTGCGTTGGCGAATACGTGGTGCCGTCGGGGTCCGGGCCTTTCACGCGCCACTGCCCAAACGTAGCCCCAAAGCCCCCGCGCAGACTTTGCGGCACAATAAGCCGGGTCACGTTCGAGCGGTTATACCAGAAAATAGGCTGCACAAACCAGCTAAAATTCTTGCTCCGCACTACGTCGGCACCGAGGGTAAACTCCAGCCCCCGGTTGGTCAGGTCTGCCGCGTTGATCTGAGTAGAGGTAACGCCCGTTGTTGGGGCTGTATTCAGGGGCAAAATCAGGTCGAACACTTTCTTGTTGTACAGCGTCAGTTCGCCCGTTACCCGCCCGTTGAACAGGCCAAAGTCCACGCCGTATTCCAGTTCGGTAGCCCGCTCTGGTGCAATATTGATGTTACCCACAATGGTCGATGGCACCAGACCACCCAAACCACCTACGCCCACAACGCCTAACTGCGAGTAGGTCGTACCAAAATTGGGCAGACCCGCCGTTTGCCCGTAGGCAACCCGGAATTTCAACTGGCTCAGGGCCGTGCCGCCCCAGTTACCAAACTTGGTAGCATTCACAGCCAGCGATGCCCGTGGGAACGCGTAAAACTTGTCGAACTGCGAATTCAGCGTCGATTTATCGAAGCGAATACCAACCGAGCCGATGATTTTGTCTTCGTAGTTGGCATCCTGCTGCGCAAACAGACCGACGTCGGTATTTTCCTGATACTCGGCAAACCCGTCTATAACCTTACCCCGCGCTGGGTTTGAGACCCCGGCGGGCAGTCCTGATCCGCGCACGTAGTTGGAACGCAGGTACTTATAGAGCCGTACCGCGCCCGCCGAGGTGGTCAGGTTAAGCCGGCCACCCAGCGCGGCCTGGGTGTAAATGGCCGAGACCTGCACGTTTGAGTTGAACACTTCGTTGCGGGTATCCTGCGCAAAGCCGGGGTTCGGCTCGGCCAGCTGCGACTGCAAGTCGGAGGGCAGCCAGATACTGGCGTACCCGTTTTGATAGTCAACACCCCCGTTGACCCGGAACGTGAGCGACGACGTATTGGTGTTCAGCGCACGGGCGTTCACCGAAAATCCCTGCAAAATCCGGTTGACTTTCTGGTTGTTGATGGCCCGGTCGCGGATGGCAAGTGGGTTTTCGCCGACGCCGTTCCGGTTGTCGGGGTATTGCCCGTTGGCGTCCGGATACAGGTTCACATAGGGCCGAGTGTAAGCCAGCGAGTAGCCATAGTTGACATACGAGTTGTCGTTACCTGTCCAGCCCCGGTCGTTATTGCTCACGATGTAGTTGGAGCTGATACCGAAGTCGAGCCAATTGGTCAGCTTATGGTCGATATTAGCCCGGACCGAGTACCGCTGAAAACCCGTGTTCTTGATAATCCCCGTCTCGTCCGACAAACTGCCGTTGACGTAGAACTTCGTTTTTTCGTTACCGCCCGTAATGCCGAGCCGGGTGTTTCTGATGGCTCCTGTGCCGCCATAGACCTCGCGCTCCCAGTCGGTGTAGGTACCGTTGGCTTTGGCCGCATTGAGGGCAGCGATTTCGGTATTGAGCGCGGTAATACCCGCCTGGTTGGGTGTACCATCAGCGTTTCGGGTGTTCGAGAAGTCGTTGGTAAGCTTCTCCGGCGTCCAGTCGGCTCCGCCGTAAAAGCTGAGAGGTTTGCTGAAGCCGATGTCCTGCCCGAACGAAACCGTTGTCTTACCCCCCTTGCCGCGTTTGGTGGTGATGATAACCACCCCGGCGTTGGCACGGGTACCATAGATAGCCGCTGCCGACGAGCCTTTCAGGATTTCGATGTTCTCGATATCGTCGGGGTTGATGTCGGCCAGGCGGTTGGCGTTGTTGTCCTGCGTACTGGCCGACGAACCGGCGGCTGCTTTGTTGGCTGCCGACCGCCCGTTGGAGTACTGCCCGTTGTCAATATAAACGCCATCGACAATAAAAAGCGGCTGCGATGACGATGCACCCAGCGTGGATACGCCCCGAAACTGAAGGTTGAAGCCCCCGCCTGGCACCGACGTGTTGGCCACGATGTTGGCACCGGCAATTTTACCCTGCAACGCACCATCGGTCGTGACGGGCGTAGTGGACCCGGTCAGGTCTTTACTGTTGAGGAGCGTAACAGCATTGGCTAAGTTAGACCGTTTTATCGTGGTGGCCAGCCCCGACACCACCACCTCTTCCAACTGGCGGGTGTCTTCGCGCAGCGTCACGTTCAGCGTAGTCTGGTTGCCTACCGCCACTTCCTGGCTCAGAAACCCGATGTAGCTGAAACCAACGCGGGCGTTGTTGCCCGGCACGGCCAGCTGGTAATTGCCACTGGCGTCGGTCGTGGCTCCCTGCGTAGTACCGCGTACCACGACGGATACGCCGGGGAGGGCATTACCGTTTATGTCGGTAACTTTCCCCGTAAGTGACTGATTCTGTGCTATCGTTACGCCGAGAGCAGTGAAGAACAGCCCAAAAATCAAGAGTAGTTTTTTGGTCATTTTGTTTGGTTTATTTCCCGTTTTTGGAGTGAAACATAACGCAAATATCACGCTTATTTGGCAAAATCGACGTATTTATTAATACATATTTTACATATGTATTAATTTTCCGAATGTTCTTTGGTGCTAAAAGTAGCCTTTCCACACAATAGACGTAGTTTTGACTCCACAAAATTTGTAACCTGCCGTATCGCTGCACCTACCGTGATCAACTCATTGTTTATTCTATTTGTACTTGGCGCAAATGTTGTTATCTGCGAATGGCTGTGCCGCAAACCCGGCTTTCGGCACATTGGCACCGCCCTGCTGGTCATTATCGTTACGGCTATTGAAGCCAATCTGGGGCTGATCCCCACCACCGCAACACCTGTTTACGATACCATTTTCAGCTATCTCGCGCCGTTCGCGCTGTTTCTACTGCTGCTGGGCGTAAACCTGAAAGACCTCAAGCAGGCCGGGTTGCCTATGCTGAGTATGTATTTGCTTGGCTCGGCAGGCACAGTGGTGGGGGTGCTGGTGAGCGTCTGGGTATTTTCGGCACAAACGAGTATCGGGCCGCTATTCTACGCCCTGGCCGGGATGTTTACCGGGACCTATACCGGAGGCAGCGTTAACTTCCACGCCGTAGCCCTGCATTATAACGTCTCCAAAGCGGGCAACCTGTTCATTGCCGCCACCGCTGCCGACAATATTATCACAACCCTCTGGATGATGGTGACGCTCTCGGCACCGCGTTTGCTCCAACGCCGGTTTCCGCGTTCGCTAACGGCCCGTTCGCTACCCAACAGCGCGGCCATTACTGGTGAACCCATCGACGCCTATTCCGATTCGGAGACGATGACGCCCTACGATCTGGGATTGCTGCTGAGTTTAGGACTGGGGGCTATCTGGGTATCGCAGCAACTGGCCACGGTGGTGCCAGTGCCGTTTGTCCTGATTCTAACCACCATCGCGCTGGCACTGGCTCAGTTTCGGGTAGTCAATAAACTGCGCGGAAGCCGGTTGCTGGGCCTGTTCGGGATTTATATCTTTCTGGCCGTGATTGGTGCCTACTGCGACGTAGCGGCTTTGTTGTCGGACGGGAAACTGGCGGGCATCCTGTTCGGCATGATTCTGGTGCTGGTGCTGGTTCACGCCGGTATTCTGTTCGGCATCGGCGCGCTGCTCCGGCAGGACTGGGATGTATTGGGCGTGGCTTCTCAGGCCAATGTGGGCGGCAGTACGTCGGCACTGGCCCTGGCCAAAAGTCTGGGTCGGCCCGATTTACAGCTCCCCGCCGTGCTGGTTGGTACGCTGGGCAACGCGCTGGGTTCGTACCTCGGCATTTTCGTCGCTGAACTATTGCGGGCTGCGTAGAATAACCAATCTTCAGACTCGCGGGTTTGCCTGATGTGCCGAAACAAAATTGGCTGGTTTGCATCTTTACCGGGAAGCAACTTACCTTTGCAGAAATTCTGCTCCAGCAGATTTTTCAGAAAAGCAGCGGCACGCAATTGTGCCGTTTTTCGTAAGAAAAATAATCTATTAAGCCGATAGAATTTAAGTATTATGAAATCGAATGACCTGAATACGCCTGCTGCTCACCTCCACTCTGCTCCTGGAGCTGCGTTGCCATTCGATTTAAACGGTCTGACCATCACGCTTGAGGGAGATACTGCCGATCAGCAACTGGCCGGCTTGCGGGCTACGTATCCGGGCGTAAGCGTCCGGCTGCACCAACCCAACACCTCCGTATTTGCCGCACTGTTGCGCCGACGTACGCGCACCGAAGTTGGGGTTTACATCTTTGCGGCCCTCGCGCTGATGGTAGTTGGGCATCTGCTGTTCAGCTATTTTACGCTTGACCAGCTTACATTGCTGGCTACGTCGGTTAACATCACACCCGATATTTTTTACTTCATTCTGGCTGGCTTCACGGCGCAGATGATCGACGGTGCCCTCGGCATGGCCTATGGCGTAACGGCCACCACATTTTTGACCAGCGTGGGCATTAACCCGGTTTTTGCGACGGCGAGCGTACACAGTTCCGAGATTTTTACATCGGGCGTATCGGGGTATATGCACCTCAAGTTTGGCAACGTTAATAGTAAGTTGTTCAAAGTGGTCCTGATTCCCGGTGTGATTGGGGCCGCAATGGGAGCGTTTCTACTGACGCAGGTTGCCGAACTCGATATCGTGGCGAAGTACATGGTGCCGGGCATTTCGGTCTATACGGCCATTCTGGGCGGCCTGATTCTGCGAAAAGCGTTGATCAAACGAACGAAGAAAAAACCCGTTAAGCGCATTGGGCTGCTGGCCTGGTTTGGCGGCTTCATCGACGCCATTGGCGGTGGAGGCTGGGGGCCAATTGTAAACTCCACACTCATTGCCGCCGGTCGGCATCCGCGCTACACGATTGGGTCGGTGAATCTGGCCGAGTTTTTTGTTTCGTTCGCATCGTCGGTAGTGTTCGCGCTGGTGGTGGGGCTGGGCAACTACGGTATGGTTATTCTGGGCCTGATTCTGGGCGGAATGATTGCCGCGCCCATTGCCGCCCGTATCGCTCAAAAATTACCTGTCAAGTCGATGATGGTACTGGTTGGTATCGTCGTCATCCTCGTAAGTTTGCGTAAAATTCTCTTATTTTTCTGATGCAGAAACAGACCAAAGCCATCCGTACCCAAACGCCGAAGTCGCAAAACCGCGAACATTCGGTGCCATTGTACCTCACCTCAAGCTTCACGTTCGAGAGTGCCGAACAGGGCGAAGCACTTTTCAACGAATCAGAACCGGGCAATATTTACAGCCGGTTTTCCAACCCCAACGTGTCGGAGTTCGTTGAGAAAGTGTGCATGCTCGAGAACGCCGAAGACGGCATTGCCACCGGAACGGGCATGGCCGCCGTATTTGCCAGCATGGCCGGGCTGCTCAAATCGGGCGACCATATCGTCGCGTGCCGCGCGTTGTTCGGGTCGGCACACCAGATCATCACCCAGATTCTGAGCCAGTGGGGCATTACGCACACCTACCTCGATGCCACCGCCACCGAAGCCGAGTGGGACGCGGCCATGCAACCCAACACGCGCATGGTGTATCTGGAAACGCCCTCCAATCCCGGCCTCGAACTGGTTGATCTGGCCATGCTGGCGCGGCTGAAGGCAAAACACGGCTTTATCCTGAACGTCGATAACTGCTTTGCCACACCGATTTTGCAAACGCCCCTTGATTTTGGAGCCGACTTATCTATCCATTCAGCTACCAAATTCATGGACGGACAGGGCCGGGTTTTGGGAGGCATTGTAGTGGGCCGGGCCGATCTGATTGCGCCGATTCGGTTCTTTGCGCGGCATACCGGCCCCTCGCTGTCGCCGTTCAACGCCTGGGTATTGTCGAAGAGTCTGGAAACGCTCGATTTACGCATGGAACGCCACTGCCGCAACGCCCTGGCCCTGGCCGAAGCCCTGGAAAATCACCCCGACGTGGCGCGGGTGCTATATCCGTTTTTGCCCTCGCACCCGCAGCACGAACTGGCGCGGGCGCAGATGAGCGCGGGCGGGGCCATTGTCACGGTGGAGCTGGAAGGCGGTTTTGAGCGGGTCAGCGCATTTTTCGATGCCCTGCAAATCCCGACGCTCTCGTCCAACCTCGGCGACACCCGCACTATTGTTACCAACCCCAACACCACGACTCACGCCAAACTCAACCCCGACGAGAAAGCCGCCCTTGGTATTACGCCCGGCCTGATTCGGATTTCGGTTGGTCTGGAAGCCATCGAGGACTTAATACAAGACTTTTTGCAGGCGGCAACCGTCAGTGCGGAGGTATTACAGGAACGGGTGTAAGCTGAATGCTTTTCAGTATCAGGTCGTTATCTTAAAAAAGCCATTGCTATGGAAACACTAACTGTTAGACTTCCTGACGATGCCGACCCCGCAGAAGCCTGCTGGGAAATGGCCCGTGCTTTATACGAGAAAGGCAGTCTGTCGCTCAAACAGGCCGCATCGCTGGCCGAACTGGCACCAACGTATTTCAAGATAAAACTGGCGGGTATGCCAGCGGGGATAATTCCTCAGGGTACCCGGTTTCCTGAACAACCCACAGATTTAAAGAGAATTCGGGAAATCGCCAAGGAAATGGATATTCAGGAATCCTGGGAGGAACTTGTCGCTCAAATTGGCAAATGAGGTATCTCCTTGATACGAATATCCTGCTGGGTATTCTCCACAATAATCATGAAAACTGCATACAGCATCAATCTTGAGTTTAACGGATACAAACGATTTATTTATTGCGGTTGTAACAGTGGGCGAGGTCTGGTCAATAGCCCGCCAAAACGGCTGGGGAGAAAATCGGATCAACCAGCTCAATCAAATACTGAATGAGTTTGCCATTGCTGACATCAACGACGATGATGTAATTCAGCGGTATGCTGACATTGATGCATTAGTCAGAACAGACTGGTTGGTCGTTCAATTGGGGCATCAGCCCGAAATATGGGTAAAAACGATCTGTGGATAGCATCAACAGCGTCAGTGCTTAGTGCTTCGCTGATTACCACCGATAAAGATTTCAACCATCTACACGGCCAATTCCTTGACGTAATCTGGATTGACCCGACTACACACCCGTAAACACGTAATACAATGAAAACACTAACCATTAACTTACCCGACATGCTCGACCTGGATGAGTTTGAAGCCAAGATGCTTCTTTCCGGGCAGTTGTACGAGAAAGGTAAAGTAACGCTCGGTCAGGCGGCCCAGATTGTTGGTATCAGTAAACGGGCTTACATGGAAATCATGGGGCGGTTTGGGTTTAGCATATTTAACTACTCAGTAGAGGATCTGGAACATGATATCAAAGTCGCCCTCGAATACTGATGCCGTTGTTTCCGATACATCCTGCTTCATTCTGTTCGAAAAGATTGGCGCGCTGGGCTTGTTGCGGCAATGCTTCCGTAATGTCTATACCACGCAAACAGTAGCCGATGAATTTGGCATTCCTCTCCCACAGTGGGTAGAAATTCGGAATGCAATAGACCAAACCTATCTACTATCGCTAATGAACTTAGCCGATCCAGGTGAAATAAGTGTGATTGCTTTAGCGAAAGATATACCTGACTGTTTATTGATTCTGGATGATGGCAAGGCAAGAAAGCTGGCACGGTCGCTTGACCTTGCATTTACGGGTACGCTGGGGATTTTAGTTCGTGCAAAAGCAATGGGTTTTGTGCCATCGCTCAGACCACTCATTGACAAAATAAGATTGACTGACTTCAGGACGAGTGAAGACTTATACCGAAAAGTGCTTACAAGCGTGAATGAAACGTATGAATAAAATCTTAATCTATTGTTTGTTAACAGGTAGCCTGTTGTCAAACATCGTCACCGCCCAAACCACGCCCAAAAAGCCGCTGCGTATTGGCGTTGTGGGTATGGAGCATTCGCACGTGTATGGTATTTTGAATAAAGGGTTTCGCGAAGCCAGTCAAACCGACGTTGAGATTGTGGGTATTGCCGAACCCAATCGCGAACTGGCCGAACACTTTTCAAAGCAGTTCAACTTTCCAATGAGCCTGGTTTACGCTACGCTGGAAGAAATGCTCGACAAGACCAAACCCGAAGCCGTAACAGACTTCCGGCGAATTGTTAACCATAAAAAAACGGTTGACGCCTGCGCCCCGCGCAACATCCACGTCATGGTTGAAAAGCCCCTGGCCACGACCTACGCCGATGCGAAAGCAATGGCCGCACTGGCCCAAAAACACGGTATTCAACTACTCACCAATTACGAAACCACCTGGTATGGCAGTAACCACAAAGCCTACGCCCTATCGGAACGTAACGCCCTCGGCGACCTGCGCAAGATTGTGGTGCATGACGGTCACGAAGGCCCGAAAGAGATTGGCGTCATGCCCGAATTTCTGGTCTGGCTCACCGACCCCATCGAGAACGGAGCCGGTGCGCTGTTCGATTTTGGCTGTTACGGGGCCAACCTCAGTACGTGGCTGATGCACAACCAACGCCCTTTGTCGGTTATGGCCGTGACGCAGCAAATCAAGCCGGACATCTATCCAAAAGTGGACGACGAAGCCACGATTGTCCTGACCTACCCCAAAACGCAGACCATCATTCAGGGGTCGTGGAACTGGCCGTTCGCCCGCAAAGACATGGAGGTCTATGGCCAGACCGGCTACGCCAAAACCATTGACGGTACGCGGATGACCGTCCGGCTCAAGGGTGACAAAACCGAACGTGCCGATAACGCCACACAAGCCGACGCACCCGCCAAGGACCCGTTTGCCTATTTCGCAGATTTGATACACGGAAAGACCAAACCTGACGAACTGACTTCGCTGGAAAATAACCTCATCGTCGTCGAAATTTTAGATGCCGCCCGGCAGTCAGCAAAGACGGGGAAGGTTGTTGTTTTGAAAAATCAGAATTAGATACAATGGTTTTGTTTTATCAAGCCGCACTATTTCTGCTACCTGGCATCTTTGTTGGCAGCTTCGTTCTGCTGCTACATTGGCGGTATTTTAAGCAGTACGCATTTGTCAATTTGAGTTTGATTCTGATATATACACTATTGATTACCTACCTGACACGCAATGCTTCTTATGGCTGGGGGATAGCCATATTCGGCTTACTTTTCTTTTACGGCCACTTCATTATCAGCATTCTTACCGCTTTGTTTATCAGATTTATACACTTGGGAAGACAAAAATCATGATAGCCAAACCATCCAACCCCACCCTCGCCGACCTGACCGAACAACTCGCGGGCCTGACCGAAGTTGACGCCCTGCGAAAACTGGCCGGACTATTTCCCGGTCAGGTCATTTTCTCAACGTCGCTGGGTTACGAAGATCAGGTCATTACCGACATGATTCTGGCCAACGACATCCCAATCAGGATTTTTACGCTCGATACGGGCCGGATGTTTTCAGAGACGTATTCGGTCTGGCAAAAAACCAACGCCCGCTACGGCACCACCATCGACGCGTACTTCCCGGAGCAAACCGCCGTTGAACGGCTGATGACCAGCAAGGGGCCGTATAGTTTTTACGACTCCGTCGAGAATCGCAAAGAATGCTGCGGCATTCGTAAAATCAAGCCGCTGAACCGGGCGTTGGCAGGGCAGAAAATCTGGATCACGGGCATCCGCGCCGAGCAGTCGGCCAACCGGCAGACCATGACCCAGCTCGAACCCGACCCGGCCCACGATCTCATCAAGTTTCACCCGCTTATGGACTGGAGTTTTGAGCAGGTAAAACAGTACATTCACGACCACAACGTACCATACAACCCGCTGCACGACCGGGGGTTTGTCAGCATAGGCTGTCAGCCCTGTACCCGCGCCATTCAACCCGGCGAAGATTTCCGGGCGGGCCGATGGTGGTGGGAAGATAACAGCAAAAAAGAGTGTGGCTTGCACACACACGAAGAAGCATTTAAGCCCTGATGGGCCAAAAGACATGGCACTGGATTATTTAGATCAACTCGAATCGGAAGCGATTCATATTATGCGCGAAGTAGCGGGGCAGTTTGAACGGCCCGCGCTGCTGTTTTCGGGCGGCAAAGACTCGATTACCCTCGTTCATCTGGCTCTGAAAGCGTTCCGGCCCGGCAAGTTTCCCTTTCCACTCGTACACGTCGATACGGGCCACAACTTTCAGGAGGCCTTGGATTACCGCGATGCCCTGGCCGAACGCATTGGCGAGCAGCTTGTGGTGCGCTACGTAGAAGACACCATTGAGCGGCAGGGTCTGAAAGAACCAACGGGCCGCAACGCCACCCGCAACGGCCTGCAAACCTTTACG
>Ga0105048_10008893_pt1 | contig 16048 bp, 14 predicted proteins | sample MAT05_FD_78382 | JGI IMG/M metagenome (GOLD analysis project Ga0105048, IMG submission 78382) | Freshwater microbial communities from Lake Fryxell liftoff mats and glacier meltwater in Antarctica - MAT-05 | ecosystem: Environmental > Aquatic > Freshwater > Ice > Liftoff microbial mat | place...
ACGGGCGGCAGTAAGGCCACTTCATCGCCATCGGCAAGCAGCACCGAAGGATCGGCAAACTCCTGGTTCCGCGCCACTGTCACGCTCCGCCGCGCCGCTTCCAAGGCCGGAAACCGCGCCGCAAAATGATCGAAAAGCCCGGCCGCGGTCACACCCTCCGCCAGTTCCACATCGCACTCCCGCTCTCCGGTGAAATCGCGCAGGATGCCAAAAAAAAGGACTCGAATTCGCACAGTGTCATCCTAACAGACTGTTTTTGCGGCCCACTGGTTCCAATTGCTTATTCCAGGCATCAAACTAAGCGTTATGAACACGACACGCAACAACCTGCCGGCCGCCGCCCGGGAAGCACTGATTCCCTTGTTGAACGCCCGCCTCGCGGATGCCTCTGACTTGAAAAGTCAGCTCAAGCAGGCCCATTGGAACGTGAAGGGACCGCAGTTTCTGCAACTCCACGAACTCTTCGACGGCATCGCCGGTCGCCTCGATGGCCAAATCGACGATATCGCCGAACGCGCCGTCCAACTCGGCGGAACGGCCATGGGGACTCTCCGTCTCGCCGCCGCGGCTTCCACGCTTCCCGAATATCCCGGAGGCCTCACCGACGGTCTCGCCCACGCCGCCGCCATTGCCGACCGTTTGGCTGCCTACGGCGCCTCCCTTCGCGCCGCGATCGATACCTCCACGGCGCTCGGTGACGCCGGCGCCGCCGATATGTTTACCGGCTTCAGCCGCGAAGCCGATAAAGATCTCTGGTTCGTCGAATCGCACCTGCAATAATTAGCGCCTATGGAATGTCACTGCGCGCGGGTCCGTGTCCGCTATGCGGAGACGGACCAGATGGGTGTCGTCTACCACGCAAACTACATCGTCTGGATGGAGGTCGGCCGCGTCGAATTCTGCCGCGCCGTCGGCCTCAGCTACCGGGACATGGAGCAGCAGGGCGCGCTGCATCTGGCCGTCATCGAAGCCAACTGCCGTTATATCGCCCCGGCCCGCTACGATGACGAAATCGACATCGAGACCCGCATCGAAAAGGCTACCGCCCGCGGCGTCCACTTCGTCTACACCATCCGCCACGCTGAAACTGGCCAGAAACTCGCCGAAGGGTTTTCGCGCCATCTCTTCCTCGATCACGATCTGAAGCCCATGCGCCTCCCGGAACGCTTCTGCTCCCTCTTCGGCCTCGCGGTGCCCTAACGCCGTGCGTCGAGCATTCCTATGCCTCACGCTTCTCGGCCTCCTCTGGGCGCTGCGCCCAACCGCCGAGTACCTATTCCGTCCCCGCGACGAACTATTGCTCGACCAACTCCGTGGCCACGGTTGCCAGTTCCAGGATAGCCATCCAGGCGTCCACTCACTCAATCCACTCACCACGTTTTCCATTCGTCACCCGGAGTTCGCTTGTCCGTTGTGGGCATCTGCCCATCTCGCCGCCACGCGCCATTCTCCCGCCTTCCGCGCGCGCGTCGTTGCCGCCTTTGACGCTGCCATCCTCCGCCAACCGGCCGATTTCGACACCGGTGACGGAGTCATCCACTATGCCGCCGAGCTCAAAACCGCTCGCGACGCCATCCTCGCTGGGCCGTAACTTGCTACCCTGCAAAGGATGACCTCTCCCCTCCGCGGCGCCATCGCCGGTTGCGGTTTCTTCGGCCAGATTCACTTGGAAGGCTGGCGCCGCATTCCGGAAGCCGCCATCGTCGCCGCTTGCGATACCGATCTCGCCAAGGCCCAGTCGGCGGCCCCGCAAGCCTTCGACGATCTCGAACGCATGCTCGACACCGTCAAGCCCGATTTCCTCGACATCGCCACCCGCCCCGAACTCCATCTGCCGATGCTCCGCATCGCCGCCGCTCGCGGCCTGCCCGTGATCTGCCAGAAGCCCATGGCGCCATCGTGGGAAGACTGCCTGGAAATGGTCCGCGTTGCCGATGCCGCCGGCATCCCCTTCATGATCCACGAGAACTGGCGCTGGCAGCCCTGGTACCGTGTCATCGCCGCCGAAATGGCCGCCGGCTCGCTCGGCGCGCCTGTGACCTACACGTTTCGGACCCGCAAACGCGACGGCGCCGGCCCGGAGCCCTATACTCTCCAGCCCTATTTCCGTAACATGCCCCGTTTGTTGCTGTTTGAAACCCTTGTTCACCACATTGACACCGCCCGCTTCCTGTTCGGCGAACTCATCACGCTCTACACTCATTTCCGCCGCGTCAACCCTAATATTCAGGGCGAGGATCAAGTCTTAATGATCGCGACGCACCAATCCGGACTCTCCGGTGTAATCGACGGAAACCGCTTCCTCGATCTTTCCCCCGACTCGCCTCCCCTCGGCGACGGCTTCTTCGAATTTGAAAACGGCGCCCTGCGCCTGGCGCCCACCGGCGACATATTACGTGTAACTCCCACCGGCGACCAGTTACTCTGGAAAAACGATGTAACATCGGGCTATCGCGGCGACAGCGTCCGTGCCACGTCGCAGCACTTTGTCCGCGCGCTGGCCGCCGGACAACCCTTCGAAACTACCGGGCGAAACTATTTGATCACCGTCGCCGCCGTCGAGGCCGGCTATCGCAGCCACGCTGCCGGCGCCGCCGTTCGTGTGCCTACCCTCGCTGAACTCGAAAAAGAGCTGTAGACAGAATGGCCCTGTTACCCCCATCCTTCCTGCCGTTTTGGATGGAAGCAAAGGAAGATGCCGATCCTCCCGATCGCGGGCATGGCCACGCGCTCGGCCTTTTCCTCAGCGTCTGCGGCGTCGCAGCCTTCTATTCGTCGCTTTACGCGCCCAGCGGGGCAGGGGAGTGGGGCTGGTATCCACGTCTGGCGAAACCGTCATGGGCCCCATCGACGGCGCTCACGGGCCCGGTGTCCACGCTCTTCTACCTGGTTCTCGCCATTTCGATTTGGCGAATCTGGCGCACCGGAGCTTTTCGCACCGTGCCCTTCACCCTCGCCGGCTTCGCCGGTCTGCTCTTTCTGCAGTCCATCTGGTCCACGCTATTTTACGGCCTCCAAAGTCCCTTGCTCGGGCTAGCCGACTTACTCGTCATTTGTATACTCGCCGTCGCCCTCTGGTTTGCGTACAAGCCGCTCGATACCGTGGCCGCGCACCTCTGGCTGGCGTACTTGCTATGGTGTTGCTTCCTCCTGTCGGTCAACGCCGCCATTTGGTGGCTCAACGGGTAAGCACCCGCACCGCCACGCTGCTCCCGCCCACCGGTCCGAAATACACTCGCTGCGCCGCCTTATTGAAATCCGTCCACTTCCAGGATAATGACGCCAGGTTTGCCACCCGGTCTGAATCGTAACCAGGCGCAGCGCACGCGAAGACAGAATTGGAGGTTCGCAGCAAAATCCGGTGGCTTAACGCCCAAGCACCCGCACCGCCACGCTGCTTCCGCCCACCGGTCCGAAATACACTCGCTGCGTCGCCTTCTGGAAGTCACTCGGCTTTGCCTTGGGTATATCGACAAATTTCTGCGGGTTGCGATCCACCAACGGAAACCACGAACTCTGCACCTGGATCATCACCTTGTGCCCCCGCCGGAATGTGTGGAAGACATCGGGCATCTGAAAGCTGATCTTGTCCATCTGGCCCGGCGTGAACGGCTCCGGCTTCTCAAAACTCTTCCGGAACTTCCCGCGGAACGGCTCCCCGCGAACCAACTGCTGGTAACCGCCCATCCGCACCCTTTTCGGGTTTGGATCGGGGTCCGGAAAATCATTCGGATAGACGTCAATCAGCTTCACCACGAAGTCCGAATCCGTTCCCGTCGTCGAGACCTGTAGCGTCACGTCCAGCGGGCCCGCCAACGTCAGATCCTCCTCCAGCACCGGCATTTCGAATACCAACACATCCGGTCGCGTCGCCGCATGACGCTGGTCGTCCAACATATACTCCACCGTCATTGTGTTCGCCGTGTACGAAACGGAAGGAACCGGTTTCGCCGGGTCGCTCACGTACTCCGCGAACCCTCCCCGCGACGACGGATTCCATCCCAACCGCCCGTCGCCTTGCAGATGCAGCGTCTTCTCCACCGCCTCCTTCGGCGGCCACGCCGGCAAGTGCCGCCACTGATTCGCGCCGGTTTCATAAACTATCGCTTCCGCCAGCCCCGCCGGCTTCTCCTCGCGCAGCAGTTTCTCAAAGAACGGAAACTCGACATGCTCCCGATACCACCGCGACGTCTTCTGATGGAACGGAACGTCGCCCAGATGATCCCCGTCGCCATTCGCCCACTGCCCGTGCGACCACGGTCCCATCACCAGAATATTGTAAGTGCCGGGGTTATTCGCCTCGGCCTTCTTGTAAGTCTCCAACGTGCCGAATAGATCCTCGGCGTCGAACCATCCGCCCACCGTCATCACCGCCGGCTTGATGTTCCGTAAGTGCGGCCGCACATCCCGTTCCTTCCAGAACGAGTCATAGTTGGAATGATCCATCAGGTCGCGCCAATACGGAACGCGGTTCTTAAGCAACTGCTCGTTAATCTCCTCTAGCGTCCCCATTTTCAAAAATAGCGAGTAGCCGTCCGGCGAAGGGTATTCCGGATTCTTGCGGACCTCGGTGGGCGTGGCCTGCGTGTCTTTGTCGTTTGAATACATCCACCGCGCCGCGTGCGCCAGAAAGAACGCGCCATTGTGCCGCCAGTCGTCCCCGATGAACCAGTCCCCCACCGGCGCCTGTGGGGAAACGGCCTTCAATGCGGGATGCGCGTCCAGCATCCCCATCGTCGAATAGAACCCCGGATAGGAGATGCCCCAAAGGCCCACCCGCCCGTTGTGGCTGGGCAGTTTTTTCAATAACCATTCGATCGAATCAAACGTGTCGGTGGCTTCGTCGAAATCCTTCGGACCGTTCTTCGCCGGCTTATAAGGCCGTACCTGCTCGAACTTTCCCTCGCTCATGAAGCGGCCCCGTACATCCTGATACACGAAGATGTACCCGGCGTTTTGCGTATACTCCGACGGCCCGAGCTTCGCCCGAAACTGATCGGTTCCATAGGGCTGGCAACTGTACGGCGTCCGCGACATCAGCACCGGGTATTTCTTGGATGTGTCCTTGGGCTGATAAACGGCAGTGAAGAGCCGCGTGCCGTCCCGCATTGGAATCATGTACTCATATTTGGTGTACTGCTCTTTGACCGGTTTGGGCTCCAGCGGCTTGTCTTCCGCCAGAAGCCCGGCCGCGATGAGGAAGTAGGAAAGTACGCGCATAGGATGAAGACAATCGTTGCACAATATGGGTGGTATGCCCGCCGGCTACTTGACCTTCGCCGCCAACGGAGACTTGGCGGCACTCACCGCCGCCCTCGATGCCGACCCGTCTTTGATTGACCGCGAAGGACCCCATCCGTGGTGGGGTGGTATCGCCACGCCGCTCCATTTGGCAGCCGAATGGGGACGCACCGAAGTCGTCGAGTTCCTGCTCGGCCGCTGCGCCAACCCCAAACCCGGACAGCGCCGGCTGCGACAACTGGACCCCTCTCCAGATCGCAATTCACCGCGATCGCGCCCTTGTCGTCGAACTTCTCCTGGCCGGCGGAGCCAACGTGACCATCTGGGCCGCTGCCGCGCTCGGCCGCCTGGATATCGTGGAAACCTTCGGCGAGCAGGTCATCGCGCTCGGTCCCAACGACGCAACACAGGGCCGCAAACTGAATCTCCCTGGTAATGAGTTGGAGGGCGTCTACGACGGGATGGAGTTCCTGCGGTCGTTCAATGAAGGAACCCCCGATGCCGTTGGGGGAGCGGATTGTCGTCATCGGCGGTGGAAACGTGGCTTACGACGTCCCCCGGAGCGCGCTGCGGCCAACCTGGATGAAAAGCAGGAATGAGGCGATCAAGGAGATCAACCGCGATCAGCAGATGGCGTATGACGTGGCCCGCTCCGCGCTGCGGATGAGCGGTGACAAGGAAGTTCACGTCGTGTGTTTGGAGAGCCGGGAGGAAATGCCGGCCGACGAGATTGAAGTGGAAGAGGGCAAAGAAGAGGGGGTTCGTTTGCATGCCCGGCGAGGGCCCTTAACCATCGAAGGCCGGGACGGGAAAGTGAAGTCGTTCCGGGCGGTGAAATGCCTTTCCGTGTTTGACGAGAACAAGCGGTTCAGTCCGAAGTTCGATGAGCATGACGTTGAGGAGATTGCTGCGGACACGGTGATTTTCGCGATCGGGCAGACCTCCGATTTATCGTTTCTGGATCCCGCCGACGGCGTAGCCAGTGAGCGCGGGTTGATCAAAGTTCATCCCGAGACGTATCAAACGACGGCTCCCGATGTGTTTGCCTGCGGCGATATCGCCCTCGGGCCAAGGTTGTTCATCGACGCGGTGGCATAGGCGCAGATTGCCGCCCGCTCCATGCACGACTACTTGCGCCGCACGCGCACCGATGTGGTTTTGCGGCGGAACTGGCGGCCGGCCACGTATACGATGGCCGAAGGGTGGGAGGGCTTTCAGCGGGAGAATCCGCCGGCTCTGCAGGCGGCGCGGCGAGCCAGTTCGGTAGACATTGTGGAGGAGAATTTCAGTGAAGCCGATGCGCGGCATCAGGCGTCGCGCTGTCTGCGATACAATATCAACACCGTCTTCGATACCAGCAAATGCGTGGGCTGCAACGGCTGTGTAGACGTCTGCCCGGAGAACCTCATCCGGCTCACGCCATTGACGGAACTCCTGGAATTCCCCGCGTGGGCGGAGATGCTCGATGGAGCCGACCCGGCGGAATTTGGCGCGGTTTTGATGAAGGATGAGTCCACCTGCCTGCGTTGCGCGATGTGCGCGTCACGATGCCCGACGCAGGCGATTACGATGCAGCACTTCGATTTCGCGTGGGAGTGTGTAAGTATTCCAGCGCCGAATCCGAAGGTCAACTACGGGACGCGCGGATGACCGGCGCGGACTGGGGCATCGCGTTTGGGCTGGGCCTGGCGAGCAGCCTGCATTGCGCCCAGATGTGCGGTCCGCTGGTCATTGCGGCGGGCGCGACAGGCGGCGGCGCGGCGGGCCACTTCGCCTATAACGCCGGTCGCATCACGACGTATTCCATGCTGGGAATGGCGGCCGGGGAGGCGGGCGGTGGAGTGGCTGTATTGGCGGCGGTGCCGGGGTTGGAACGCTGGCTGGCGTTGGCGAGCGGATTGCTATTGGTACTGGCAGGAGTCTGGATGTTGGGATTGGTGCCCAGGCGGCAATTGATTCAAATCGAGCAAAGCCAGACGGCGCGGCGGTTGTTGCGTTGGACGGCGCCGCTGCTAATGAAACCAGGGGTTTTGAGCCGTTTCCGGTTAGGTTTGCTGCTGGGATTTCTTCCCTGCGGACTGGTTTGGGCGGCGCTCGTGAAGGCGGCGTCGGCCGGAAGTGCGCTGGATGGCGGAGCGACAATGTTGGGATTTGGCGCGGGAACCGCTGGATTCGGTGAACTCCCGTTCCAGAATCTTGCGCGTCGCTGGGCCGCTGAGCGTGTCGCGGGCTTCATCCACCGTCGCCAGCAACGCCGCGTCGGCGCGCGTGTAACGCGTGGGAAAAAGGGGCCGCCGGTAGACCGCTTCTTTTACCTCACCGCTGCTGGTGTGCTGACCAATCAGCCTGGCCACCTGCGCGCGGCTCAACCCGGTCATTTTGAGCAAGTATGTCCGCAGCAGACCCTTGGCTTCGCGGGGCTGCTTGGCGTAGCCCTGCTCACGCAACGTCTTGCCCACCCAGGCGTATACCTCGGCCCGCCTGTGTCCGGCGAAGCGAACTTCCTGACTGGCTTTGAGCAGCGCGCGGATCTGCTCCAAACTCAACTTCTCGCCACCTTGCATGCTGATTATCAATCCCCAGCTTGCACCACCTTTTCTCCTTCAGGCTCATCTTGTATGAGAATCGACCCCTTCTTCAGGCTCATCTTGTATGAGATAAGACTGGATGGGGCGGGGAAGTGCGGGCCGTGTTATGTTGCGGCGATGCTATCCGCGAGGATGCGCGGGAAGCGGTGCAGCGGCTGCGAGAACGGAAGTTGCATACGCTGGTGCTCTCCGGAGATGCGGCGGGAACGACGGAGGCGGTGAGCCACGCGATTGGGGCGGACGGATTCGAAGCGGAGGTTCCGCCGGAGGCGAAGGCGAATTATATCCGGCGCCTGCAGTCGTCTCGAGGCGCCGTGGCGATGGTGGGGGACGGGGTGAACGACGCGCCGGCATTGGCGCAGGCCACACTTGGCATTGCGATGGGGTCCGGTGCGGCGCTCGCCATGGAGGCCGCGCCGGTCGTGCTCATGACTCCGTCATTGCGCCGCGTCGAGGATACGTTCGCGCTGGCCGCGCTAACAGTGTCCACCGTTCGACGGAACTTATTCTGGGCGTTCGCCTATAACATCGCTGGAATTACCTTGGCCGTAACAGGCCTGGTGACGCCACTTTGGGCGGCAGGCGCGATGATCCTGTCGAGCGTGTCAGTCATCTTGCAGTCATCGCGGCTGGCGCGATGGGAACCTGAAAAGTGAAGAGAGTAAGGCTATGACCGACGGAAATCGATTCCGGGAGTTGCTCGACGCGGCGCCTGACGCGATCATTGAAGCGGACGCGGCGGGCCGAATCGTCCTCGTGAACGAGATCGCACAGCGACTATTCGGCTATACGAGGGATGAGTTTCTGGGGCTGTCCATCGACTCGCTTGTTCCCGCGGCAATGCGCGGACGTCACGCGGACCACAGAGAAAGTTTTGGCCGGCATGCAACGACGCGGCCGATGGGATCCGGCCTGGAATTGCGGGCGCAAAGAAGAGATGGAACCGTGTTTCCGGTGGAAATCAGCCTGAGCCCTATTCATTCCGGCGACGGATTTCACGTGATCGCGACCGTCCGCGATGTCACGGCAAGGCGCGCCGCGGAAGAGCGATTTCGGGAGTTGCAGAACCGGTTTACGGGAGAATTGGAAGAGAAAAACCGGCAACTGCGGCAACGGAATGCAGAAGTGGAACGAAGCGACCGCCTGAAAAGCGAGTTCCTGGCGGGCATGAGTCACGAGTTACGCTCGCCGTTGCACACAATTATCGGGTTTGCGGAACTCCTGATTGAGGAATTGGAAGGGCCGCTGAATGACAAGCAAAAGCGGTTTGTCTCTCACATCCATCGAGATAGCCACCACTTGCTGGCGCTGATCAACGATCTGCTGGATCTGAGCAAAATTGAGGCGGGGCGGATGGAGTTTCATCCGGAGGAGTTCGCCCTGCGTCCGGCCCTTGATGACGTGGTGGAAATGATGCGCCCACGGGCGGAGGGGAAAGAGTTAACGCTGACAGCCGCGGTGGATCCGCGCGTCTTCGTAGACGCCGACAGATTGCATATGCGGCAGGTCTTGACGAACCTGTTGAGTAACGCGGTGAAGTTCACGGCGGCGGGCGGGACGGTAAGTGTTACGGCGTCCCAACGGTCGAACAGGATAGCCATTTCCGTGGCCGACAGCGGGGTGGGAATTGCCCGGGAGGACCACGAAGCTATCTTCGATAAGTTCTACCAGGTGGGTTCGACGACCAAGGGAGTTCGGGAGGGCACGGGACTGGGCTTGGCGATCACAAAGCGGCTCGTGGAGCAGCAAGGCGGCCGGATTTGGGTTGACAGTGAACCGGGGCGCGGGAGCACCTTCGTCTTCACCGTAAAGGCGGGCCGGAGTTCGACCGATTGCATTGGGCCGCTGGTGCTGATCATTGAAGACGAGCCGCGGGCGGGAGAACTCCTGGTGAACTATTTAGCGCCTGAAAAACTTCTCACACTCTGCGTGTCGGGCGCCAGGCAGGCCGCGATGATCGGGCAGGAATTAGAGCCGGAGGCTATTGTCGTCGATCTGGCCGGGCCCACCACGGAGGACTGGCAGATAATTCGCGATCTACGCGGCTCTCCGTTCCTCGCGGCGATCCCGATAATTGTCGTCTCGGCTGCCGAAATCGATGATGAAGCGCGGTCGCTGCATGTGGCCGCGCATTTGACGAAGCCGGTGGGCAAGCGCCAGTTGATGGATACCTTCGCGCGCGTTGCGGGCCGGAAGGCCGACAGTTGATCTGCTGAAGGCGCTGGAAGGTAGACGGGCTGGCTCGAATGCGATTCGTAATAACCGTCCTCGGCTTTCTGTCCGCCACTCTCGGTGGTGCACAGGAGAAGCCGAAGAACATCCAGGTCAGCCACCTGGGTGCGCGAGGACATCTTCGCCGGATACATGGACGGCGACATGGCCCGTCACGCCATCGGGGTTAAGAAGCTGGAGGACATATTGGCCAGGAACCCCTAGGCCGCCGGCGCCGTGGGCTGGCAGGGCGGAAATGCGCGGCTGTCCGCCATTCGCGCCTGCGAAGCCGGCAACATGGCCGGTTTTGACGCCGATTATCCTAAATCCGGCAGTTGAAGCGGCCGGATCTGGTCAAAGTTGTTGAAAGCACGGCGTTTAGGGTTTACCGCGTCCTCACCCGCCAGTTTCTGCCGAGGAGTTAGAGGTTTAGGGAATGGAATCAATGGTTTGCGACGGCCAGGACCACCGAACTGCGATTATGCGAAAGCGCTCGGCCTGCTCGAACGGGCCGCCGCCAGTGCGCGGCAAATTCCGGCGCTCACTGTCTTTGGCGACATCCTTCCCCCGAAGCACCGGCGCGACGCGTGGACGAAGGTGCGCGAGCCCTATCTGGCTCTGCGCGAAATGCAGAAACTTCGCTTCGACAAATTTCCGCGGCATTTCCGCGGCGAAATCATGGCCGGATTGGCGCAGGCTGCCGAACGCCGGGGTGAGACTGAGACCGCCATCGTGCTGACCCGCGAACTTGGTCGCCGCGCTTCCCGGGACGCCTTACGCTGTCTTTGGCAAAAACTGGCTGGACAAACCCGAATCGCGTGCCAAAACCAAGGTCGCCTGTTCCAACTGCCACGATGCCGGACGCCTCCAGGCGGTCCTGGCCGCCGGACCGCGGAACTAACAGCCCGTGGTTAAAGTACCTGATTTCTGAAAGTGGCCGAATTGGCAAATCGCGACGTTCACAGACGCCCTACAGCGCCTTTTCAGCGTCCAGTTGGCCGTTTAGTTATCCCCCAGAAGTGGTTCGAATCGGCCTTTCGGCCGAATCCCGACTTTAACCACGGGCTGCTAAGCGCTCATCGCCTTTTTTTCCGGTGATCGGAGCGGGACGTCTCCAACCGCGAGGTACAACTGCTCCAAGCTCGACTTGCGCTCGAAGCTCGGGAGCGAGCGGGTAAGGAAGATCTCCACGAGCAGACGGTCAAAATGCTTCCCGGCGCCCTCCCGGAGGATATTGTGGACCTCTTCAACCGACATCTTCTTCCGATACGGCCGGTCTGTGCTGAGCGCGTCGTAGACGTCGGCGACTTTAACGATGCGGGCTGAAATCGGAATTTGCTCGCCCCGCAGTCCGCGCGGGTAGCCCGAACCGTCCAGGCTCTCATGGTGCAACTCCACGGCGTCCAGGTACTTCTCAAATTGGACAACCTGTTCCAGCACCTTCCGGCCGATCGTCGGGTGCTGCTTCATTAGATCGAACTCTTCCTTAGTGAGGCGGTCGTGTTTGCGCAGGACTTCATCGGGTACGCCGATCTTGCCGATGTCGTGAAGCAGCGCGCCGACCCGGATGTCGTCGATCTGCTGCTGGGGCAGGCCAAAGTCGCGAGCCAGGGCCTCCGAATAGGCGGAAACTCGATGGCTGTGACCGGCCGTATAGGTATCTCGGGCATCCAGCAGAGCCACGATCGCCCCCATGAACTGGAAGTAGGCCTGCGTCAGTTGCGACTGCCCGGCTTCAATGGACCGGACCGCCGATTGCAACGTTTTTCCCAGCGCGTTCACTTCGTCAATCCGGCTGGACGGGATGTCGATCTCCGCGAGGTTCCCCTTTTCCTGCGCGCGGTGGCAGGATTCGGTGATCTCCTTCAGAGGCCGCGAGACGGCTCGGCCGGTCAGCAGTGCCAGGCCCAGTGCTCCCAGCAGGCTCAGGAGCGCGCCGCCGAGCATGATCCAGCGCGTCATGCTCAGCAGCGGACTGGCCATAGTGTCGAACGGGCGGATCAGCAGGATTTCCACCGGGTCATCCTTCAACGAGGCCGCCGAGCGGAGCAGGACGTGCGTTGTCCCGCCAATTTCGACATCACAGGACGAGGATAGGTTGGCACACGGAGGCAGCGTCGCCCCGGCCGCGAGTTTGGCTCCGGCTCTATTGCCTGCCTTCTCCAGGACTTTGCCCTGTCTCGCGAGGAGATACGTGCCCTCTCCGATCGGCATGTCCCGGAGCCATTGCCGGCCCGTGACCAGCCAACCGGCCTGTTTGCCTTCGAGATTTAGCGGATAACTGTTCAGAAAGTAGAATTGTCCGGCGAACTCTATCAGGCGCCGGGAATCCGGCAGCGGCGCCTCCGGGGTCACCGGGCGCAGTTCCTTTTCGAACCGGCGGAGCATGGCGACCGGTGTTTTGTTTGCGTCGAAGATGGCGTAGATATCCTCATCAAGGGACTCGTCCAGCCGCCGGAGCCGCTCGGCTACCAAGTGCTCCTGCTGGCTGCCCGTTTGCCCGGCTAAAGCTTGCGGTATGCCGGCCGCGGCGGCCAGCAAGGACGCCGACCGGCGGAGCACGGTTGCGCCGGTCAGACCGGCTTTGTGCGTCTGCGCGTCAACCGTCAACAGTTCCTGCCGGATGTGGTCCCGCAACTGGTCCTGAACGAGATTGTCCAGGAGCGAAAACGAACTCAGGAAGACGATTCCCACCGGGAACGCCACGCGGGTAAAGATGTGCCGCGTCAGCGACAGCGACAGCGGCCGCCGGACGGCGCGTTGCTGTGGTTCCGATGACTGGGAAAACAGTCGCATTGATTTGGAGAGCAAGCGATCCCTTGCCCAATCCAGTCCATCGGACGATCCCCCCAAAAGGTTTAGGGTTTCTGATTGACTAACTCTGGAATTGTGTCGACTATCCGGATCTTATGGGTCCGGATGCGCCGCAGGGAGAACCCCTTGAACTCCGCTTCGACAATCAATCCATCGTTCGTTCCCGGCGCCGTTTGATCGAACACCAGGTTTCCGAGTGAGTAACAAATAACCCCTGTTTGATACTCCTCGCAGGGCTGTACGACATGGGGGTGATGGCCGATCACCAGAGTCGCGCCGGCTTCAATGGCGGCGCGGGCAAACTGTTGTTGTGACGGGTGCGGCGCCTTGGCGTACTCGAGCCCGGCGTGCATGGAGACGACTGTAACATTGGATGACTTCCGGATTTCCGCGATATCTTCGCGCAGGCGGACGATGTCCAGCCCGTTGATCCGCGAGTCGTCGTCCTTGTGGTTGCCGTTGCGCTGATCGTAGGTGTAGGCCAAAAAGCCGAACTTGACGGTATTGGCGGTTAAGATTACGCCGCGCCGGGCGGCGGCCTCGTCGCGGCCCACGCCGATGGCGGCTATCTTGTGCTTTTCGAGCCAGTCCAGGGTGTAGAGAACCCCGTATTCGTGCTGGTCGCGGGTATGGTTGTTGGCGATGGAGACAACGTCGATCCCGGCCAGTTCGAGACCTTCGATCGCCTCCGGCGGCGCTTTGAACACCATGCCGGCCGTGGGCGGCGTCCCCTTATCGGAAAAGGGCGACTCCAGGTTAAGGAAGGCGAGGTCGGCGGTTTTGAAGAATGGCGCGATCTTTCGGAACGGGAGGGCCGGATCCTTGGTTGCCCGCATTCGCTCGGCGACATGGCGGGAGAGCATGGCGTCTCCGCCGAAGACCAGGCGGTTGACCGGCGGGGGAACTTCGACGTCCTGTTTTCGCGGGACGGGCGCTTCCTTTGGCTTGGGGGCGCCGCCGCCGCAACCGATGAGGGCGAAGCAGGCCAGCGCCGCGATCTGTCGGCGCATCGGTCTAGCGGATCCCCGCCGCCGCGGCCTGGTCGAGAAACCAGGTGACCTGACCCTCGTGAAACCGCGTTAACTGGGCGGGCGAATCCATGAGCGACTCGGGGCCATTCCAGACTGACTTCAGCGCGGCGGCCTTATCCGCGCCCGTAACGAGCATCAGCGTCTGGCGCGCCCGCATCAGGACACCGGGGAGCAGTGTGATTCGGGCCACTTTGAGCTTTTCGACATAGACGGCGGCGGCGATGCCGTCCCGGTCCAGAATCAACGGTTCGCCCGGGAAGAGACTGGCGGTATGGACATCCGGACCCATTCCCTGCTGGATGATATCGAAAACCGGGAAGGCTCCTTCTTCTAATTGGAAGTGATTCCGGATCTCATCGGCATACCGTTCGGCCGCCTCCGAAACCGGTAGCTCGGCGTGCATCCGGTGGATGTTAGCGGCCGGGTATCCGGAGTGGGCGAGCCAGTTATCGTGGGCCAGAGTGTAGTTACTCTGCGGATCGCCGGGCGGGACGGCGCGTTCGTCAACCCAGAAGAGATGAACCTGGGACCAGTCGAATTCGGATTTGCTCAGAAACTGGAACAGCAGCTTGGGTGTGGCGCCGCCGGAAACGGCGATGGCGGCGGACTCCCGCTCGGACAACGCGGCGGAGAGGATTTGGAGCATGCGTTCGCCGCAAGCTTCGGCGGCGCTTTGCGGCTCGGCGCTCAGGACGGTCTCAAAGTTCATGTTTGGTAAAGCTTCGCACAACGGCGAGCAGGGTGGCATCGAAAGTCGGATCGGGCCCGAGGATACTGAGTTCTTCTTCCAGCAGGCCCGCGTCGGTGCGGACGGGATCGGGGACGCGGGTGGCCATGCCGTCGAAGCCGGTGGCGACGAGGGCTTCGCCGGCGTCATTGACTTCGAGCCGTTGGCCGCCGGCAATCAGGCGAATTCGTTGAACGCCGCTACCGGAGGCGGCGATCTGGGCGCCGGGCAGACGCTGACCGAGCCAGGCGGCGAGATACATTACGTCGGTTCCGGGGGCGCCGAAGCGGCCTTTGATCTCGACGCGGTCGATTTTGCCTACTAACTTATGACAAGCGCTAGTTTCGAACATCTGGGCGATGGTCTCGCGCCAGACGGTGAGCCGGCTCCAGGCGAGGTCCTTGATGCGCCAGCCCGCGCGGCGGCGGTTGGCGAGTTCGGTGAGGCCGGTGGGGGCGTCAACGAACTGGGCGGAATCGATGATGAGCGGACGGGCCAGGGGAAGCAGCGTCTGGAAGTCGGGGCTGAGGATCAGTTGGGCGTCACGGATCCAGAGGAGGACCGGGAGGTCGGCGACGGTGAGGCCGAGGGCGACGGCGTGGAAATCCGGGATCCGGTCGCGAGTGGCGGTGAACTCGATCTGCTCGCAGCAGAGTTGCTGGCGGCGGCCGAAGGCGAGTTGGCACTGGGCGAAGACGCGGGCGGAGAACTCCGGTTCCCGCTTATCGACGAGCCGCAGGACGACGTAGCGGCTGGGGTGACTGTGCATGAGGTCGCCGAGGGTGCCGGCGAGATCCTGTTCGTCGTCGCTAGTGGTGGCGACGAGGAGTGTCATGGAGCAGGCACGGACGACGGCGTAATCGGTCGTTGCCTGACCGAGCTCTTTCCAGACGTTGGCGAGGTCCTTGAGGAGCTTTTCGGAGCTGATTTCCTCGATGACGGCGGGCATTAGAGATCGCCTCCATGGGTGGAGTGTTGGCCGCTAGTGTCGTGGGGAGCGCAGGCGCGGTTGGGTTCGCAGTGCTGGCTCGGCGTTTGCGGGTTGCGGCTTGGCGCGGCGATTGCATTTCGCTGGGGCGTCGTTTGCGATGTGCCGTTGGCCGCGGGGCGTTGGCGCGGCGTTTTCGGGTTGCGGGTTGTCGCGGCGCCTGCCGTTCGCTGGCGCGGCGTTTTCGAGATGCGGTTGGACGCGGCGTTGGCGCGGATGGGTTCGCGGTGCTGGCGCGGCGTTTTCGAGATGCGGCTTGTCGCGGAGCTTGCCGTTAGCTGGCGCGGCGTTTTCGAGATGCGGTTGGACGCGGCGTTGGCGCGGATGGTTTCGCGGTGCTGGCGCGGCGTTTGCGGGTTGCGGCTTGTCGCGGAGCTTGCCGTTAGCTGGCGCGGCGTTTTCGAGATGCCGTTGGACGCGGCGTTGGCGCGGATGGGTTCGCGGTGCT
>Ga0105048_10008897_pt1 | contig 16039 bp, 10 predicted proteins | sample MAT05_FD_78382 | JGI IMG/M metagenome (GOLD analysis project Ga0105048, IMG submission 78382) | Freshwater microbial communities from Lake Fryxell liftoff mats and glacier meltwater in Antarctica - MAT-05 | ecosystem: Environmental > Aquatic > Freshwater > Ice > Liftoff microbial mat | place...
CGAGCTGCCGATGGTACTGGAGTCGAATCCGGGAGAGTAGGAAGCTGCCACCTCTACTATTGAGTGTAAGTGAAGGCCTGTTGTCGAAAGACAACAGGCCTTTTTTGTAGATGGATGTGAGGGCAAAATCAAAGAACCCCGAACCTCAAAAAGAAATCCCCTGAAGTGATTCAGGGGATTTCTTACATTTATGCAGCTTCGTTGTAATTAACAGTCTAAGCCTTGATACCTGTGCACTCGTAGGGATTCGAACCCCAAACCTCCTGATCCGTAGTCAGGTGCTCTATCCAATTGAGCTACGAATGCATAACACGTTGCTCCGTGTTTGGACTGCAAAAGTAGGTATAATCGTTTGAAATCCCAATTTTGGGCTAAAAAAAATCTCATTTGCCTTTGAAATTTGCCTTTCGTTTCATCAAAAAAGCACCAATCCCTTCCATTGCATCAGTCGATTTTCCAAGGATGTCCTGGTTGTCAGCTTCTTGCTCTAGCTGGTGGGCCAAACTGCTATATAAAGACTGATTAAGCACTTTTTTCATGATACCAATAGCCTTCGTAGGAGCGGTGATGTAGGCAGCCATTGTTTGACTTACCGCTGTGTCTAATTCTGATGCTGGTACGGATTTATTAACCAAACCCATAGTCATTGCTTCGGGACCATACACTCTTCTGCCAGTGCTGCAGAGTTCAAATGCTTTCAACGAACCGACCAGGCGGGGCAGAAAGAATGTTGACCCTGCATCGGGCAACAGACCTATATTGACAAATATCTGGCTGAAATACGCTTCGTCGGCGGTAATAAGCACATCACAGGCTAGGGCCAAAGAGAAGCCAGCTCCTGCTGCTACCCCATTTACACGGGCAATGACAGGTTTTTCGATGTTGCGAATAGCCATAATCATGGGGTGATAGCCCTCACGCAAGGATTTACCCAATGAGAGCTGCCCGTTAGAGGCCTGGCTAAGGCCATCTTTCAAGTCGGCACCCGAGCAGAATGCCTTATCGCCTGCACCTGTAATCACAATAACTCTGATTGTCTCATCTGCTCCGGCCTGTTCTACGGCGGCAGTGATGTCCTTTATAAGTGCAGCACTTAGCGCATTGTAAACTTGTGGGCGGTTGAGGGTAATGCGGCAAGTACCGCCGTCGATTTCGTAAAGAATATTGTCGTACATGACCTGTTGTTGTTTCAATAGTAGTATGCAAGCATACAGTTTTTGTTCTAATAAAAAAAGAAAACCAGTTCGGTTGCTTTATTGTGATTTCTAGATCAATAAGGAAACAGCCAGAACGCTAACTATTAAACCCATCAAAAAGCCGACATTAACTTGTGCGAAAGTGTGGGCATTCAGGTGTAAGCGTGCACTCATAACAAGCCCGGCAAAGCCCGTGAGTAAAGCCAAAAAGAAAATTAGATCCGTTTCGCCAAACTTGACGGTTATGGAAAGCAGAGAGCCAAGAACTCCACCAATGCCCACACTATGAGCGCTTATTTTCCAAAACAACGAAATGATACCAACCAGTAAGATGGAGACGGTGATGCTACCGAGTATAACCGAAATCTCCGGTGACGTTTCGGAGACCAGCTGCATTCGGGTAGCAAACAGGAATGTAAGCACCAAATAGATAATACCAGTGAGAAAATAAGGCAATCGGCGGTCGAGCCGATTGTCTAAGTAAAGGCTGGGAATGTAGCCGCTCCGGAACAGGTAATAAATCAGAATGGACGGGATTCCGAAGGTGCCCACGGAAATTAAAACAAGGAGACTACCACGAAAACCCACCGGGAAAGCGTCAAGCCCCAACACACCGGGTACTTGAAAAAAGAGGATGCCGAACAACAAGGTCGGCATAAGTAATGGATGAAACAGTATGGAAAGTGAACGCGCCAGTTTGTCAGTCACGATTATAAAGCAAAGTATAATTCAGCAAACGAATTTACGGCCAAAAACGGTTCAATTCGTTTGGGAACTACAATTGCTTACGCAAACGGGCGACGGGAATGTTTAGCTGTTCGCGGTATTTGGCCACTGTCCGGCGGGCAATATTGTAACCACGATCGTTAAGCATTTTTTCGAGCTTATCGTCGGACAGTGGGTTCAGCTTAGGCTCATTGTCGATCAGGTCTCTCAAAATGTTTTTCACCTCGCGGCTGCTTACATCCTCGCCTGAATCGGTTGAAATTCCCTCCGAGAAGAAATATTTGAGCGGATAAATGCCAAACTCGGTCTGGACAGATTTGCTATTGGCGACCCGCGAAACCGTTGACACATCCATGTCGATGATAGACGCGATGTCTTTCAGAATCATGGGCCGGAGCTTTGATTCGTCGCCGGTTAGGAAGAAGTCGAACTGAAATTTGACAATGGCATTCATCGTTTTCAACAGCGTTTGTTGCCGTTGTTTGATGGCATCGATAAACCACTTGGCTGCGTCGAGTCGCTGCTTAACGAAAGTAACCGTTTCTTTGAGTGCTTTGTTGTTTTTAGTGCTTTTATCGTACGTATCGAGCATATCGGCAAACGACCGGCTGATTTTCAATTCAGGGGCGTTTTTCGAGTTTAGGGTCAATTCGAGTTTTCCGCCGTTATTGGTCAGAATAAAATCAGGAATTAAATATTGAGCGGTTCCATCTCCACCTTCTACAGAGCCGGGTTTTGGATTTAACTTGGTAATGATGTTAACAACCTGCTTGAGCGATTCATCGGAAATATTAAGCCGTCGCTGAATTTTTTCGAAGTGTTTTTTCGAGAATTCTTCGAAGAACTCCTCAATGATTTTGATAGCCAGCAGAACATAAGGGTCGGTTTGGTCTTTGCGTTTTAGTTGTAATACCAGACACTCCTGAAGGCTACGGGCGGCAATACCCGGAGGGTCGAACGTTTGAATGCGTGCAAGAACTTCCTCCAATTCGGCAGCATCGGTGAAAACGCCCTGAGAGAATGCAAGATCATTGACAATCGCCTGCATAGAACGACGTATGTAGCCGTCGCTTTCGATACTGCCGATAAGTTGAAGGCCAACGACACGCTGCTCCTCAGACAAGCGCAGATAGCCAAATTGTTGCATGAGCGAGTCCACCAGGCTGGAACTGCTGGCTAAGGGCGATTCCCGCTCCTCTTCGGCATAATTGCCGTCGCCCTGCATTTTATAGCCATTGTAATCGTCGCTGCCTAGATATCCATCCAGGTCGAGCTCATCATCGCGTGAACGAATATCCTCGCTGTACTCATCGTCGAAAGGATCATCATTAGAAGGCTCGTCGTAATCTTCAGCTCCTTCTTCAAGAGCCGGATTGATTTCAAGTTCTTCTTCGATGCGTGTGTCCAGTTCAGCCGTAGGAATTTGCAACAACTTAATGAACTGAATCTGTTGAGGAGACAGTTTTTGCTGAAGCGTTTGGTTTAGGCTTAACTTCTGCATAAAAGAATTAGAGAATGGTAATATAAACGAGTTTGGCAGAAGAGGGTGGTAATAGCCCCCTCACAATTATCAGACCAATTTCACTCAAAAATTGTTTAATGCCAATAAAAAAATCAGTTACTGCGGGCAATATAGCTGATATTGATTGAATGGTACAATAAACAAAGGTAAAATCAAGCATGTATTGGCAAGGGTAGCTAGTGGCTTTCTGCTTTAAGCTATTGATAGTGTATTAGTTATGACCTTTTTTTGGAGACTTGGTCAATAGATTAACGTTAGAAAACAATTATTTTCTTAAATAAGTCTTCAGGTGCCCGTATCTCAGCAAGTAGGTATATCGAAGGGTGATTTCTTTAAACCTATTTTTACGGGATTTTTGTTACTCCAGTACAATATGCATTGGAAAGCCTTCGGTTTATCAGTAAGCTGGAATGCTAGCCAAACCCGATCGTTTATTCGTTTGTTTTTCACCGTTAGTCAATGAAACTACTCAAGGTTGCCGCCGGCGTATTAAATCAGACCCCCCTTGCCTGGGATTATAATCGGCAAAATATCATCAATGCTATCGACGCAGCCCGACAACAGGGTGTTGGTTTGCTGGTGTTGCCCGAACTCTGTATTTCGGGCTACAATTGCGATGATATGTTTTTTGCTCAGAACACGATTGACCAGTCGATCGCGTCGATGCTCGATATTGTGATGCATACAGCCGATATAGTTGTATCGGTAGGGTTGCCATTACGACATAATAACCGGACGTATAATACGGCCTGTCTGATAGCCAACAAACGGATTATGGGTTTTGCGGTTAAGCAGTATTTACCCCAAAACGGTATCCATTACGAACCCCGCTGGTTCCAGCCGTGGTCAGCATTTGTGCGCGACGAGATCAAATTAGGCAGCTCTGCACACGGCGGAGAATTTACATATCCATTTGGCGATGTGGTGTTCGATCTGTCGGGACGGTCCGCCGATGCGGTCAGAATTGGGTTCGAAATCTGCGAAGATGCCTGGATTGCCAATCGGCCCGGTAGATCGTTGTTCGAGCGAGGGGTCGATATCATTCTGAACCCGTCAGCCAGCCATTTTTCGTTCAATAAATCCATTACGAGGGAGCGACTGGTTGTCGATGCATCGCGCTCGTTTGGGGTCAGTTACATTTATACAAACCTGCTTGGTAATGAAGCTGGGCGGGCCATCTACGACGGTGACGCGATGGTAGCCTCCAATGGCTCGTTGCTGGTATCGGGACCACGTTTGAGCTACGAAGATTTTCATATTGTTTCGGCCGTGGTCGATGTGGAGTTGACTCGCCTTAACCAGGTGCAGAATCGGGGGAATCTGGCTCTTGCTTACCCGAATCTGCGTGTCACCGAGCGATTCGACTGGCCAGAAACAGACCCGGTGAAACCTTATGAGCCACTACTGGAATCGTGGGAGCGAGGGGGCTATATCCGCGAAGAGGAGTTTGCCAGGGCGGTAGCGCTGGGCCTGTTCGATTATTTGCGTAAAAGCCGGTCGCAGGGATATGTGCTGAGCTTGTCGGGCGGGGCCGATTCTTCGGCTATAGCGGCCACTGTGTTCCTGATGATTCGGATGGCGGTGGAGAATATCGGGATCGACGGAGTGAAGCAGAAATTGAGTTACATAAAAGCGATTCAGGATTGCCAGACCGCTGAGGAGATGGTAGGGCACCTGCTAACGACCATGTACCAGGGTACCCAAAATTCGTCGGACAATACGTTTAACTCGGCCAAAGAACTAGCTGAAAGTATTGGGGCGAGGTTTCTTAACATCGACATCAATGGACTTGTGGAAACCTACCGAGGTCTGATTGAGGGCCAATTGGGGCGTAAATTGTCGTGGGAAACAGATGATCTTGCTTTGCAGAATATACAGGCTCGGGTACGGGCTCCAAGTATCTGGATGCTGGCTAATATCAATAATGCGTTGCTGCTAAGTACCTCGAACCGCTCGGAGGCTGCCGTGGGGTACGCCACTATGGATGGTGACACAGCGGGCAGTATTTCGCCCATTACAGGTATCGACAAGCATTTTTTGCGGGGCTGGCTTCGCTGGCTCGAAAATGTGGGCCTAAATATAGCGTCGACACCCTCGCCCGAAACAGCTATAAAATTGGCTGGCTTGCACCGCGTGAATACGCTTGAGCCGACCGCCGAACTCCGTCCGTTGGACAGAAAACAAACCGACGAAGACGATTTGATGCCTTACGATGTGCTAAATGGGATTGAGCAACTGGCTATCCGCGATAAACAGTCGCCTGTTGAGGTGCTAAAGGCGATTATACCGCGCTACAGTGAGACCCACAGCCACGAAAAGCTGCTGCTTTGGGTTGATCGGTTTTTCCGGCTTTGGAGTCGTAATCAGTGGAAGCGTGAGCGGTATGCCCCCTCGTTTCATCTTGACGATTACAGCCTTGATCCACGCACCTGGATGCGGTTCCCGATTCTGTCGGGCGGGTTTGAGAAAGAACTGGCCGAGATGAAAACGTGGGCGGAGTCGAAAGCGAACGGTGATACAGTTGTTGCGCGGAAAGCACACGGAGGACGCGGTAAGATCGGGTTTTGAGACAGATGGCCGCCCTTTTTGGTTATCTTTGTGAAAAGCGATTACCTATGATTACGCCCGAAGAGTTTCCTTACATCACGTCTATTCACGTCAATGACTGCTATGCGTATCAGGACTTTGACATTCCGTTGTTCGACTACAAGCCGTTTAGCCATTTGATTCTGACGGGAAAGAACGGGTCAGGGAAGAGTACGATTTTGCGGGCATTGCATAGCTATTTGCTTGCTAGCAGAACCGGTTTTTTATTCACAAATGAACTCGGCAAGATTATAGTCGATAATGGCGACTACAACGTTCAATACTGGCGTTTACATATCGATAACTTACTCTATTCATATTTTCCTGCTAAGCGAACTAGTGAAGTAGCTAAAGTTGACGCTCCATCAAAACAGACAGAGTTTACGGAGAAGTTGAATACTGCTGATTCAACTCAGTTCTTTATCCGCAAATTCAAGCAGTACCTGGTCAACCAGAAAGTCGAGCAGGCGTTTAGCCAGATTGAGAATCAAGCTGATCAAATTGAACATGTTAGTCTGTTCTTTAAAGGTCTTGAAGATACATTCCGTAAGATGTTTGCCGATGATGCTGTGAGCCTTGAGTTCATTCGTAGCGACTACGAATTTTACATCAAACTATCAAACGACCGGCGTGTGACATTTGATACCCTTTCGGAAGGCTTTTCTGCTCTGCTAAGCATTTTGATGGATTTGTTCACCAGGATTGATCTCATCCGCAAACAAGTCAAAGATTTCGCCTATAATCCCTGCGGTATTGTTCTGATTGACGAACCCGAAACGCACCTTCATCTTCAATTGCAAGAGCAGGTCTTACCGCTGTTGACTAATCTGTTCCCTAACATTCAATTCATTGTAGCAACTCACTCGCCGGCGGTTGTGGCCAGTATCAAAAAAGTTACCGTTTTTGATGTTGCTACCAAAGATGCCCGGACGGATGAGGTGGTAGGACGGAGTTATTCAGAGTTGATGATGAGGCATTTCGGGCTAAATAACGAGTACTCCAGCATCGCTGACGATATATTTAAAAAAATTAATCGAGTATTAGGTGATTTGAAAGACAAGCCCGACGAACGCAGACAGGCAATTCAGAAAATAGTGGCTGAAAATGAGTCGTTTATTTCGCCTAGCTTCATGGTTGAGCTGGAGTCAATCATCTTAGAAAACGCCTAATTGTAGTGCCCAATGATTAATGTAGTTCGTAGTACAAAGGCACCTGATTCGCTCAATACGCCTGGCATACAACGGTATTTGGACGATCTGGAAGCTTATCGTGTTGATCAACAACTACCTGCCGACCAGCAAAGTATTGTCAAGCCAAAATGTGGGGAAACATACCGAAATGCGGACCTATTCGACGCATTTTCGGAGTGCTTTTTCAACAAATGTTACCTTACGGAGAAATGGTATCCGACTTCTTATTCGATGGATGTTGAGCATTTTGTACCTCGCAACGAGCGTCCAAATTTGAAATACGCCTGGGAAAATCTATATCCGGCAGACCACGATGCTAATATGATGAAGCCTAACAAGACTCCGATTGGTGGCTACTTAGACCCCTGCGACCCTACTGACGATGTAGAAAAAGATGTTCTCTATTTTCTGGATATTGAAGGGGATAAGATACATTTTGATGCCCGTGACCAAAGCAATAGTAAGGCCGTCAACACTGCCAAACTTTTGCAAAAACTCCACAACGGCGATGATCACGACTCTAAGAAGAAAACGACTGAACTTCGAGCAGCTATCCAAAAGAAGTATGTTAAAGTTTTAGAGGCTAAAGACAAATGGCACAAAGCCCGTTTGCAGCAGAGCCGAGATGAAGAATTTAAGACTGAACGGGTGTTAATGGGGCTTATATCGCGCAAAAGTTCCTATACTATGATTATGCGCTCTATGGATGCCGTTAAAGACCTTCCGCCTAACTTCTTTGATTAACACAAGTTTATTGCCTTTTTACTCTGAAATGCCTGATTAACAGCACTCATGACCAATTCCTTTTTCGACCAGTTCAAACGGTCGGTACCGACGGCTATAACCAACGCGCCAAGCAAGGCAGAAGCCATTAAGGTTCAAATCAGTTTTGATGAGACGGGGAGTTATGTGCAGTTGCTGAATGGGCAGAACGAGGTAGTGGAACCCGATTACCAGGCTTACAGCGGAGCGTTACGTAACCTGCTCCGGTCGATGCAGCAACTCCGCGAGCGGAGTGGATTTGTGATCGACTGGGAGAACCCATCGGCGCAACTGTATTTGCATCAGCACGATTATTTGCTCGATTACATTCGGCAATGCCCCGAGGTAGTCGATGAGCGCAAACGCCCGGTGCGGTTCACCGACCTGATGGGTGAATTGCGGCTTCAGGTCACTTCGACGGAAACCCACCCGGAGACCGAAGAAGGACCTACTCCCGCCGACCGACCCGAAACCGACAAGCACGAAGCCAGCATCCGGCTGTTTGTAGACGGGGGCTACGAAGATGATTTCCTGCTCATCAACGAACGCTTTGCTCTCTCGAATGGACGGGTTGTGGAAATCCCCGAAACAGGCCCGGGATTTAATAAAGTGGCCATGTTTGAGGCCGCACTTTTGCCCGGCGACCTAACTAAATACCTGTCGCTGGCACTGTCGTATATCGAAAATATAAAAATAGAATATAGTGACTTTCAGGTAGTTAATTCGGGGGAGTCGATTATGGCCCAGCCGTGTTTGCTGTTTGAAAAAATAGATGCCGACCAGTCGCTCTATATTCGGGTGACGCAGCAACTCCCCCAAACCGAAGCTGGCTTTCTGGATGAATTCGATTTGTACCGATACGCCGATTTAAATGTGCTGGAACGAACCATTTCGGTGCGGGTTGTGGAGCGGCAACCGCTGGTGCTGCTGATTGGGCAGGTCGAAAAACTGATTGAAAAGCATACCGTTCGGGAGAAGGGAAAACGGAAATCGCAGGGGCAGTACATTGTGGAAGACAATCTGTTTGTTTTGCCTGAAGATATTGCCGGGCCGTTTATTTATCAGGAGTTACCCCAACTCCTCGAAACATTCCAGCTTTTTGGGGCCGAGAAACTCAAACAATACCGAATCAGCACCCACTCGCCCCGGCTCGACCTGAGCCTGAGCCACGGCATCGACTTTTTGGAGGGCAGCGCGACGGTGCGGTTTGGCGACGAACAGTTGGGCTTGCTAGATGTGATTCGGCAATATAACCAGCAACGGTATATTCAACTGTCCGACGGGAGCCACGCGCTGGTAAACGAGTCGTATATCCGCAAGCTCGAACGGCTGTTTCAGAAATCGAAAAAAGACAAGGTGTCCCTGTCGTTTTTCGATTTGCCGCTGGTCGAGGAGTTGCTGGATGAGGCCGTTGCCGATCAGACGTTCAAAAAGTCGCGGGCCTTTTTTACGGAACTCAACCAATTGGCCGACAAGAAACCGCGCCTGGCAACGGTGCAGGCCACCCTTCGACCCTACCAGAAACGGGGAGTGCAGTGGCTCGAACACCTGCACGAACATAAACTGAACGGGTGCCTGGCCGACGATATGGGCCTGGGTAAAACGCTGCAAACCATTACGTTACTATCGCGATTTTACCCCAAAGAAACCCGATCGACGCTGGTGGTGATGCCCAAAAGCCTGTTGTTCAACTGGCAAAAAGAAGTAGAACGGTTCAACCCCGGTTTAACCACGTATACCTACTATGCCGACAACCGCGACCTGGACGTAGCCTGCGAACACAACCTGATTTTTACGACCTACGCGCTGATGCGCAACGACATCGAGAAGTTCAGGACGAAGGACTATTTTTATGTGGTGCTGGATGAGTCGCAGAATATCAAAAATATGCAGTCGCAGGCGAGCCGGGCGGTGGTACTGCTGAAGGCTCAACACCGGCTGGCACTGAGCGGTACACCACTTGAAAACAACCTCTCGGAGTTGTATAGCCTGTTTCGGTTTCTAAACCCGGCCATGTTTGGCACTGCCGATCATTTTAACCAGCACTACCTGACCCCGATTCAGAAACATAATGACCCTGATGTAGTGGATGAGTTGCGCCGGAAAATTTACCCGTTTCTGCTGCGCCGACTCAAGAAAAACGTGTTGAAAGAACTGCCCGACAAAATTGAGCAGGTATTGTATATAGAGATGTCAGACGAGCAGCGACGGTATTACGAACAGCGTCGTCGGTTCTACAAAGATATGATTGACCGGCAGATTGCCGAAAAAGGCGTAGAGAATAGTCAGTTCTTTATCTTTCAGGCATTCAGCGAGTTACGTCAAATTGCAAGTATTCCCGAAGCAAAATCGGGCGGGGCCATTGAGTCGCCGAAGGTTGAAATACTGATTGAACAAGTGATTGATGCAGCGGCCAACGGCCATAAAATGCTGGTGTTCGTGAATTATTTAGCGGCTTTGGAGCGGATTGGCGAGCAGTTGGATGCGCATGGCCTCGACTATGTTAGCATGAGCGGCTCCACCCGCGATCGGCAACGGCTGGTAGAACGGTTTCAGAACGACCCGGCCTGCAAAGTGTTTTTGATGACGCTCAAAACCGGCGGGACGGGCCTGAACCTGACAGCCGCCGATATGGTGTTTATTTTTGACCCGTGGTGGAATAAAGCAGCTGAAAACCAGGCTATTGACCGCACGCACCGCATTGGGCAAACCCGCAAGGTAATGGCCTATAAAATGATTACCCAGGACACAATTGAAGAGAAAATTCTGGAATTGCAGGAGAAAAAGGCCGAACTCTTCAACGCTATCATTGCCTCGGATTCCTCGGCACTCAAGTCGTTTAGCGAATCCGATATTGCCTTTATGCTCGGATAACTATGGAACAGACGACTCTTATTGCGCTCTTAGACAAGCATATCAAGGCCAAAACCAGCAATCAGCGAAACCGTAACAATATTGCTACTGAGATTGCTTCAGGCTACATTAAAGACGCAAAAGCAGCTATTCGTAAAGACATCATTGCCGAGTTAGATGCAGGGTACAACAAAGATGACCTACAGGAACTGGCGAAGTATGCCCGTCGGGCCGTGGAGGGAAAAACACTGCTGATCGAGAGCCTAAGCCTGAATATGCCCTACTCGCTTTTGCTGAAAACCGAGCCCAGTACGGCCAGCAAGGCGCAGTTGGTATGGGGCGTGGCCGTGGTATTCAGCCATGCCGAGGTGTATAAACTGTTTCATGCCGAACTGCCACCCAACCTGCAAAAAGCGGCTGAAAAACTGAGCTGGCTCAACAAGGTCAAGGCCGATATATTAGGGCAATTGATCGGTGTGGAAATGACCGTGACAACGGGTAACAATTACTATTCGGGTGGTTCGGTAGAGCTGAACAGTCAGTTCAAAATGCTGCCTCACACGGGAGGGGGTTGGAATGGCAATGTGGTGTTGTCATGGCCCCCGGCGATACAGTCTTTTTTGCAAACTATTTTTCCGCAACCTGCTGATTACAAGTTAATAACCTTGCCACAGCCTGCACCCGACTGGACGGTATGGGAAGAAGGTGAAGTGATTATTTTTGAGGAATTGCAGAAACTACTAGCCTACCGAATGCAGGATAATATTCCGATTAACAATTCGGGAAAAGTGAGTGGAACGGCCTTCAAAAAGATGCGAAAAATGCTGGCTGTGAAGGAGTTTTTTGCTCTTGATACTACCTATCCACTTGTCCGAACGGCTTGCCTGGCGCAAATGCTGGCTTCGTTTGAACCCAAAAAAACTCAGGCTTCTGTCGACTCACTGGAGTTGTTGCGGTTGCTGTATAAAACCATTCCGAAGCAGCTTGAATTGCTGTTTTTGCTCAACGAACTCAAGAATCATGGCCAAGTCAATTTTCACTATTATAAGCAGGAGGCCGAACTGACCCTGATCGAGTGGCTCAATCGGTTGCCAGTGGGGGAGTGGGTGACAACGGAAAATATTCTGGCCTACGCCCAACTGCACGAATTAAGCGTGCTGCCCTGCTCATCGGGGCAGGCCACGAGTCTGGCTTATGAGAAACTATCGGGCTGGAATGTGAAGTTGCTGGTGAAGCGGAACGTGTCGGAGGGCGATGCGTACCGATACGTGGAGAAGCCGGGCCTGTTGGCTGGTTTTTTCCTGTGTGCATCGCTGGGTTGGCTGGATATTGCCTACACAGAGCCAAGGGGTGAGTTTGGCGAAGATCATTTTTCGGCTTATGATGGGCTGAAAGCAGTGCGGCTCAATAACCTTGGTGCCCACATTGCAGGCCGGATCAAAGGCGATTATACGCCCAAAGTAAACACAGCCACCCAGGAACTGCGATTTGATGATCAGTCGTTGCTCATTTTTTGTGATCCCGAAAACGTGGTTGCCGAAACTATTCTGGCCAATTATGCCGAGCGGGTTAGCCCCACGCGGTTCCGGGTGTCGGCCAGTACATTTTTGAAAGACTGCAAAAGCAAACAGCAGTTGATCTCGAAAATAAGCCTGTTTACCAAGTCGATAGCTCCCGATTTACCACCCAACTGGCAGGCTTTTTTCGATGACCTAACGGGCAAAGCCGAACCTCTGAAGCCGATCACAAACCTGAAAGCGTATAGTATTCCGGCCAATGATCAGTTCCTGATTCGGTTGATGGCCCAAGATGCCGTGCTGAAAACAATGGTGGTGAAAGCCGAAGGGTTCCGTATCCTGATTGCGGAAGACCAACTGGCTAAATTTAAAAACCGATTGCGGGAACTGGGGTATTTGATTAGTTGATTCGTATGTAATTTCTCAAATGGACGCTCCTTCTGCAAGCCCTAAAGCATTCCCCATCAAGCTCTCTACGGCTGAATTCAGACCGGGACAATTTGGGAATATGTTTTGGTTGGTAGTGTTATGGCTGGTGGTTCCGTGTCGGGTATAGCGTTGCAGATGTGATTTTACCTCGTCCGTCAGGATGCAGTTCGGGCTTTACTCGGGCTATTTTTATGCCCTATTTTTGGCTTTGCTTATTCCGCCCTGCTCATGGGCGAACCCATCACGGCGTTTACCGTAGCTGGCACAGCCCTGGTGCTGGCAGGCTTATGGTTGGGAAGGCGGTAGCACCAGCAATTCGACTCGTTTATTCCTGGCCCGCCTTTCAGACGAGAGCGGTCCTGGTAGCGGTTTAACTCCGCCATAACTCCGCACGTCGATGCGGTTTTTACTAATTCCCAATTGACCTAAAAACGTTCTGACGGCCTCAGCTCGGTCGTTGGCAAGCATTCGGTTTAGATTAATATCACCAATAGTATCGGTATGTCCGGCGGCTTCGATGCGCACCGTTGGGTGAGCTTCGAGTAGCGCGGCTACCTGCCGGAGTGTAGTTACGGCAGTCGACGACAATTCGGATCGGCGGGGCGCAAACTGAATGGTGGGCAATACAGCTGGCATGGCGGTTTTGGGCGCATTTCCCGGCTCCAGACGGATTTGCTTACCATAGATGCGGTCGGCACGTTGATCAGAAAAGGCAAGCTTCTCTTCAAGGTCTTTGTACCCATCGGCTCTGGTAATAATCACGTAGGTTTTGGTTGGGTCAAGTTGAAGGGTAAATGAGCCGTCGGAGTTTGTTCGGCTGGTTGCAGGGGCTACCCGACTCGGGAGCGGCCAAGCCTGTACTGTGGCTCCGGCAATGGGCAAACGGGTACGTTCGTTTACAACGGTCCCTTCCAGTACGGCGCTTGATGGTGGTGCATTTTGCGCCCGTATATGTATTGGCAGAACAGCCAAAAAGACAGAGAAAAATGCGCCAAAAATCAAGTGAGCCATCATAAAAGAGACAACAGAATCAACCGGGTAAATAGTTTGAAAAGTCGCTTAAAATGCCTAATTCAAAGTGGTATTAGAGGGTATTTTTCATGGCCTATTTCTGATATATAAACCATTGATATTCAGACGATTAAAATCGTTTATCTGGCTATAAAAATGGAACGTCTATAAATGCGATTTTGTTAGTAGAGTAGAAGGTAAATGAACAACTCGACAACAACTATAATGAACAATCAGACAACGTTTTTGACGACCCAACCTGCGGCCAGCATGCCCGTTGCTGACGGTTCGTCAAGTGGATTACCGGTGGATGAAAACTGGCGGAAATCCATTCCGGCGCAGGTGTTTCTGAATCACTTTTTTGCCATGGATTACCACATTCAACATCAGAATGACCTTGACGACTTAACTCGTTTTCCGATCTTCAAAGACTTCAAAGGTGGGGTGTCGGAAGAGGGCCGTAAAGTGCTCGAAAAGTTATTGTTGAATAGCTGGAGTGCCGAGTATGCGCTTCGTATCACACCGGTTGTAAACGACGAGCAGTACCTGCAAAGTTCATTGCACTGGACGTTTCCACAGGCATACTATAGCGTTCTATTTAGTGCCCGTGCGTTTCTGGCCATTCAGGGAATTAATGTAAGTAATGAAGAACTGATTCGCAAGCGGATAGGTAACATGGTGGTACGGGGATATTACCCGGCGTCTATCGGTTATTACGCGCTCGGACCAATTAACAATTATAGTATCCGTCGCCTGCCCATGGCTACCCGAAGCAGTAAGTCTGATCTGGGCTTGCCATCGCGGGCGGGTGCTGCACAGGCCGAGTTAGGGCAGTTTTTGAAAACAACCCGTGATCAACGGATCAAGGCTTTACGAACCGCGATTCAGAATAACCCTAAAACGGCGCTTCGGAGTGAGCGGACGGGCGAGGTGTTACAGAAATTTGGCGTTGAGCAATACAAGTTACTGGCCAAACAAATTGGTTATACCACGTACTTCGATATGCTGAGTCGCCTACGTATATCGTCTAATAACCGCGAGATTGAGCGGTTTGTCGACTCTGAGATTGATGTACGGTTATTTCATCAGAGCCTGGTAACTATCGTGTCGCATGTTAATGCTGTGCATGAAGCCTACATTGCCAAGGCGCTGGGTCTGGAAGGTTTTCGGCAGTTAATAGCCAAACTGCCGACCTATTTACAAGAGGGTTTCCTGCGCGAGCGGATGCAGACTATCATTGAACCGATGTTTGGCGTAGGTTATGATGCTTTTGGGCGGATAGCTGCTTAGTATAAAATCCCTACCGCACACTCAAAAATTGTTGGCCTTAAAACTGATACGTTCATTTTTTTCATAAGTTGCTGATCAAACACGATTTGACCAAAAACTTATGAAAAAAATTGGACGTATTATAGCTTTATTGCTGGGGGTAGTCATCTTGTTGGCAGGGGCTGCACTGGCCTATGTGAAACTTGCTCTGCCCAATGTTGGCCCCCCACCCGAACTTACCATTCGGGCTGATTCTGCCCAGGTTGCCCACGGTAAATACTTGGCAAACCATGTGGCCCTGTGCATGGATTGTCATTCTACCCGCGACTGGACTAAAGTGGCTGGCCCGATGGTGGCTGGTACTGATGGAAAAGGAGGAGAGCATTTTTCGCGGGGAATGGGATTTCCTGGTGATTTCTATGCGCCCAACATCACGCCGGCTCGCCTGAAAGACTGGACGGATGGTGAAATATACCGCACCATTACAACGGGCGTAAGCCGGGATGGACGAGCTCTGTTTCCGGTGATGCCCTACATGGGTTATGCCAAAATGGACCCTCAGGATGTGAAAGATATTATTGCTTACGTTCGTTCGCTGGCTCCTATCGAGAATACAGTACAGGCTTCGGTGGCCGACTTTCCCATGAATTTCATTTTAAACACCATTCCGACAAAAACGGAAGGTGGAAAACGGCCAGACCCAACGGACGAGGTGGCCTACGGAAAATATCTGGTAACGATTTCGGCCTGTACCGACTGCCATACACCCGTTGATGATAAAGCGCAGCCCCTACCCGGTATGGATTTTGCCGGTGGCCGCGAGTTTGCCTTACCGACTGGTACCGTGCGGGCTCTGAACATTACGCCTGATCAAACCGGCATTAAGACCATGACAAAGGCCGCTTTCATTGCCCGTTTCAAAGCCTACACCCACGCTGATTACGCTCATCCAACCGTTGGCAACGACGAGTTTAACTC
>Ga0105048_10008898_pt1 | contig 16038 bp, 10 predicted proteins | sample MAT05_FD_78382 | JGI IMG/M metagenome (GOLD analysis project Ga0105048, IMG submission 78382) | Freshwater microbial communities from Lake Fryxell liftoff mats and glacier meltwater in Antarctica - MAT-05 | ecosystem: Environmental > Aquatic > Freshwater > Ice > Liftoff microbial mat | place...
CGGGGCGTCGAGGGGCCGCGCCAGGTAGAAGATCAGGTTAAGGTCGCTGGGCCAGGGACTCAGCCCTCTTGCCTGTCCGCCGTCCGCAGCGGGCGCCACAACTGCCCACCAGCGTCCTGCTCCGGCCCGAGCGCCTGTACCATCGTGCCGTCTGGCAGCACGGCAACCGCCTCGGCCGCCGTGGACGGCTCCGAGCGCAGGCGAGCACCCTCGCCGCCCGTGTTCGCGATGCGGAACGTCGGCAAGGCCGGCTCTTCGGGCGAGTTCGTCGCCAGTTCGCCGGGGCTGGCCGGCGGGCCGGCTTGTCCCAGTCTGGCCGAGTCCATGTGCGCCACGTTCAACCCGACGATGTTGTTCGGCAGCCGGCCAGACGGTCCAGCGTCTTCGTTGCCATCCTCATTCGGGGCGGCATCGTCACCAGAGCGCGGAGCATGTCACGACGCTGCATGATCTCTCCCCCGGCCTCGGCCCGCAGGTGGTCCCGTGTTCGGCTGCCTGCACACGGCCATATCCGGGCGACCGGCAGCGACGCCGGACCGGCGTCAGGTCACCCTTGCACCGAGCATCATATCGGCCGGCGCAGCCGACAGGCAGAAGTTTTCGAGGCGCTCGTCGTGGGCACGGCGTCAGGCCGGGACGGGCACCTCAGCCGGCGGGCGCGTCCAGGCGGTGCCGGCCAGCGCAGCTTCGGTCATCCGCAGGCGCACGCCGTCAGCACGGGTTTCGGCGATCTCGCTGAACGGAATGTACAGGTCGGAACGTGCCGACCGCGTCACGCGCAGCCAGAGGTCGTTCGCGCCATGCGACGACGTGTCGTGTGCGTCCGAAGCGGCCGCGCCGCTGCCCAGGTCGCCGGGGCACGGGCACAGGATCTCGCGGGCAATCCCGATCTCGTGTCGGTCTAGCGTTACGACGGGAACGTCAAGCTCGATGGGAATGCACATGTCGGCAACCTTTCAGCACCGCCCCGGGCACGCGGACGCACACCTACACTGAACCTCTACTACCGGCAACTCCCGTGCCATGGAGCGGTCACTGTTTCTCCGCCAGCGACTCCTTCACTGTGACGATCCTGTGACCTGGAGACGCCGGTGCCGAGGCCGGCTCACTCGATATGTGGCCGGCGCGTGGTCGCATCGGTCACTTCCGCGCAATCGTCTCTGCGCGTGCCGGAGCGAAGTGGGCAACCAACGACCGCTTGTGGCGGCTTCGTGACGTGCCGCAGCCTGGGGCGCGCCCGGCCATGCTGCTGCGGAGTGGACCGTTCAGGCGGCCGGCAGCACCACGCCCAGGATGCTGGCAAGTTCACGGAGCACCTGCCGGGCCTGCGCGATAGGCCAGCCCTGCTGCCGTCCGGCGATGATCGCGTCGGCCAGGACGCGCAGGGCAGCGATAGCCGTTGGCGAATCCAGGTCATCTTCGAGCGCGGCAACGAACTGCTGCCGCATCGGCTCGGGACTGACGGGGCTGCCGGTCGCGCTGTCGGTCTGGGTCGCGTCGGCTGCGGACGCGGGCGCGCCGGCCGCCGCCAGCAGCAACGTCACCAGTTCCTCGCTCGCATCCAGCGCCGCCGGATCCCATTCCAGCACGTCGCGGTACCGAACGCCCGACAGGTACAGGCGGATCGCCTCGGGGCGGTACGTCTTGATGAGGTCGTGGACGAACACCATGTTGCCCAGCGACTTGCTCATCTTCTCGCCGTCCATCCGGAGCATGCCAATGTGCATCCAGACGCGCGCGAACGGGCGCGAGCCGCTCCAGGCTTCGGACTGCGCGATCTCCGACTCGTGGTGCGGATACACGAGGTCGCCGCCGCCGCCGTGGATGTCGATGCTCTCGCCCAGGTAGCGCATCGACATGGCGGAGCACTCGATGTGCCATCCAGGTCGCCCCGGCCCCCACGGGCTGGGCCACGTCGGCTCGCCGGGCTGCGCGGCCTGCCACAGCAGGAAGTCGATGGGGGCTTCCTTGCGCGGGTCGTCGGACGGGTCGCCGGTCTCAGTCAGCCGCTCGGCCATCTCGTCCAGCGAGAAGCGACCCAGACAGCCATAGTTCGGGTCACTGGCGACGCGGAAGTAGACGTTTCCGTCCACCTCGTAGGCGTGGCCACGCATGATCAGCGCGTCGATCATCTCGACCATCTGCGGGATGTTCTCGGTCGCGCGGGGGTACGCCACGGGCGGCTGCACGCCGAGCGCGTCGAGGGCCGTCTGATGGATCTTGACGTAGTGGTTGCCCAGTTCGTCCCACGGCCTGCCGACTTCCTTCGCCTTGCGGAGAATGTCGTTGTCGATGTCCGTGATGTTCTGGATGTAGCGGACCTTGTGGCCCTGGTACTGGAGGAACCGACTCAACACATCGAACGACACGTAGCAAAACGCGTGGCCGAGGTGGGCTGTATCGTAGGGCGTGACGCCACACACGTACATCGTGACTTCATCGCCCGCTGGTCGAAACGCCTCAGTGGTCCGACTCAACGTGTTGTACAGCCGCAGGCTCACGCGCCTCACCCCAACCGCAGGATCGTCTCGGGCATTGTAGGTGTCAGGTCAACCGGGCCGTCGCCGTCGGCAGCAGACAGACTGGCCCGGCGACGATAACACGACTGGCTGCGACTTTGTTCCCGGCCCTGGCGGGGTGAGCGTCGTAACGGGCAACGGGCGAGTCTTCTGAGCCGGCGTGGTGCATCCACCGTGAGATTGTCGTTGTATCCTGGCGTTCACAACGCAATCTGGACTGCGCGCCGCGATGCGAGGATGTAGAATCCCGGTCGGTCGCCCGGTGGCATGGGTATATCCCTGCACGGCCGACGCCGAATCGGATGAAACCGTGGGGGATATGCCAATGACTGCTCATCCCGAGTCACCTGCTGATACGCGACTGGCCGCGATAGATCCACATATCGCGCACTGGGAGAAGATCGGCGACTGCATCGCGCAGTTTATCGACGTGACCCTGAACTACCGCCAGACCGGCCACCCCGGCGGCTCCCGCTCCAAGATTCAGATGATGGTTGCCCTGACCCTCAGCGGCGCGATGCGCTGGGACATCCGCAACCCGGAGAAGCGATTCGGCGACAAGTTCATCCTGGTTGCTGGGCACACCATTCCGCTGATCTACACGATGCTGGCGGCGTACAACACGGCTCTCAAGGCTCGGTACGAGCGGACCGGCAACCCCAAGTACGCGGTGCCGGAAGCTGAGACGCGGCAGTTGGTCTGGCGCGACCTGCTGGGTTTCCGGCGGCGCGGCGGCCTCGCCGGCCACGCCGAGATGGAGGGGAAGACCCTCTTCCTGAAGTTCAACACCGGGCCGAGCGGCCACGGGTCGCCGCCGGCGGCTGGCGAGGCCATCGCGCTGAAGCGAGCGGGCGCGGACGGGGTGAAGGTCTTCGCGGTCGAGGGCGAGGGCGGCCTGACCGCCGGGGCCAGCCACGAGACCAAGAACAGCGCGTTCGGCCTGGGCCTGGACAACCTGTATTACCTGATCGACTGGAACGACTACGGCATTGACGAGTTCCAGGCGAGTGACGTGGTGAATGGCACACCGGTCGATTGGTTCGAGCCGTACGGATTCCGGGTGCACGGCACCGAAAACGGCAACGACATGCGCTCCGCCGCGCAGGCGATCATGGCCGCCGTCGAGGAGCCGAACCCGGACCAGCGGCCGAGCATGGTCTGGTTCAAGACGACGAAGGGCCACGGCTACGGCGTCACCGGCTACAAGTCCCACGGCGTACCGCACAAGCTGCACGACCCGATCTACTGGCAGGGCCGCCGCGAGTTTGCCGAGAAGTACGGCGCGCACTGGGTTGGCGAGGACGACGCGGCCCCGACCCCGGCGGCCGGCCCGGCCTATCAGTCTCAGTTCGAAGCCAACCTGGCGGCCATCGCGGACGTCATCACCTCCGACGAGGCCCTGGTGGACTACCTCTCTGACCGGCTGGTCGAACTTGGCGAGTCGGTGCCGCAGGAGATCCCCAGCTTCCGCCTGGATACGTCCAAGAACCCCTGGAACGATCCCCGCCTGTGGGACTTCAAGAACTACCCCGAAGATATGTTCGTGAAGCCGGGCACCAGCGCGCCGAACCGCGCCGGGCTGGCGAAGTGGGGTGCCTGGGTCAACTCGTTTGGGCGGAAGGAGTACGGCCGACCGCTGTTCATCGGCATGTCGGCTGACCTTGCGGAGTCCACGAACATCTCCGGCTTCGCCAACGGCTTCGGCGGCGAAAAGGGGTGGGGCCGCTACGACCGCAACAAGAACCTTGAAGGTTCGCTGCTGCCCCAGGAGATCACGGAGTTCACCAATTCCGGCATGTCGGCGGGCATCGCCTGCGTCAACCTCTCGGAGACGCCGTACGAGGAGTTCGACGGGTTCTTCGCCGCGCACTCGACCTATGCCTCGTTCAGCTACCTGAAGTACGGCGCGATGCGGCTGTTCAGCCAGATCGCCCAGGACTCGGACTTCAAGGTCGGCAAGGTGCTGTGGGTCGCTGGGCACTCCGGGCCAGAGACGGCCGAAGACTCGCGGACACACTTCGGTATCTTCGCCACGGGCGTCACGCAGTTGTTCCCCGAGGGCCACACCATCAACCTGATCCCGTGGGAGCACAACGAGGTTCCGGTGCTGATCGCAGCGGCGATGGCGACGGATGCCCACGTGGTCGCGCTGCACCTGACCCGCCCGCCAATCGTGATTCCGGACCGCGCGGCGCTCGGCATGGGCTCGCACTTCGACGCGGCAAAGGGCGCATACCTGCTGCGTGACTACAAGGCCGGCCAGCCGAAGATGGGCACGATCCTGGTGCAAGGGACGATGTCCACCTACAACACGGTGCGCATCCTGCCGAAGCTGGACAAGCTTGGCCTGAACGTTAAGCTGGTGGCGGCGGTCAGCCCCGAGTTGTTCCTGCGCCAGCCCAAGAGTTACCAGGATTCCATTCTGACCCCTGGCGACCGGGTGGACATGACCTACATCACCAACGGCTCGCGGCGGCTGATGCGCGACTGGGTGACCCACCGCATCGCCGACGAGTACGCGATGTCCAGCGACTGGGACGACCGGTGGCGCACCGGCGGCACCCTTGACGAGGTGATCGACGAGGCGCACCTGTCCCAGGAATGGCTGCTGGCGGGCATCCAGAAGTTCACCAGCGACCGACCGCAGCGGCTGGAGCGGATTCGGCAGCAGTTGGCCGCCGCCCAGGAGTAACGGCCCTCACCGCCGACCCCCTCACCCGCTTACCGCGCGGGGAGGGGGCGTTTCTCGCCTCGGAGGTTGCCGGGCGCCGTACTACCCTCAGGCGGCGGAGCCGCTCGGCTCCGCCGCCTTTCACATCGCGCCCCGCCACTAACTCGTCTGCCCAGGCGCTGGCGTGCTACGGTTCCTCAGACGCGCTGTGGCACCGACCTGCCACATGCTGCCGCACCACGCAACGCGACGGAGGAGCCTGTGGACGACATCGCGCACATTCGGGCTGAAGGGGCGGCTGCACCCCGCGCCGGCCTCGGCATCGGCCGCCAGGCCTTCGGGATCTCGCGGGACCATAGCAAGCGGCTCGAACTGACCTTCGTCCTCAAGAACGGCGGCTCTATCACCGCCGTCACCGAGTTTGACGACGCCCTGTCGGCGGAGTCATTGGCTGCCTTTGCCGAGCAACTCACGGCTGACGTTGCGGCCGGCAAGGCCCGCAGTTTCACGGACGGCTGGGCAACCAGCGGGCAACACGTCTGGGTCAACCTGGGTGACGTCGCCGCGTTCTCGCTGCGCCCGCTCAAGTAAGCACCGGGGCACCGCGCCAGCATGTCTGCCCGTAAGCCTCGCCGTCACGCCGGCGAGCACGATCTGGTTGAGGCGTTCGGGCAGCCCGGTTGCCCGGTCTGCCGGCTGTCCACCGAAGCCGTGGACGCCTACCTGACGTCTGTCTGTTACGAGCAGGTCAACGACCTGGACCTGCGCGAGCAGTTGCGCTCGGCGGGCGGCTTCTGTCGAGGCCACGCCGAGCGGTTCCTGCACCAGCGGTTCGGGCAACTGGCGGCGGCAATCGTCTACCGCGACGTGCTGAACACCGCCCGAAAGCGGTTGGCGGCTGGCGGCGGGCGTGGACGCTCGCGGCTGGCGTCACTCATAAAGTCCGGGCTGGGCAGCGCCGGCCTGAGCCGCCGCGAGACGCGCACCACCCCGCCCTGCCCCGGCTGCGAGGCCGAAGCGGAGGCTGAGCAGCGGTATCTCGCGGTCATCCGCAACCGCCTGCACGACCCGGCCGTGCGCGCGAAATACCTGGCCGGCGACGGCCTCTGCCTGCCGCACATTGACTTGGCGCTCCAGGCTGACGACGGGTCGCCCGCGCTCGCCGAGGCCGCCGTCGAGATGCTCGGCACCATCGTGGGCGAGCTTGACGAGTACATCAAGAAGCACGACTACCGCTTCACCACGCCCGTCTGGGACGGCGGCGAAGATACCCCGGAACGGGCCGTCGAGCGGGCGGTGGGCAGCACGCCACCGCCGCAGTTCACCGACTAGCCCCGGCGCGGCTCACAGGCAGAACACCCTCACCTCCTGCCCTTCTCCCCCGTCCTCCGGATAGAGCCGCCGTCCCCACAATGTCATCCCGACCGAAGCGAGGAACGAGCGGAGTGGAGGGATGACATGAAGTCGCGAGGATCGGTCGGGATGACACGTGAGAAGACGGCTCACTCCACGCAGAGGGAAATAGGGGCACGGGCAGGCTCGCGGCACAACGGAGGAAATAGGGGCACGGGCAGCAGGCTCCCTCCACGCGGGCCGGTCGGCAACGGGCCTGAACCGCTGGCACGTCGCGGGCGCCTGCTCCGTCACCCGCGCCTGCAACATTTCGCAGGTGTTCCCCGTCCCTTCGGTACACTTGAGCGACGGGCGGTGCTGGATGACGTGTCCTCAATGTACGGCGGCTCCTCCACCGGGCAGCCGCTTCTGTAATCAGTGCGGCACACCGCTAGCCGTTGTCTGCGCGGCCTGCTCGGCCTCCAATGCTGCTGACAGCCGCTTCTGCGTCCAGTGCGGCTACCCGCTGGGTGCGCCTGATACCGGGCCGGCCAGCGCCCCCCCGCCTGTGGCCCGCGCACCCATCCGTGGCGACGAGCAGCGTCGCACGGTGACGGTCTTGTTCGCAGACATCGTTGGTTTCACGTCGCTGGCAGAGCGGCTCGACCCCGAAGAGGTCCGCGACGTGACGGCGGCGGTCTTCGGGCGGCTGGTTGAAGAGATCGTGCGGCGCGGCGGCACCGTCGATAAGTTCATCGGCGACGCAGTGATGGCCCTGTTCGGGACGCCCGTCGCGCACGAGGACGATGCCTGCCGGGCCGTCGAAGCCGCGCTGGCGATGCAGGCCGCTCTCGGGGAGATCAACGGCGACTTGGAGCGCATCCACGGCCTGCACCTGGAGCTACGCATCGGCATCAACACCGGCGAGGTCGTGGCCGGCGTGCGCGAAGTCGGCGGCTTCCAGGACGACACGGTGATTGGCGATACCGTGAACACCGCGTCTCGGCTCCAGACGGCCGCCGATCCCGGCAGCGTACTGGTGGGCGACGTGACGTCACGCCTGTCGCGCCAGCAGTTTGAGCTAGAAGCACTTCCACCGCTGCTCCTGCGCGGGAAGTCCGAGCCGGTGCAGGCGTACCGCGCGCTCGGACCGCTCACCGCCGTGCCGGTGGCAGACGCCGCGACCGTACCGCTGGTGGGGCGCGCCGTCGAGCGTGCGGTGCTGGCAGAACGCGTGGCGCAGCTTGACGCCGGCCTCGGCAGCGTCGTCATCATCACCGGCGAGCCGGGGACTGGCAAGTCGCGATTGCTGACCGAACTGCGGCAGGTCGTGGAACGCCACCCGCACATCCGCATTGGCGAGGCGCACGCCGCGCCATACGGGCCCGGCCAGACGCCGCGCATGTATGCGCCGTGGGCCTGGGCGTTCTTCGCGGAGCAGCTAACGGAACTGGCCGCGGTGCGCGGGTCCGATCCGACGGCCCCGGCTGATCCTGACCCTGCCGACCTCGTGGCGGCGACGCTCGAACGGTTGCAGGCGCGGCTGGACGCACTCGGAGTGCCCGAGGCGCTGCCGTTCCTCTGCTACCTGCTCGATCTGCCGCGCCTGGGCACGCTGGCCGCCGTTGACGACCTGTCGCCGGAGGAACTGCACCGGCGCAGCCTGCGCGCCATCACAAAGCTGCACGTGCAGCTTGCCAGCGAGGGGCCGTGTGTGATCGTGGTGGACGACTTGCACTGGGCCGGGCCGAGCATCCTGAGCTTCATGGAGGCAGCGGCTGAACTGGCCGCCCATGCGCCGCTGCTGCTGGTGCTCAGCTTCCGGGCGGATGTCGATGCGCCGTCATGGGCACTGCGTGAACATGCCCAGCGCGTCGCGCCCGACCGCTACGTCGAACTGGCGCTTGGGCCGTTGGGGCAGGACGACAGCCGCCAGCTTGCCCGCACGCTGCTCGGCGGCGCGGCCATCGACGCGGACGCCGAGGCGCTGCTGATGGCGCGCATCGACGGCAATCCACTGTACGCCTACGAGTTGATCCAGGCGATGGTGGATCGCGGGGCGCTCACGATCAAGAGCGGACGCGTAAAGCTGGACGAGGACGCCACGCGCCGCATCCCCGAGACGTTACAAGCGATGATCCTGTCGCGTATCGACCGGCTACCGGAAGAGGCCCGGCGCGTCGTGCAGACCGGCGCGGTCCTGGGCAGGACGTTCTCGCGGCAGTTGCTGACGCGCGTCTTTGGCGACGGCCCGGCGCTCGAACGCGGCCTGCGCGACGCATTGCGCGCCGGCATCCTGGTCGAACGGTTCATGCCATCCCGGCCGGGCTACACGTTCACGCAGGGCCTGGCGCAGGAAGTGGCCGAGCGTACGCTGCTGCTCCGACGCCGCCGGGAGTTGCACCGGCAAGCGCTCGAAGCCATTGAGGCGATCTTTCCCGATGAGCTGGGTGCCCACGCTCCCGGCCTGACGCGGCACGCGCTGGGGGCCGAAGCCTGGGGGCCGGCCGCTCGCTACGCCCTGCTGGCCGGCGAGCGCGCCGCGTCAGACTACTCGACGCGCGAGGCACTGCGCTTCTACGACCTGGGGCTTGAGGCAGTCGCGCGCTTGGGTGACCATGTCCCGGCGCTTGTCACGTGCAGGCTGCTCGCCGGCAAGGCGCTGATGCTGGCAAATCTCGGGCAGTACGACGACAGCGTCGCGGCGTTGCAATCTGCCCTCGTCCTCGCGCGGGCACCCGGCTTCGTCACCGAAGCCCGCGAGTTGGCGAACCTCGAGCCGCGCCGCCTGCGCGCCCGGCTGGCGCTGCGCCTGGCCGGGATCTGCGCGTATCAGACTGATCTTGAGACCGCCGAGGCCGCCACCGCCGAAGCGTTCTCACAGCTTGACGAAGCTGACCCCGAGATGGCCGGCGCCCTGGCCGTCCAGTCGTGGCTGCTGACGCACCGTGGGAAACTGCAAGAATCGGCCGACGCGGCCCGGGCCTCGCTGCGGGCGGCGTTGGCGAACGGCGGCTTTGAGGAGCGCGCCCGCGCTTATGACGCGCTGACGCGGCCGGAGATCGCGGGAGAGATCGGCCCAGGCATCGCCACCTATGCAGCCGAAGCGATCCGACTGGCCCGCGAGAACCGCCACGACGGCTTCCTGTTCAAGGCGCTGATTGCGCGGGAAGTGCTGCGCGAGATCTGCTTGCAGCCGTACACGCCTGAGTCCCTGATGACGGCGCACGAGATCCTCGACCTTGCACAGCGGATGGACTCCGTGCCGGCCGAGGGCACCGCCCGCGTGATCCTGGGCGTGGTCTGCCTGAGCGCCGGCCTCTGGGACGAGGCCGAGCGCGAGCTAACCTCGCGGGCCGCGAGCGAGTGTACCGTGACGGCAGCGGCCGTGATGCGGAACATCGCGCTGGTGCGGCTGCTGGGCGCGCGCGGTCGGTTCGACGAGGCCGGGGCCATCCTGGCCGCCATCGATCCCTGCCCCTTTTCGCACGGTGCCGTCTGGCTCGGCATCACCCGAGCAATGCACCTGCTGACCGCCGGCGATCCAGAAGGCGCGCATGCCGTCGTCATGGAGTGCATCGACATTCAGGCCAACATGCGCTGCCTCGCCTGCGAGGCAATCCTGGGCGGGGCCGGGGCCGAGATCATGGCGGGCGCGGGCGACAACCACCGCGCCGCCGCGCTGGCTGATCGCGCGGACGCCGCCGGCGACGGCGCATTTGTGGCCGGTCGGCTGATGGCCGCCCGCGCCCGAATGACCATCGCCCTGAACGCCGAAATGTGGGACGCGGCCATCGCCTACGGCCTCGGCGCACGGGCGCTGGCAGACGAAGTCGGCCAGCCGTTCGAGCGCGCACGGTACCTGCTGCTGCTCGGCACGGCGTATCACCGGCGCGGCGCACCGGGCGACGCGGAGCACGCGCAGGCGCTCTTCGCCGACGCGTCTCGCACGTTTAGCGAGGTGGGCGCACAGCCGTATCTCGCCCGCCTCAGCGCCGAGGGTGTGGAGGTGGACGCTCGGCCGGCGACCGTCACCCGCTGAATTCGCAGCGTCGCAGTAACAAGACTGTTATGACGCAGTAGTGCGAATGTCTCCCTGCGGTAGCCCATCTGGGCTAACTCCTCTAGCATTGCCTCACTTCCATCCCGAAGAGGCTTCCCTTTCCGTTTCTTCGGTAACACTCGAAGTTTGTTCGCGCTGTCCAGGCGGCGGATTGTCCCGCCCCAGCGTGCGAAGCGGAGGCCGTGACATGCGTTCGACCTACCTGGCTCGACTCGTTCTGGTACTGATGATGGTCGCGGCCGTGGGTGTGCCAGGACTACGGGCTGTCGCGTCGAACGCCGACGAGCGTGCGGTCACGGTTCAGACCATGCCCCGAAGCGACGCCTGGACCGGCGTCCTGGCCGCCCCCGCCGCCCTCGCCGAACAAGACATGGCGGCCGCTGGCGAGCCAGAGCCGACCACGCCACTGATCGTCAAGTTCCGCCCGCACTCCGGCTCGTATTCTCAGATGAGCGCCCACCAGGCCGCAGGTGCCCGCCGCGCCGACGCCGTGAACCTGGCGAACACCGTCCGAGTTGAGGTGCCGTCCAGCACCTTCGACAACGCCTTCTCGGCGTACAGTTCCCGCGCCGACGTGGAGTATGTGGAGCCGGACTACACCGTCCACGCGCTCTTCACCCCGAACGACCCCGAATTCCCGGGCCAGTGGGGGCCGAAGAAGGTCGGGGCGGAAACGGCCTGGAACACCACGCGCGGCCTCTCGAGCGTCAAGGTTGCCGTCATTGACTGCGGCGTCTTCAGCTCGCAGACCGGTCGGCTCGCCGGCGACGGCCAGGCCGGCCACCCTGACCTGCGCGGCAAAGTCTCCGCCAACGCCGACTTCACCGGATCAGCGAACGGCTTCGATGACGTCTGCAACCACGGCACGCACGTCGCGGGCATTGTGGCGGGCCTCGGCAACAACGGCATCGGCATCTCCGGCCTTGCGCCAGACGTGACACTGCTGAACGCTAAGGTGCTCGGCGATGGCGGCTCCGGCAGCTCATCGACCATCGCGAACGGCATCGGCTGGGCAGTCACGAACGGCGCGAAGGTCATCAACATGAGCCTCGGCCGTGACGGCGCCTGCTCGCAGACCGAGCAGAACGCCATCAACAACGCCTGGAACAACGGCGTCGTGGTAGTCGCTGCCGCCGGCAACAGCGGTCTCGGTTCCTCCGGCGCGCCCGCCAACTGCGCCAACGTGATCTCCGTTGCCTCAACCACGACGGATGATTCACGCTCGTCGTTCTCGAACTACGGCACGAACGTTGACGTGGCGGCCCCCGGCTCGAGCATCATCTCGACGGTCCGCACCGGCGGCTACGCGTCCTTCAGCGGCACGTCGATGGCCTCGCCGCACGTCGCGGCGCTGGCCGGCCTGATCTTCTCGGTCACGCCCAGCACCACGGCGTCGGCCGTCGTCAGCAAGATCCAGACTTCATCGACGGCGATCTCCGGCACCGGCACGGCTCTGGGCTCGCTTTGGGCCTGGGGCCGCATCAACGCCGCCGCAGCCGTTGCGGACGGCACCCCACCCACCAACACGCCAACGGCCACTGCCACCGGCACCGCACCGGCGACCAACACCCCGACCAACACCCCGACAGCAACGCCGACGGCGACGGCGCCCCCAACCAACACCCCGATCCCGGTGCCAACATTCATCGCCTGCCCCTCCCCGCGCCCGGCCGTGCGGATGACGACATCACCGGCGAGCGGCACATCGCTCAACGTCTCCGTCCAGTCTGGCGTCGGCGTCATCCGACAGATTGAGTTCCGCGACCTCCAGAACGGCAACATCACCATCGGCAACCAGCCGAGCGCCCAGGCATCGTTCATCTACGTGCCGCCGGTCTACGCGCCGTCGTTCACCTTCACGGTCACGCAGCAGTCCCCCAGTGTGCCGACCACGGCTGGCCTGGTCGTGACCGACGACTGCGGCCCCTGCACAACCTTCGTCGGGTCGGGCGTCGAAGGCTTCAAGCGCGGCACCATCTCGGGCACAGTGCGGAACGCCACCACGTCGCAGCCGATTGCCGGTGCCCTGGTGTCCGTGCGTGGCACGGCCAGTTCGGCCACGACGAACGCCAACGGCGTCTACTCCCTCGCGAACATCGGTGCTGGCGGCGTCACGGTGGATGTGACGGCGAGCGGCTACAACGCCGCATCGTCAAGCACCACGGTGACGCACAACCAGACCACCACGGTGGACGCCACCCTGACGCCGGGCAATCCCGTCAATACCGCGACCGTCTACGTGAGCCTCACGTGGGGGACGACCCCGGCCGACCTGGACATTCACCTGTCTGGCCCTGACACCGGCGGCCAGCGGTTCCACACCTATTGGAATAACCCGACGGCCGCGTCACACGCGGTCCTCTCTGCTGACGCCCACTTTGGGTACGGCCCGGAGTCCGTGGCGCTGCGGCAGAACCAGTCCACGAACGCCTGGGTACCCGGCGAGTACCGCGTCTGGGCACACAACTACGAGGCCACCGACAGCTACACCGGCACATCTCCCGCGACTATCACGGTGACGCGGAACGGCCAGACACTCGCCAGCTATTCGGCCACGAACGCCAGTGGCTCCCCGACGCAGACGTTGTGGCACGCAGCGAACCTGACCATTGACGCCAACGGTGGCGTCACGCTGGCACCAGTCCAGCAGTTCCTGGACGGCGGAGCCGGCTCCACCCTGCGGTTCCAGGACGGCAGCAGCGGCGCGCTCCAGTGGCCGGCGAAGGGCAAGCGGTAGCGCGCGCCGGCAGACAGCAGACGACGAACATGGGGCCGCCCACTGACGCCTAGTACAGCGTGTCCGAAGTTCCCCGACAGTTGGATTCTCCCTCCCCACCCCACCATGGAGCCTCTCGGCTACGCCGTCTCTCCACGGCCCTCTGCCCCCCTCTCCCGGTGCGCGGGCGAGGGGGAACCATTGTCCAGAGCCTCCCCTCGCCCACGCATGACGCGGGGAGGCGGCGTAGCCGAGGGGCCCCGCCGTTTGTGGGCGAGGGGCCGCGGGTGAGGGGCTCCGAAAACTACCGACGGACCTCGACCAACGTGTACAAGTCAGCGGGCGGCCCCGTCTCGCATGTGCATTGCCCGTGTTCAGGCAGGGACGGCCACCTGGGACAGAATGGCGTCCATCACTGCTTCGATGCCCTCGCCGTCGCGGCAGTTCGTGAACAGGAACAGCCGGCCCTCTCGCTGGATGGCCGAGTCGCGCGCCATGACCTCCAGGCTGGCCCCGACGTACGGCGCAAGGTCCGTCTTATTGATGACCAGCAGGTCGCTGCGGATCAGGCCCGGGCCGCGCTTGCGTGGGATCTTGTCGCCGCCAGCCACGTCGATGACGTAGATGGAATAGTCCACCAGGCGGCGGCTGAACGTCAGCGTCAGGTTGTCGCCGCCACTCTCCACCAGCGCCACCTGCGCGGACGGAAACTTGACGGCCAGCTCTTCGAGGGCCGCCAGATTCATCGTTGGGTCTTCGCGCACGGCCGTGTGGGGGCAGGTACCCGTCTCTACACCGACTACGCGCGCCGGGTCCAGCACACCGTCCAGCGTCCGCCGGACGTGCTCGGCGTCTTCGGTGGTCACGATGTCGTTGGTGACGACGACCGTTTCCAGGCCGTGCGCCAGCAAGCGCGGCACCAGTTGCTCGACCAGGGCCGTCTTCCCGGAGCCGACCGGACCGCCGATGCCGATGCGGAACGGCCCGCCATGCCGATGCCCGACACCGTCGTGGGAGTGATGGTGGTCGTGATCGTGGTCATGACCGAAAGCACCGCACATCGGATCACCTCCTCCGTCGCATCGCTACGTTACCACTCGGCGTTGCCGCCGACACGTCAAGTCCACCGGCTCGCTTGCCCAGCGCCTTGCCGGGTGCATCGTCTTCGGGTGACCATCCCCAGGTGTCACCGTGCCGGCCCTGCGCCTGCCCGGTGCTCGCGGGTGTTGCATTGTCGGCCATCTGGTGCCGCACGTGCGACGCTCAGCGACGCCCGCACCCTGGAGCAACAGTCTGCCATGCAGGCAGACGTGCGCGCGCTGTGCAAATCGAACAATTCTCCCTAGGAATGCTCGTCACTCAAAGTCCTGTCATCTGTTGACAAGGCAGCGTAAAATGCCACTGGCGACTCCAATCAGGAGCTTCTGCACAATGACAATCGCTCCCGACAAACCACGCCTCACGGTCGAGGATGCCCGCAGCCTCGGTCCACTGATCCAACGCTATGCCGATCAGATCGACGAAACGCGCGAGCTGCCGCGTCCGCTCTTCGAGGCGCTGGCTGATGCCGGCCTCTTTCACATGGTCGTGCCGCGCTCGCTCGGCGGGGCAGAGGTGGACCTGCCGACGTACCTGGACGTGCTGGAAGAGATCGGGAAGTTCGACGCCAGCACCGCCTGGTGCATCAACCAGGCGTCCAGCTTCGTGACGTTCGCGCCGTGTTTCTCGGCCGACGTCGCCCGCCTGATCTTCGTGGATACCCCGCGCAGCGTCGTCGCCAACACGCCCGCCCCGACTGCCACCGCCATAGCCGTACCCGGCGGCTACCGCGTCACCGGTCGCCACGGCTACGGGACCGGCTGCCACCACGCCTCGTGGATGGCGTCCCGTGGGACGGTCGTCGTGGACGGCCAGCCGCAGAAGCTGCCAGACGGCCGGCCGGACATCCGCTACTTCATGCTGCCGGTCCAGGAGGCCGAACTCCTCGATACCTGGAAGGTGCGCGGCCTGCGCGGCACCGGCACCCACCACTGGACCGTCACCGACGTGTTTGTGCCGGAGGAGCGCACCATCGCCTGGGACATCCTGCCGCCGCCGGGCAGCGGCGCGATCTACGTCATGCCGCGCCAGATGCTCGCTGCCGCCGGCGACGCCGCGACCGCCCTGGGCGTCGCCCGGAGCTGCCTGCAAGCCTTCATCGAGTTGGCCGGCGGTAAGCAGGCCGCCAGTTCAAGCAGCCTGTTGCGCGACGAGGCGCTGGTGCAGTTTGATGTGGGTCACGCCGAAGCCGAATTGCGATCCAGCAAGGCGCTGCTCGACCAGACGGCCCGCGAGGTCTGGGCCGCGATGGCCGAAACCGACGCCCTGACGCTTGATCAGCGGGCTTCGATGCGGTTGGCGGCTGTCCATGCGATCCGTAAGGCGGCCGGGGTGGTGGACACCATCTACAACGCGGCAGGTGCGACGGCGGTCCTTGAGAGCCATCCGATCCAACGGCACTTTCAGGACATCCACGTCATTACCCAGCACATGCAGTCGCGGCGCAGCCACTACGAGCTGGTCGGCAAAGTGCTGCTCGGCTTCGAGCCAGAATCGAACTTTCTGTAGTCTCCGGGGATAGCCAGTGGTCCGGCGGGGCCGCCAGCAGGCTGGTGCTGGCGGCCCTGCTGTACAGTTGGCGACATTCTGCGCGGCAGGCCGTCGTAGACCTAGACGGCGGCCCCGTCCAGCGCCAATA
>Ga0105048_10008899_pt1 | contig 16037 bp, 18 predicted proteins | sample MAT05_FD_78382 | JGI IMG/M metagenome (GOLD analysis project Ga0105048, IMG submission 78382) | Freshwater microbial communities from Lake Fryxell liftoff mats and glacier meltwater in Antarctica - MAT-05 | ecosystem: Environmental > Aquatic > Freshwater > Ice > Liftoff microbial mat | place...
CACACCCCGAGGTGGATGACCACCAGGAAGCGCGGGCCGCGCCAGCCCTGCTGTTGCGGCTTCAGCCGTTCGCCTGGGCAGCCCTCGACCGCGCACCGCCAACTCTGCCTTTGCCTGTGCACCGGCGGGGTGGCGCAGATGTCGGCGTTCGTTGGCCCTTCATCCGAAGAGGACTGCCATGTTCGACCGTTCCACGTCCACCCTTGCGCTGATCGACCCTGAAATCTGGGCCGCCGTGCAGGCCGAGAACCAGCGCCAGGAAGAGCACATCGAGCTCATCGCCAGCGAAAACTACACCTCGCCCGCCGTCATGGCCGCGCAGGGCTCTCAGCTCACCAACAAGTACGCCGAGGGCTACCCAGGCAAGCGCTACTACGGCGGCTGCGAGTTCGTCGATGTGGTCGAACAACTGGCCATCGACCGGCTGAAGACGCTGTTTGGCGCCAACTTCGCCAACGTGCAGGCCAACTCCGGCAGCCAGGCCAACCAGGCGGTGTTCTTCGGCCTGCTGCAACCCGGCGACACCATCATGGGCATGAGCCTGGCCGAAGGCGGCCACCTGACACACGGCATGCCGCTGAACATGAGCGGCAAGTGGTTCAAGGTGGTCAGCTACGGCCTGGATGCGCAGGAAGCCATCGACTACGAAGCCATGGAGCGCCTGGCCCACGAGCACAAACCCAAGCTCATCATCGCCGGCGCATCGGCCTACAGCCTGCGCATCGACTTCGAACGTTTTGCCAAGGTGGCCAAAGCCATTGGCGCCATCTTCATGGTGGACATGGCGCACTACGCGGGCCTGATCGCAGCTGGCGTCTACCCCAATCCGGTGCCTCATGCCGACGTGGTGACCAGCACCACGCACAAGAGCCTGCGCGGCCCGCGCGGCGGCATCATCCTGATGAACGACGAGGCCATCGCCAAGAAGATCAACAGCGCCATCTTCCCTGGCATCCAGGGCGGGCCGCTGATGCACGTCATCGCCGGCAAGGCCGTGGCCTTCCATGAAGCGCTGACGCCGGCCTTCAAGACCTACCAGGCGCAGGTGGTGACCAACGCCCGCGTGCTGGCCGAAACGCTGATCCAGCGCGGCTTGCGCATCGTGAGCGGCCGCACCGAAAGCCACGTCATGCTGGTCGATCTGCGCCCCAAGGGCCTGACCGGCAAGGAAGCCGAAGCCATCCTGGGCACGGCGCACATGACGTGCAACAAAAACGGCATTCCCAACGACCCGCAGAAGCCCATGGTCACCAGCGGCATCCGCCTGGGGACGCCGGCCATGACCACACGCGGCTTCAAGGAAGAACAGGCCCGCCAGACGGCTCACCTGATCGCCGACGTGCTGGACAAGCCGCACGACAATGACAACATCACGACGGTTCGCGCCAAGGTGGCCGCCCTGACGCGCGATTTCCCCGTCTACCGCGGCTAGGCAAGCCACCACCGCATGCGCTGCCCCTTCTGCGCCCACGAAGACACCCAGGTCGTCGAGACGCGAGAGTCGGACGAAGGCGACGTGGTGCGCCGCAGGCGGCGCTGCCTGCACTGCGAAAAGCGCTTCACGACCTATGAGCGCAGCGAAATCGCCTTGCCCTGGGTGGTCAAGAAGGACGGCTCGCGTGTCGAGTACGACGCCGCCAAGCTGCGCGCTTCCATGACCCTGGCCCTGCGCAAGCGCACGGTCAGTGTCGAGCAGATCGACGCGGCGCTGGACCGCATCCAGGACAAGCTGCTGGCCACGGGCGCGAAGGAACTGCCCAGTGCACGGCTGGGTGAACTGGTGATGCGCGAGCTCAAGCGCATCGACAAGGTGGCCTACGTGCGTTTTGCGTCCGTCTACCGCGAATTCGAGGACGTGGACGCCTTCCGGCAGCTGATCCGCGACATCTAGGAGCGTGGGCGCTGGGGTGCCCCCGACTGGGGGTGTGGGTGGGGTGCCCTCCACAGTGCCGTGCTTCGGGCACCTGCCATGGGGACGCGAAAGGCGCGCCGGTTTCCTACAGTGATCTTCATCCGATCCACTGCAGGAGCCCACCGTGAACGAACCCTTCCAAGCCCCCGTCCGGCAAGCCCAGCGCGGCCTGTCCCTTATCGAATCCCTGATCTCGGTGGCCGTGCTGGCCGTGAGCGTGGGTAGCGTGGCCCCGGGCTTCGGCCAGGTGCTGGAGCGCCGCCACCTGGACGGCGTGTCGGCACAACTGGGCACCGACCTGCGCCTGGCACGCAGCCTGGCCGTGTCGCACCGCGCACCGGTGCGCCTGAGCGTGCACAACACGGCAGGGCTGAGCTGCTATGTCGTCCACACCGGCAGCGCCAGCGAATGCAGCTGCACGGGCGCCGACACCGCGGTGTGCACCGGCGGCGCACAAGCGCTGCGCACCGTCAGCTTTGATCCGTCGCACCCGGTGCGCATCAGCGCCAGCTCAGCCAGCATGCTGTTCGACCCCGATCGCGGCACGGTCACGCCCACGGGCACCCTGCGCCTGCATGCCCGCAACGGCACGGCCATCCATCAGGTGGTCAACATCATGGGCCGCGTGCGCACCTGCTCGCCCGGCGCTGCCGTGCCTGGGCATCCGAAGTGCTGAATGCCGCCCCCCAAGCTTTAGGACCAAGGCGACCAGCGGCTGCCGTACGGCGACAGACGGCAGGCGCCAAGCTGGTGAGAACCCTCTCGGACGCAGACAATCGGGCCTCCATGAAGGTACCCACTCGCGCTTCAGCTCGTCAGTTCCGCCCAACTGTGCGCGGCTTCACGATCATCGAGCTGCTGATTGCGGTCATCGTGGTGGGCATCCTGGTGGCGGTGGCGCTGCCCAGCTTCATGGATTCCATTCGCAAGGGCCGGCGGTCGGAGGCCTTTGCGGCACTGTCGGCACTGCAGCAGGCGCAGGAGCGGTGGCGCAGCAACAACCCCATCTATGCCGACACCTTGGCCAAAGTCAACATCGTCAGCCCCACCGGACCCGGCGGCTATTACGTATTGAGCATCAGTGCCCCCTCGGCAACGGGCTATGAAGTGACCGCGCTTGCGGTCGCCGGCACGACCCAGGTCAAGGACGGTTCCTGCGCCAACCTCAGCGTGCAAGTGACCGGCGGCAACATCAAGTACGGCAGCTGCGCCGCGTGTACGACCTTCACCTACGCCGCGTCCGACACCTGCTGGAGCCGATGATGCAAAGCAGACGTTCAAGGATGGCGGCCTTCACGCTGATCGAGCTGATGATCGTGGTGGCCTTGGTGGCCATCATCATCGCCCTGGCTGCGCCGTCGTTCCGCGACATGATTTTGATGCAGCGGCTGCGTGGTGTGAACGCGCAGGTGGTGACCGACCTGGCCTTCGCGCGCAGCGAGGCGGTCAGCCGGGGCACGTTCGTGCAGATCAGGTTCCAGCAGGTCGGCGGCGGCAGCGGGATGTCGTGTTACGTCATCTACGCCCGCAACGACAGTCTGTTGACATCACCAGAGTGCGACTGCACGGCGGCTGAAGGGCTGCGCTGCACCGATCCTGCGACAACCGAGATTCGCACGGTGCAATTGCCCAACTCGCAATCGGTAACGGTGGCGCATCTGTCCACTTCATTTGATCGCTTCACGATCCTTCCCCGCACAGGCGGCATGTCGCCAGCTTATGCGGCCTTTGCCAATGTGCCGCTCCTCCAATTCCGTATCTCGACCTTTATCGACAGCACACGCAAGTTCGAGAATTTCTTCGATATCTCTGGGCGTCTAGGCTACTGTGCGCCCGCAGGCTCCACGGTCGGGGGCGAGCCATGCTGACCTCGCGACATCCCGACAGAAGGCGTCGCGCCGGGCGGCAGGCGCAAGCCGGCATGTCGATCATTGAACTGATGGTCGGCGTGGCAATTGGGCTGGTGATCGTTGCCGCAGCCTCGCTGCTGATGACAGGCCAGTTGGTCGAGAACCGCCGCCTGCTGACCGAGACTCAGCTGCAGCAGGACCTTCGGGCCACATCGGACCTCATAACCCGCGACCTCCGCCGCGCGGGGGCGGTGACGGAGGTGAATGCCCTCAGGATGATCTGGTACCCCGATTCGGGCCCGATCACGCTAAATACCTACGCTCCCGTCACGCTGACGGGCACGGACAAGATCGCCTTCTCATATGAGCCTGGTGGCTCACCAGCGACTGGGTTTGGCTACGAATTGGTCGGCTCCACCATCCGGACTTATCTTGGGAGCGCCGCTGGCATGGGTTGGCAAGCGCTGACGGACAACAAAGTCATGGTGGTCGACAGCCTGACCTTCACAAAGGCCAACGCCGGTACGCCCATCCGCCTTCCTTGTGCCAAACCATGTCCGCTCCCTGCGGGCGATGATTCTTGCTGGCCCACTTTGGCGGTACGAGAAGTGGACGTCGAGATCAAGGCCCACGCCTTGCGCGACAGCAACGTCCAACGCACCATGCGCACCCGCGTCAGGCTGCGCAACGACTTCGTCAACCCTGCGTCATGTCCCGAATGAACCAACGCCAATCACAGCAAGGGGCTGCCACGCTGGTGGTGGTTATGGTGCTGTTTTTCATCATCTCGCTCGTCGCTGCCTACACCAGTCGCAACCTGATCTTCGAGCAGCGCACGTCGGCCAACCAGTACCGGTCCACACAAGCACTTGAGGCGGCTGAGGCAGGCTTGGAATGGGCGGTTTCAATGCTCAATTTCGGCCGCATCAACAGCACCTGCGTCAAGAGCACCAACACCAGCGACACCAGTTTTCGCCAGCGTTACCTGAGCATCGACCCGGCCAATGGCAACATCACACCAGCGCTCGCGCTGACGGTGACACCCGCTTGTGTACGCACGCCCGCCGGGTGGGATTGCAAATGCCCCGACGGCGCCCCCCCGACATTGACTGCGCCCTCAGATCCCGGTGTGTGGCCCGCCTTCCGGGTTCGCTTTCGTACGGTGGATTCGCTTCCAGCCACACCGGGCGTGCCCAGGCAGCCGGGTGTGATCCGCGTCGAGGTGGTGGGCTGCACACGTGCCGACCCGGCGGGGGCCGTCGACCAGTGCCTGGCCTTTGATGGCCGAGGCGCGCTCAATGAGGGCCGGGTGGTGATTTCGTCCTTGGTCGCGCTCACCGGCAACCCGGTGGGCACGCCCGTGGCAGCGCTCACAGCGGGCGGCCCTGTGAACGTGGCGGGTACAGCGCTCCTGCGGGTGTTCAACACCAGCCCTGCAGGCCTGGGCTTCACGGTACACGCCGGCGGCGCCATCAACACCAGTGGCATGGATCTGCGAACGACGCCCGGAAGTCCGGCCTCCAGTTCGGTTATTCCAGTCGACAGCGCACTCGGTTTGCCCGCCATCGGTACCTTCACGACCGCTGACCGCATGTTTGCCACGATCTTCAACATGCGACTCGAGACCTTCCGCACCCAGCAGGCGGCTGTCGAAGTGGCCTGCCCCGGTCTCGCAGGTTGCTCGGCGGCAGCCGTTCGCACGGCCATCTCACTCAACCCGCAGCGTCCAATCTGGCTCACAGGGCCGCTCAATGTCGACTCGGCAGGCGACATCGGCAGCGCCACCGAACCGGTGGTGATCATCGTCAACGGCGACCTGAAGTTTTCCACCAGCGGCGTCACCATCCACGGCCTGGTCTACAACCGTTTGGCACCTCTGGCAACCACATGGGTCACCGACGGTTCAGGCCAAGTCAGTGGTGCGGTTGTGGCCGAAGGCGGTGTCTCTGGCGCTGGTACAGCCAATCTGGTCTACGACGCCGACATTCTGGCGCGCGTGCGTCACAACGTCGGCACCTTCGTTCGTGCACCTGGCTCCTGGAGAGACTTCCAATGAACGGCACCTTTCGCAGGACGCGGGGCGTGTCCTTGATCGAAGCGCTGGTGGCCCTGGCCGTCATGGCCTTCGGCCTGTTGGGCGTGGTGGGCATGCAGGCCACGCTGCGTTTTAACTCCGACGTCTCCAAACAGCGTTCGGAAGCCGTGCGCATGGCGCAGGAAAAGGTGGAGGATCTTCGCGCCTTCAACGCACTGGGTGGCACGGCCGATCACGACTTTTCCGACATCCTCTCGGTCGCCGCAGCGGACGTGGCGGTGCCTACGGGCTTTGCCAACACCACCTTCAAGATCACGACAACCGTCATCGACCCCCCCTCCGCCACCGACGGACCCCAGTTCAAGACCTTGTCGGTGGATGTGCGCTGGTCGGACCGCACCAACACCACAAGCACGCCCAACCAAGGTGTGCAATTGACCACCACCGTTGCCGGCGTGGCACCCGAGTTGGGTGCCACGCTCGGCCTGCGCGGTGACCGGGCCGCGCCGCAGCGGCCAGGCGGCCGGCACGCGACCATTCCCATCTCAGCGGTGCCCGTCGGCATCTTTGCCCCCGGCAAAAGCCGGTTTGCACTGCCAGGCTCCAGCACGAGGCAGTGGATCTTCAATAACGCCACGGGCCAGATCGATAAAGTCTGCGACGCGATCCCCACGACCGCAGCTGAGTACACAGCCTGCACGGACAAGCCGGGGCTGCTGCTCAGCGGCTACATCAACTTTTCGACAGGCACGGCACCTGACGCAGCCGCGCCCTCCGGCGGCATTCCATCGGGCCACACTCTCGGCATCGAAGTTAATGTTGCCGTCATGACCTCTCCGCCCCCAACCTCACCCGAATGTTCCGTTGATGCGACGCTCGTGCCAGTGGCTTACTTCTGTCTAGTGCCCACCACGGTCTTGAGCCCCAAGACATGGTCGGGCCGATCGAACCTCAAGTTGATGGACACACTGACAGGGTTGATTGACAGCATTCCCGGCACATACAAGGTGTGCCGGTACACACCCTACTCTGCAACCTCACCGCACGCACCTGCAGGCGGCAACGCGGCACATCCGCTGGACTACACCAACGTCTCCGCTTCCTTGATCAACCAGAACTTCCTGGTTATCGACGCAGCGGCAGCTTGCCCCACCGACAGCACAGCACCGTTTTTGGGCAACACCTACAGGCACCAGCCCGACACCTGAGCCCGTGTCATCGGACGCCGCACCCGCATGCCCCTGACCCCGCTGGACCACCAGCGCCTGCTCGAAGCCCTGGCGCTGGCCGAAAGCTCCTTCGGTCTGACCGAACCCAACCCGCGCGTGGGCTGCATCATCGGCACCGAAGATGGCCAAATCCTTGGACGCGGCGCCACCCAACAAGCCGGTGGTCCGCATGCCGAAGTGATGGCCCTGCGCGATGCGCAAGCTGCCGGCCACGCGCTGCAAGGAGCCACCGCCTGGGTGACCCTGGAACCCTGCGCTCACCACGGTCGCACCCCGCCTTGCTGCGACGCCCTCATCGCCGCTGGCATTGTTCGCGTGGTGGCAGCGCTGGGCGACCCTTTTCCACAGGTCAACGGCGCCGGCATGACCCGGCTGCGGGCGGCGGGGGTGGACGCGGTGCTGGCTGATGGCGACATCGCGGCCGCAGCCGCTTTCATCAACTGCGGCTTCCTGTCGCGTGTGCAACGCGGCCGACCCTGGGTGCGCGTGAAGGTGGCAGCATCTTTGGACGGCCGCACCGCACTGCCCAACGGCCGCAGCCAGTGGATCACCGGCGAAGCCGCGCGCCGCGACGGCCATGCCTGGCGCCGACGCGCCAGCGCGGTGCTCACGGGCATCGGCACGGTGCGCGCCGACAACCCGCGCCTGGACGTGCGCCTGGTGCCCACAGCGGCCCAGCCGCTGCGGGTGGTGCTGGACTCGCAGTTCATGCTCAAGGCCGATGCCGCCATCGCCGCCCCTCCGGGCCGCTTGCTGCTGGTGGGCGCGGTGGGCGTGGATCAAGCTGACCAGCGACTGGCGGAACAAGGTGTGTCGCTGCTGTCACTGCCCGGCCCCGACGGCCGCGTCGACCTGGGCCTGCTGCTGCAGACCCTGGCGGCGCAAGGTGTCAACGAGCTGCATGTCGAAGCCGGTGCGGTGCTCAACGGCGCGCTGCTGGCCGGCGGCTGGGTCGATGAGGTGCTGATGTACCTGGGCCCCATGCTGCTGGGTCCGGGCCGGCCCATGGCGGACTGGCCCGCGCTTCAATCGCTGGACGAAGCGCTGGCCCTGCAGGTGCAGGACGTGATCCGCCTGGGCCCCGACGTGCGGCTGCGTGCCTTCACCGCGGCCGGTCAGGCGCTGCTGCAGCAGGCGGTGTGAAACCGGGCTGAAGGGCTGCCCGCGCCGGGCTGCGCAACACCGCCTGCTGCCACCCTGGCGACAGCCTGCCGCCAAGGCCGCCGCCTACAATCTGCGCATGTCCATTGCCCCCATTCCCGAGCTGGTGGCCGAGCTCGCCGCCGGCCGCATGGTGATCCTGGTCGACGAAGAAGACCGCGAAAACGAAGGTGACCTGGTGCTGGCGGCCGAGCACGTCACACCGGAAGCCATCAACTTCATGGCCCGCCACGCGCGTGGCCTGATCTGCCTGACCTTGACCCGCGAGCGCTGTGAACGCCTGCAGTTGCCGCCCATGGCCAGCCGCAACGGCACGCGCCACGGCACGGCCTTCACGGTGTCCATCGAAGCCGCCACGGGCGTCACCACCGGCATCAGCGCGGCCGACCGGGCGCGCACCGTGCAGGCTGCCGTGGCGCGCAATGCCACGCCGTCCGACCTGGTGCAGCCCGGCCACATCTTCCCCCTGCAGGCGCAGGAAGGCGGCGTGCTCATGCGTGCAGGCCACACCGAAGCCGGCTGCGACCTGGCTGGCATGGCCGGCCTGCTGCCCGCCGCCGTGATCTGCGAAGTGATGAAGGACGACGGCACCATGGCCCGCCTGCCCGACCTGCAGGTCTTCGCACGCGAGCACGGCCTGAAGATCGGCACCATCGCCGACCTCATCGGCTACCGCAGCCGCAACGAAACGCTGATCGAACGCATCGGCAGCGGCCCGTTGCAAACGCCCCACGGCACCTTTGAATGCCAGAGCTTCCGCGACAAAAGCGGCGGCGTGCACCTGGCGCTGACCCATGGCAGCTGGACCGACGAAGACGATGTGCCCGTTCGGGTGCACGAACCTTTCACCGCACTGGACTTGCTGGACGTGCAAGGCGCCGGGCATTCATGGCCCCTGGGCACGGCGTTGGCGGCGCTGAAAGCCGGCCCTTGCGGCGTGGCCGTGCTGCTGAACTGCAGCAGCGAAGCCGCCACCTGGCTGCCTCGGCTGGCGGGCGCTGCTGCACCAGCGCCGCAACGTTTGCAGATGGACTTGCGCACCTACGGCGTGGGCGCGCAGATCCTGCGCGAACTGGGCGTGCGCCGCATGCGACTGCTGGGCAGCCCGCGCCGCATGCCCAGCATGACGGGTTACGGCCTCGAAACCACCGGCTTCATCGCCGCGCCGGCGTGACCTTCGGGTCGGCGCCGCCACATACGAAAGCAGGGCACATGCAAGGTGCTGACCAAGGAAGCTCGGGCGAACTCATGGGCGAAGGCCTGCGGGTGGGCATCGTCAGGGCGCGTTTCAACGACGCCCTCACGTCCAAGCTGGCTCAGGCCTGCCTGGCCGAACTGGACCGCCTGGAGGTGGACGACACCGACATCCGCCACGTCACAGTGCCCGGTGCGCTGGAAATCCCCATCGCGCTGAAAGCCATGGCCGAGTCGGGCGACTTCGACGCGCTGGTGGCGCTGGGCTGCATCATCCGCGGCGAGACCTACCACTTCGAGCTGGTCGCCAATGAAAGCGGGGCTGGCGTCACACGCGTGGCGCTGGACCACGGCGTGCCCATCGCCAACGCCATCCTGACCGTGGAAAACGAAGCCCAGGCCTGGGCGCGTGCAGAAGACAAGGGCCGCGACGCAGCGCGGGTGGCGGTGGAAATGGCCAACCTGCTGGAAGACCTGTCATGAGCATGGGGCCCGACACGCCGGCGGAAACGCCATCAGAAACGCCCTCAGCCGGCTCGACTGCCGATAAGACTGCCGCCAAGACCGAGGTCAAAGCCGCCGTCAAGAAGGCCCCACCCAAGTCCGCCCGTCGGCGTTCACGCGAGTTTGCCTTGCAGGGCCTCTACCAGTGGCTGTTGTCGGGCGAAAGCCCGGACAGCATCGTCGCGCACCTGGCCGAACAAGACGGCTTTGCCAAGAGCGACCGCGCCCACTTCGACGCCTTGCTGCACGGCGGCATCGAACAGGCGGCGGCACTCGACGCCGTGCTGACGCGCCATGTCGACCGCAAGACCACGCTGCTGTCGCCGGTGGAACATGCCGCGCTGATGATCGGCTGCTACGAGCTCATGCACTGCATGGACGTGCCTTACCGCGTGGTCATCAATGAAGCGGTGGAACTGGCCAAGTCCTTCGGCGGCACCGACGGCCACAAGTACGTCAACGGCGTGCTCGACCGCTGCGCTGCCGAGTTGCGGCCCGGCGAAGCGCGCCGAGCGCGCAGTTGAAGCCGCTGACTCGCGTGATCCGTACAGCCAGCCGGCTCGAACACATCGAGCCCTTTTTTGTGATGGAGCTGGCCAAGGCAGCCAGCGAGATCGCGCGCAGCCCGGCCTGCGACCCGGCACAGGGCGGCGAGGCGATGGTGTTTCTCAACATCGGCGAGCCCGACTTCACGGCCGCACCCGCCGTGCTGCAAGCCGCTGAACACTGCTTGCGGCAGGGCCACACCGGCTACACACACGCCACCGGGTTGCTGGCGCTGCGCGAACGCATCTCGGCCTGGTACGCCAGCCGCTTTGACGTGGCCGTTGACCCTGGGCGCATCGTCATCACCGCCGGCGCATCGGGCGCGCTGCAGCTGGCTTGTCTGGCCCTCTTCGAGCCCGGCGACGACGTGCTGATGCCCGACCCCAGCTATCCTTGCAACCGCCACTTCGTGGCCGCAGTCGGGGCACGCGCGCAACTGCTGACCACGGACGCCGCATCGCGTTTCCAGCCCGACGCGGCGGCGGTCTGCGCACATTGGGGACCGCACACACGCGGTGTGCTGCTGGCTTCGCCCAGCAACCCCACGGGCACGTCCATCGCACCTTCGGAAATGGCGGCCATCGCCAGCGCCGTGAAACAGCGCGGTGGCGTGACCCTGGTCGACGAGATCTACCTGGGCCTGAGCTACGACAGCGCCTACGGCCACAGCGTGCTGAGCCTGCGCGACACCGACGGCGCCGATCTGGGCCAGGACATCCTCAGCATCAACAGCTTCAGCAAGTACTTCGGCATGACCGGCTGGCGCCTGGGCTGGTTGGTGGTGCCGCCGCAGCTGGTGGCCCCTGTGGAGCGGCTGGCGCAGAACCTCTACATCTGCGCCAGCACGGTGGCCCAGCATGCGGCGCTGGCCTGTTTCGAGGCCGACTCGCTGGCCGAGTACGATCGCCGCCGCCAGCAATTGCAGCAGCGCCGCGACTTTGTGGTGGCCGAGCTGCAGGCCATGGGCCTGCCGGTGCCGGTGTTGCCAGACGGTGCTTTTTACGCCTGGTTCGACTGCTCGCGATTCTTTGCCAGCAGCTGGGACTTCTGCCAGCACATGACGCAGCACGCCCATGTGGCGCTGACGCCGGGGCGCGACTTCGGCCCGGCCTGGGCCGACCGGTTTGTGCGCCTTTCCTTCGCCAGCAGCATGGATGAACTGCAGACCGCCATGCAGCGCCTGCGCCGTGAACTGCTGCGGCTGCCGAAACAGCCGTGACCAGGCGTTAACCACAGGCCGCGTGCACCGCATATCGCCGCAAAAGACCGGCCTTTTGCGGCGCTGGCGCCACATCGTTGCGCTTAAGCTGCGGCCACCGTGGGCTACAACCTCTTCCAGCGGCGTGGCCTTGCCCACGCCCATGCCGATACCGATGCCACCGAGTTCGCCGCCACCGTGGCTTCCCTGCCACCGGGCCTGGACGCGGCGTGGCCTGCCGTGGAGACGCCAAAGGCGGCCGCCAGCGAGCCACCGGCCGATGCGCAGCAGGACTCACATCCCCCAGGCCCCGACTCCGGCCTGCTGGACAGCCAGCCCGCAGCAGCAGACACCGCCGTCGAACTGAGCCCCACGCTGTCGCACATCGGCCGCTACGCGATCAAGGGCCCGCTGGGCCAAGGCGGGCTGGGCCAGGTGCACGAGGCCTGGGACCCGCTGCTGTCGCGCACGGTGGCTGTCAAGACGCTGCAGTTTGAAGTGGGCATGGCCGAACGGGTGTCGCTGGACGGCCTGTTCCTCAATGAAGCGCGGGCGGCCGCGGGTCTGAGCCACCCGCACATCGTCACCATCCACGATGCGGGCCTGTCGGCACAAGGTGTCTACATCGCCATGGAGCGCCTTTATGGGCGCGACCTGCGCCAGGCGCTGGCCGCCGGCTGGCAGCCCAGCGCCACCCAGGCGGCGCAGTTGGTGCGGCGCGTCGCCGACGCACTGGCCTACGCACACGCCCGTGGCGTCGTGCACTGCGACATCAAGCCGGCCAACATCTTCTTGTGCCGCCGCGACAAGCCCAAGGTGCTGGACTTCGGCATCGCACGTGTGGCGCACAGCTCGGCGCTGCAGCTGCTGGAAGGCCTGGTGGCGGGTTCGCCGCACTACCTGGCGCCCGAGCAGCTGCAAGGTGGCACCGTCGATGCACGCACCGACATCCACGCCCTGGGCGTGGTGTTCTACGAGCTGCTGGCGGGCCGCAAGGCCTACACGGGCGATTCGATGCAGCAGATCAGCATCGCCGTGCTCACCAACCACCCCGCGCCCGCGCACGAGCTGCGTTATGGCGTGCCTCCTTTGCTGTCAGCCATTGCCGCCAAGGCCATGGCACGTGACCCGGCGCAACGCTACAGCAGCGCCGCCGCCATGGCCACGGAACTGCGGCGCTGGGCGGACAAACACAGCGCGCCCGAAGCCGCCACTTACGCCGCCACTGACGCCACCACCGACGCCGCCCTGCCAGCGCTGGAACAGCCCGCCAAACGCCCGCCGGGCGGCAAGCGCCGCAAGGCCGCCAGTGGCCTGAAGGTTGCAGCCTGGGCGGGCACCGCGATGGCCGGCGCGTTGGCCGGTGCGGTCGTCCTGGCCAGCTGGGGCCGCAAGGGCGATGGCAGCGTGCCGGCACCAGCGACAACACAACAAGTGGCGGCAAGGCCTTCGGTCCTGCAGCCGCCGCTGCCCGCTGCGGCGCCAGCAGCAGTGCCTGCACTCCAGGCCGCAGCTGCATCGTCGGCAGTCCCCATACCCGATGCGATGGAGGCACCTGTGTCGGTGACACCTTCACCCGAGCCACCTGCAGCCGTCGCCGCCAAGCCCCCTGCCCCAGTCGCCAAACCCAAACCCAAACCCGCGGCCACGGCCACGGCCGCAGGCGCAGCCAGGACCCGGGACACACGCCAGCCGGTGGCTGCAGCGCCTGCTGCACCCGTGCTCACCGGGTCGTTGCAGCTGGCCATCAGCCCTTGGGGCCACGTGGAAGTCAACGGCTCACCCGCGGGCACCACGCCGCCGCTGACACGACTGACCCTGCCCGAGGGCACCCACACCATCACCGTGCGCAATGAAGACTTTCCGCCCTACACCGCAACGGTGCAGGTGACGGCGGACAAGCCGGTCAGCGTGCGCCACCGCTTCGCACCATGAACACCTTTTCCGGCCTGCCCAGTCGAATGCTGTCCAGCGCCGGGCTGTTCATGCTGGCCGCTTGTGCCTCCGCACCCGAACCTGCGCCACCGCCGCCCCCCAGCGGCCTGGCCGAGTTGATGGAACGCCCCGCCGAACGCGCGCTCGTCGAAGGCATACGCGCCTACGACGACGGCCAGTACCCGCAAGCCGAAGCCGCGCTGCGCAAGGCGCTGGACGCCGGCCTGGCCAGCGCACGCGACCGCGCCAGCGCACACAAGCTGCTGGCCTTCATCACCTGCACCAGCGACCGCATGGTCGAGTGCGAAGCGGCGTTCCGCGCTGCCAAAGCCGCGGACCCGTCGTTTGCACTCAACCGGTCAGAAGCGGGCCACCCGCTGTGGGGGCCGGTGTATCGAAAGGTCATGCCCTAGGGCTGCGCCAGGAGCAACCCGCATAATTCACCGGCCGATGACGCAGCCGCATGCCGCCGATCTCCCCATCCTGTTCCAGCACCCTTTGCGCGTGTACTGGGAAGACACCGACGCCGGTGGCGTGGTCTTCTACGCCAACTACCTGAAGTTCTTTGAACGTGCGCGCACCGAGTGGCTGCGTGCGCTGGGAGTGGGCCAGCAGGCGCTGCGCGATGCCACTGGCGCGATATTCGTGGTCACCGACACCTCGGTGCGTTACCGTGCGCCGGCCCGGCTGGACGACGAACTGCAGGTCACGGTGGCCTTGCGTGCACGTGGCACGGCCTCGATGACCATCGCACAACAGGCCTGGCGCGGCGCGGTGGGCCAGGGCACGCTGCTGGCCGAAGGAGAGATCCGCATCGGCTGCGTGGACCTAGGAACCTTCCGACCACGCCGCATTCCGACCGACGTCATACGGAATCTGAAATGAAGCTCCCAAGCTCGCTTGCGCTCGCTACCCCTCAAGGGGGCCGTCCGCCCACGGCCCGGCGAAGCCGGCTCCGTGGTGGCAAGCTTGGTCCTGCCTGCGCGATTCATCTGTCCAGGGCGGCGCGAAGCGCCATGAGCAACTGACATGAACCAAGACATGTCGATCACCGCCCTCATCCTGCAAGCCAGCCTGGTGGTGCAGCTGGTCATGGCAGGGCTCATGGTCACCTCGTTGGCCAGCTGGACCGTCATCTTCGGCAAGCTCTTCGGCCTGCGCCGCGTGCGGGCCAGCAACGACGATTTCGAGCGCGAGTTCTGGTCCGGCCGCAGCCTGACCGAACTGAACACCGGCGTCGGCCAGAAAACACAAAGCGCACCGATGGAACGCATCTTCGCCAGCGGCATGCGCGAATTCCTGAAGCTGCGCGAAAAGCGTCTGGACTCGAGCGCGCAACTGGACGGCGCGCGGCGCGCCATGCGCGCCAGCTACCAGCGCGAGCTGGACGTGATCGAGAGCCACCTCAGCTTCCTGGCCAGCGTGGGCTCGGTCAGCCCTTACGTGGGCCTGTTCGGCACCGTGTGGGGCATCATGCATGCGTTTGTGGGCCTGTCCAACATGACGCAGGTCACCTTGGCCACCGTGGCGCCGGGCATTGCCGAAGCACTGGTGGCCACCGCCATCGGCCTGTTCGCCGCCATCCCCGCGGTGGTGGCCTACAACCGCTTTGCACGCGACATCGACCGCATCGCCATCCAGCTGGAGACCTTCATCGAAGAGTTCTCCAACATCCTGCAGCGCAACGCGGGGCAATCCGGCGCCACCACCACCTATGCTGGCCAGCCGGCAGGCACCCGTTAGATGAATCTGCCCCAGGCTCACTTTGCTCGCGGCCCCCGGAAGGCGCGTCAGCGCCTTCTGCCGGCCGGGCCTCGCTGACATGCCCGGCGTCGTTCAGCGGGGTGGCCGAGGCCGCCGTTCGATGAACGAGATCAACATGGTCCCGTTCATCGACGTGATGCTGGTGCTGCTGATCATCTTCATGGTCACCGCGCCGCTCATCACCACCGGCGTGGTGGACCTGCCCAGCGTTGGCAAAAGTGCGCAGCGGCCGCAGAGCGTGGTCGAGGTCATCGTGGGCACCGACGAGAAGCTGCGGCTGAAGGTCGACAAGGCTGACGCTGAAAGTGTGCAGCTGCCACAACTGGCCGCCCGTGTGAAGACCGCACAAGCGGGCAATGCCGACGTGCCGGTGGTCATCAGCGCCGACAAGAGCGTGCGCTACGAGAGCGTGGTCAAGGTGATGGATACGCTGCAGAGGGCCGGGGTCAGGCGCGTCGGGCTGTCTGTCAAACAGGGCGCCTAGCGCGCCGGCGAAACCTCACGTGACGGCAGCCACCTTCCAGCAAGACAAGCTGCTGCCGCAGCCGGTCGGCGGCAACGCCCCAGGTGCGGCGCTGGCGCTGGCCGCACACGCGGCGCTGCTGGTGGCACTGACCGTGGGCGTGGACTGGCGCACCCACTCACCCGATGTGGTGAGCGCCGAGCTTTGGGCCAGCGTGCCGCAGTCGGCAGCGCCACCGCCGGTTGA
>Ga0105048_10008900_pt1 | contig 16035 bp, 14 predicted proteins | sample MAT05_FD_78382 | JGI IMG/M metagenome (GOLD analysis project Ga0105048, IMG submission 78382) | Freshwater microbial communities from Lake Fryxell liftoff mats and glacier meltwater in Antarctica - MAT-05 | ecosystem: Environmental > Aquatic > Freshwater > Ice > Liftoff microbial mat | place...
ATTTTTTTTGACACAACGACGAAAATGGAGTTTCCGGCCAAACACTATCCTATACGGTGCAAATATTTTACACGTTTGTCATTAAAAGCCACGCACCTTTATGGCAAACTTGAACCTTTTTGCGTTTCTGTGAAAACAGACCACCTCTTCGATGCTTCGGTTCAGGACATTGAGCCAGAAGCTGAAAGAGCCAGCATGGCCGGAGGCGTAGATACGCTTTCTTCTCAGCGCCTCGACTAGGCTTGTTTTGACACATTTTGAGCTAACCCTATTTATAAATACTACATTTGTTTTTACCCAAAAGCAAATCCATGAAAAACATCTTTCTTTTTTTTTCCTTAAGCTCAACACTGTTCTCTCAAAACTGGGATTCTTTAGCTTTAAAAAAGATATACAACTATTATCTAACCCAAAGTAATTGTTATAATAACCTCGAATTTTTAACAACAAAAATTGGTTGCAGATTAAGCGGAAGTCCGCAAGCCGAAAAAGCTGTTTATTGGGCAAAAAAAGCGATGTACGCTGCGGGTGCCGATACTGTTATCCTTCAGCCTTGTATGGTACCGCATTGGGTGCGCGGGCAAAAGGAAAAATGCCTGATCTATTCTGATAAATTCAAACAACCAATAGCCCTTAAGGCTGTTGCTTTAGGCAGCTCGAGCGGAACTGGAAATGCTGGGATTAAAGCCTTAGTGATTGAAGTAAAAAGTTTTGAAGAATTGGATCAACTCGGTGAAAATAATTTAAAAGGCAAAATTGTTTTTTACAATGTTTTTTTTGACCAATCGCTCATTAGCACCGGCAATGCTTATGGAGGGACAGTTTTGTACCGAGCTAAAGGAGCTAGTTGTGCCGCGCGTTATGGCGCTGTGGCAACAGTTGTAAGAAGTATGACCTCGGTGGCCGATGACGAGCCGCACACTGGTAATATGTTTTACGATACAAGCCTAAGCAAAAATAAAATACCAGCCTTTGCTTTGAGCTACAAGGCCGCTGATGCGCTGAGCAATGCATTAAAAAATGATCCTAAAACAAAATTATTATTAGAGAGCCATTGCCAGACGTTGGCGAATGTGCTTTCTTACAATGTGGTCGGACAAATTTTTGGCTCAGAGAAGCCAGACGAGTATGTGGTAGTAGGAGGTCATCTCGACAGTTGGGATTTAGGCCAAGGAGCGCATGACAACGGCACTGGTGTTGTTCAAAGTATTGAAATGCTTGGAATGTTTAAAAAACTAGGAATGCAACCAAAACACAGCATTCGGGCAATCGCATTTATGAATGAAGAAAATGGAACAGCAGGCGGAAAGGCTTATGCTCAATCGGCAGCTGATAAAAAAGAAAAACATTTGGCTGCCCTTGAAACAGATGCCGGAGGTTTTACTCCTCGCGGCTTCGGCGTAGACACTACCCTTGGACTTTACAACCGTGTGGTGCAATGGAAAAAATTATTTAGCCCGTATCTCATTGATCGTTTTAATATTGGCGGTGGTGGTGCCGATCTTTCCGCCTTACGAAATTCAGGAGTACCTTGTATAGGATTTGAAACAGACGGACAAAGATATTTCGACATTCACCATACCGCGCAAGATACCTTTGACAAAGTAAATAAAAGAGAACTTGCGCTAAGTGCTGCCGCAATTGGCGCATTAATTTATTTACTAGACCTTTCTTATTAATTGTTTGACAAGGCTTTTAATAAATTTTAGCAAGCGCATCAATAGCTATTCATAATGGAAAATAAAAATGATAATTTCTGACTAGTCTTCCAAATACGCATAGGGACTGGTGATATTCTAAATTTTACGTTTGCAACAGCCCGTTTTTGCTTTGAAAAAGCAATAAGGCATATATTTTCAAAATATTATTCTCGTGTTTTTACCCTATCTTTGTAAAACATTTTTAGAGTTATGACTGAGACTAAAACAAAGAGCGAATATTTAATAGATCTTGAAGACAAACACGGAGCCCACAACTATCACCCAATACCCGTGGTGCTCGAAAGGGGCGAAGGCGTGTTCGTTTGGGATGTTGAGGGAAAAAGATATTTTGATTTTTTAGCCGCTTACAGCGCCGTAAATCAAGGTCACTGCCACCCAAGGATCCTTAAAGCGATGGTAGATCAGTCGAAAAAATTGACCCTAACTTCACGTGCTTTTTATAATGCAACCCTAGGCGAATATGAAAAATACATTACTAAGTTTTTTGGATTTGATAAAGTATTACCAATGAATACAGGTGTTGAAGCCAACGAAACTGCTATGAAGCTTTCACGCCGCTGGGCTTACGACGTTAAAAAAGTTCCCCATAATAAAGCCAAACTCGTTTTCGCCAAAGGAAATTTTATGGGCAGAACCCTTGCCGCTATCTCAGCAAGTAATGATCCCAGCAGCTTCGGAGGTTTTGGTCCATTTATGCCAGGTTATGAATTAGTTGCTTATAATGATCTTAAAGCGTTGGAAGAATCGATCAAAGACCCAAACACTGCGGCTTTTATTGTGGAGCCTATACAGGGTGAAGCTGGCGTAATTGTGCCAGACGATGGTTATTTAACTGGTGTGCGAAAACTTTGCACAAAATACAATGTTTTGTTTGTTGATGACGAAATTCAAACGGGTTTGTGCCGAACCGGCAAAATGTTAGCTTGCGACCGTGAAGGCGTTAAACCAGATGTTTTGGTTTTAGGGAAAGCTCTAAGCGGTGGTTTGCTTCCTGTAAGTGCCGTGTTAGCCAACAACGAGATTATGCTCACAATAAAGCCAGGTGAACATGGCAGTACCTACGGCGGAAACCCATTGGCTTGCGCCGTAGCTATTGAAGCATTAAAAGTACTGGAGGATGAAAATTTAGCGGAAAATTCTGAAAAACTAGGAATTATCTTCCGCGAAGAACTCGAAAAACTAAAAAAAGAATCCGATCTGATAACGCTGGTGAGAGGAAAAGGTTTGTTCAATGCCATCGTGATTAAAGAAAAAAATGGCGTTACGGCTTGGGACGTTTGTCTGAAATTTGCAGAGCAAGGTTTATTGGCCAAGCCCACGCATGGAGATATTATTCGTTTTTCGCCACCTTTGGTTATTACCGCAGAGCAGCTGATGGAATGTGTTGCTATTATCCGTAAGGTGATCTTATCATTTGATTAAAATGTAATGGAATACCCTAAATCATTTCAAGTTCTCAACCAGCAAAAAGTGAACTACTTGATTTGCGGCGTGGTTCCAGTAAACATTTATGATATTCCGAGGATGACAGCGGATATCGATATTGTTCTCAACTTTAAAGAAAAAAATATTGTCAATTTCGAGAAAGCGTTAGAAATCTCAATGTTCCAGAAAAGTATTCGTGTGGCCTTAAAAACCTTTGTTAGTAAAGAAGAAAGGCAGAAAGCCATTTCTGAAAAAAATCTAATCGCCTACTCCGATTTTAATTCAAAAGCCGAATATGTTAATCTGGATGTACTTTTGGACGTTCCCATAGATTTTGAAGAATTATGGCGCAATAAAAGCATGAAGGAAATTAAGAATATTTCTGTCAATCTGGCGAGCGTCGAAAAATTAATTGATCTAAAGAAGTATGCAAACAGGCTACAGGATCAAAAAGACGCTTTACTTTTATCACGATTATTAAAATGACCTCGGAACCTAAAAAAGAAAACGTTAATGTCGGTTTTCATTACAATGCAACCGATGAACAAATAAAAGCGCATCAGAAAAAAAGTACAGAAGAGATTTTTATTTCGCTTAAAGAAACGGCAAAATTTATTTATGACATTCAAACGCCCGAAGAAAGAGAAAGAATGAAAAAAGCTAAAAATTTTAAATGGTAACTTACAGGCCGAAGAAATGGTTCAAGCTCATCTTTCAGCTCTATAAATCAGATACGTTCAGAATTCTTTTGCCCACCATCGCAGTTGTTTTCACCTTTAAATTTGGCTTTCGGGCAGTGTCTTTTGTAATGATTATGTTTTACGCTTTTGCTTTTTTGAAAAAATCAATGAAGAAATTGAAAACCCTTTTGGAGTCGGCTCCAATGACCTACTTATAGATGAGATATCTGTGAGGATTAAAGAAAATACACACGAAATATTATTAGGAGATGAAGATTAGTTACGATTACACTAGTACAGGCGATTTCGAAATGAAAGTTACGACCTTTTTTGGTCTTGAAGAAATTCTTTCTGAAGAACTAAGACAATTAGGCGGTAAAAATATTGAAGTGTTTAAACGTGGGGTTTCCGTAGTGGGGGATCTTGGTTTTTTGTACAAAGCCAATTTATGTTTGCATACCGCCCTTAAAGTGATTATTCCCATTACAAAATTCGAAGCAAATAACGAACAGGAATTGTACGACCAAATTAAATTGGTGGAATGGGAGAAGTTTATTTCAAATGAAGATACGATTATGGTAGAAGGCGTTGCTAACTCCGATATTTTCACCCATAGTTTATATGTTTCACAAAAAGTAAAAGACGGCATTGTTGATCGCTTCCGCGATAAAACGGGCAAACGTCCGGATGTGGATCTTATTCATCCTTCTTTTAGATTATATGTTCACATTTTTAAAAATGAAGTTAGTCTGCATTTAGATAGCAGCGGTGAACCTCTGTACAAACGGGGTTACCGCGCCGACATTAATGAAGCGCCCATGAAAGAAGTGCTCGCCGCCGGATTGGTAAAACTCAGTGGCTGGGAAAAACATCTCCAGTTAATTGATGGTATGTGCGGCGCAGGAACCATTGCGATTGAGGCAGCCTTGTGGGCAAATAACATTCCGGCAGGTTATTTCAGAAATGAATTTGGTTTTATGCGTTGGCGCAATTTTGATGAAGCATTGTACGAAACAATACACGAAAGCAGTATTCAAAAGATCAGAGAAGAACCCGTGGATATTATTGCCAACGATATTGAAACTGCTACTTACAAAAAAGCTATTAGCAACACTAAAAATGCCAAGGTCGACGATGTTGTTAAATGCACTAACCAGTCGTTCTTTGACATTGCACCGTCACGCGCGGGCGGTGTAATTATTTTAAATCCGCCCTACGGAGAACGGATGCCTGTTGACGAAATAACAAAATTATATAAAGAGATTGGCGACAAACTCAAAAAAGACTTTAAGGGTTACAATGCTTGGATCATCACTAGCAATCCCGAAGCGGTTAAAAGCATCGGTTTACGGCCATCGCGCAGAATCCATATTTTTAACGGATCTCTGGAGTGCCGCTTCTTAAAATTTGAATTGTATGACGGTAGTAAAAAAGCTTCAAAAAATCCAGATACAATGACCAGGCGGTGACACGTTTAAATGATTGCCAACTCAAAGTTGTACTGTTGATCGCTATTGCTTTAAACGCAACATCTGAAGGGCAACTACGAAGCGTTTATATAAAGTAGAAACACTGAAACCGAAAAAGAAAGTCGAAAAATCCAGCCGTTTAAGGCGAGCGATGCCAGTCTTAGCAAAGATTTCAGGCTAATGTGGCGGCAAGACCCTCTTTAAAACACTGTATACGGATAAACCACGCTAAAACCGATCGTTCTTATTTTTCAAAGGCTTGTAAGGTCAAAGTGCAGTTAAAAATCAAATCAATTTTCAACAAAAATTTTGTGGAATGAAGAAAAACCGTATTTTTGCCACCTCTAATTAAATTTAACACTGCAACGCGTTAAAAAATTAGCGGAGGGGTGTCTTAGCTCAGTCGGTAGAGCAAAGGACTGAAAATCCTTGTGTCCCTGGTTCGATTCCTGGAGACACCACCAAAAGGGGGATGTTAAACAAAAGTTTGATATCCCCTTTTTATCGCCGTCAAATCCACCAATAAATGAGCTTTGCACAAGAACACTGACTTTATTTTTGTGGCTCGACACGCGTTATTTTGTTACGGCGAATTCCTTCTAAACCAATCTAAGTTTTACAATTTTTCAATGTAATTTGCAATACGCTACAACAATTTAGTAAAAGTTGGCTGTCCCTGAAAATACAAAGCCGCCGTTGTTTTATATCTTTAGGTGCAACCGTCACGTGTTTCCAATGATAATAAAAAAAAGTTCCATATTTATGAATAAGAATTTCGTGTTATTCCGATCAACAAAAACATTAAACATCCCCTCACAAATAACTTTGGAATTTAAATAAAAAATCTATTTTTGAAAAGTCATATTATTGAAGGGCTTCAGACAACTATCCTACTTAAAACATATCCAATGAAAAAAATAAAAAATATAATAGTCGCGATTGATTTTTCTGTGACCGCTCGGAATGCTTACCGCTACGCTAAAGGATTAGCCGCATCTTTGGGCGCTGAATTAACCCTTGTGCATGTGAAAGAACACCTTGTGATCGTTTCCGATGTAATGATCGCTCCTTTTCCTTCCGATTACAAAGATTTGATTAAAGATATGGAAGAACTTGTTGCTGAAGAAAATAAAGCGACACCTCAAGTCAATTTAAAACAAGAAGTGAAAATCGAAGTGTTAACCGGTGATCCCGCAAATGCTTTAATTGAATTTTCAGAGAATGAGAACGTGGATTTAATCGTGATAGGAACAACAGGACTTTCAGATGTTCTTACTAAACTATTTGGGTCTATCTCTCTTAAAGTTTCAAATAAATCTCTATGCCCGGTTATTCTCGTCCCAAGGGAAGCAAAATGGCAGACTGTTGAACAAATCCTTTTTGCCAGCGATTTTGATTCGATGAACGCAACGTTTGTAAATAAAATTTCAGACTTTGCGGTGAATATCGGCGCGCATATTCATTTTGTAAACGTTCGGAATTACGACCCGATCTTAGAACCGAAACAAAAAGACATTGATTGGAACGAACTTTTAGTGGATAGTGCTTTTTTAACCAATAAAAAAGCAACTGTTTATGGGAATGATACCGTTAATGCATTAAAAAAATATAGCGACGGTTACGGTATTCATTTATTAGCTTTTGCCAGCAAACACCGTAACTTCTGGGAAAATCTGGCGCATAAAAGCATTACAGAAAATATGGCGCTTTCTACAATCAAGCCTTTGATGGTTATGCATTTGGATGATTAGATTACCAATAACTAAAATAAGCATTTGGATTATTTTTTAAGCTAATTATCAATCCGCGACTTGTCGTTTAGTGTTTTTTCGTTATTGGCTTCAAATAAAGGATTATGAAATTTTTATAGCTTGGCAAGTATTGTTAACATCAGTGCTTTTTCCTGTTCGTTTGGAACACCATCCACCAGTGCGCCCAATTTATACACTTGGTTTCCCGTAGCGTTGAAAACATCAAATCTTTCAGGCGTTGTATCCAATATTTTATTAAGTTTATTACCGTTGTTTGTTTCTTTAGTGAGCGTATTTTTGAGCAATCGTATTAATGCCACATTTCCAGATGATTTTTCAGCAATATTCTTACGAAAAACAACTACCTTCTTTATTTATTACCAGAGAGCAGTAACGCTAAAAAGCTGAGGTTCTCTAGAGAATAAATTTAGGAATAATCAAAAATTCATCTTTGTTTAATAAAGATCCAAAGGCGATAACTTTATATACAAAACGTTAAATAGTGTTTGGCCGAAAACTTCATTCTCGTCGTTGTGTCAAAAAAAACAATCGCTCATTTATTCGAGTAAACCTCACAATCATTTTTTTTTAACGCTCCTTGAAACGGAATTTTTCCGTCCAAACGACTAGTTTTCTGACAGACACTAAATAAAATGCCGAAATTGGAAGCACATTAAAACGATATAAGATCGTGAAGTCTAAATCTCGGAAACGAAGTTAAAAGGAAACTGAATGAAGATGACAAAAAGAAATCGCTGAAAGACGGGACAGTTTGAAAGGTTGAACTAAACGAAAGATTAAATAAAAAAAATTTGTCTCGTTTAAATAATTTAAATTATTACAGTGAAACTAAAAGAAAAAGGCAACATAGTTCCCCCATCAAAGTTGAGTAAAAATTCAGAAATGGTTTCGAAAGAGATTCAACAATGGCTCGAAATTATTTCGGCAACCCACTGGGAGATTTGGGATAATAACAAGCCAAACGGCGCAGATTTTTATTTGAGGAATTTGAATTAAGCATATCCATTTAGACGGATCTTTGCACGCACCCTCCACAAATAATTTTTCGACAGCCGTAATCGCAAAGGACTTAGCCCAAAAATTTCCTTATGCTAAAGATTAGATCGAGTTCAAAATTTTTGACAAAGAAAACTCCAATCACGCTGCATGGCTTTTTAAGTTGCATTACGACAAACTGCAAGGCGTGGGTCAGGCGAAATTATTTCAAACTATATCAGAATACATGGAAAAAAAATAATGCCTTTAGTTGTGTTTAATACGCGAAGACCCATTTTCTGGCCAAAATTTCCTTAGACTAAAAAGATTCGTAAAAACGTTTTTAACGCACAATTGTGTTCAAAAGACTTCATAATAATTGCTGGCCGGCCACACAACAAAGACGTTTATTTTTATCTTTGGGTTGTGGAGTTAAAAGAGAAAAATCAATATAAATCTGATTTCAAAAAAGAATTAGATAAGTTCTCAGAAAAGCATGAAAAATATGTTTCGTCCGTCGATGGTGGCTGGACCATTAAAGGTTTCACAGGCGTTTATAAAAACATTTATACTATATCGTCGGATACAAAAATTGTTTCAAAAATTCTTGAAATCCATATTTGCCCTCAAATTTTGCAATTTGCCCAAAGTATTGGATACAAAATCATACTAGCTGAAAAACAAAACTGGCATCGCGACTTGACGTTTGTCGATAAGGAAAATGACGAGGTCAAATTCGCTCTAGATATTAAAACAACATTTAGAAGTAACCATAAAACAGCCGGTTTTACTTTAGGTAGCCACGGTGGATATTTCAAAGAAAGGGATAAGGATAAAAACTTTCGATGTACATACAATCATTATACTGGACACTACTGTTTAGGTGTTATCTATACGCGAACTGACATTACGGACAATCTTGCAGAGACTGAAATTTTTCAAGTCAAAGATCTTGAAGAAGAATATCAAATACCAGACAAAAAAGTCGGACTGCACGACGTTACCACCGTTGATAATCTTAAATCTATTACTTCAGTTATTAAGAATTTTGATTTTTTCGAAGAACAAAAGTGGGAAATATCAAGCGACAAACAAGGTTCCGGAAACACCGCAAACATTGGCTCAGTTGTTGATGTTGATATCTTAAGAAATGGAAATGTAGTTTTCAGTCAATTAGGAGAAGAGTGGTTTGATGAGTACCGGATAAATCACGGTTCAGCATCGATGATTAAAAACGGAAAGCCAGCGAAAATAACAAACCTTAAAGATTTCTTGGAATTCAAGGGAAGAGGAAATTTATTGGAAAAGATTGTAATTAAATCTTCTAAGATAAAAGCGAAATGAAAGTAAAAGTAATTATTCCGCCAGTAAAAAGACAAGGCATAAAAACCAAGTTAGTTCCTTGGATTAATGAACTTGCGCCAAAAGTCATTGGTAAATGGATAGAACCTTTTCTTGGAACAGGCGTTGTAGCATTTAATTCAGGGTTTAAAAATGCTATTTTAAATGATGCGGATCCATATACTATTAACTTTTACAAAGGTGTTCAACAAAAGACAATTACAGCATCGTCGATGAAACTATGTCTTGAACAAGAGGGCGACATTCTAGCCAATGCGGAAAACGACGGATACGAACATTATTTAAAAGTTAGGTCACGTTTTAATGGTGGAGAGTTTCCACCTTACAACTTTATTTTTTTATCACGCGCTGGATTTAACGGAATGATGCGGTTTAACAAAAAGAGACATCGGAATATTCCGTTTTGTAAAAAACCAGAAAGGTTCGCACAAGCCCATGTAACTAAAATAACTAATCAAGTTTCGAGAGTTTCTCAAATTATTAAACCAGAGCCAAACTGGATTTTTTATAACAAATCATTTGCAGATATTATACCACGTGCGACAGAAAACGATATTATTAATTGCGACCCTCCCAATTACGGACGTCACGTAGATTACTATAATGGCTGGACAGAACAAGATGGGGGGCTTTTATTTAATTTGTTGAGCGAAACAAAAGCAAAATTTATTCTTTCGACTTGGCATCATAATGACTGGAGAGAAAACGAAATGATAAATAGATTCTGGAACAAATTCAATACTGTAACCAAAGACCATTTTTATCACAATGGAGGTAGCATTGAATACAGACGAAACGTTGTTGAAGCACTTGTTTGTAACTTCGACACGAACCACTTTACACAACATAACCACGGCATAGAGAAATTAGCAAAATCACGACAACTGGCATTTCAACTTTCGATAGAAGAGCGCAATACGTTATGAATTTAACTATGTGTCGAGCACTGAACATAACATTGTCGAAGCCCAATTTTTTGAGTACTAACGCGCAAATGCATAAATTAGACAAGCAAAAAACTGTGATTAAGCGCAAACCTTTTATCATCGGATATTTAATGCCCATGATGAATTTAATTATAATTGTATGAACCCTTTACTGTTTTTAATTTGCTTTCCCGAGCAATTATTTTAAAAAGAGGACGATTATAGCCCAAGAAAAATTTATTGATCATACTTTACACATAAAACAAATAACAGAAAATTGTTGTATTAAAAATATCCGACAATATATTTATGCATTTATTCGATGAAATATCATTTAAAACAAGCAAATTAGTCACTACGACTTACAGCACATCGTTCTCAATTGCCGTTGGTTTCCTTTCGAAAGAAATGCAATATTCACTTTGCAGTATATATGGCTTTGTTAGGTATGCTGACGAGATAGTAGATACGTTTCATCATGTAAACCAAAAAATAATATTAGATAATTTTGAACGCGACTTCCGCGAATCTTTAGCCTTTGGAATTAGCATGAATCCTATTTTACACTCTTTTGCCATTACCGTAAAAAAATATAACATCCCTGTTCATCTTGCAGATTCGTTTTTAAAAAGTATGAGAGCGGACTTAATAAAACACAATTATGATGAAGCTGGAGAATTAAACGAGTACATTTATGGGTCGGCAGATGTAGTGGGCCTAATGTGTTTAATGGTATTTGTAAATGGCGACCAAAATTTATATAAACGAATGGAAAAACCGGCCATGAAGTTGGGCTCCGCGTTCCAAAAAGTTAATTTTTTAAGGGACTTGAAGGAAGATATTGAACAATTAGATCGTTGTTACTTTCCCGGGTTAAACAAAGACTTTTTTAACGAAACAACTAAAAAGAAATTAATTTTGGATATTGAATCAGACTTTTTTGAAGCTGAAGAAGGGATAAAAGAGCTACCTGGAAAATCGAAGTTAGCAGTGTTTACAGCTTTTTTATATTATAAACACCTGCTAAAAAAGCTAAAGAAAACTCCAGCAAATAAAATTATGCAAACCAGAATCCGTGTTTCTGACCGCATAAAATTGTATTTACTTGTAAAAGCCTACATGAAATATCATTTAAATAGTATCTCATTTTCAAAATAATTTAATGTTGTTTTCTTGGATTACAAGACAATGAAATTGGGTTCGTAAAAATGCTCTAAAACTAACTCAATATGAGTCAAACAACCATTGTATCTTTTTTTATATACCTTAAAACAAGGCACAAGTGGCAAGCAATCACGAGAATGGGATTTTCTCCATTAAAGTTGACAAAGGTAGAAGGACTTCAATTTTGGCGTGCAATGGGAGTAGGTGGCGAAAATGGCTTTTCTATAAAGCCTGATTTTTCGACCTATGCCTTGGTAACCGTTTTTAAAACAGAAGAGGATGCTGTTAAGTTTTATGAAGGAAACATCATGAAAAAATACACTAAAGATTGCGCCGAACATAGATCTTATTTTATGTATTGTACCCAAACTCACGGCAAGTGGGGCTGCAAAAACCCTTTGTTGGTAGCAGAAAATACTGACACAACAAAAAAAATAGCCGTTATTACGCGGGCAGCAATTAAACCTTGGCTAGCCGTAACGTTTTGGAAGTTTGTGCCAGAAGTTTCCAAGACACTCGATAATTATATAGGTTTGAGTTATTCGAAAGGTTTTGGAGAATTGCCCATTTTGGTTCAAGCTACTTTTTCGGTTTGTGACAGTTTGGATCACATGAAAGCTTATGCGTGCAAAACCCAGCCCTGCTGCTATGGTAAAAAAAACTAGAGAACTAAATTGGTATAAAGAAGGAATGTTTTCAAGCTTCGTTATTTTGAATAAAAAGATCCATCTGCGTTAAAACAAATAGGAAATAATTTGAGGTGTTTCTAAGAACTCAGTTAGATATCCCGATTTTCGAATTAATTGAGCAACCATGCCGAATTTTTTTTACTAAAAAGGATTATTTCTTTGCGATAACATATTCTTACAGCTCTACTAAGCAAAATCAATACCAGTAGATGCATTTACAAATTGACTATTGTTTAGTACAACTTATGTTAAATTACTTTTTTTGATCCGGCGAAAACAAACTTTTAAGGTGAATGTTTGTCTACCTGAATATTAATCACCTTAAACAAAATAAAAAAATCATGAAAAAAGTATTTGTAGTTTTATTTAGTCTTGTATCCTTTTTTGGGTTCAGTCAAACCAAAGATGTTGTTGACATCGCAATCGGATCAAATGATCACACAACACTTGTTGCAGCTGTGCAGGCCGCCGATTTAGTCACCACTCTAAAAGGCAAAGGTCCTTTTACGGTATTTGCCCCAACCAACGCTGCTTTTGATAAATTGCCTGCAGGAACGGTGGAAAATCTACTAAAGCCTGAAAACAAAAGCCAATTGGCCAAAATTTTAACTTACCATGTAGTGAGTGGAAATTTAGATGCGGCCGCTGTTACTGCCGCAATTAAAAAAGGAAAAGGAAAAGCGGTTTTAACGACAGTGAGCGGTGGAAAATTAACCGGATCACTAGACGGTGGCAAGGTTAAATTGACTGACGAGTCCGGCAATTCGGCATTTGTTGTTGTTGCCGATTTAAAAGGCAGTAACGGTGTAGTTCACGTAATTGACAGCGTAGTTCTTCCTAAATAACAAAAGACAAATTAATACCAAAAGCTCCTTGAATTTCAGGGAGCTTTTTTATTTTATACATATTGGTAAAAACATTTGGCCGCATTTGGGGATTAGAAAAATCGCCTATCAGCTTTTCCGAATTTTTGAGAAAAATTCGCAGCACGTACCTTTATTGAATCTTTAAGTGTTTTGCTAAATTCAACATTGAGAAGATGATTCGCCAGCGAAACCAATAATTCCACAAAGATTTGTGAAATCATCATCATTTACAAAGTATATTTGCACGGTAGTTACTCTTTTGTTATTGGCAAATACGGTTTTTCAAAAAAATAGATTTTAAAAAACAAGATAGTTTTATGCAATAGGACATGATCTGTTTCGATTATTTATCATTTATTAATCAATTTTGACAGTTTTTGTAATTCTGAGCCATGCGCTAATAAACGGGTACGCATTCAAAATAAAATTCTTTGGTAGAAGATTTATTAAAAGCTAATTCCATCTGTAAATATGTCAGATCAGCACCAAAATATTAATAAGGTATCCGCAGCGAGTCTGCTTATCACTTTAGGAATTATTTACGGAGACATCGGTACTTCGCCATTATACGTGATGAGCGCAATTGTTGGAAAAGAGCCTATCAACGCAGATATAGTAAAAGGAGGCATTTCAGCCGTGTTCTGGACACTGACCTTGCAGACCACGATTAAATATGTAATCTTAACATTGAGAGCCGATAATAAAGGAGAAGGCGGTATTTTTTCTTTATTTACGTTGGTGAGGCGAAGCAAATATAAATGGTTGTTAGTTCCCGCAATTGTTGGTGGAAGTGCATTGCTAGCCGATGGAATTATCACACCACCCATCTCAGTTTCTGCAGCGGTTGAAGGTCTGCGATTCTTTAACCCCGATTTAAATACGGTACCCATTGTAATTGGGATTTTATGCGGCTTGTTTTTTATACAACAGTTTGGCACGGGTTTTATTGGTAAATTTTTCGGCCCCTTAATGACCATGTGGTTTTTAATGCTTGGCGTATTGGGTGTTTTGGAAATGCAAACCAACTGGTCAGTTCTATCGGCCCTCAATCCTTATTACACCTATAAACTGATCGCTACTCACCCCTCTGGGATTTTTATATTAGGCGCAGTTTTTTTATGTACAACTGGTGCAGAAGCACTATACTCTGATCTAGGCCATTGTGGTAAACAAAATATCCGAATCTCATGGATCTTTGTAAAAACGATGTTGGTTTTAAATTATTTCGGGCAGGGCGCTTGGTTAATTAATCATCAAGGAGAAACCTTATCATCTTTTAAAGCAAGCAACCCCTTTTACGCGATGATGCCTGAGACTTTTTTGCCTTATGGCATCGTTATCGCAACTATTGCGGCAGTAATTGCCTCACAGGCTTTAATCAGCGGTTCCTTTACATTGATCAATGAAGCCATGCGCTTGAATCTCTGGCCAAAAGTGAGTGTCAAATATCCTACAGCGTTAAGAGGGCAGTTATATATTCCTTCTCTTAATTGGTTATTGCTCACCGGATGTATATTTGTTGTTTTGTATTTTAGAGAGTCAGCTAATATGGAAAATGCCTATGGCCTTGCAATTGTTTTATGTATGTTGATGACCACAACGCTTCTCAACTTTTATATGCACATGAAGCGGTATAATAAATATTTTATATTTTTCGTTATTACGGTGTATCTTATCATTGAACTTTCTTTCTTGGCAGCCAATCTCAGCAAATTTAGCCATGGCGGCTGGATCACTTTATTAATTGCATCTGTTCTCATCACCATTATGACCGTATGGTATTTGGCAAAAAAGATTAGGAATCGTTATTTGGATATGGTAAAGTTTGAGGATTATAAACAAATGCTTATCGACCTGAGTAACGACGAATCACTTCCAAAATACGCTACCCACTTGGTTTACATGACCAGTGCTAACAACCCCGAAGAAATAGAAGCGAAAATTATTTATTCGATTATGCAGAAACGGCCGAAAAAAGCCGATGTATATTGGTTTGTACACGTTGATGTGATGAATGAGCCCTACAGGATGGATTATAAAGTGACACACGTTGCTGGCAATGACATCATTAGGATAGACTTCCAAGTTGGTTTTAGAGTAGCCCCCCGTATTAATTTGATGTTCAGGAAAGTCGTAGCAGATTTGGTTAAGAATAAGGAAGTAGACATTACCAGTCGATACGAATCCTTAAATAAAAATAATGTAATAGGCGACTTTAAGTTTGTGGTGCTTGAAAAGTTTTTGTCTTATGAAAACGACCTACCAGTGTTTGAAAAAATTGTTTTGAGCATTTACTTTTTCTTTAAAAAAATCAGCTTAAGTGAAGCAAAGGCATTTGGATTAGATAGCAGCTCACTAAAAATTGAAAAATTCCCAATTGTGGTCAGCACACCAAAAGAAATACATTTGAGGAGAATGGATTAATTTATAAAACCGGAGGTGCGTCAATAGCCTTATCCACGGGAGTGTAAATTAAACTGAACAATTTTCCTTCATGTTAATTTCTTTCGCTCAAAATTTGGGTGCAAATTAAAATAGAAAAATTACTTAAAGTCGTTTCAACTTCTACTGAGTAAAACCCATAGCTTTGGCATAAATAATTAAAAACTAATTGACAATGACGAAGTAAAAAAGTAATTTTCGTTAGATGGCTTTCTATTTACCGTAAATATTTTATCCTTGCTTCTCAAACCTCTGCCTTCAATCCTCCAAAGTATATTTTCGCTTATGATGCAATCTAAATTAAGCGAATAACCGATAGTGTTAAAACCATTTGGAGTTGCGGTTGCAATAATGACTCCCTTTTCATCAACATAATACTCTCCCCTTGCCGCGACGCGCATTTTATTTGTTGGCTTAAACTGAACTATTATAACGGGTGAATACCAGGTATGGTAAGCATAGGCTCCTTTTTTTGCTTGTTGCTTCCCAATATCAAAACCAACGGTCACTCCAAATTTTTCTGACACTTGCATCTGTCCATAAA